>PPCM01000031.1_pt1 | contig 326618 bp, 290 predicted proteins | sample 1555541 | NCBI WGS metagenome assembly PPCM01 (sample SAMN05284479, study PRJNA326546) | Marine sediment metagenome, whole genome shotgun sequencing project. | isolation source: marine sediment | place: Germany: Wadden Sea | collected 2012-09-05
ATGGATCTTAAGCTCATCATTCAACCTAAGAGAAAACGTGCGCAAATGGAGTGTGACGTGCACGATGTAAGTAATAGTGGTATTTCTTTTATCGTCTCAAGAGAAGCATATAAGGTTTTAAGCATTGACGATTCGATTACCATGCGAATTTATCTTGCCAAAAACCTACTCGTCACAGTGGATGGAAGGATACGTCATATGAGCAAAATGAGAAGTGGTTCAACTATGCAGTTTTTATGCGGTGTCCAGCTTGATCTGGAAAGTAGACGCATTGCTACAGCAATCGAATCACTTGTTGCTAGAGTTCAGCGAGCTCACCTTCAAGAGGTTTCTCAGATTTATGAAGATACAGGCGTTGAGATTATTGCCTAACTTTATTTTCCATATCTCTTAAAAGGGATTTTATTTCAAGAGGTTCGCCATTGGAGGCGTCCCTCTGAAGAACCAACGCATCCTTTTTACAATTTGAGACACAAACCCCACACCCCATGCATTTTTCATTAATTATCAGCTTTTTATCAAGCATTTCAAGGGCGTCAAACTGACAACTCGTAACACAGAGACCACAGTTGACACACTCTTCTGTCTGCCGAACTGTATAACCTGAAGGAGCAAGCATCGGTGTGCCCCCTTTCATTGCATTGATTGCACCACAACAACAACTACAGCAATTGCAAATTGCATAAAACCTTCCAAGCATTTCTTCTTTGAAAAAGGCGTGATGAACATTATTACGCTCTTTGGCTTGTTCCAGTATTTGCTCAGCTTCAACAGAACTAATCTTTCTAGATTTACGAGGATGGTGGTCTAGTATAAAACTTGCAAAGGGTTCACCAATAACCAGACACACATCAAGTGGCATACATGGGTTTTGTTTGGTTGCTCTACATGGGCATTGAAGGGTTACGATCTGTTCTGGATTATTCAGAATAATATCCCTTGCAGATTTAAATGGAATAATCTTCTCGAGATCGCGGATTTCTATTTTTTGATTTACATTTACAAACTGTTTAGCTGATTCAGGCAAGATCACCTTACCGTGATAACTGTCAGCCCAACCACGCCCATCACCCTTTTTACCAATTCTAAATATTTTAACCAGTAAGCTTGCAAAAGGAGAAAAGAATCTGGCAATTACATGCTCTCCAGTGCCAATCCCTATATAATGATAAATATATTTTCCGTAAATATAGCCATGTAACCATTTACCAAAACTGTAATTATCACTCTTTTTGGCCTCGCGCCAGAAATCCGTTGTCGATTTTTTCATATATTGTCGCTGGAGGTTAGTAATCTTCTGTTTACACTGTTTAGATCATGGGTATATTCTTCAAAATGTTTTACACTAGATTTACAACTATTGCAGGCGACGTTTTTTATAAATATCAGCTTATAATCTTTTTATGTATGCACTCAGCGTTATAGCAGAACAAAAAATTCAAGCAGCACTCAGAAAAGGCGATCTTAACTCTGAGAAATGGAAAAACAAACCACTCCCTGAAGAGGATGACCGATTTGTACCGGAAGATCTCAAGATGGCTTATAAAATCTTAAAAAACAGTGGTTACCTCCCACCTGAAATCGAAGAGAGAAAAGAGATTAAGCGAATTGAAGAATTGATTGCCTCTACAGAAGATGAACACGTCCGTGTTGTACAGATGAAAAAGCTTAGTGTCTTACTAACAAAGGTCGAAGCGAGAAGGAACAGACCCACGAATATTGCCGAGCAAGATGATTACTACAGTCGTGTTGTCGAAAAAATCACACTCAATAAGAATATTAACAAATAAGTTGTTTATTGTTTCAAACAACAAAACCCCATGAATTTTAGTAAAACTCATGGGGTTTTCAATTTGTAGTAAGCGTGAACTCTATTCTTTTCTACAATACCTGTTTTAAGAAAAGCTTTGTGCGCTCTTCCTGTGGATTGGTAAAAAAGTGTTCTGGGGTTCCCACCTCAACAACCTTACCTTGATCCATAAAGACAACCCGATCTGCAACCTCACGGGCAAAACCCATCTCATGGGTAACCACAACCATGGTCATACCTTCACGAGCAAGCTGTTTCATAACATCGAGTACTTCACCGACCATTTCGGGATCAAGTGCCGATGTTGGTTCATCAAATAGCATAATCTTTGGATCCATTGCAAGAGCACGAGCAATAGCTACGCGCTGCTGCTGACCACCAGAAAGTCTTGAGGGGAATTCAGACTCTTTTTCAGCAATGCCTACTTTTTCAAGAAGCATACGTGCTTTGGCAATCGCCTCATCTCTACTACGTTTGCGAACACGCTGCTGTGCCAGACATACATTATCAAGCACACTCTTATGCGGAAAAAGATTGAATTGCTGAAAAACCATCCCTACTTCAGCACGCACCTTGTTTAGATTGGTCTTTCTATCACTGAGGTTGACTCCCTCAATAAAAATATCACCACTATCATGGCTTTCAAGACCATTAATACAACGTAGGAAGGTAGATTTGCCTGAACCGGAAGGACCAATAACAACTACAACCTCAGCCTTTGCTACATCCATGGAGACATGATCAACAGCCCGAACCTCAACACCTCGTCCGGTAAATACTTTTACGACATTATCGGTCTTAATCACTGACTGCGAGCCTCCGTTCCATATAAAATACGAGTTGTGAGAGTACGGATGTCAACAACAGATACATTGCCGCAACCACCAACCACACCTCAAAAGTTGCAAAAGTACTGGTAATAATTTCACGTCCTGATTTAGTCAAATCAGTAATCGCAATAACTGAAACCAGTGACGAATCTTTAATTAGAGAAATAAACTGCCCTGAAAGGGGTGGCAAAATTCTCTTTAATGCCTGCGGCAGAATGATTTCAACCATAGCCTGTGGCACTGTCATACCAAGCGATCTTGCTGCTTCCATCTGACCACGTGGAATCGACTGAATACCGGCACGTACAATCTCTGCCACATAAGCACCTGCAAAGAGAGCAAGGGCACCAATACCCGCTACGTTTCGACTAAGATCAAATACAGTACCGATAAAAAAGTAAGCTAGAAATATCTGTACCAGCAGCGGCGTACCACGAATAAATTCTACATAAATAACCGATAAGTTACGTATGGTATAGTTTTTCGAAACTCTCGCAAGCCCTGCAACAAGCCCGATAGCTAAACCAAGTACACCGGATATGGCAGATAACCATAGCGTCACCCAGAGCCCTTTCATCAAAGGTCCAAGCATCCAAGCCTTATAGTAACCTACCGTATCACCTTCAAACAGACTTTCTCCTTCAGTAACTTTGATCTGATCGGTTGTAACAACAACTACTACCGGATCATCTCCCTCTTCGGAAGTAAGGGTTATTTCTGCAGTCTTCTCACTGGTTACTATCGATTCAACTACTCCGTCAAAAGGTATTTTCTGAGGATCCTCAGCTAAATACACAAAATATTGCGGAATTCTATACCAGCGCCACTCATAATCAATCTTTTGTACTGCACCCCAAGTTCCTGCCGCCGTTACAATGAGAATAAACGCCAACAACAACTTCCAGGGCCAGGTATTTTGTCTGCCACTCACAATCGTCTTCCTTATCGGTATATCTCATCCGTTTTACCTATGACCTTGCTCTATCAGCCTTTTATTAGTCAGGTTAATTGAAGAGGTCATACGCTATACGAATAAAGCAGTATGGCTGAACCTAATAGGCTCAGCCATAAGAGAAAATAAAATCAGAAGAACCTGATCTTAAAATTCAATAATTACAACCTACTGAATCTCTTTCATCCATGCATCTGACTCAAACCACTTAGCATAAATCTTATCGTAGGTACCATCGCTACGAATCTGATTCATGAAATTGTTAAGCCAGTTGATGTAGTCAAAATCACCTTTGCGAACAGCCCATGCGAGTGGCTCGTAAGTAAATGGAGTATCAATGTGATAAATTTTTCCTGCACCACGCTGGATGAATGCTGCTGATTGGAAAGGTAGATCATAAATAAAAGCATCAATCTTACCGTTTACAACTTCCATAACACCTTCCTGCTCAGTTTCGTAGGAGATGTACTTAGCATTAGGAATCATACGCTTGGTTGCCTGCTCACCGGTGGTACCGAGTTTAGAGGCAACAGTGTATTTTGCATCGTTAAGATCTTTATACGATTTGATACCCTCTACCTTGTTATTTACAAGAATAGACTGACCAATTACGATATAAGGGAAAGCAAAGTTAATAGAAAGGTTTCTTTCTTGAGTAAGAGTCATACCAGACATGACGATATCAAACTTATCAGTCAGAAGTGCTGGGATAATTCCATCCCAAGCGGTGGAAACAATCTCAAGTTCAACACCCATAGCTTTGGCCATACGCTTTGCCATGTCAACGTCAAAACCGATGATTTCACCTTTTTGGTTGGTGAGTTCAAAAGGCATATAACCAGGCTCCATACCAACACGGAGTTTACCGCGCTTCTGGATCGCATCAAGAGTTGAAGTAGAGCTAGTCTCTGTCTTCATTTCCTTTGCTTCGGCCTTTTGTGCCTTAATTGCTTCAACTTCAGACTTCATTGCTGTAAGTTGCTTTTGTAATTTAGCAACTTCTGCACTGGAATCATTACTTGTCTGCTCGTTACAACCAGTAAAAAAGAAACCGGTTAAGACCATGAGCAATACTAATGAAATCTTTCTCATTACTTTCTCTCCTTTCTCTTGTGTGAGGTATATCCTCTTGTTTAATTACAGGTTTGCTGAAATCCAGAATATTCCCCGGCAGCAAAGCGAATTTCCATTCTTTTCTGACTCAAAATCATGTTTTTCTTCACACCTTTAAAATTACACATTTACAAACAACTATTATAGCTCTAACCGAGTGACACTAGATAAGTGTCTTACCCTAAAAAAGGTGTATGAACCTTTAGAACTATAAATTAAAAATCCAGCAGGGCTGGATAAATCTCTTACAAAACTTTGCTTAGATTGCAACACCACAACCCAGTTGAGCTGGATAAGTGACTTTCAACAACTTTACTTGGGTTATTACACCATAATCCAGCTGAGCTGGATAAGTGTCTTTTAAAACTTACCTTGGTTTATTCCACCACAATCCAGCTATGAAGCAGGAAAAAGAATTTCTACTCCACTAATAAGCTTTTCCTTCATCCAGAAGCTCTTCAATCACCATCTGCATCCCATCACACTCTGGATTCGGACATTTTGGTAGATCTTCTATAGGCAGTTTTACGATTGTACACTCCCGACATCTTGGACAAACTAGCTGAACAGACTCGTTCTCACCACGCATATTATTCTCCATATTCCATTAGTTAGTAAGCGAGCAGACTCCATCCAACTCTATTTATTAACATAGCTCTACAAACAGAACAACAGACTTTTACCTCTCTACAGTGAAAATTTCTTATTAAGCTTGCAATACCCAACTGTCCTAGCAACTCTTCCCCTCAACCTTCATCTCTCAGCTAGTTTGCCTTATTACTCTTGTAGGTTTTTTCCAATATACCCTTCCTTTTTTAAACTTAAAAAGTCATCTATTTAAAGGACATCAGCAGTGTAAGTAAATCCTAAAATTGAAGGGACAACACAGTTAATTTTGGGGCTTGGTCATTATGGTAGACTGTGGAAGTGTTGCTAACCGAGCTAGAGTAACCTTTGGTTGCTAATTAACAAAATAAAAGAATCGCAGCCAACAACTCGACACCGAAAGCTCCTTTATTTTGTATATTTGAGAGTACGCATCAGGGGACATCGCTCTGGTATTGCTGCCCCTTTCCTATAATTTTCAAGCAGCTTAACCGAATCTTCAGCAAGCTTTCTGCGCACCCTTCTTCTTTCTCCCTTAACTCGGGCAATGGACATATAGTCATAATTCGTTGTTTTATGACGCATCCAAGCAATTACCGCCGCCTCTGCCCTTTCCTCAATTGGGATTCGCTCAGTTCTTGCCACTGTTCCCGAACCAACAGGTGTTGCATGTACTGTCACTAATCTGGCAATCTTTTCGGCATAGTCTTTATATGATGGTGCGAAATTAAGATAGCTGACTATGGCACCATGAAAATCCTCTTCATATTCCTTGTGCTTTTTTTCCTTACGTTTCAAATCCGTTGTACGCTTTTTTTTATACTGCTCAGATGAACGAAGGTTTTCCAATTCTACTTTCACCTGCGTAATATGATCTTTCGGTGCCCAGACTCCTTTTGAAAATGTTCGCCGTCCTTTTTTTTCCTGTATCTGATAATGATCGCCCATTGCTTTTACTTTTCTAGTACAGGCGGCATCTCCAGGCGGCAGCAACTCCCAACCATCTGGAATTACTATTTCTACACCATCAGATGTCAAAACAGTCCCTTTCTTTCTTCCGGGTTTTACAATCATTTCTATCCTTCAAGCATAAAAAAGCTCCATACTCGTAATGAATATGGAGCTTACATTGTCAAAAAATCAGACATTTTGTTTGAGATCAAGGCATCAGATAAATCTTGCCGCAGGCGTATAATGAATACGTCGAGGATAAGATTTATCTTATAACGCAGAGATCAAACAAAAGGGCTATTTTTTATTTCATTGCTTTGGCAGCAGCCTTTATATCATCAACATCCAGTCCCTGATATGCCATCTGCTCTGCAATACCACCTTCACCTGGACGATGGGTTCCCATCACCTTGTATTTCGGAGCAAGTCCACGTTCAAGCAGCCAAGTACCAAAACGAGAACCAAGACCTGTCTTCACATTCTGACTCTCAACGATCATTACAAATGGGCTTGCACCAAGTTTTGTCATCATCTCTTCATCAACAACATTCAGAGTCGGCTTATTGATAAGACCAATATCAAGACCTTCAGCCTTAAGCTGCTCGATTGCCGCAAGACAACGATAGGTCATCTCACCATAAGAAACGATATAACCGTCCTTACCTTCACGGATAACTTCATCTTTTCCTGGTACAAATTTGTAGTTCTCATCGTAGATCTTCTCGCCACTCTCATTTAACAGATACGGAGTTGCTGAACGGGTAGAGTAGATAAAACGAAGTCCCTCATCTTCAAACACTTCATACATCATCGATTTCAGCTGTGATGCATCTGCAGGGAAGTAAAGACGGGTATTGTCACCTTCTGGTAGTGCATTATCTGCAAAGAAGTTGTTGATACCAAAGTGACAGGTATTATCCGCCATATCATCCACACCAGAGTGTGAGAAATGAGCAAGTACGTTAGACTTGTTAAGGCGAGCCATGGTGATTTCAGAAACAAGCATTTCCTGAAAAGCTGCAAAGGTTGCAAAAATACCCTGACGACCTTTCTCAAAACCAAAACCCGCTGCAACAGAGTAGTTATTACGCTCCATGATACCAGCGGTAACATATACCTCTGGGTGATTTTTGCGAATATGGTGTAGTCCACAGGAGCCTTCAAGATCAGAATCAACCACAATAACCTTTTCCTGTGGCGCGTCCATCTTATCGAGCATTTCACAAACAATCTTACCAAACTCATCACGACACTTTGCCATCTCAGGAGTAGAACCTTCATACTCACGCTTAACCTTGGTTGGCTCAAAATCCTTCAGGTAAGCAACTGCATCGGTCAAACCTTTGTTGGTAAGGTAATCGATTGCCATATCAACAGGGATTACATCATGACCTTTAGGTAAACCTTCAATACCTGGAACACCAACGGCCATTGGTCGCTTGGAGATTACAGCAACAGGACCATCAGTAACAAGAGATTGCTGGATGCGAGCAAAAAGTCCATCGAGATCTTCACCGTCACCTTCAGATACAGTGAGTCCATGACCGGTAAGTGTCTTATTCAGGTCGTATCCCTTCATATATTCAGAAGGATGCCCTGCAATTGTTACATCGTTATCATCAAGATAAAGCTTCACATTCAAGCCACGCATAACAGCATAGCGTGCCGCCTCAGAGTCATCACCTTCCATCTGAGATCCGTCACTACCGAACATAACAGCAATCTTATTGCGATCAACCTCGGCAATACCGTTTACATGTGACCACATATGACCAAGACGCCCGGAGGCAAAAAAGACACCAAGTTCTTCATCACGCTCTGGGTGGCCGTAAAAGCCTTTATTAAACTCACGATAATGAAGCAAAGCTTCTGGCTTATTATAACCATTGAGAACAGACATCATGTACTGGATTGCAACACGGTGACCAGCCTCATCAAAGTAAATAGGTACAATAGAGTCACTTCCCTTCATGAAACCATCTACGATAAGAAGCTCAGGTACGATATCAAAAGCACCGCCTGTGTGACCACCAAGGCCTTTTTTGTTGGCAACTGCAGTAAAGAAAACCAGACTATCACGTACCAACTCAATATTGGCCTTTAAAGTTTCTTTCTGCTCATCGGTCATCTCTGTCTGGGTCAAGTCAAACTTGATTGGGGTGTACTTGCTCAGATCAATTGGAAAACTCATAACTCCTCCAAGATTGGATTCAATTTGTTGTGGCTATCGAAAGAGACTGCCACAACATACAAAAAAAGTAATTATAAAATGACAATGCATGAAGCCCCTCGAGGAACTTCATGCATTTAGTTCTTTACAGATTTTTTTCTTTCTTTTTCATAAAAAATAAATCTGTCTAAAAGTACTTATCCAGCATAGCTGGGTTAGTTATCAAAGGTACATCAATGTACCAAAATTTTACACTGCTTGCCAGTTGTCAAGTAAATCTTTATGCTTCTTCTTTTTCTGCTGGCAGAATCAGATTAAGCACCAAACCAAGAATACCAGCAAGTCCAATACCTTTCAGTGGAACTGAAGCAACATCAAATTGCATTCCACCGATACCACAAACAAGAATTACAGAAACGATGATCAGATTTCGAGGCTTGGTAAGATCTTGCCCGGACTTCACAAGAGTATTAACACCAACCACGGTAATCATACCAAAAAGAAGAATCATGATTCCGCCCATCACAGGCACAGGAATGGTTGCAAGAACACCACCAACTTTTCCAACAAATGACAGAAGGATTGCACAGAGTGCCGCCCATGTCATAATCGCTGGGTTAAATGCTTTGGTTAAAGCTACAGCACCACTCACTTCTGAATAAGTTGTATTTGGTGGGCCACCAAGCATTGAGGCAAATGATGTTGCTATACCATCACCCAGCATTGTGTTTTGAATACCTGGATCTTTCACATAATCTTTACCAGAAATCGAACCGATAGCCAAAACATCACCAAAGTGCTCGATTGCAGGAGCAATAGCAATTGGAACAATAAAGAGAATAGCTTCCCAGCGGAACTCAGGGAAGGTAAAAGCTGGCATTGCAATCCACGCCTTATCAGCTAGGCCACCAAAAGAAATTAGTGCAGGAGCTGTATAATTTGCAAGGGCACCCGGATCAAAACTACCCTGAGCTGATGCACTAAAACCACTTACATCAAGAACAAGACAGGTTATATAACCTGCTGCAATACCACAAAGAATAGGAATCAACTTTAACCAGCCACGACCAAGCAAACTCACAAGAATTGTCACAAGAAGGGATACACCTGCAACAATCATAGCTGTGTTTTGCGGCACAAGCCATGCCCCACCATCACCGGTTCTACCCATTGCCATGTGAACAGCAACCGGCGCTAAAACCAAACCAATAACCATGATTACCGGACCTGTTACAACAGGTGGCAACACTTTATGGAGAATATCAGAACCAAAGATACGGATTACAAAACTCAAAACAATATAAAATAAACCAGCGGCAGCAAGACCACCCATTGTCGCAGCCACACCCCATGTCTGTACTCCGTAAATAATGGGAGCAATAAAGGCAAAAGAGGATGCTAAGAAAACTGGCACTTTACCTTTTGTAATTATTTGAAACATCAAGGTTCCAGCACCGGCTGTAAACAAAGCCACGTTAGAATCAAGACCAGTTAGTATTGGAACAAGCACCAAGGCACCAAAGGCTACAAAGAGCATCTGGGCACCTAAGAGGCTATCAGTTATACGAAATTGATAGTCACATGAATCTTTCTGAGACATATAGCACCTTTTTGGCTGCCCTCATTTTAAAATGAGGATGAATGGTTTTTTCTGAAAATTTCAGAAAGCTAATAAAAAGCAAAAAAAAAGGTCATTGCCAAAAGGCAATGACCCTTGTGTTTATTGGGTTCCGAAGATTTTATCCCCGGCATCACCAAGGCCAGGTAATATATAACCCGCCTCATTGAGACGTTCATCCACGGATGCAACATAGATCGCTACATCAGGGTGTGCTTCCTGTACCTTCTGTAAACCTTCTGGTGCAGCAACAAGAAACAGACCTTTAATTTTCTTGCAACCAGCTTTCTTAAGTGTATCGATAGTGGCAAGCAAAGTACCACCTGTTGCAAGCATCGGATCAAGAATGAGCGCAGTACGCTCTTCCATCTCACTTGCTGTCTTTACATAATATTCTACAGGTTGAAGAGTCTCCTCATCTCGATAATAACCAACAACCGTTACTTTAGCAGATGGGATAAGATCGATAACACCATCCATCATACCTAAACCAGCACGAAGGATCGGTACAATAGTAATTTTCTTCCCTTTAAGGGTATCTACCTCGACTGGACCAGCCCAGCCTTCAATTGTTTTCTTCTCAAGTGGTAAATCTTTGAGCGCTTCATAAGTCAATAAACGTGCAACTTCTGACGATAATTCACGGAAATCCTTGGTAGAAATATCATGCCGACGCATGAGTCCAAGCTTATGTTTGACCAGCGGATGGTCAGCTACATGTAGGGTCATCAGACACCTCCTAGGTTAAGCCATTCATATGTAAATAGGCGCAAAAGCGCACATTTTAAACAAAATAACAGTACGTACAAAACTCTGGCACTATACTATAGGGTTTGTATTTTATTTTCAATCATCATTGCAAGGTGCATGATGAAAATTTTATTTTTCTACCATAGACAGGTTTAGGAAAGCGGTCTTGCTTTATTGCTCCAGAAAATAGGGACCAATTCAACGGCAAGAATACCGATAAAAATTAGAATTGCGCCCGAAAACTGAATTGCGCTAATTCGCTCACCCAAAAAGATGGCTCCACCAATAGCTGCAAAAACAGCCTCTGAGGAGAGAATGATAGCTGCATCTGGTGCAGGAGTGTAACGTTGTCCAATCACCTGCAGAGTGAAGGCTCCTGCAACCGAAAAGATCCCCATATACAGAACACCATATAATGCACTTTCAAACTGTGATATATCAGGACTTTCTACAATAAATCCGAGCACTAGACCAAGCACCCCAGAAATAAAAAACTGCCCACAGGCAACAACAAGTGGTGCTTTTGTGCGCATCGCCATATAACCGACCATCAACACATGACCAGCCCAGAAAAATGTAGAACCAATGACCCATAAATCACCAACAGCAAGATCAACCTTACCGGCACCACTCATCAGATAAGTACCAAAAAAACAACCAATTGAGACAGGCCAAACAATGAAATGTGGTTTTTTCTTTAGAAGTAGAAGGGCTATAACGGGTACCATTGGCACATAAAGGCCAGTTAAAAAACCAGAGTTTGTAACCGTAGTATTGAGAATTCCATACTGTTGTAAAGCTCCTGCCGCACACAGGATTGTTCCGGTCACCAACAGGCCAATCCAATCTCCCTTATTAAAGGGGCGGACCTCGCGCTGAACCTTGCCAAACTGGCGAAGAGCAAAAGGCATTACCACAAATGAGCCAATCAGAAATCGTGTCCCCGTAAAGCTGATGGTACCAAGTTCACCAACACCAATCTGTTGCACTACAAAGCTCGACCCCCAAACCATTGCGGCTAGGAGCAATATCATATTTGCCTGCAAACGACTCATTTTTCCTCTCTTTCTTCGAAAACTCTACAATCACACCACAGATTCTTCACCCAATCCCTCTTACAGGAAACTGATTGTCTACTCTCTTCCTATCGTCAAGGCAAGCAATATTCGTATGTTTCACAAATCAGTTAGTAAAATTCTTGCTGATAAACATTAAAGTCTGTATCATTTTTGGTTAACGAAAACTAAACAGTACCAAAACTTGATAACAAACTTTACGGAGATACCACCATGATTGATGCAGAAAAATTGCTCGGCAAAGTTCTATCTTCCGGCATATCTGGCTTTAAAAAAGGCAAAAAGAAAAAACATAAAAAACATAAAAAAAGTGATGATATGATGAGTGGCCTACTCGGCGGACTCACCTCGGGTAAAGGCTTAATCACCGCCATAGGCCTTGGAGTTGGTGCATATGAAATCTTAAAAAATAAACCTTCCAGTCAAACCGGGACTATTCAACCACCACCACTAACTCCGGCTGTGCCACCACCTCCAACACCGCCCTCATCGCCACAAACAACTGCTGTCCCTCCACCGCCACCGATACCGGGACAACAAACTAAAACACTTGAAAGCCCTGAAGCACCAAAAAACAACGAAGATATTGCAATCAGACTCATCCAAACAATGGTTGCTTCCGCATACGCTGATGGAAAAATGGACCACGAAGAAGAGGCTCAGATACTCGGTAAGATGCAGGAACAAGAACTCACAAGCGAAGAAAAGCAATTCTTACTTGCAGAGCTTCACTCTCCAAAATCGATTACTGAAATAACAGCAGGTATAGATGAGCCACTCATTGCTCAGACAATGTACACCCTTGCTGTCTCAACAGTTATTATCGACACTCCAGAAGAGAGACAATGGCTTGATGAATTAGCACAGGCTCTATCAATTTCTGATAATGTAAAAAACTTTATTGAAGCAGAAATGTAAACCACATCGGCATGATTACTCTAGATAAAAGCGAACTTATAGGTAAAGGCCATCACCGGGAAGTGTACAGACATCCCGATAAGCATAATTTGTGCATTAAAATCATTGTGGATGGAGACACGAACCTCCGTCAGGAAAAACGTGAGATTGCCTACTACAAACACCTTGAGAAAAGAGATATATCTTGGGAAATGCTTTCTCGTTATTATGAGGATGTTGAGACAAATTTAGGTACAGGTTCTGTTTACGACCTTATTCTGGATCACGATGGTAGTGTATCAAAAACTATGGGCTATTACATTGCATCCAACGAAATAACAGAAAAAAATTATGACGGTCTCTCAAAATCTCTTTATCAGCTAAAAGGTTATTTACTGAAAAACAGAATCATCACAATGACCTTGGCACATCGAAACATTGTCTGCCAAAGAGATGAAACCGGCATAAAAAAGCTCTTTGTTATAGACAACATTGGCAATTCAGACTTTATCCCCATCGCAACATATATCAAAAGACTATCTGAAATAAAAATAGAACGGCGATGGAAACGTTTTGAAGATAGGTTACTGAATAAAAAAACTCAAAACAAAGCATTACAGCGATTACTAACGAATAAAGATAAACTAAATCCTTAAATCCAGGTACGAAAGAAGTTGCTCTGCAGCTCTTTCACTACCATTAAGATTTACTGGGGCAACAAGACCTATAGATGATTGTTCAGTAGCTTGAGCAATCATCTTCTCCAGTTCGTTGACTGTCACGGTATCCTCTTCATAAATATAGAACTTATTTGGCACACTCGACTGCAGCCTCTCAAGATGTAGTTGCTGTTCACCGTCTCGCATCGATCGCATACAAACAAGTGCTGGTATTCCAAAATACATAACATCAACAAGACTATTATAGCCACCGTAAATGATGGCAATTTTCGCTGTAGCTAGAGCCTTAACATAAGCCTTGCCTGGTTTTTCCACTGTGCAGTTTGCAAGACCTCGTAAACGTTTTTTTAACTCTTCATCAATAGCCTCGTCACATAGATCAACAAACATTTTCCATTGACCATACTTATCACCTAGTCGTTCCAGAAGGTCTACAATGCTTGACAAGTATTGAGATGAATGTTCACCAAGCCAAGGGATTGAGATTACTCCTCCAACCTCTTTCTCTTTTTTGGGCTCTTGTAAGATCTCACCTAATCGGCTTACATAACCACACTCTACAGGTTCTGATTGATACACATTTTTTAACAAGTTCAAATGTTCATCACCAAGCACAAGCCTGTCGCCATACCAGAGGAGTCCGTTATAACAACTTGCAAAAATTGAGGCTGGAAGCTCTGCTATAGTTTGATTAACAGCACCTATAACTCCACGCACTCCGAGAATCCACTTTGTATCCGTTTCAGCTGACACCTTAAGTGCTGGAATAAGTTCTTTGTGTTTTCCCTGAGGGGAATGATCTGCAAGGACTAATCGTGGTCTATACAACTGAACAACAGATTTAATTTGCTCAGCTCTAATTGCACCTATTTCAGCATCTTCAAACCCACTTTTCCCTCTTATTCCCTTTGACTTACCATCAACCACCTCTGTCTCATAGGAAGGAAGTTTTAGCCAATCCAACTCTCCTTCACCAATTAATTCCTGACTGAAGCTACAGCCAGTAATAAAGAGCACCCGTAATTCAGGCACAAGTCTGCGAAGTGCGAGACCAATGGCAATGCTTCTACTGGCATGCCCTAGACCGCGTCCATCGTGGGCATAGATCAAGACATCCAACCGTGGTAGTTGCGGATTATTTTCCATAATTACTCAACAAAGCGGTGTTTAGTATATTTTAACTCGATACAATAGATCAACAAATAGAGCAAAAGACCAAGCAGCGCCATCCCCATGATGCCAGCATACATTTCAGGGTACATTAAAACCTGATAGGTTTCGATAACGATATAATAGCCAAGTCCATAATTTGTTAGTGACTGTTCAGCAATAAAAAGCACCGCCACTGCAGTGCCAACAGATACACGAAGAGCAGTGAGCACCGCCGGAATTGAGGCCGGAACATAGACATACTTAAAAAGAGCTTTTCTTCCGGCACCAAGTGACTTTATTGACAAGATAAGCTCTTTTCTAAGCCCTGCGGCCTCATCACGCACCACGACCAGAATCTGAAAAAAGATGATGATAGCAATAAGAAATATTTTTGAAAAGTCGCTAATTCCTATAATGACATAAATTACAGGTAGAAAGACAATTTTTGGTATCGGATATGTAACAGCAATAAGTGGCCCAAATACTTTATCAAGAGCAGGTAGCTGCCCAAGCGCTAAACCAAGTGGTGCTGCCGTTATAGTTGCAAGCAGTATAGCAGCAACAACTCGCCCAGTAGAAGCTAAAAAGTGAAACCCTAAATCACCAGTAAGGAGTTCCTTTAAAAAAAGTGGCACAACAGTTATGGGAGATGGCAAAATAGGTCTATTCATCAATAATGCGGAAAACTGCCATAAGACAAAAAGCATCACAACACCAGACAGAGCACTTAAAGCTGTTGCCCGCTTCTTCATATCAACTCCCCTCGGCAGACATCAGAAAGTAAACGCCGCAACTCTTTGCATCTTTTTGCAAAAACTGGACTTTCTTTTACATCCTTGCTCTTTGTTAATCCGCCACTGATTATATGAGGAGGAACCTCTTCACGATCACTGAGGACGAGTATTTTTTCACCAAGAATTACCGCTTCTTCAATATCATGGGTAACGGTGATAGAAGTAAGCCCCGATTCCAGATGGAAATGGTTCATTACACCTTGCAGTTCTTCTCGAATAGGTGCATCAAGTGCTGAAAAAGGTTCATCCATCAAGAGCAGATCTGGTTGCAGAACAAGGGTTCTGGCAATGGCAACTCGCTGTCTCTGACCTCTTGAGAGTTGAGACGGATACATATCGCACAAATCATCAATTCCAAGCCAGTCAAGCCAGTATTCGACCTGCTCTCTGATCTGAGACAACTCTAACATCCCTGATTTCGGGCTATGTACGCCATCTGGCCCGTAAAAAGCACGGATCTTATGCCCCATCATTACGTTTTCATAGACTGTTGCCCAAGGTAATAAACCGTGATCCTGCAAAACCAAACCTGTTTCAGGTCGAGGTCTAACAATTGATTCACCGTCAATTATTATATCACCATGTTGTATTTTGGTAAGTCCTGCAATCAGGTAAAGTAATGTTGATTTACCACAGCCCGAGGGGCCAATAACTGCCCATGACTCTCCTCGACCAAAATGGAGATCCATTCTATTAAAGATAGGTTTTGCCCCGGAATAGCCAAAGCTAAGCTGTTTGATGAAAATCATTACTGAGTTTCCACCTAATTACTTTTTTGAAAAGTAGTTATCACAGAATCTACATAAGAGAGTGGTGCTGGCAACAAGCCTCTTGCAACCATCCACTTCATCACATCATTCCATTGATCTTCATTTGGGACTTCTGCTATCGGGTACTGCGGAATTTGATATGTTTTTTGTACATTTTTGGGCACTCTGATTTTCTGCAACATCAGAGCATGAAATTTATCAGGATCATTATTAATTGCTGTAGCAGCTTTATTCCAAGCTATGACAAACTTCTTCACGGTCTCTTCTTTCTGTTTAATTGCCTTAAGACTAAAGGTCATCACAGAACAACTCAAGCCATCAATCAAAGTATCGTTTACGACATCTACAGAGCCAGCAGCTATTGCACTCGACGCAAGAGGTTCTGGTAAGGTTGCAGCCTCAACTTGTCCTGAGACAAGCAACTGATAACGCTCCGGTAAACTCGCAACTGACTTTGTTAAAACATGCTCCCCAGTCAGACCACCAGCTTGAAGCATGCGCTCGGTTACATAGTCGATAACAGTATTTTTAGAAATTATAACAGGAACACCTGATAGTTTTTCAACAGAGTCAATCCCAGTATCTTTTCCAGCAAGTAGTCTAAAAAGCGGTTCGTTTTCATAAGATTTTCTCGCTGTTGCAACCACCTGAACAGTTTTAAATTGGCGGTTAAAGCTTGCAACAGATGCAAGTTCATTGAGCATGCCATCGACCTTTCCAGCTTGCATTAGTTGATCCCGTTGCAGGCCACTACCCACTGGCAAGACTTCAACTTCAATCCCAACCTCTTTGAATAAGCCTAATTCTTCTGCTGCAAAAACTGGTAGTACATCAGGGATCGGCAGGAGTGCTAACCGAAGATGATTACTCTCTGTTGCGCCCACAGTTGAAACTGTCAGGCTAAGTAATAGAAAGAAAATTGAAATTATTTTGCGCATTGTTAACCCTCAAAAGGTAAAAACAAAGCAGGAAATTACCCGGCATTAACCATATTCAAAGCACTTCCTGCTAATTTTAATATTTAGCAAGAATAGTATACATTTCTTTCAAGTCCGGCAATTAAAAGGTGTGATTACTCAATTAGAATTGGTTGAAAGCTACCCTTATCATCTGGCAGGTTCAGGGTTTCAACCAAACTTTCAAGGTTATCTTCCAACCCTGCAAGTTGCTCCGGCCCAAGTAATTCGAGGCCTCGAGTAAGCTTACCCTGAAGAGGTTTAGGCGCTTTAGAAAGAAGGTTTTGCCCTGTCTCGGTAGTATAAAGATGAACTGTACGTTGATCGGTTTTACTCCGATCTCTGTATATCAACTCTTTCGCCTCAAGTTTATCGAGCATATTGGAGCAAGTCGAAGCATGGATTGAAAGGGTCTTTGCGAGTTGAGAAACACGAACACCCGGAACAGCGGCCACCTCGGACAACATCCAAAGCTGGGCACCACTCAGCCCACACTCTTTTTCTATCTTTTTTGAGTGACTCTGAATAGCTTTAAATATCATGCGCAGCTTTTGAATTACTGCCTGTACCTGTAGGTCTTTCTCTGTCATATTTCTCTTTTAAATGCTTAAATAATCTTTTCACCTTTTTACACTTAAAAATCTGAACTGACTACTATTTTCTTCCAACAACTAGCCGAACAAATAAATTTACCTGTTCGGCTAGTATTATTGTTTCTTACTTTGCAGCACTACGTGCTTCGGTAAGCCAAGAGTTCCATTTCTCCTGGTTTTTAGCAATCCACTCATCTACGTGACGCTCAATATCTTTCTGGCTTTTCTCACCTTCATTCATCTTGGTGTTCTGCTCATTGACATCACCTAAATTCATAGAAAAAACTTCAAAAAACCGTTTTGCTGCAGGGTTTTCATCGACAAATTTTTTATTAGCTACAATCTGAATATCTGAAACAACAAATCCAAGCTTTACAGGATTACTCACTGCACCTTCAATATCAGATACAGTCATACGATCAACACTACCAGCCTGTGCTTCGGTAGGAATAATCTCAGGAACATTAATCCACACAACATCCTTACCTGGCTTCAGCTTATGGATAGTCCAGTTTGGTGCCCAGGTATAAAAGAAAATAGGCTCTCCTGTTTTATAGGCAGCGAGTGCTGCAGCCATACCTGCTTCGTATGCTGCTTTATTTGGCTCGATATCGTCACGCAGGTCGTATGCGTCAAGATGGTGCTCAATTACACCTTCACAAGCCCAACCAGCAGGACAAGCTGTAAGATCAGCTTTACCGTCGCCATCTTTATCAAATGCTTTCTTTACATCTTCACGCTCAAAGTCTGCAATAGAGGTGATACCAAATTCATCAGCATGCTTTTTGGACACAAGATAACCTTGAAGACCACCAGCTTTCATTACATAGCCAACCTTTTCAGCTTTTTCATCAAAGTCTTTTGGAAGTTGAGCATCATGCATTGGAAACCAACCGTTTGTCCAATAATCAACATCACCAAGGGTAACTGATTTAAAAAAGATCGCATTCTGCAAATCTTTTGGCTTTTTAACGTTAAAACCTAGTTCACCGAGTCCACGTCGAACAACTGCTTCCTGAAAAAAACCTGTATTCCATGTTGCTCTTGCAGGCTCGACCTTTACACCCTTACCTGGCATTTCTGCTGCCTGTACATCCATTGCCATCGGACTAATCATAGTAGTTACAGCAAGTGCTGCTGCGGCTAATGTCTGTTTAATCATTATCTTTCTCCTTTTAGAAAGTCTTACAGGCTAATGTTTTGAAAAAAAAATTAGCCTGGCTAGAGGTTCTTATCCAGCTACGCTGGATTTAGCACAGTAACTATCTTATTTACTTCATCAAAATCTATTTTTTACTCTTTTTTCCTGTCCCCATAGATTGGGTAATACGATCAAGAATGATTGCCACCAAGACAATCGCAAGGCCACCAATGGTAGCAAGGCCAATATCAAGAGTATTCAGTCCAAGTACTACTGGAGCACCAAGCCCACCTGCACCAATAAGCGCTGCAATAACAACCATGGAAAGCGCCATCATTATTGTCTGGTTAAGACCTGCCATAATTGTAGGTAGAGCCAATGGGATTTGTACCTTAACAAGCACCTGCCAACTCGTTGCACCAAAAGCAAGGGCTGCTTCAACAAGCTCTGGGTGGACTTGACGAATGCCAAGACTTGTCAAGCGAATGATCGGTGGCATTGCAAAAATAATTGTTGCGAGGACACCCGCCACATTACCAATAGAAAAAAGCATGACGATCGGTACTAAATAGACAAACGCAGGTGTCGTTTGCATACCATCAAGAAGTGGCCTGAGTATCTTTTCAAAACGATCGCTTCGTCCAGCACAAATGCCTAACGGCACACCTGCAATAGTACAAAACACCACTGATGAAAAAACCATTGCAAGTGTAATCATGGTATCTTCCCACATACCGAGCAAACCAATAAAGACAAAGGTTGCCACACTACCGATGGCTAATTTGACACCAGAAACTCGCCAAGCGATTAGAGCAAAAACCAGAATAACTGCAAGAGGCGGCAGAGCGAGTAGTCCCTCTTCAATACCGGAAAGGGTAACATCCACAGGCCATTTGATCATTTGAAAAAACCAACGATAGCCTTCAACCAACCAGTCAATAAACGCTGTAATCCAATCATCTAAGGGGATGACCTTATCTTCAAAACTAAACATTGCCACCTCCTGCTACTGACTGCTCAAAAAGGGAAACATCTTCCGCCTTATATAAGGTTCTCAAGAAACGGTTCTTAGAAACAACTCCCTGATAAATACCTTCTTCGTCTATCACAGGAACTGGCCATGGATTGGATGCAACCTCCTGTAGAATATCCTGTAAACATTCATCCTGTCGAACAGCTAAGGCCTCTTTTATAAAGGCTGTTTCTATCTTCGTTTTACCATTTGAAGCTGCAATCGCATCTCTGATTGAGTCAATTGAGACGACACCGTAGAACTTATGTTCAGAACCAAGAACATAACAGTATTCACGATCCTGATTATTAAGTAACTCAAGGGTTGCTCGTGGACTGCCCTCTGAGGTATGCCAAATGACTGTTGGTTGGTTATCACGTACAATATCACCTGCCGAAATTACTCCAGTCGGGTCAACACCTCTGAAAAATGCACGCACATAATCATCTGCAGGATTTTGCAGAATCTCTTCTGGTGTACCAACCTGAACAACTTTACCACCTTCCATAATGGCAATCCGATCGCCAATACGAAGCGCCTCATCGAGATCATGAGAAATAAAAACAATGGTACGCTCGTGCATGTCCTGCAACTTTAAAAGTTCATCCTGCATCTCTGTACGAATGAGTGGATCAAGAGCCGAGAAGGCCTCGTCCATCAGTAAAATATCCGGGTCAACCGCAAGACCTCGTGCAAGACCAACACGCTGCTGCATACCGCCGCTTAGTTCGTTTGGATAAGCATTTTCCCAGCCATCAAGGCCAACTTGTTTAAGTGCATCCAGGGCACGTTCTTTTCGAGTTTCCTTCTCCACACCGTCAAGCTCAAGCCCAAAAGAAACATTGTCAAGAACGCTTAAGTGCGGCATGAGCGCAAAGGACTGAAATACCATACTGGTTTTGCTACGACGGAAGCGAACAAGCTCTTTTTTATCCATCTTCGAAACATCTTCGCCATCTACGAGCAACTCTCCTGCTGTTGGGTCAATAAGTCGATTCAACATTCGAACAAGTGTCGACTTCCCAGAACCAGACAACCCCATTACAACAAATATTTCGCCTTTATTAACTTCAAAGCTGGCATCTTGTACACCAACTGTTTGACCAGTTTTCTCGTAGATTTCTTCTTTGGTTTTACCCTCACGTAACAAAGCCATGGCTTTATCAGGAGCATTGCCAAACACCTTATACAAGTTTTTGACTTCAATTATTTTCATTTTGATTTTTGTATTATCCGCTAACAGCTCAGAATTTGGATTTTTATCAGAAGAGTATTGCCATAAAGCAATGGTGAATTTGTTTTGCTTAAAATAGTTTTGCGCAATATTACTTTACACAAACTTATTTCACAGAAAACATTTTGTCAACCAACCTTTTCGTTACCTATGTTATTCCAATATCTTAGAGGACATTGACCAAATATCCTTTTCTAACAGTTATGAAAAAATCTTTTCTAACTGAACTTTCCGTCAAAAAAGTGTATATCATTTTCCCATGCTCAAAGAGCTATCAAACAACAACTAGATAGGGATAAGTCTCTATGATACTCAATAGATTTAAGTAGGTTAAATATGCGCTACATAATAGGAATAGATACAGGTGGGACTTGCACAGATGCCGTCTTGATGGACAAAAATTCAGGAGCAATCGTTACCACAGTTAAAAGGCCTACCACCCACGGCAACCTAGCTATCGGTACAGGGGATGCACTTACAGCACTTCTTAAAACATCAGGTGTTGCAACAAGCGACATTGCTCAAATCGCTGTTTCATCAACTCTGGCCACTAACTCTGTTGTGGAAAACAAAGGTGCCGAAGTTGCCCTTCTAGTCATCGGTTACGTAAAACACTTTAAACTTCCGGTAAAGGCTGTTGTTTTCATCAAAGGTGGTCATGATATTCAGGGCAAAGAAGAAGAGGAACTGGATTTAGAATATCTGGTAAACATTGTGCATGGCCTAAAAAATGATGTTGATGCATATGGTGTCTGTTCTGCCATGTCGATAAAGAACCCGGACCATGAACTCATTGCAGAAAAAGCCATCTCAATGCTTGACCCCAAGCCTGTATTTTGTTCACACCGAGTAAGTGATGTTGCGGGTATGGAGCAACGCGCTGCAACGGCTGGGCTCCACGCTAAACTGATGCCCTTAATGCAAGGATATGTGCAAAGCGTAAAAGAGGCTATGAAGGAGAACAATCTAGATTGCCCAATGACAATTATCGCAGGAAACGGCAGTATGGTTGAAACAGACCATGTTATTGAGCACGCAGGACTCACTGTTGCTAGTGGCCCTGCTTGTACTGCTCATTTTGGGGCAATGCAGACCAATGAACAAAGTTTAGTAATTGATATTGGTGGAACCACCACTGATATTGCAATGATTAAAGATGGTAAACCACTTATAACAGAAGACGGCTGCCAAATCGGCTCATGGAAAACCCATGTTGAAGCTGTTGATATGTATACTGGTGGTATCGGTGGTGATAGCCATGTTCACGTTGACCAAAAAGGTGAAATCCACGTAGGCCCAACCAAGGTCACTCCGCTTTCCATGAGCGAAAATGGAGCAAACCCTATGAAGTGGATTGGTAATGAGGATGCTTCAAAACTTGTGGTACCACTCAACTTTGAAAACCCACCACGTGCAACAGAGGAACTCGTTAATTTTTTAAAAGAGGCTGGTGCCACTACCCCAGATGGAATTTGCAAAGCCACTAAATACAGTGGGATCACCTTAGAGAAACAGCTAGAGCGTCTTGAAAACAGACAAAACATTATTATGTGCGGATTCACGCCCACAGATGCACTACACGTCCTTAACCGAATAGATATTGGTGATAAACAAAATGCCCTGGAGGCAGCTGAAAAACTCGGTCAAATATGCAACATGACACCAGAGGTGTTTGCTCAGGCAGTGATTAATAAAACACAGGAACAGATCGAAAATCTGGCTATTGACTATATTGTTAATCAATACTGGGGAAATTCGCTGACTCAATTTATCTCAAGTCGAAATGAACACGCTGTACTTGGAGTGAATTTTTCGCTTAAAATTCCACTTATTGGTTTAGGTGCCGCTGCCCGGGTGCTACTACCTGAAATAGCTAAAAAGCTTGGAACTACCATATTTTTCCCTGAAAACTGTGAGGTTGGAAACGCAGTGGGTGCTGCTCAAATTGCACGAAGTAACGCACAGTAATACCGCAACATTTTATACTCTTAACAAAACACAGCCTGCTAGCTAGAACAAATAATTATCTAGCAGGCTTTTTCTTGTCTACCCTTCTGGACTTTTATATCTAAAAAGTGTCTAATTTTATAGTCAATATTAAATCATACACCCCTATAAAATGATGGCCACAGAAACTCAAAAAGATATAGAAGCTCTACAAAAAGAACTCAATCAGGCCAAGAAACATATAGCTGAGCTTGAGAACCAACTCGCCTCACAAAAAGCTCATGGTCAACAATTCTTCGACATGGTCGATGATGGAATTGTGATCCTGAAGAACAACGAAATTATTGACTGTAATGCCAAAACTATTGAGTTACTAGGCGCCAAAAGCAAGGATGAGATCGTTGGCTTAACTCTTTTTGATATTTCTCACCCAGCTAATAATAAATCAACAGAATACATGACTAAGGTTATCAATTCTGTTCTAGCCGGCAAACCCCATAATTTTCAATGGATAGCAAAACGTCGAGACAGCAGCAGTATTCCTCTCGGAATTTCACTCTCAAAACTGGAAAAAGATAACAGCACTCATCTGGTCGCCATTGCCCGTAACATTACCGACCAGATAGAACAAGAAGAGAAAATTCTAACACAAAAAAATACTCTTCAGGTTTTTCTCAACGCTATTCATGAATCAATTTGTCTTGTGGACAAGGATTTTAGGTTGCTCTTTGTCAATGAGACAATGGCTAAAAGGCTCAATACCACACCCGAACAGATGACTGGCACTTATATTAAGCACTGGCTTCCTGAAGAAGTCTGGAAACAAAGAGTCATACAGGGTAATAAAGTTTTAGAAACAGGTAAAGAACAGCACCTTGAAGATGTTCGCGATGGACGCAATTATCTCAACCTACTCTATCCAATTATTCATCAGAATAAAGTTAGTCAAATTGCCATCCTTGGTATTGATGTTACAGAGAAAAAAGAGATCAAATCTGAGCTAAAGAAGCTCCAACAGGCTCTGGAGAGTAGTCCTTCAACTGTTATCATCACCAACCGGGAAGGCATTGCTGAATATGTTAACCCTGCCTTTACGGTAACAACAGGCTATACTAAAGATGAAATTTTAGGCAAAAAGGCAAATCTTGTCCGATCACATATCCATGACGATGCCTTTTTCAACGAGATGTGGACAACTATAAAATCCGGTGGTTTCTGGCGTGGTGAAATATGTAACAGAAAGAAAAATGGTGACCTTTTCTGGGAACTCGTCTCCATTTCACCAATCATAAATGGCGATGGAGAAGTAACCAACTACGTTGCAATCAAAGAAGATATTTCTGATAAAAAAGATTTAGAACAACTCAAAGCCGATATAGACAGAATGATGCGTCATGACTTAAAGACGCCTCTCAACAGTCTCATCGGCATACCACAACTGCTTGAAATTGAGGGTGGCCTCTCTGATAGTCAACAGGTACTGGTAAAGGCCATTGAAGATGCAGGCAGACGTATGCTTCACATGATTGATCTTTCTCTTATCTTATTCCAAATGGAGTCTGGCACTTACGATTACCAACCAAAAAACATTGACCTTTACATGCTTGCTAACAAAGCTATAAAGGACAGCCACTCGAAATACTCCAGTAAACAACTGGAAATAGAAATCAAAAGAACAGGTGGAGATGAGACAACTCCTTGTTTAGTAAGTGCTGAAAGAGATTTATTATACTCAGTCTTAACAAGTTTTTTATTAACAGCCATTGAAGCCTCACCCGCAAACGAAACAATCACTGTAGAAATAACTCATGCAGAAACAAAACAACTGACTTTAAAAAACAAAGGGGTTGTTCCTGAAAAAATACGAGAACACTTTTTTGGCAAATATAAGACAAAAAACGAGGAGAAAAGAGTCGGGTTAGACACATATTCTGCAAAACTTTTTACCGACACCATGGGATTATTACTTGCAATGAACACCTCAGATGAAGATAATCTTACTACGATAACTCTCAGTTTTCCTAATCAAAACAGTTAAAAGTGTATGGAACTAAACAAATCAGCAAAAATATTAGTCGTTGATGATGAGGCCAATAACAGATTATTGCTCTCTAGAATGCTTTCCCACCTAGGTCATGAAAGTGTAGAAGCTGAAAATGCCAACGCTGCCCTTCAGGTGCTTGATCGCTCATTTGATCTGGTGCTAGCTGATGTTATGATGCCACCTGGTCCGGACGGGTTTGAGCTGACAAAAATGATACGTAGCAACCTTGAAACCCAGGATATTCCCATCATAATAGTAACAACTCTTTCTGAACGTGAAGATAGACTTCAGGCTGTTGAATCTGGGGCAAATGACTTTATCACTAAACCTGTGGACCTGGTAGAACTAAAAGTAAGAACCAGATCAATGTTGAAGCAAAAAGTACAACATGATGAGATTAAGCGGTACCAGGCAGAATTACTTAATATCGTTGATGAGCGCACGAGGGCACTCAAACAGACACTACAAGACCTCGACAAAGCACATATCGAAACAATTCAACATCTATCAGCCGCAGCTGAATATAAAGACGATGATACAGCAGCACACATTCGCAGAATGTCGGGCTATGCTACTCTCGTTGCAAAACATTGTGGCCTTAGCCAAAAAGAGGTCGACTTCATCAAAATATGCAGCCCAATGCATGATATCGGAAAAATTGGTATCCCTGACAATATTCTACTCAAACCAGGCAAATTGACTGGTGAGGAGTGGACAATCATGAAAACCCACACAGATATTGGTGGCCGGATCCTCAGGCAGGGTGATTCCGACTATATGAAGATGGGTGCAGTTATTGCCATGAGCCACCATGAAAAATGGGACGGCTCGGGTTACCCAGCAGGGCTCTCTGGTAAGGATATTCCTCTGGAGGGTAGAATTTGTGCTGTTGCTGATGTCTTTGATGCACTTACCTCAAGGCGCCCTTACAAAGAGCCATTTTCCGTGGAAAAATCCATCGCAATAATGAAAGAAGGACGGGGTAGTCATTTCGACCCACAGTTACTAGATTACTTCACAGATAACCTCAATGAGGTCATCGCCATTAAAGAAAAGTATCAGGATATTGCTGAGGATTTTTAAACACTCCATTAGCCCCTACAGACCAACAGCACTTTACTCTTTATCTTGTACTTAATGTGCCAAGTACATCCAAAAAAAATTGCACTACCGCAAATTCGTCCTTACATTCTATAGGATTACCCAACAAATATTGATCTGCTTATAATGAGTTCTGCATTACACATTTTATAAAACTTCACAAAATGAGGGTATTTATATGGGTTTTGTTGATGGATTAAAAAGACAGTTACGTTCAGTCATTGAGTGGGACAATCCTGATGTTGACCAACTCTTTTATCGCTGGTCCAGCAATGGGGATGAAATTAAGAATGCGTCAAAACTCATTGTCGGCCCAGGACACGGCTGTATCTTTGTCTACGAAGGAAAAATCAAGGCGATACTTGAAGAGGAAGGTATCTTTAACCTAGACACCGACAATGTCCCTTTCTGGACAACAATTAAGAAATTCATGCAGTTCTTTGAAAGTGAGCATAAAACAGGCTTCTACTTTTTCAGAAGAACCAAGGTACTAGATCAGAAATGGGGAACCACCTCATCAATTAAGTATATTGACCCTTTATACAACTTCCCGGTGGGTTTACGTGCATACGGTAATTTTTCTTTCAGAATAGATAACCCAAAACTTTTTTTCACCTCGGTTGTTGGTGACCATGCCAGTTATGCTGCAACAGACTTTCGGGCAGTTATGACAGCCAGACTCACCCAACGCTTAAGTGATCACTTAGCCGAGCAACGACTTTCATATGTTGAAATCGATGCTTCCAGAAACGAAATAGCCGCAAATATGATTACCAAACTTTCTGCCGATTTTAACAGGTTTGGTTTTGACATTACCGACTTTCGTATCGAAGGACTTGATTATGATGCCGAAAGCCAGGCAAGGGTTAATCGAATTGGTGATGTAGCAGCAGATGCCTTTGCAGCAAAGAGTGCTGGCCTCAGTTACGAAGAATTGCAAAAGCTTGATGCCTTAAAGGATGCAGCCAAAAATGAGGGTGGTGCTGCTGGTATTGGCGTTGGAGTAGGTGCTGGTATGGGAATCGGCCAGATGATGAGTAGTAGCATGGCAGCTGAGCCCAAAGAGGCAACCTCAAGCCAACCTGCGCCAGACGACATAACAGGCAAGCTAGTAAAGTTAAAAAAATTCTTCGAACAGGAACTCATCACCGAGGAAGAATACAAGGTTAAGAAGAAACAACTACTGGCACAACTTTAGACAATAGCTATGAACAAATGTAAGAGCTGTGGAGCACCGCTGCCTCCCAATAAAGTTACATGTACTTACTGTGGCACAAGAAACAGTGTCGACTTGAAAGGGCTTGGCAATATTGCTATTGTTGAACCACAGAGCCCCAGAAGATGCCCTGAGTGCAAAGAGAAGATGCAAACGGTAGATGTTGGCAATAGTGCAAAATTTCTTATCGAAAAATGTGACAAATGCCATGGCCTCTTCTTTGACCCAGGTGAGTTAGAAGGATTACTTGATGAAAAAGTAACTGATGGCGTTCGGATCAACTATGAACGCATCAAAGAACTCTCAAAGATTCGACCTCAACATAAAGTTGCCTATCGTCCTTGTCCGGTCTGTCAGAAAATGATGAACAGGGTTAATTTCGGCACACGAAGTGGGGTCATTATTGATAGGTGCCGAGAACATGGCATCTATCTTGATGGAGGAGAGCTCCGACAATTACTCGAATGGCGCAGAGCTGGTGGCCAACTACTACACGAAAAAGCAAGAAAGGCCAAAGCAAAGGAAAAGAAAAGAAAGGAAGACGAACAGAAGAAAAAACAGGCGGCGACCCAGCAATTTATAGCCGGACATGATCATGTGTATGGTCGCAGGGAAAACGATGCTGTTGATCTTATTTCGTCACTTTTTTCGAGAGTTTTCTGGTAATGAAATACCAGCGAGTTGACTTACTTGCACAGAACCGATCTTTACTGTAAAAAGCAGATACAATAGAACTGTAGATTATATTTTACTCAAGGAGTAGTTCGTGGAAGAGAAAAAGAAAAGCTCACTACTTTTACCTGTCATTGTTGGTTTAGGCCTTACTGCACTTGTGGCTGTAATCGGATTAACCGATATTTTTGACCCACTCATTTCATACATTCATGAAAACAGTATCACACCTCTTGGGGCGATACTCTGTATTGTCTTTGCGATAATCTGTTTTTATGGGGTTTATAAATTACTGGCGATGCTAGGTAAAAGCTTATTACCAAAAGATGAGTAGCAAAAAATGATAGACTTCTCTAGTCAACAAAAAAGCCGGAAACAAAATTGTTTCCGGCTTTTTTGTTAATCTTGCAACAGCAGACCTGCTGTGATTTAGCTACCTCAGCAACCTTTCGAATTTTCATCTTTTAGTGAGTATCCTACAAAGAAGATCCCTGCTAAAATCATCATAAAAAGCCCAAAGAATTCTTTCTGACTTGCACCCCAGATAATATAGAGGGAACCTGTTCCTGCACAGAGAGGTGCTATGTAGCGGCTAAAGAAACCCAGTTCATTAAAAGAACGGATAACCCAGACATAGATAGCAATATAGCAAACATATAAGAAGGCAATTGGCAGTTCAGAAATATCCATAAAACCACCCCACCAGCCTTTAAAATTGCCATACCAAACAACCATCCACATCGAAGACATTACCAAACCAGCAATTGCAGAACTTACTGTGGAATTTGTTGTTACATTAACTCTCGCAAAGAGTTCAGGCTTTGGCCCTTGCCCATTATAGGCTAAAACATAAAGCCCACGGCAGGAAGCCATCACTAGGCCATTGAGAGTTCCAAGACAGGAAACGATTACAAAAACGGTAAGCAGTGTTCCTGCAGCATTTCCAAAGATCATTGAAATAACTTTAGCAGGCGCAGTATCACCAGCAACCAGAAGTTCATCATTTGATAGAACACCTGAAATTCCGAGATAATAGAATATATATATACCAGCAACAGCAATTGTTCCCAGTACCAGCGCTCGTGGCAGGTTCTTTTTTGAATCCCTCAACTCACCACTAATTGATGTTGCAAGAATCCAACCTTCATAAGCAAACGCTGTGGCTAATGTTGCAACAGCTAAGCCACCAACCTCTCCACTAACATTCTGGGCACTTACTGAAAAACTCTGAAAAGTCTGACCAGACATTAAACCACTAACGGTACCAACCACTGCCACCAACGCAAGAGGTACAAGTTTAATTACAGTAGCAGAGACCTGCCATTTACCAGCCAGTACCGGCGAGAGAATATTTAAAACAAAGAACAACACCAGATACACCATGGCCATCGGCCAAAGCAGATGCTGAACATTAAGAAGACCTACAGTATAATTTGCAGAAACCCAGGCGAGAACAGCAACAAGAGTCGGATAGTAGACAATTGCCATAAACCAGCCAACAAGATAGCTCACATTTTTCCCATAGGCAGACTCAAAATAGTCAGATACACCATTCACCTTATCCATCCGATTAGCCACAAGTGAGAAAACATAGGCTGTTACAACCATAATTGCCCCACCAATACACCAGGCTAGAATCGCAACAGGCAAACTACCCCCCGCTGCACGTAAGACATCGTCTGCCTTAAAGAAAACACCTGAACCGATGACAATACCAACTACCATCGCTGCTGCTGTCCAAAATCCGTATTTTTTCTGTAAATCAGCCATTTTTCACTTTCTCTGTATTATTTTCATTCTTTTTGAATTATTACTCACCTGCTAAAGCAAGTGTTTCTTTCTATCACAAGTAAACCACACACTCCCAGTAATCAACTATAAACAGGGATTATTAAGCTATGATCAAACAATTTCAATTAAAACCGCTTCCACATATCATTTTCGGGTGCGGAGAGATAACAAAACTTCGACAGATCATCAAGATAAAAGAAGCTCATCCACTGTTTATTTTAAGTCCAACACTTTCAGAAACAACTCTGTGGCAGACTCTTTTTGAGGACATAAACAAAGAACTCAAGGTAAAGCCACAGCTTGAAACATTTTCGGGAGAACCGTCACCACAAATTGTTGATGAAATAGTAGAAAATCATAAGGGTAAAAATATTGATCTGGTTATTGCCATAGGTGGGGGCTCTGTTCTTGACGCAGGAAAAGCTGTTTCAGCTATGCTCTGCGAAAAAGATGGTGTTACCACCTACCTTGAAGGCGTAGGCACAAAACAACCAAGTGGCGAAAAAATTCCATTTATTGCTATCCCTACGACCTCAGGGACAGGTAGTGAAACAACGACCAATGCGGTCATTAGTCAAATTGATCGCAATAACGGCTTCAAAAAATCACTTAGACATGACAACTATATCCCAAATGTTGCCATAATAGACCCGGATTTAACCTTGAGTTGCCCTCAGCAACTAACTGTCAATTGTGGAATGGATACGTTCACGCAACTTGTTGAAGGATATTTATCAACCAATTCTTCTGCAATTACGGACACATTTGCCATAAATGGCATTAAGGCTATAGCAAGGTCTCTTGAAACCCTCTTTCATGAGCCCAAAAACCTAGAGGCACGTACAGATCTTGCCTACGCATCATTTCAATCTGGAATAGTCCTCGCTAACGCTGGCCTTGGAACTGTGCATGGTTTTGCCTCAACCATTGGTGCAATCAGTAATATTCCTCACGGGGTCGTCTGCGGCACCTTGATGGCCCATGCTAACAGACTCACATTACAAAGACTGAGAAGAACAGGAGAGAATCCAGAGGCACTTGAAAAATATAGTTTACTCGGCAGGATTTTCGGGGCTGAAGATAAAAAACCTTTTGAACAACAGGACTTTTTTATCGATGAGCTCATTCGTCTCAGCAGTCTTTTCCAAATAGCACCCCTCAGTGATTTTGGGATTGGGACAACAGATATTGATTCTTTGATTACAACATCAGACAACAAGTACAATCCCGCCCAACTCGATGAGACGGAATTAAAAGAAATGTTGGAGTGCAGAATTTAATTTAAGACTCAATTCAACTCAAAATCATATTCATTGAAATTGAGTCTTAAAAAATCATTACTCTTTAAACAGCGGAAGCTTCTCAAGATAGATTAGATCATCACCTTGGTAGCCACTTTCCTCGAGCAGGATCGCAGCCTTGCCAACTACCTTGCAGCGTAAGCCTGAGGCAATATTTTCAAGCACCTTAAGCGAGCCACCCGTTGAGACCACATCATCCACCAGACAAACATTACGTCCTTCAATTTGTTTGGCATCTATACCGTCTAAAACAAGAACTAACTCCTCCTCATCCCCCTCTGCCTCAATGCGTTCAATTACCTGATCAACCATATACGGTTTCACACCCTTGCGGGCGACGACATAATTAACCTTTAAACGCCTTGCCATGGCATGGGCAAGAGGTGCAGCCTTTGTATCTGGACAAATCAAAACATCAACGTCAAATGCAGGAAAATCATGATGATTAACAAGAGCTTCTGCTGTTCTTTCTATCAGCTCAGTATCTCCCATTGCCATGAAACTGGCAAAGGCAAAATCGTCACCTATATAAACAAGGGGCAACTCTCTGATTAATCCACAAATCTTTAATCGAAATGTTTTGTTCATAATACACTGCCCAGTTACTCCATAGAAATAAACAGGACTTGCCAGGAGAACTGCATCAGCAACATCTACTCTGGTGTACATCTCATGCATGTCATCTTTGATGGTACAGATTCCAGTCTTATCACAACCGCCACAGCCTTGACAGGGTGAAATATTCAAACCATTAACACGTACAAAATCAGCATTTCCACCAGCTTTTTTAATTCCTTCACCAACCTGCCGAGCTAGCAGTTCACTGTTACCGTGTTTGCGTGGGCTTCCCAGAATAATAAGTACGTTTTTCATGGTTATAATTTCAACCTTTACCAGAATTTATGGAAATGATGTACTGGCCCATGGCCACTACCAATTGTGTAATCAGCACCTGACACTAAAGACTCATGTACATAATTAAGCCCAGCTTCTACACCACTCACAAGATCAAGCCCTTTTGCTAAAAAAGCGGCTGTAGCTGAGGAAAGAGTGCAACCTGTGCCGTGACTGTTGCGGGTCTCTATTCTATCTGTTGGGAATCTGTGCACTTGCTCGCTCTCAAAATCATAAAGCACATCAACAACTTGATCACCACTCAAATGCCCAGCTTTTGCTAGCACTGAGAGCGAATATTGCTTAGCAAGCTCTTCTGCTACCATGGAAAGGTCATCGCTATCTATTTTGCTTTTCAATAGTATCTCAGCTTCTGGAACATTAGGTGTAATAAGTCGTACCAGTGGGAAAAGTTGCTCCTGCATAGCGACAATAGCATCATCTTCAATAAGTGGATCACCACTTGTTGCCACCATCACAGGATCTAAAACCACGTTTTCTATGGAATAATCTTTTAAAACAGCCGCCACCCCTTCAACGACCTGCACGGAATGCAGCATACCAATCTTAATAGCATCCACACCAATATCATCAATAACAGCACGGATCTGAGCCTGTAGGACATCAACAGGGACTCCATGGATAGCAGTCACCCCAACAGTATTCTGCGCTGTTATTGCCGTAATAGCACTCATACCAAAACAGCCGCAGGCGGAAAATGCCTTCAAATCTGCCTGAATGCCAGCACCGCCACCACTATCTGAGCCTGCAATGGTGAGTACTCTTTTATATTGTTTCATATCCTATTCCACAAAGTTTATGCTTTTTTAACTAGCTGGGTAATTTGCTGATCATTCTTTTCCAATTTATACCAATAGCCCAACTCATTATCATCAACTGCTAGATTGTCCCTGTCTTTTACAGCATACAACACCTGACTTACACGACCAAGATTTTTCAAAGACTTATATATAGTTAGGCTTTCTTCTGCGTTTGTAATTGATGAACCATCTACCAATAAAATAGTAGGTCTGGGGAAAGTAATATTGTTCTGTAATGTCTCTATATTATCTTTCGATATAAAATTAAAATTGGGCATATATGAATAGGTTTTCTCTATTGCCTCTTGAAAACGCTTGTCCTTTTTTGCCATGTATTCAATATCTTTAAACAGCTTTTTCTGATCACTAGCAACAATACCTGAAAGCTTTTCTAGATAAAGATTAAGGATTTCGCCAAGCCTCCCACGCAATCGATCTCCTCTACTGAAAATAGGTAGGTCATTTTGGTCCTTGAATGAACCATTCACATTATCCAATAACAGATCGAGGTTATCGGCAATATCACCCCATCTTGCCGATTGACTGATCTCAACAAAACTAAGCCAGCGACTGTTATCAAGTCTACGGCCAACTTCAATCTGATCGAGTTCGTAAAGAGAGGGCTCCAGGTTGCCCAATATTTTTGTTAACTCACTGTCCCCTTCAAAAATTGCGTATGCAGTTGTAACCTTTTCAGGTTGCACTTTTTTGGTATACCCAGCTTTTTCAATATACTTCGGATATTCGTAGGTATGGACAACTCCCTCTTGTGGGTGAACAGTTTCAAGTAATTTGAAAAAGGATGGCACCTGATCAGACTCACCCGCTTCAAAAAGGGTTGTACCCCGATTGATATCAAGCCACTCTGTATCAATCAAATTTGTTAAGTATCTAGTTTTTACTTTTGCTAATCGCACTAACCTTCTCCAGCAGATCATTATTTATAAATTTTATAATGTAACATACCTAAATAATACATTGGGTTAGCATCAGGATCAAATTATTAGACAGTCATGTTACTTTAACAGGTTCACTATCAAAGAGAGATTTATAGTAACTTATACTGGTAAGCCGGAGGAGGACTTTAACTCTAGTGAATAAAAACCATAGTATTGAAAATAAAAAAGCTGGTTTGACTAAGTCAAACCAGCTTTTTTATTCAACAATCTACTTTACTTAAAAAAAATCAATCTTCGTATTTCTCTAGAAGTGATTCTTTTAAGTCTTCGTACTTGTCTTCATCAATCGCGCCAGACTGATATGCGGCATACAGATCAATCAGTTGTTGACCAAGGGTGCCAGTTGTCTGCACCTGTGCCTCAGGCACTTCCACAGTAGTCGTTCCGCCACAACCGACAAAAGTACTACTTAATGCCAAAAGTAGAAGAAGAGAAAGTGTTTTAAATATTTTCATTTTGATCTCCTTAAGGCAAATCACTCATATCTATCAATAAGCATATCTTTTGCATCATCGTACTCATCTTCGGTTAAGGCACCAACCTTATATGCCTTTTCAAGGTCAGTCAGTTCCTGCCCCAAAGAAGTTGTACTCATTCCGGTCACAGACTTATTACCACCACAACCGGCAATCGCCAAACAGGAAACCAGTAATAAAAGCGATATAACTTGCTTTATAACTTTCATCCTTCCTCCTTAATCTCATTTTCCTACAAAATCTATTTCAACATGATTGCAGCTTAACTCCACAGACAACCACTAACATCATTTCTGCTATTTTAACGCTTCAGCAATCGCATCACAAACATAATCGATATTTGATGCGGTAAGACCCGCAAGATTTATTCGACCACCACCAACAACATAAATTGCCTTATTGTCTCGCAACCATGCAACTATTTCATCAGAAAGGCCACTAAAAGAGAACATACCTCGTTGCTCGGTAATAAAACTGAAGTCTTGATCAACGCCTCGCTTTTTGAGACCTTCTACAAGAGCTGTACGCATAGCAACAATTCGATCACGCATATCGGCCAATTCCTGCTGCCAAAGATCATAAAGCTCACTATCACTTAAAATTGTCGCAGCAACCAGACCACCATGTGCAGGCGGATTAGAATAAATTACACGAACAGTGGTTTTGAGATGACTCATACCAACAGCCGCTTCTTCAGCAGTTGGACTTACAATCGTCAAAGCACCTGTGCGCTCGTTATAGAGACCAAAGTTCTTAGAAAAAGAAGAAGCGATATAAAAGTCAAAACCAGCCTCGGCACAAAGTTCTACAGCAATACGATCCTGTTCTGTCGTTGAGCCAAAACCCTGATATGCAAAGTCAAGAAACGGCATCCATCCCTTTTCCTTTGCTATTGCAATCACCTGCTTCCACTGGTCATCGCTCAAATCAACACCACTTGGATTATGACAACAGGCATGAAGCAATACAATATCACCAGCAGGTACAGCCTCAAGATCCTTCACCATTCCATCAAAGTCAACCGCTCTTGTATCACTGTTATAGTATGCATAGTCGGCAAACTCGAAACCTGCGCCACCAAAGATACCTTTGTGATTTGCCCAGGTAGGAGTTGAAATCCACACCTTTGCATCTGGCTTGAATTTCTTAAGTAGTTCAGCACCCACACGAAGAGCACCTGTACCACCTGGTGCATGAACAGTGGCGGCACGCTTTGAACTGATCACTTCACTTGTCTCACCAAAAAGAAGTTTCTGTACATTTGCGGCATAAGTAGGATCACCGGAAATTGGCAAATAACTTTTAGTGGCTTCTTTTTCCAGTAAGATAGCTTCAGCTTTCTTAACACATTTTAAGATAGGGGTTTGTCCCTCTTCATCTTTATAAACACCAACACCGAGATTGACTTTCTGCGGATTTGCATCACTCTTGAATGCTTCTGTTAAACCTAGAATCGAGTCCGCTGGTGCTGCTTCAACATTTTGCCACATTATAATTCCTCCTTAGGCTGCTTAAATTTTAGCTGAGCCTTTTAGAATAACTCTACAAGGCAGGTCGTGTCAACAAACAACATATAGGTATTTTGCTATTCTGGTGAAGATAATTCTTTCTTACCTTCATTTTTTGGTATAATTATTATTCGTAAACTGTGTTTTTAACCTAAATTAATAAGCCGATATACAAACTTGGAAACAAACAGCGCTCCCATAATAGCTGCACTCTTTGTGATTGCTACCCTCTGTCAGTGGATTGCCTGGCGTGTACGTGTCCCTGCAATACTTTTCTTATTGCTATCAGGCATAGCCATTGGCCCTATCTTTGGTGGTCTTGAGCCGGATATCATTTTAGGCGATCTTCTCTTTCCATTTATTTCACTTTCTGTTGCTATTATTCTTTTTGAAGGCAGCCTGACCCTCAACTATAAAGAAATACGATTCATGCAGAATGTTGTTCGCAACATTCTATCAATCGGTATGTTGATCACATGGCTCATAATCGCTTTTTCAAGTAAGTTTATTTTTAATTTAGATTGGGATATTAGTTTTCTCTTTGGTGCAATTATGGTGGTTACAGGCCCAACTGTTATCGCACCAATTATTAAAACTGTTCGCCCCAACGCCTCCATAAGCAGTATCTTGAAGTGGGAATCTATAGTTATAGACCCTATTGGTGCATCCCTTGCCGTTCTTGTCTATGAATTCATTGTCTCAGGTGGTGGTCAAAAAGCCTTAGGCCACACCATGCTTACCTTTGGTCAGATACTTCTTGTTGGCCTTATTATAGGCTGTCTTGCAGGATTTTTTTTCGGCTTGCTCTTACGACATCATTACTTACCAGAATTTCTTCATAATATTAGTACACTAGGACTGGTATTTGGCACCTTTGCAGTCTCCAATATGCTTCAACATGAAGCTGGCCTAGTAACGGTCACTGTCTTCGGCATATGGCTTGCGAACATGCGTGGGGTCGACCTGACACGAATCCTTGAGTTTAAGGAAACACTCAGTACTCTGCTTATCTCACTACTCTTTATTATTCTTGCCGCCCGCATTGATTTTGAATCTCTTAAAGAGTTGGGATTCGGTATTATTTTACTCTTATTTGTCGTACAATTTCTGGCTCGCCCTTTATCCATAATGTTTTCAACAATAGGTTCTCCACTCAAATGGCCAGAGAAACATTTTCTGGCCTGGGTAGCCCCACGTGGAATAGTGGCAGCTGCTGTTGCAGCACTTTTCGCCTTTAAACTAGAGAACTACGGCCATCCAAATGCGGACATTCTTATCCCACTCACCTTTATTGTTATTATTGGCACTGTTATCATTCAAAGCACCACAGCCTCATTTATTGCCAGGCTACTTGGCGTTTCTGAGCCAGAACCAGATGGCATATTTATAGTTGGGGCCAACCCTCTCAGTGTAGCGATTTCCACTGCTCTTAAACGACTTGGCTTAAATGTACTGGTCGCAGGCCAGTCCGAAACTGATATTCAATCTCTTAAACAGGCAGGCGTAAATACATTTCTTGGCAACCCAACATCTGAGCTGGCCAATCGATACCTGCACCTTGGACAATACCGCACAATGCTCACCCTCTCTCAAGTTCCTAGTATGAATACTGCGGCAAGTTTACATTTTCGCATGGAGTTTGAGCGAAAAAATGTATATCGCATTCGTGAAAGAAATGACTTACACCAGTTAAGGCATATAAAGGATATGGAATTTGGTCAACGCGGCCAGAAATTATTCCCACCAGATGTTAGCTATGCAACCCTTATCGGCATTCTAATTAATGGTGGTCATATTCGGACTGCAAAACTTACCCACTCTAAAAGCTATCAACAGCTGCTGGAAACCCATGATGATCAAAACATCATCCCACTATTTGGTGTTGATGCCAAGAACCAACTCCACTGTTTAAGTTGCCACCAGGAAATTACTCCGACCATAGATTGGAAAATTGTTTTCGCAACTCATAACTAATCTCAACACTTCGTTTATCAACCACATTTTAATATCAATTTAACTATCTATTGCATCTTCCAATGCAACTTATTTGCATTGTGAAAAAGATTGCTTATAATTAATTATCGTTCGCAGATAAACTAAAACTAGTTAAAGAGGTTTTCAATGAAAATTAGATTAAGCTTTTTAATATTCTTTATTACGTTATTTTTTCTTCCCTTCCACCTTTATGGCCAAGAAAAAAACACAGTCTTTGTTTCAATTCTCCCACAAAAACAGTTCATGCAACAAATTTGCAATGACTTAATCAACATAGAGGTCATGGTAAAACCAGGTGCGAGCCCGGCCACATACGAACCAAAATCTTCACAAATGAGAGCACTTGCAAAAAGTGACGCCTATTTTTCCATTGGTGTTCCATTTGAAGATGCATGGCTGGATCGTATTGCTGGAGTAAATCCCAAAATGAAAATCATCCATACCGATGAAGGCATAGAAAAACGTGAGATGGCGGCACACCATCATCATGAAGAAGAAGCACATCATGACGAACATGAAGATGCACATCACGACGAGCACAAAGATGTGATTCATAATGATGACAAGCACCACGATGAGCATGACGCTATGCACCATGATGAAGACAAGGTGGAAGTTCCCAAAGACGAACACGCTGAAGGGCTAGACCCGCATATCTGGCTTTCTCCCACACTTGTAAAACAGCAGCTACAAACAACAGCTAAGGCGCTTTCAAGTCTTTATCCAGAACATCAAGGTGTATTTGAGAAAAACTTAGCAACGTTCATTGCTAAAATCGATACACTGGACAAACAATTACATAATACCTTAGCAGGAAAAGAAGGTATGAAGTTCATGGTATTTCATCCTTCCTGGGGGTACTTTGCGGATGAATATCACCTTGAACAAATTGCTATTGAAATAGAAGGAAAGAATCCAAAACCTGCTCAGGTAAAAGAATTGATTGAACATGCGAAAGAAGAGAATATTCAGGTTATTTTTGCTCAGCCGCAGTTTTCAACAAAAAGTGCAAAAATTATTGCAAAAGAACTCAAGGGCACTGTACTCTTCTTAGATCCACTTGCAGAAGACTGGCTAGGCAACATGGTTGCAGTTTCAGACCAACTTGCCAAAACGCTGAAATAGCAACAAATGATTAAAAGGGGAGCATGAAAAAACCTTTAATAGAAATAAATGATCTATGCTATACACGTCTTGGCAAAGACACATTGCATGAGATCAATCTTACGGTGTCTGCTGGAGATTTTATTGCCATCATCGGCCCCAATGGTGGAGGCAAGACAACTCTTCTCAAGCTTATGCTAGGTCTCATAAAACCTTCCAGGGGCACAGTAAAGGTTAACGGGGTAGACCCTCGAGCCTACGCATCCAACATCGGATATGTTCCCCAACATATTGATAACAATCTCAGTTTCCCTGCAACTGCTCTTGATGTTGTCTTAATGGGGATTGATCGCAAGAACCAGTCTCGATTCAGATTTTCCGAAACCAAAGAAAACATCGAAATAGCTCGTAATGCCCTTGAGAAACTAAGAATGGGCAGTCTTGCAGATCGAAAAATCAGATCACTTTCAGGTGGCGAGCGACAACGTGTCCTCATTGCCCGTGCCCTTGCCTCTAAACCTGAGTTGCTCATTCTCGATGAGCCAACAGCCTCTATTGACACCAAAGGCCAGACTGAATTTTACGAACTGTTACAGGTACTAAATGAAGAGTTAACTATCATTATGGTCAGCCACGATCTTATGGTTGTGTCATCCTATGTAAAGTCAGTTGTCTGCTTAAATAGATCAATGCATTATCATCAGAGTTTTGACAGTTCCAGTGACTTGCTAGAAGCGTTCTACTCATGCTCTGTTGAAGAAACCTGTCCGGTTGGGCTTGTTACCAAAAACCTGCATGTCCACGGTGAGGGGTGTAAACATGATTGATGCACTGCAGTTTGAATTTATGCGAAACGCTTTGATGGCAGGCCTGTTGGCAAGTGTTATCTGCGGAATCATTGGCACACTCATTGTTGTGAACAGATTGGTCTTTTTAGCGGGTGGAATTGCCCACAGCGCCTATGGTGGGATTGGCCTTGCTGCATTTTTTGGCTTACCTTATATGGTTGGAGCAGCCACTTTTGCAACAGGATCAGGCCTTCTAATGGCAATGGTTACACTAAAAGCAAAGCAACGTGCAGACACAATCATCGGAGTTATGTGGGCCTTTGGCATGGCAGTAGGCATTATCATGCTCGACCTTACCCCCGGCTATAACGTCGACCTCATGAGTTACCTCTTTGGCTCCATATTGAGCGTACCAAAATCCGATCTTATTGCCATGGCTATTCTCACCGCCATTCTTGGCTTTCTGGTACTCTACTTTTATCGTGATCTTTTGGTGATGTCCTATGATCAGGAATTTGCTCAAGTTCGAGGTGTCCCGGTCAAGATTTTATATTTTCTACTTATTGCCATTATATCTTTAGCCGTTGTAATGATTGTACAAGTGGTGGGACTTATCCTGGTTATTGCCATGCTTACAATCCCACCATATATTGCAGAAAAGTATACTCAAACCCTTGCACAAATGATGTTTTTATCCATTCTCCTTGGTGCTGCATTCATTTTCACAGGTCTTTGGATATCTTATTATTACGATCTTACATCGGGTGCTGCAATTATCCTTACTGCTTCTGCAGGTTTTATCTGCTCTCAAGTTATTCAAAAGGCATTAGACTATAGGTATATGATTCGTTGGTTACAGGATCATCAAAGAGGACAGTAGCATGTGTGAACATTGCAACTATACAAACCTGCTAGAAGCAGCAGGGCTCGATACTACAGAAAACCGACTACTTGTAATGGAGGTAATTGGCAATAACAATTACCCTCTGACTGCGGCTGAAATATTTAATACAATTGAGCGTAACAACACCATAAACAAGGTGACGGTATATCGCATACTGGATCTGCTTGTAGAAAAAGACCTTCTTGAAAAAATCCGTATGGGTGGGAGAGCCGCTCACTATGGAATTGCACCGAATGCTCACCACGCACCACACCCTCATTTTTACTGCAAAAGTTGTGGTGCCATTGACTGCTTACCAGCAGAGTCACTCTCTATTAACATGTCCAGTATGAACAAGACCTTCCCTGGCAAAATAGATCGTGTTGAAGTGCAAGTAGAAGGAATCTGTCATAAATGCCTGAAATAGATTATTTCAATAATCTACCAGTAGCTAAAATCCAATCAGCGATGGCTAACCATTATATAGCCCGTGATAGGTGGAGAAGGTTCCACATAAATCGTATCCGACAGAAAAGTACTATATTCTTGCTTTACTCTAAAATAATTAATTGAGCCTGCTTTCAAATTTACACTGAGAACTGTTGAACGAAGACCCGTTGAACGCCCTTCTATTGTGTGTTTTCCTGGAGTTAACTCTAGTTGCCAAGGTTCTTCAGCAAGAAGATCTCCTACTAATTCATCATTAATAAAAATTTCATAGGTCACCAGTGGATTTTGTGTTGGTGTTGGTTGATAAAACAGAACTACAGTTGCTGTATCCTCTGCTATTGGCGTCTGTGGTATAGCGACCTGAATTGTTCTTGAGCTATTACAACCAGAAATTAAACAGAGTGTTACAAAAAGCATGATTGCTGGAAAAAAACGCATTTTATCTCCTTATGTTTTTACTAGTTATTTTAAGAGTCTATTCACATATTCGTCTCAAGCAATTTCAAGTGCATTTAATCTATTTATAAGCCGTGACGCAATGACAAAACCGCAAAGTACGGTAATAGAACAGAATAGATAGTCCGATGATATTTTTTTCATATTACAGGTCACACTCAATTAAATCCTTATACATCACCACAAAATTTCTTTCTTAGTTTTTAACCAGTTAACCACTCAAGGTTCACATTGCTGTTTTTTTTGAAAGAAATGAAACTTACAAACGAAACTTTCTTCTTGCCTTAGCGATTTTGCTGTTGTATGTTTTTGTATATATGATTTTTTGGCAAACAACTGATTTGTGGCCGTAAAAACTCAACACACTTGCGGTCTGGTTTTCGACGAAACCACTATTAACCTTTAAATGGCAAAAACCTCAATCGACCAACAGCTGACCATGAACACAAACAAAGAATATGATGTAATAATTATTGGCGGTGGAACAACCGGTGCAGGAACTGCACGTGATTGTGCAATGCGTGGTCTGAGCGTCTTGCTTGTTGAGCGCCATGACCTTGCTACAGGTGCCACCGGAAGAAACCATGGTCTTATGCATAGTGGTGCCAGATATGCGGTAACCGACCCTGAATCTGCAAAAGAATGTATTGAAGAGAATATGATTCTGCGTCGTATCGCAAGCCATTGCGTTGAAGAAAACGATGGCCTCTTTATAACTCTGCCAGATGATGAGCTTTCGTTTCAATCTCAATTTGTCGATGCATGTAAAAATGCTGGAATAGCAACAGAAATTATAGATCCTGAATTAGCTCGCAGGTTAGAACCTTCAGTCAACCCAAATTTGCTTGGGGCAGTCAAAGTACCAGATGGTTCTGTTGATCCATTTCGCCTTACATTATCAAATGCACTTGATGCTAAGATCCATGGAGCCGAACTCCTTACCCATCACGAGGTTACCGGTATTATCCGTGATAAAGATCAGGTTGTTGGAGTAGAGCTGCTCAATCACGAGGCAAAAGAAAAAGTTGAATATCGTGCCAAGGTCGTAGTCAATGCTGGTGGTATCTGGGGACACCATATCGCTGGCCTTGCAGGTGTTACCGTTAACATGTTTCCAGCCAAAGGCTCTCTTCTCATTTTTGGCCACCGTGTAAACAAAATGATCCTCAACAGATGTCGAAAGCCAGCAGACGCAGACATTCTTGTTCCAGGTGATACCATCTGCCTGATCGGCACAACTTCAGAGCACATCCCATACGATGAGATAGACAACATGTATGTCTCCAAAGAAGATGTCGATATTCTTATCAGAGAAGGAGAAAAACTAGCACCTTCACTTGCCACAACCCGTATTCTACGAGCTTATGCTGGTGTTCGCCCTCTTGTTGCAGCAGACGATGACCCTACTGGTAGAAACATCAGCCGCGGAATAGTTCTCATGGATCATGAAGAAAGAGATGGACTTTCTGGATTTATTACAATTACAGGCGGCAAGCTAATGACTTATCGCCTGATGGCTGAATGGACTACTGATCTTATCTGTAAAAAACTCTCTAGCAGTAAAAAATGTGAAACCGCGGAGAAACCTCTACCAGGTTCAGAGAAAAATGATTTCTCCGTCAAAAAAGCAACTCAGAGTATTTACTCTGGAGCAAATATTGTTCAACGCTCTGCCCATGATCGTCACGGTAGTTTAGCTGAGAAAATATCTAGGGGTGACAATCTTGATGATGCCATGGTCTGTGAATGTGAAGGTGTCTCCATCGGTGAAGTGAAATATGCCATCAACGAACTCCATGTAACGAATCTAAAAGACTTACGAAGACGAACCCGTGTTGGAATGGGGACCTGCCAAGGTGAACTATGCTCTTGTCGCGCAGCCGCGCTTCTCGGGGAAGCAATGAATGAGCAAGATAAAGCTAAAGATGACATGGCAAACTTTTTACAAGAACGCTGGAAAGGAATGTATCCAATTGCATGGGGTGAAACAATCAACGAGATTCAATTTACTTCATGGATTTACGAAGGCATTTATGGACTGAAGCCTGATAACAATTAGCCAAATTTTCTCAATCTTTATCTGCAAGTAAACACTATGAAATTTGATACTATTATAATAGGCGGCGGTCTCGCGGGACTCGCATGTGGAATCCACTTAACTGAACAAGGACAAAAATGTGCTATTGTCTCATCAGGTCAAAGTGCTATTCACTTTTTTTCTGGCTCATTTGATCTACTTGGCAACATAAATGGCAAGGAAGTAATCAGTCCACTCAAGGCGATAGCAGAATTACCAAACATTCACCCCTACAAACGAGTTGGGGAAGAGAACGTTGCCCGTCTTGCAAATGAGGTACCTCTTCTTCTCGATCGTGCTGGCTTATCTTTTTTAGGTCAGGTGATTCAAAACCATTTTGTTTTTACCCCTATGGGAACCATGAAACCAACATGGTTGACATTAAATGACTTTACTCGCTTTGATCGAAACAACACCATTCCATACAAAAATGCACTCATCCTGAACTTTACTGGCTTTCTCGACTTTCATAGTCGCTTCATACAGGATGGACTTTCCAAGTTTGGTGTAAATGCAGAGATCAAAGAAATTTCGATGAAACAGTTCGAGGCAATTCGTCGCAACCCTAGTGAAATGCGTTCATCAAATATTGCTAAAGTTTTTGATCAAGGCACTGTTATTGATGAGTTTGTTCTCAAGGTCAATGAGTTGAGTACAGAAGCTGAGGTTGTAGTTCTTCCTGCAGTGTTCGGGCTTTTCAACAACTCTGTAACTGAGAACCTCAAGAAAAAGATTAAAAGACCAATACTCCTTCTTCCCGCCATTCCACCATCTACGCCTGGAATACGAAGCCAAATCTCGCTTAGCAAACGCTTCCAAGAGCTGGGGGGAACCTATTTTCTAGGTGACATGGTTCAAAAAGGTGCTTTTGAAGGTAATCGTTTAGTCAACATTGAAACCAAGAATCATGGCGATATTACGCTACAGGCAGAAAACTTTGTCTTGGCAAGTGGTAGTTTTTACAGCAAAGGACTTGTGGCAACACCTGATGGAATTCACGAGCCAATTTTCGACCTTGATGTTGACGCTGATAATGACCGAGAAACATGGTTTGACGAGCAAATATTTAATGAACAACCATTTATGAGCTATGGCGTAAAAACAGATGAGAACTTCCGTGCTGTAAGAAGCGGTAAATCTATAGAAAATCTTTATGTGGCTGGTTCTGTTCTTAGCGGAGCGAATCCCTTAAAAGAAGGAAGTGGCGCTGGAATAGCCCTCATTACTTCACTTTATGTAGCCGAGCAAATTCTACCATAACAGAACCATGAAAAAAGAAAAATTTAAGCCATATAATATAAGCGACAATAACTTTGAACAGTGCGTCAAATGCACTATTTGCACTGTCTATTGCCCTGTCGTACTAGTGAACCCTGATTACCCAGGTCCAAAACAAGCAGGACCAGATGGTGAACGTTTACGTTTAAAAGATCCTAATTTTTTCGATGAAGAATCACTCAAACTCTGCATGAACTGCAAGCGTTGTGAAGTTGCCTGCCCATCAGGGGTCAGAATTGGTGACATCATCCAATCAGCACGCATAAAACACAGCACCAAAAGGCCAAAACTCAGAGACATGATCATGGCCAACACCGACATTGTTGGTACCTTTTCGAGTGCACTTGCTCCACTTGTAAACACTGCAGTGGCGTTAAAACCTGTTCAACTTATAATGGACAGTGTTCTTAAAATCGATCACCACCGACAGTTTCCGAAATATTCGGGAATGAAGTTTGAAACTTGGCACAAGAAACACGCTGCAGCTAAACAGGCAACTTTTAAAAAACGAGTAAGTTACTTTCATGGCTGCTATGTAAATTATAACTTTCCTGAGCTTGGTAAGGACCTTGTCAAAATCATGAATGCCGCCGGCTATGGAGTTGATCTGCTTGAAAAAGAAAAATGCTGCGGTGTAGCACTTATTTCAAATGGCCTTATTAAGCAGGCCACAAAACAAGCTCACCACAATGTTAAGTCACTGACGAAATCTATTGTCGAACAGGGCAAACCTGTAGTCTCAACAACCTCAACCTGTACCTTTACAATCCGAGATGAATACCCTCACCTGTTAGGTGTTAAAAATGATGAAATCCGTGATCAAACCGAACTAGCCACCAGATTTTTATTCAGGCTTATTGATTCTGGCGAACTCAAGTTAGTTTTCAAAGAGGATTATAAAACTCGTATCGCATATCACACACCTTGCCATATGGAAAAACTTGGCTGGTCGATTTACTCCACGAGTCTTCTAGAGATGATCCCTGGTTTAAAACTCATACAGCTTGAATCGCAATGCTGCGGAATTGCAGGAACTTATGGTTTTAAAAAGGAACTTTACGAAACAGCTCAAGGTGTAGGCCAACCACTATTTGATCAGATTGAACAAACAGAGATCGATTATATCGCAACGGACTGCGAAACCTGTAAGTGGCAAATTGAAATGTCGACTTCAGCTAAGGTCAAAAACCCAATTTCTATTCTGGCAGAGGCCCTTGATGTAGAGGCAACAATCAAACTCTGGAAAGAATAGATTTATCGAAAAGTATCACATATCAACCTCCTCAAGATAGAATTTCTTTTATTAGAAATTCAGAAGATTCAGTTGCAGATTGATCATCTGCAACTGAATCTTTCATATCCTTATCATTTGTTGGAATAAGAAAGGCTTGCAACGAGATATTTTATTTGAAAGCCATAGCAGCCTTAACAGCTTTTTGCCACCCTGCATACAGTTTGTCTGATTCTTCTTTGTCCATTTTTGGATCAAATTCACGATCAATACCAAAGTTCTTGATTATATCTTGCTTATCTGACCAGAACCCGACAGCAAGGCCTGCAAGATATGCAGCACCTAATGCAGTTGTCTCAATGCAGATCGGGCGCTCAACAGGCACCCCAAGGATATCGGCCTGAATCTGTAACATGAGATCGTTTGCCACAGCACCTCCATCTACACGGAGCTTGCCCAGTTTGATGCCAGAATCTGATTCCATTGCAGCAAGGACATCCTTTGTTTGATATGTAAGTGATTCAAGGGTTGCACGAACGAAATGCTCCTTAGTCGTTCCACGAGTAAGTCCAAATACAGCACCACGCACCTCGGAATCCCAATAAGGTGCTCCAAGACCAACAAAAGCAGGTACTACATAAACACCCTCCGCACCCCCATGAGCACGTGTTGCATACAATTCACAATCTTTTGCATCACGAAACATGCGAAGACCATCACGCAACCACTGAACAACAGATCCCGCAACGAAGATTGAACCTTCAAGAGCATATTCGACCCTACCATCAACACCCCAGGCAATGGTGGTTAGCAGACCATTTTTAGAAGGAACAGCCTTCTCACCAGTGTTCATAAGCATGAAACAACCAGTTCCATAGGTATTTTTAGCCATTCCAGCTTCAAAACATGTTTGACCGAAAAGAGCTGCCTGCTGATCACCTGCCATACCGGAAATAGGAAGTTCAAGTCCTTGAAATTTTTCTTTATCAGTGTAGCCATAAAGTTCAGAAGACTGTTTTACTTCTGGTAGCATTGCTGCTGGAACAGTGAGATGCTCAAGAAGTTCTTCGTCCCAACTAAGATCATATATGTTGTACATCAGTGTGCGGGAGGCATTGCTGTAATCTGTCACATGTACCTTACCACCGGTCATCTTCCAGACCAACCAGGAATCAATGGTTCCACAAAGAAGATCACCATCCTCAGCCTTCTCACGAGCTCCTTCTACATTATCAAGAATCCATTTTACCTTGGTGCCAGAAAAGTAGGCATCAATTAAAAGACCTGTCTTTTCACGGAATTTATCGTTGAGGTCCTTTGCTTTCAATTCTTCACAAATATCCATTGTCTGACGAGATTGCCAAACAATGGCGTTATACACAGGAGCACCTGTTTTTTTATCCCAAACTACAGTTGTTTCACGCTGATTAGTAATACCAATAGTAGCAATTTCATCTGCTTTAACATCAGAGAGGACCTCTGCAACTACGGACTGCACAGAACTCCATATCTCGGTCGCATCATGCTCTACCCAACCGGGCTGAGGAAAAATCTGTTTGAACTCTTTCTGGGTCACTTTGACAATCTTTCCTGCTCTGTCAAAAAGAATAGCTCGAGAGCTTGTTGTGCCCTGATCAATAGACATTACGTATTTTTTATTCATGATTGTCTCCTTCTATAAATCGAACATTAAAATTCTGGTTGATTATACTGTATTAGATTATCTAAAGCTTGCATCAAGCTGCCTGCGAAACCAGCTACATACATTCCTATTGAAAGTAACTATTGAGATACAAACCTATTACCAAACATTGTCTTCTTCACCTGTAATTGACAGAAGAACGCAAGCTATACCAGATCCAATATTACGAGCATGTTTCATTGCATCGCTATTTCGATCACAACTAAATATTTAACTTAATAAGTTTCGTTTCACTCGTGCAAGTGCTTCACACAAAAGTCATTACAGAGACAATCGAAAACAATTATTTAATCAAGCGAAAATATTCCTTTTCTACAAAAAAGACAGTTTTACAATTAACTGGCACAGCGATCTGTGACATTTTATGTGCCATATTAACACTTTACATCACTAGAGAAGTAGACGAAAAACTTAGAGCTCTTACTCATATGCTTATTAAACACAAAAGCCTTCAATATTTTCAGTTGTTAAGCTATTGTTTTATATGCTAGATAAAGATTGTCGAAATAGTTTGATGCTGTAGAAGCTTTATTTAGGATTGCAGGCAGCAATGTATGCTGCATATTGGTCACTTTTTTAAAGTATTAAAAGAGGAGAATGAACACGATGAAAAAAATCTTTACCCTGATTGTAATGATGCTCTCTATGGTCGGATATGCCTCCGCAGACGACTGTAAAAACCGTGGAACCCTTGATGAAATGTACTGTGATGAAAACAAGGACCTTGTCGCTGACGCACCTAAGGATTCTGCTCAATGGAAGGACCCAAAAACCCTTGTATTCACTTACACACCTGTCGAAGATCCAGCTGTTTACAAAGATGCATTTGCAGATTTTCAAGAGTACCTTTCTGAAAAAACAGGAAAAAGAGTTGTTTACTATACAGTTCAATCCAATGCTGCTGAAGTTGAAGCAATGCGCTCTGGTCGTCTGCACATCGCAGGTTTCTCCACAGGACCAACTGGTTTTGCTGTAAACCTCGCCGGATATGTACCTATTGCTGTTAAAGGATACGAAGATAGTTTTCAAGGTTATAACCTCATTGTTGTAACCAAGAAGGATAGTGGCATTAAAGAACTTGCTGACCTCAAAGGTAAGCAAATTGCTCACACCTCTGCATCCTCAAACTCTGGTAACCTTGCTCCAAGAGCAATTTTCCCGAAACATGGTCTCGTACCAGACCAGGATTACACCGTTGTATACTCTGGAAAGCATGACCAATCTGTTCTTGGTGTCGAGCATGGTGACTATGATGCAGCTCCTGTAGCCTCAGACGTTTTTAACCGTATGGCAGCAGCTGGTCGTATCAATGCTGATGATTTTCACATAGTCTTCACAAGTCCTAAGTTCCCTACCTCTTCTTTCGGCCTCGCTCACAACTTAAAGCCTGAGCTTGCTCAAGCAATCACTGATGCCTTCTATTCATACCGATTCCCAGCAGAGATGCAGGAGACCTTCGGTGGTGCTGATCGCTTCTTCCCTGTAACGTACCAAAAAGACTGGGAAGTAATTCGTGATATAGCTGCATCTACAGGCACCTCTTATAACCAAGCTGGTTTGAAGAAGATGGCTGAAAAAGAAGCTGCTAAGAAAAAGAAGAAAAATTAATCACTTCACGACCCTTTGAAAAGCGATAAATCGCATTCAAAGAAGTCCCTATATCAACAGTATCCTGGGTTACTCAGGATACTGTTCTTTTTTACGCTGAAACAAACGTTATGACAACTGACGCAATACGTTCACTGAGAATCGAAAATCTCTCAAAAGAGTACGTCGCTGGCAAGCCCGTTCTAAAAAACATCAGCCTTGAGGTAGAAGGCAAAAGTTGTGTTGCCATCATTGGACCTTCTGGAACAGGTAAAAGTACACTCATTAGATGTGTAAATAAGCTTATCCCTCCAACCTCTGGAGATGTATATATAAGCGGCCAAAACATTACTGTTTTAAAAGGAAAAGAACTCCGTGCAGCCAGACGAAGAGTCGGCATGGTTTTTCAGGAGTTCAATCTGGTTGAACGCCTTTCTGTTATGGAAAACGTCTTATCAGGCAGACTAGGTTCTGTTTCTCCTCTTAGGGCATGGCTCAGAAAATACCCACAGGAAGATATTGACAGGGCATATTCACTACTCAACGCTATAGGCCTACGCGACTTTGCACGTCAACGTGCAGACTCACTTTCCGGCGGCCAAAGACAGCGAGTCGGTATAGCACGAGCTATTATGCAAGACCCGCATATTCTACTTGCGGACGAACCAACCTCCTCACTTGATCCTAAAACAAGTGTTGAGATTATGGAACTTCTGGTTTCGCTCTCTGATGAATACAATATCCCTCTTCTGATCAACATCCATGATGTTGAGCTGGCAAAGAGATTTACATCACGGGTGATCGGCATCAGTCACGGTGGTATTGTTTATGACGGTTCGCCCCATGACCTCACACGAGAGCATCTCAAACAAATTTACGGTGGGGAGGACTGGCTACAATGAGTGTGAGCAAAAATGAGCCTCCTTTTAAAGTAAATTGGATAGCTCGCATTGGTTGGGGATTGGCCTTAATTTATGTTATCTATGCCGCCAATTACCTCAATGTTTCACTAGATAGATTCTTAGCTGGTTTAGGCAACGGCGCCGAATTCCTTGGTGAAATGGTGCCCATGGACTGGTCTAGATGGGAACTGCTCCTTGAAAACATTCTGGAAACAATAGAAATTGCTGTAATTGCATCCTTTTTTGGAGTGTTGTTCTCTCTACCTATAGGTCTACTTGCAGCAAGAAATTTAATGCCAGCCTGGGTTACTTGGCCATTTCGAGTTGTAATCGCATTGTGCAGGTCGTTTCATCCGGTAATTTTTGCAATTCTTTTTGTAAAAGCAGTTGGATTTGGACCACTGGCAGGTATCCTAACGCTAATTTTCGCATCCATCGGTTTTATAGGTAAACTATTTGCTGAAGCCATCGAAGAGATATCTCTTAAGCCAGTTGAAGCATTGCAGGCAACCGGAGCCCCATTTATTAGCGTGATTATATATGGAGTGTTACCACAGGTTCTCAATCGCTTTATAGGTTTTTCATCCTATCAGTTTGACGCCAACCTTCGTAACTCAACCATGGTTGGTATCGTTGGTGCAGGTGGTATTGGTGGGACGCTCTTTGCCGCCTTCCAGCGATTTGACTATGATTTCCTATCAGTCATACTGGTGTCAATTATTGCGCTTGTCATGGTGAGTGAATTCATTTCCATTCGAATAAAGAGGGTGTTTCAATGAGTAGTAAAGACAATAACTGGCAACGTTTTAGCACTGCAGAGCGTATTGCCAGATTTACCGTATTTATTGGCTTTGCAATGGCACTTTCGATCTCCATGCGAACGGTCGAGATTATCCCAGAGTTTCTCCTTGATGCCCACATTCAGGTACAGGATTTAATGTCCAGAATGTGGCCGATGGACCTTGCTTACTATCCGGAAGGAATCCATGCTGCCATGGTAGAAACATTGCATATTGCCAGCTTGGGAACTTTACTGGCAATAGTGATGGCGATACCGGTTGGGATTCTTGGGGCAAATAACCTTGTGCGTGTACCTTTTCTTAACTGGCTTGCAAAGCTTATTCTTGTAACTTCACGATCTGTAAATTCCCTGGTTTGGGCACTACTTTTTGTAGCAGTCTTCGGCCCCGGTGCTCTTGCTGGTACTATCTGTATTGCCTTCCGTTCTGTGGGCTTTGTCGGTAAACTTTTTGCAGAAGCCCTTGAAGAAGCTGATCCTGGCCCCGTGGAAGCACTCACCGCCTCTGGAGCACCTTGGATTTCAATCTTTCTAAAAGGGTACTGGCCTCAAGTTTCCCCTGCTTTTTGGGGTATTTTTCTCTTTAGATGGGATATTAATGTACGAGAGTCCGCGGTAATCGGCCTAGTTGGGGCCGGCGGCATCGGCATGGTACTTGACACAGCACTCAACCTTTTTTACTGGGATCGAGTTTCTGTCATCCTGCTCTCCATTTTTGCCGTAGTAATTCTGGCAGAGTTAGTCGTAACCAATATCAGAAAGCGTATTATTTAAATTTAAGTCCCCGGGAATCCAGTTGATTCTCGGGGATTTATTATCTCTCCACAAGTCTCTTGGCTATCTCTGCAAAACCGTAACCACCTTTTTTTTCTGTCACCCAAGAAGGTTTTTCATCTACACTGAGCTGATCCACAAAGTCTTTAATATTGGCCACACCAATCGAATTCTCAAAATAAGAGAACATGGGAGCATCATTAGGAGAGTCACCAGAAAAAATAACCTGACTATTTATTTGTGACATATCTATACCAAAGATCTCCTTGAAAAAGATACCTGTCATTGCCAACTTGTCATAGTCCCCGAACCAGCCATTTACATGAATTGAGCTCACCTTAGCAATTGCCCCAGCCTCTTCAAAGATTGTAACAATTTTTTGCACCTGCTCCGCCCCTAATGGTTCAACATCCTCACAAAAATCGATAGCAAGATCAGCTGCCCTATAGGGTTGATCAACAGAGACAGCACAGCCTTGCACTTCACGAAGTACTTGTTGTTCTATTTTTTGCAAGAGTTTCGTATCGGCTAGGCGTTGTTCGTCACTTCTCCAATAACGCCTAATCATCTGCTTTTTATCTTTATCGTAATAAAAATAGAGAGCACCATTTTCACCAACTACACCATCCACAGGCCACATTCTGGCAATATGATCGCACCAACCTGCTGGACGACCAGTGATTGGAATTACCTTTATTCCAGATTGCTGTAAGGATTCAAGGGCGGAGTAGGCAGAGGCAGATAAATAGCCATCGTTAGTTAAAGTATCATCAATATCAGTGAGAACATACTTAATATTTTTAACAGCATCGCTTGGAAAATTTATAAAATCATTCATTTTTTCAATAAATTATTTGAGGAATTTGTGGAGAGGGTCTTTGGCTAGTTAGCAACAACAACTTCAACACCATGTTCCGAGCATATAGCCTGAAGGGGCTCAGGGAGTTCACCATCTGTTACAATGGTGTTCACCTGCGACAAATGTCCTATGCGCACAGGTGCATTACGATCAAGCTTCATCTTATCAGCCACCAAAATCACATGGCGAGCATTTGAAATTATTGCCTGGGCAACTTTCACTTCACGATAATCGTAATCAAGAAGGGAGCCTTCTTCATCTATTGCTGATACGCCAATTACGGCATAATCAACTTTGAATTGATTAATAAAGTCAACTGCGGCAACGCCGACAACACCACCATCTGATTTTCTCACGACACCACCGGCTATAATCAATTCAACGCCAACAAAGTTCTTCATGATATGAACGGCATTTACATTGTTGGTTATCACCATTAAACCGTGATGATCCTTCAGATTATGAGCTACCTGTTCGGTTGTGGTTCCTATATTAATAATAAGTGAGCTGTTATCTGTAATGAGTGTAGCGGCCTTTGCACCTATTGCCTTTTTACTATCTGGAGCAAGCAAACGTCTTGCTTCATAATTAACATTTTCAATTCCAGAGCCGACAATTGCGCCACCATGAATTCGCTGCAGAAGCCGTTTTTCACAAAGCTCATTTAAATCTTTCCGGATTGTCTGAGGAGAGACTTTAAAAGATTGAGAAAGCTCATCAACATCTACCCTGCCATGCTCTTTTGCACGCAAAAGTATTTGGTTTTGTCGTGAAGAAAGGTTGCCCATAATTAGCTCATATAAATTGAAATCTGCAAAGAGAAGTAGCACAAATTCATATTATCTCTAGCTCAAATGCAAAAAGTTTTTTTACATTACATCATACAGGTCAACACTATAGTCAATTCGACTTTCAGATGAAAGAAATTTAACTACTATACGAAACCAGTCTTTCGAATTCCTTTACAAACAATTATTACTACACTTACAAGCCACTCTAAGAAATATCCTTAAAGTGGCTTTCGCCTATTGGCGCACACGTAAGGTACCGTCACGAGCTTCAACAACTCTCACATGGTCACCAACTGCAAATTGATCATCTTGCTCCTGCACAATTGTCATAACTCGACCGTCATTGAGAGCCACTTCAATCTCCCAAGCTGGTTTAAGGTTTCTTGACCTCTCTGCCACTGAACCCGCTGCACCACCAGCAGCCGCACCGCCAACTGTCGCAAGTCTGGTGCCACGGCCACTTCCTATTGTGGAGCCAACCACACCACCGAGAACCGCTCCAATCATAGTGCCACCACCACTTTCTTCATGTTGAATCTGAACAGCCGAGACATGGAGTACTGTTCCATAATACGACTTCATAGCTGATTGTGCTTGCCCCGGAGTATATGTTTTCCCACCTTGGCTTGTTGGAGCACAACCTGAGAATACCAGTAGCGCTATAGACATAAAAACAAGAGATATATTTCTTTTCATAGTTGTCTCCTTCTAATTTCATTGTTTTCCTCATACTTAACTCTGGTGTTCAAATTACAAGGCCTGCATAAAACTTCCTTGACTCTGGCAGACTCTTTTTTGACCAATCAGGCCAAAGTAAATTTTGAAAGAAAGTTTCTATAAAATAGCAGGCAACAACATCTGAAAAACTCAGCTTTTTACTCTTCACCAATTGAGTGAATAGAGAATTTATCATTATTGAGGTCTACTGATCTTATGCAACACCTCTATAACCTTCTAATAAAATCTTCCTAGCTGACCTTTATATGTAACTCTAGTCATAACACTTGGACAATCACACGTAACCCATCGAAAACATTTTAATAAAACTCACATATTCACTTGTAATTAAAACATAATAATTAGATAATAAAGTATAGGTTTCACCTAAGAAACTTGGTTCACAAGGAGGTGTCTATGGAATTTAATTACAGCATCAAACCAGATTCTGATCCACGTAAAGTACAATATAAAATTCTGAGTTCTCTCTGGGGAGTTCCGGATAACACAGAAGACAGAATCTACCTTTGTGTTCCCTATTACGAAAAAGATGAGGCAAAGAGAATTGCCATAGAAAACGCAATCATCTTAAAATGGGACAAATGGGGCAAGGGTTGGTTTATTCCTAGTGATTCAGACATTACCCCCCTTAACAAGTGGCGTAAAAACAAGCTTCTTGAGAAAACACCAAATTCTATTGAACACGCTCCATCATATATTGAGGATATAAATGTAGTTAACATCACCGTAGGCAATGTAAAGGTTACCATCGAGCCAGTGAAACCTGCAGGTGTACAACTTGTAATCGTTCTAGACACTCCTTCAAAATCCAAAGAATACATCTATTACTGTAAAAGTGAAAAAGAGTTACAATTTGCCCTTCAATCAGCTCTATTTGAAAAAAAAGATGCGGAGGGAAACTACATATATTTTAAAGAAGATGACCTTCTGAGTCTAGCCACTGTTGATTGGACTTTTGATATTAAAGAGTTGTTCGAGGATCAGATGCTATTTGAAAGAGGTTTTTCTCTTGAAGTTGATGTCATGCCTTATCAGGTAAAAAAACTCATCCATGACAAGGACATTGTTGTTAACTCAGTTCAAGTTCAAAACGTTCAACATAAGAAGGTGCATTATAATGAACACCTATTCAAAGATACCGCAGAGGGCTCTCCAAACCACAAATTATCGGTTAAAGCTTATCGCCTCTATCAGGTACTCCAAAGACTTGGTGTTGGCAAATGGACTGTAGACACACATGAACTGGGAGCGGCAACTGGTATTGCAAAAACACCACAGGATGCTACTGCAATAAAAAGCTATCTAACTGCGATCAATAAAAATACCAGATATGATATTATGGCCTTTCTTATTGAAAAAGAACTTAAATGGCTTTTCATAATCAGTTGAGCTCATTTAACATTAATTAGACACTTAGAAAAATAGAACTCAAATTTCTGAGATTTGAGTTCTATTATTTTTCACCACCAGTAGTACCTCAATAATATATCCAAAGCTCTCCTTATAGAGCAACATACAGAACTTAAAAAAACTCTAGACTTATATAAAAAACTTGTGATAGCATTTTTCTTAACGCTTGTTCAAATCACACATCCACTCTTTTAATAGCTTGGATTGCTTAACAAATAAGTAGTTACCTTAAAGGGGAACGTATGAAATCATTTACAATTAAGAAGAAACTCATTACTGGTTTTGCCGTTGTCTCCTTTGTTCCTATCTTTATTCTATCAGTTTTTCTTCTCAAGCAAATTCGGGATGATGCTTACACTACTTTCGTACAATCTACACAAAATGAATTACAACAAATTGACAAAGGTTTTACGTTTTACATCGATGGAGTTAAAAGCTTTGTACAAATGCTGATTGACAGCCCTGCTTCAAAAAAAGCAGATGAAACTCTCCCAAACCATATACAACTCACAACGAAGAAGCTTATCCCTCCGGCAGAAGCAGGTCCAGTCGCACAAGAGATCCACGAGTTTTACGAGGTTGTTCATAAATCCGATGAATCTTTTCTTGAGGTATACATGGGCTCAGAATGGGGCGGATATATATCTTCTGCACCTGGCCCCATGCCAGCTGCATATGATCCTAGAGCAAGAGGATGGTACAAAGACAATTTACATGTAAACACTATTAAAGTTACCGATGCCTACATGACACTCTCAACCAAAACAGCAGTTCTTGGAATAGTCTCTTCTGTTAAGGACGTGACTGGTAAAACAATAGGTGTTGCTGGTATCGATATTGGTCTCAACAAAATGACCGATCTTATTACAGAAGTGAAGCTTGGCAAAACTGGTTATATCATTCTCGCTCAAGGCGATGGCACTATCCTCGCCAACCCAGCTATGCCCGAGTCTAGTTTCAAGAAATTAAATGAACTCAATTCAGATGCCTATAAAACAATTAACTCCATGACTGAAGGCTCCACCGAAGTTGAAATTGACGACAAGGTATATATTGGTGTTGTCCATAGTTCACCAAGCCTTGGATATAAATTCATAGGTTTGATTGAGGAAGATGAAGTTATGGCTCATGCCAATGCACTGACAAAAGTTTTAGTTGTTGTCAGTGTAGTGATTATCGGCATCTTCTGTTTTCTCGGATATCTCATGGCAAACTCTATAACGACTCCTATCCACAATGCAGCTGCAATGCTTAAAGATATTGCAGAAGGTGAAGGTGATTTAACAAAACGACTCAATATTACCAGCCAAGATGAGCTTGGTGATCTCGCTAAATGGTTTAATCTTTTTATAGAAAAGCTACAGGTGATGATCAAGCAAGTCTCTTTAAACACGGGCAATATCAGGAGTAGTTCAAATGAGCTAACTCAAATCTCTGATATTTTATTTACCAACTCAGGCGACACCTCCCAACGAGCAACAAATGTTGCTACCTCTTCTGAAGAAATGAGTGCAAACCTCAACAATGTCGCTGCAGCGATGGAGGAATCCTCCACCAACGCAAACATGGTGGCATCAGCGGCAGAAGAAATGAGTGCCACAATCAACGAGATTGCTGAAAATGCAGAAAGAGCACGAGATGTCTCCAGTGAGGCTGTAAGTCAGGCTGAAGGAGCATCAGCCTCTATGTCTGAGCTTGGCGATGCTGCTGACAAAATTGGTAAAGTTACAGAGACAATTACTGAAATTTCAGAACAAACCAATCTACTTGCATTAAATGCTACAATTGAGGCAGCAAGAGCTGGCGAGGCAGGAAAAGGATTTGCGGTTGTTGCAAATGAGATTAAAGAACTTGCAAAACAAACAGCAGATGCGACTCTTGATATTAAGACCTTAGTAGAAGATGTTCAGCACACAACCAATTCAACAGGCGACGGCATAAAGAAAATTACAGATGTGATTGGTGGAGTAAATGAAACGGTAGCATCCATTGCAACAGCGGTTGAAGAGCAAACTGCAACTACAAGCGAAATCGCTCAGAATATTGCTCAAGCAAGCGAGGGGATTCAGGAAGTGAATGAGAACGTCAGTCATAGCTCAACAGTCGCCAATGAAATCACTCAGGATATTACAGAAGTATCTACCGCATCCCAAACAATTACAGACAATAGTCGTGAAGTAGAAAGAAATGCTCAAGATTTATTGAAAAACACTAATGAACTTAATGAAATAGTTGGTAGTTTCAAGGTTTAAAAGAATGTCCCTACATTTTAAATCACAATGCTAGGGACATTTTTCATCTCCGACACCACATAAAAACATTACCAACAATAGCTCTTAGCAAAAATCAACATTAGCTGTAGAAACTTAGACTTGACCTGACATATTCCATTATAATAATTCAATCTGATCAGACAATCCACTTTAAGATGTTCATGGATAGGGTCTTATCTCAAATTGCTGTTTTGTTGTCAGGCTTGAGGAAACTAAAAAAATTTATACCTTACACTTTAAAAACATGACTTAACTTAATGTCCACTCTGCTGGGGCAAGACCACCATCCCAAAGGAGAGGGTGGGGAAAAAGAGTATATCGCAAATTATAGATCAAAGACTTTTTGTCTTTCATGTATCACTTTATTTATCCTCTAGAATATCTCGAATTTTGTCACCTAGCTGAGACACCGTGAATGGCTTTTGTATAAAACCTTTACATCCACGATCTAGGATTTCTCTTGCTTCTCCATCAATACTGTAGCCACTGGAAAGCAATATTTTCACATCAGGATCTTTCTCTATTAGCATGTCAAACAGTTTACCACCGCTAATCTGAGGCATAATCATATCTATGATAAGCAAATCGAATTTTCTATCCTCTGCCTCAACAATTTCCAAAGCCTCTGTGCCAGAAGAAGCGGTCACAACTTTATAACCAAGCATGGAAATCATCTCCCCTCCAACATCAGTGATCATAGGTTCATCATCAACTAACAGGATGGTCTCTGAACCTGTTTTCGGGGCAAGTGGAAGTGTTGTCTTTGTTACTATTTCATTTTGAGACAATGGAAGAAGAACTGTAAACCGTGTACCTATGTTTAGTTCACTTTTCACAGTGATTTGTCCTTGATGGTTCTCGACTATGCCATAAACCATTGCAAGGCCTAAACCTGTGCTACCACCTTTTGAATCGGTAGTGAAGAACGGATCAAATATTTTCCCAACAGCATCTTTATTAATGCCTCTGCCGGTATCCTCAACAGTAATTTGAACATAATGCCCTGGTGCAATGGCCTGTATTGCTGCTTGATCTGTGTCTATCTCTACTGTTTTGGTGGCAACGGTAATGGTACCACTTTGTTTAATCGCTTTTGAAGCATTTAACAGGAGATTTACAAACACTTGTTCCATCTGGTTCTTATCAACTTCAACCGGATTTTGTTCACTTTCAAATACTGTATCTATCTTAAGCTCTTTCTTTGCAGGCTGAACAATTCCAACGCTATCAGTGATGATTTTGTTGACGCAGACTGTTTTTATTTCGTATTTTCCACCCCGAGCAAAACCAAGTAGCTGAGCTGTAAGGTTTGATGCTCTCTCAATATGGCTTTCAATTTTTTCTAGTTGAGCAAAATGTGGATGTTGGTCTTCAAGATCGTTTTGAATGATAGATATACGACCTTGGATTCCCATAAGCAGATTATTGAAATCATGGGCAATACCACCGGCTAAAGTGCCTAACGATTCGAGCTTTTGAGATTGTTGTAATTTTTCTTCAAGTTTCTTTTTTATTAAGGATTCTTTCTTTTTTTCTGTAATGTCTCTGATAATTCCGCTTACACCAAGAATATCAACATTTTCATCAAGGGTTAAATAGAATGTGCCTTCTAAATATTTCTTTTTGTTGTTTGGCAGAATCAGCTCAAACTCCATCTTTTTAGTAGAATCATGTGAGCCTGAGATAGATTGTAATTCACTGAGGATTTTTTCTGCTTCGGCATCTTCTAAAAAAGACCTAGACTGCTTTCCAACCACTTCTTCGACAGGTTTTTCAAGTATCTTGCACATAGCAGGGTTTGCGAGAGTAATAATGCTTTCTGCGTTCTGCTCACAATATCCCTCAACCATATTTTCTAAAATGGAGCGATACTTACTTTCTGATGAACTTAACGCCTGCTCATATTGCTTGCGCTCGATTGCTAAAGCGATTTGATCTGAAACAGAAACAAGGGTGTTGAGATCAATTCTGTCAAAGAGTTCAGGGTCGTGATAGCTCATCGTTGCCATTACCCCGATAACTTCATCCTTAATTTTAAGGGGAACACCTAGCCATTGTTCTGGAATAGTACCGATAAGAGTGTTTGACTCTCGTCTTTTCAGAAGTTCTTCTTTTAATAGAAAAACAGGGGCGGCTTTTGCAATAACACCACCGGTAAGAGAGTTTCCTAGCTCAACCTCGTCACAATAAACATCTTCATCATCGTAAATGTCTTTATAATAAGGGAATCGGATTAGGGTTTTTTCTTTGTTGTATCGTGATATAAAAAAGTTCGATACATCCATAATTTCAGCAAGGATGTGATGAATTGAACCGTAGAGCTCTTCAAGGTCTTTAGACATTCTAACAGCGTTTGAAATCTTAAAGAGTGTTTGGTTGATTTGTTCCGCTCGACCAAGATGCAGGGTGGTTGTGGTTTCTTGAGGTTTCTTATTCAACATCGTGATTCGTCTATTTTCCTTACACTGTTAATGTTTCATTTATGCCTGCAAGTCTAAGAAAACTTCTATGTCGGTTAAATAGTTTTGTTTAACAAAGGCAGTAAAGTAACAATCAAATGCCTTGTGCCCACGTTTAGTTTACTATTCACCATGATATGTCCTTGATAGTTCTCAACTATAAAGATCTAAATTAAAGCTACCACCTTTTGAATCGTTAGTGAAGAACGGATCAAATATTGTCTATTTACATGAGCTTAATCACTGTTCGTACTGCTTGTGTTCGATTACTAAGGCAATTTAGTCAGAAAACAAGTGTATTGAGATCAATCCTTGTCAAGGAGTTCAGGATCGTGATAACTCATTGTGGCCATTACACCGATCACTTCACCTGATCTTCCCTTCTTAAAAGAGACACAGCATTATAAAAAACTAGAGAGAAAACCTTGCCTTAATTAAGGGCTTTGGGAGTCGGTGGAACACATGCAATGAGATGCAAACGTGGGAATTTGGTTTTTTGCATATAAGTAGAGAATTATTCAGAAATGGAGCGACTGCAAACTATAGCTTGCCAAAGATAAGCTTTAGTCGAGGTGTAAGGTGACATTCACCTCCGCTACTTATAAATGTCAGATCAAATCTCAACTTCTACACATTAGCCATGCTCTTTCAACAGACTTTCACTACTCTCTATACTGTTATTGATCATATCTGAGACCTGCTGAATTTTTATTTTTTCTTCCAACAAATACGATTCTCGTTGTTCTACACTCAACTCACCTTGCTCTTTTTTGTAGTTTCTCATCCATTGCATCATTGCACGGTGAGCGTTTTTCAATGCAACAATTGCTGCAGTTGTTTCCTCACTCACACCCTCCGCTTTCTCCAGCTCTTGCAGTTGAAGCTTTAGTTCATGCATCATGGTCATCTTTGCCATAGCTACGTCATGAATTTCCATTACTTCGCTGGCAAGTTTATCATTATCTGCAAAAGCGGGTGTAACCACAAAGCAGCTGAGTAAAAAAGTAAAAAACAATCCACTTAACAACTTCTTCATTATCTATCTCCTCACTTGGTCTCTTCACAAAGACTGAGATCAAAAGGTTCTGTTATTTCACTGTACCGTGCCTATTACCTCTGAAACTGTTAAACAAACGATAAAACACAAGAAGCTCAATTATACTCTAGCTACTTTCTTTAATAAGTTTTCCAAGATCAACTATAAGCGCTTCAACTTCGTCGGGATCAGTGCCACTATAATAACCACGGATACGTTTTTCTTTATCTACCAAAACAAAGGAGCCACTATGTATATAACCGCCAGGAACATCGTCTTTTTTCATTGCACCTAACATATAATGCTTTGCCATGGCAAAGATTTCATCCTGATCGCCAGTAACCATTTGCCATTGGCTTGTTTCTGCTCCAAGACCTTTGGCAAATTTATTCAAAACCTCTACAGTATCAAACTCTGGATCAATGGTGTGGGACAATAATATAAAATCAGGAGTGCCTTTGAATTTTTCATAAACCTGTTGCATTTGCCTTTTCATAATAGGACAAATTGTTGGGCAACTGGTAAAAAAGAAATCAGTAACATAAATTTTATTATCTAAAATTGCAGATGTTACCACCTCATTATCCTGATTATAAAACTTGAAATCTTCTGTTATTTTGCCAAGTACAGGCAACCCACTATCGTATCTTTCACTACAACTTGTAACAAAAAATATTTGCACAATGACAAGTAAGAGCAGACTGTATCGATGTTTTTTCATTTCATTATCTCTAGAACTAGACCAATTCAAAAATTAGTAAACCTTTATTGTTTCCATTAATTTTACTGAGAATATTACATATCTCTATATTATTACACTTTTTTTGCCTAGTTATTTATTGGATCATAAAAAAATTGTTGGTAGTTAAAATCTAATGTTTCAACAAGTGGGTTCTCGATTCTAAAGATTTTTCTGTTTTTAAGATCAACAAAATCAATATTTCTTTGATACTCTTCTCGCCATATCTTTTGCAATGATCCATTGTTGTAAGCAATCATTATTCCACGCCTCACTCTGTCTAGAGCCTTCACGTTCTTTTTGCTGGTATATAAAAAACGAGGCAAAGGGTAAACAAGGGCCATAGAAGTATCATATTCCAATCCATCTATATGTTTATGATTTTCGATCTCACTTAAAAGCTCATTTGTACCCCGACAGAAAAGGTCAAACCTCCCACGTGATACCATTTCAAAGAGACTTTCATACTTTGCGACTTCTTTTACCTGAAAACCATTATGTCGTAATATTGCAGTGTCTGACCATCCTTTACCTTGACCGTGTAATAATTTTTTTAACTGACCAAGATTTTCAATATTATGTAACTTTTCCTTACTCTCAGAAGAAACAAAACAGACTCTATAGCCAACAATGCCTCGATCTATAGGAAATGGTACAAATGCCATCCCTTCAAGCTCATGTGCTTCTTCATAACTTAACTTAATAAAGAAATTTGGATAATTGTCATTTTGTACCGCTTTTTGAGCACGTATGAAGTTCATCACAGGACTTGCAACAAGCTTATATGGTCCATCTGTTTCAAGGGTGCTATCTAAGGCTAGCTTCAATAAAGCATTATCATAATCATATCTGTTATCATGATCACTTTCAGAAGAACGAAAGGTGAAGACCATCTCCTCCCCTGCTGTTGCAAAAGCTATATTAAAAGCAAAGGGAACGAAACATGAGGATAGAAGAACAACGAAAAATCCAATGTTTTTTTTCATATCACTACCTTAGAACTTTTATTCATCTAGGTTGGCCATTAACTGCCAATTCTTCTTATAAAAATCTAATCTATTTTACTAGGAATGGTGAGCGTAAAAGCAGTACCTTTGCCAACTTCAGATTCAACTTGTATTTTACCTTTATGCTTTTTTACAACAATGTCATGTGCAATAGTCAGTCCCTGCCCTGTTCCTTTATCAACGCCTTTCGTCGTAAAAAAAGGATCGAAAATCTTTGTTTTATCCTCCTGTGATATTCCATTGCCGTTATCATGAAATGTAATTACCAAGTCCCCTTTCTTCATCTCTGTTGAAATAGTAATAACACCTTCAACGGGCTCTGCACTTCCATATCTATCAATAATTGCATGTGCACTGTTGACGATCATAATAAGAAAAACCTGATTCAACTCATCGAGGTAGCAGGCAACTTTCGGAAGAGTGTGATCGAGAACAAGATTAACCTCGGCCACATATTTCCATTCATTTCGTGCAATCGAGACTGTTGTTTCTATTGCCTTATTAATATCTTGCTGCTCTAGTATGTCACCAGATGGGTGAGAGAAGTTTTTCATTGCTAAAACAATTTTTGAAATTCTCTGCATACCCTCTTTTGCCTGATGAATTGCTTCAGGAATTTCATCCTTTAAAAACTCCCAGTCAGCTGTGTTAAGACATTCTACAACCTCAGTCTGGATATCTTTAGCTTCACCAGTCAAATCAATTTCTGTAAACTTTTTTACTGGTTCTAAAATGTCTACGATATCTTCAATAGCCTCACCCATAAAGTCAATATTACTAACAACATATTGAGTGGGAGTGTTTATTTCGTGCGCTATACCTGAAGCCAGACGCCCAACAGCTTCTAGTTTTTGTGCTTGTGACAATTGTCTTTCCAGAGATGTTAATCGTGTAATATCTCGGATAGAAATCAATTTAGAATCGTTATCGGAGGACTCGAAATCAGTCTTTGTGTATTCAATCACAACTGATTGATTATCCTGTGATAAGGTATATTGCCCTTTCATCTCTTTGGAACTTTGTTGAACAAGCTCACCTACAAATTCTGCCTTTGCTTCTGAAAAGGGTAGCTGTCTTTTCTCTGACCACTCTTTTACAATGGAATCAAATGAATTATTGACCCCTATCTCATTATTATGCTCATCAAACGTAATAAGCCCTTCTGGAACAATATTAAAAAGTTTTTCTATATAATCTTTTTGTTTTTTTACTTCATAAAACTGCTCTTCCAGCGATGCTTTAGCATCCAACATCCCCAGATATAGCTGAACAATAATATACAGAAGCAAGGCAATAAGAAAAGTATACACATATAAGTAAATTGAATTATCTGCCCAACTAACCGTTATTCGACCAATGACTTCTCCATCATAAACAATGTTATGCTCAAACTGAATCTCGGGAAAGAGGTCTATATCGAAAAATGTTTTATTACGTACCTGTCTTTCTGTACTAGTTAATTCAAGAACTAACTCACCTTTTTCATCGAGCTGATTATCAAATATTTGTAGATGGCTATAATTATTCTTATCAGAAACTACTTTAAAATAGTCCTCCATTGCCTCGATATCAAAGTTCCATAATGGTTCAGAAGCAAATACTGCATTTTCTTGGAGCACTTCTTTAACGTTATCAATTTGTTTCAATTGATAAAACTTACCCAGTGTTAAAAAGGTGATAAGTATTATAAGAGCAGTTAAAAAACGTCTTTTTCTGATTCGGTTCATATTTTCCTTTTAGAGTGATTAAACTCAACTAGTACGATAGGTCAATTATCTAATACTCATCTTTTATTGTCAAATATCACTGCAAGATATAAGTCATAAAGTTTATCTTTAATTATAGTATGAAAAATGTAGTGAATGTTCTTATGCCCCTTAACAACGACCTCTGCCCCATCTATATACGATTATGGCAAGAATTTTTGCCCTTCTATTAATTTCAAAATTTTAATTTTGGGAAATAATGCGGTATGCTTTTTATAAGTCAATCATTTCAACAAAGAAAAGCCATCTAAAAAGATAATGAAAATATATACATTGATACTTGCCTATCTGGTGACCCTTGCAATACCAACATATAGTTTTTCCTTAGAGTTGAAAAACGTCCTTTTACTGCAATCTTATCACTCCGGCTATAAGTGGACTGATGATATCGATACAGCCATAAAGCAAAAGCTGACGAGAAAAGCTGGCGTTGATCTCCGAATCGAATATCTTGACACTAAGCGCTACGTCTCAACAGACTACCTGCAATTAGTCAAAAACTCGCTCACTAAAAAGTACAAAAAAACAACCTTTGATGTGATCATTTGTGTTGATAATAATGCTTTTAAATTTCTCTTAAACAATAGATCTGAACTATTTACTAACGTGCCAATAGTTTTTTGTGGCATAAATTTCTTTAAACAGGAAATGCTCAAAGGCCAGACAGAAGTAACAGGTATTAGTGAGGAAACTGACACACGTAAAACCGTCCAACTTATGCTACAGGTCCACCCCGACACTAAGCGTATAATTGCAGTAAATGATAATACAACTACAGGAAAAATACTTACTGCAGAAGTAAAGGAAATATCAAAAGATTTTGATACAGTAGAGTGGCTATTTACTGAAGGTTTCACTTTTAAAGAATTGGAAGAACTGGCATCCAACCTACAGCTTGGAGACTTAGTTCTACACAGTCTTTTTTTAAGAGATATTGCCGGAGATTTTTTAGAGTATGATCTTGCTGTTAACAAAATAACAGAAAATACTCTAGTTCCTGTCTATAGTTTGTGGGACTTCAATCTGGGCCATGGTGTTGTCGGTGGACTTATGATCAGTGGTAAATACCAAGGTGATGCGGCAGCTGACATGGTCTTGAAAATTCTACAAGGTGTACCTATTACTGAACTCCCAGTAACAATGAAAAGTCCTAACCACTACTTTGCGGATTACTCTGTTCTGAAGAAACTGAATATCGATCCCACTCGCTTCCCTGAGCAAACAATTTTCATCAATAAGCCAGAAGATTTATATACTAAATACAAAGTACAAGTTTGGTTTACAGGACTATTAGTGACTGTCCTTTTTATGACGTCACTGATACTTTTCATTGCTGTAACCAAAAGGAAAAACGCTGAAGCAAAGCTGCTAAAACTTACAAATGAGCTAGATGAAAGAGTCAGGAAAAGAACCAACGAGTTGTCAATTGCGAATACTACACTTCAGAATCGTGAAGAAGACATGAAACGTCTTGTTGGAAATCTTTCTGGCGTTGTATATCGATGTCAATATGATGATAGCTGGACAATGGATTTTATGAGTGAAGCTGTTACTGAACTTACTGGTTACACAGTCGATGACATTGTTTTTAATCATCGTATTTCTTACAACGAGCTGATTGACCCTTTAGACCGTAACACAGTTAGAGAAACGGTAGTAGCTGCAATCAATGACAGAGTAAAATTCACAATTGAGTATAGAATACGTACAAAAACAGGGGCCACCAAATGGGTATGGGAACAGGGAACAGCCATTTTTGATGACCAAGACAATGTTCTATATATTGACGGGTTCATAACTGATATTTCCCAAAGAAAGGCCTATGAGAAAGATCAAGTCAAACTTGCTGAGGCCGTTCATCAAACCGATGATTTAGTTATCATTACAGATCTCTCGGGAACAATTGAATACACCAATCCTACCTTTGAGAGAACAACTGGTTATTCTCGAGCTGAGGTAATTGGCAAAAATCCGCGCATACTAAAAAGTGGTAAAATGGAACCAGCTTTTTATAAACAAATGTGGGAGACCTTACTATCAGGAAACGTTTTCAGAGGAAGAGTCATAAACTCACGTAAAGATGGTTCAGAATATACAGCTCAAGTGACGATATCCCCTATTAAGGATAAAAGTGGTGACACAACTAACTATGTTGGTGTTCAAAAGGATATTTCCCATGAAATAGTTATGGAGCAAAATCTCAGGCAAGCCCAGAAACTTGAAGCAATGGGTACTCTAGCTGGTGGTATTGCCCATGAGATAAACACACCTGCACAGTTTGTTGGTAGTAATTTAGAATTTATTCTTGAATCCTTACCAGACCTAACTGAATTTGTTGAGGCATGTCATAAGTTAACAGAAAGTGAGAATAATATTGACGACCCACTCAAGAAGGAGTTGACCAATTTATATGAAGATAATGACATTGATTACCTTTTAAGTGAAATCCCAGCCGCATTAGAACAGTCAAAAGATGGCATTGATCAGGTATCCAAGATCGTAAGATCAATGAAGCAGTTTGCTCATCCTGGCCATGAGACCGCAAAGGCAACTGACTTAAATGAAGCACTAGAAAATACAGCAACAGTATGTCGCAATGAATGGAAATTTTCCGCACAGATAGTCTATGACCTAGAGCCAAATTTACCAATGGTTCCCTGTCATCAATCTGAATTAAATCAGGTGTTTTTGAATTTGATAGTCAATGCGGCCCATGCCATAGGCACAGTGACAAACAGTGACAAAGGGACAATTACTCTGACGACAAAAAATGCGGATGATTTTGTTGAGATAAGGATCGCAGATGATGGACCAGGAATCCCTGAAGATATTCAACCCAAAATATTCGATCCCTTCTTTACCACAAAAGAACCTGGAAAAGGAACAGGACAAGGATTGGCCATTGCTTATTCAATTGTTAAAGATAAGCATAACGGCGAAATAACATTTGAATCAGAACCGGGTAAAGGGACAGCCTTTATTATTCGCCTACCTGTTAATATGGATCGGCAAGACAATACAGAGTAAGACAGGTAATATTGATAAAGTTACTCCCCTCATCTGATTCTAAATAAGGGGAGTATATATAGTTACACCAACTTTGATGCGATAAAAGCATAAAGATTAGACCAAATGCAATCATACTTACTGCAAAGTCTTGCTTACGAGAAGGCGATAGTTTAGAGAACCAGTTTTTCATATAGACCTCCTATCAAATAAAATACATAACAGCAACTAGTGCCAGAGCCGCGTTCACAGCCGCAATAGATATTCCCAAAATCACGCCAGAGGCTCCTGCTGCTTTCAAGTCACTGAGTGAAGTAGTAAGTCCAAGACTTGCAAAGCCAAGCAGGAAACACCACTCCATGAAAAACAATAAACTCGCCAGGCCAAACATAAGAACAACAGCTACAGATAGGCGATGCATTCGTTCTTAGCCTTAATAGCGGGAGCTAAGGCTAATGTAATTGACACGCCACAAACGGATAAGCCACCTACCAAAAGTGCCGCAAGTTTTGATGGTATATTCATTTTTCTTGCAAGAAACCAAATGATCATGGTTGAGGCAAAAAGTAAAAGATAAACATGACAGTTGAGGACTATGGATTGACATTAAAAGCCAATCAACCTTTAGGCGCTTTATCCGTCATTTTTTCTGCAACATAGTTAATATATACCTTGGACTATTCGCTGATTTTTGATAACTGAAAATAATAACGAAGAATCTTGTCGAATAGCTGCGGAAGGTATATATTATGGCGACATTACATGCTACCGATAACCTTTTGATCTTTTGGTATTCTCAAATATTATATGACCTTACTCATAGTATATCTTTTACTAGCCATAGGAATTTCCTTCATCTGTTCGATTTTAGAAGCAGTATTGCTTTCACTTACTCCAAGCTATGTTGAATCAAAACTTGAGCAAAGCCCTAAGGTCGGCAAAAAACTGCAAACTGTAACAGGGAATTTAGATCAATCAATTTCTGCCATCCTCATACTTAACACCTTTGCCCACACCATGGGAGCAGCAGGTGTCGGTTCTCAAGCAACACAACTTTTTGGCACTAAGTGGGAAACCGTCATTGCAGTACTTTTAACCCTGGCGATACTCTATCTATCTGAAATTATACCGAAAACCTTAGGTGCATTATACTGGCGAAGTCTTGCTACTGTTTCTGTTAATTTGATTTCTTTTCTTGTAAAGCTTGTTTATCCTCTTGTCTGGTTATCTGGCTTTGTGAATATTTTGTTTAAAAAGAACGAGAAAGAAGGGATTAGTAGAGATGAAATACGAGCATTTGCAAACCTTGGCTATAAAGGGGGAGTTCTTGGTAAACAAGAAAGTCAGCTTGTTAAAAACATCTTAGTTTTAAAGGATATTACTACAGAACACATCTTAACCCCAAGATCAGTTGTTCATGCCTTAGACTCACAAACAACTGTCACAGAAGCTCTTAACCACGAACTTACAGAGCAATTTACTCGAATACCTGTCTTTATTGACACCATTGATAACACAATTGGAGTTGTTACTAATAGAAACCTCCAAGAATTAGAACGAGATGGTAAAAGTAATGAAGAAATTAGTAATTTCACACAACCAATCCATCGAGTCCCTGAGAATCTATCTGTTCTCTACTTGATAGATCAATTCATAGAACGCAAGGAACATCTCTTTCTTGTGGAAGATGAATATGGTCAAACTTCTGGAATTGTTACACTTGAAGACGCCATTGAGACTCTTTTAGGTAAAGAAATAGTCGATGAAACTGATACAATTGAAGATATGCAGAAGCTAGCAAAAGATAGGTTCAAAGCAAAATAAGCAGGTAAATTAATGTTTATTCTTATTTGATCCTTTTTTATTAAATATCTTCTAAATGCATAACTTTGCCCGCAACTGTCAAGTAAAAGTCTCTTCCTGTCATGCTAAAGTGGAATAATCGATATAGATTAAGTCACCTCCACCTCTCAAAACATCACTAAATTATTAAAAAATAGAATCGATATCCTCATTGATATCGTCAATAAGACCATGACACTATCACTACTCCTTTGGCAAACTTAGACAAACCATTCTCCAATCTACTCAATAAACATTATTCCCATATTCTAAAAAACATAACAACCCCCTCAGCCTACCAGAGACTTTACAAGTTGTCCTCTACTGTCAATAAATAGTCTCGCTTTGTCATGTCAGCTTTTCTCTCAACTGATACCTTAGGACCCTTCATGCTAAGCATTCTGGGAATAGAGGAGGACATATGTCTATCATAAAAAAATCACTTTTTGTCTTATTACTCTGGTCATCTATCTTGATGATCAACCATATCGTGCATCTGGTAAAAATCGGTGCTGACATATATGGGTCAGAGATAATCCAGATGAGCACCCTCTTTGGCTTTCTTTCATTGAGTTGTGTGCTCTTTTATAAGGTTTTAGAAAGTGAACGGCAGGTAATAGAACAACATAACAGGAGAAAAAGATGAACAAAACAATAGTAGCAAGCCTTACTACACTTATACTTCTTGCAATACCACTAACAAGTTGCGCACAACAAAATCCTGATGCCAAGAAGATTGGCCTTCGGGTGGAAAAAAAACTCTCAAAGGAAACCGAAACTGATCTCAAGGTGAGAGAGATTAAGATCTCTGAAACCACAATTCTTAGCGATGAGAGTAAAAACCTTAAACTAGACTTTACTATCCAGACACAAAATAGATTACATAAAAAAATCGGTGAGTTCAGCCCCATAGATAGTCACAATGATTTTGAATTATACACAGTAAACATTGACAAAGGAGAGTTAGAACAAGGTAGCGTAGAGGTTTTTGCCGAAAACAAACATGGTTCCTGGAATTATCGTATACTAGACATCAATATAGATCTCCCACAAAACCATAATATGGACGATGCAATTGATAGTGTTGCCGAAATCACACAAACAAGTAAACCGGTAAAGTTTATTATAACTCCAGAATCAAAGGACGAAATACTCACCTTAACAAAGCATAAAAAACAGCTGAGCGATTTACGCATTTTAGATAGACTAGAAAAGATAAATTCTTTAGATGATACAGCTCTCATAAAAGAATATCAGAAAAAGCAACAAGTACACCAATTTATTAAATAAAAAGAGCAGCGAAACAACAGAGCTGAGTATGAGGAGTACCTACTCACATTACATAAGCAGAAAAGTGATCTTCAACAAATCTGTGAACAAGGAATAGAGGAAATCTCTGAAAATGAAAACTGCTATAAAGCTGGCCTGAAAAAACTAGATAACCGCCAACACAAAGAAATCTATCAAGAGATCATGGTAGACAATGTAAATAATGTTTTGCAGCCTTTAACTGACGAATTGAACCTTCTTGATAAACACATTGTTGCTATTCGCGATAAAAAAGATGAATTATTAAAAGATGCGGAAGCCATTCGTGACAGTAAAAAACAATGGTATGAACTAGAGGCACTAGTCAACCAGGTAAAGTTTAATAGTTAGAGTAAATACTGGTAAAACCAAACCAACCTAACTTAGAAGGTTTTACAGAAATTTTCTAAGTTAGGTTACTGCACAGTATGTAATTAAAAATTAAGGCAACAACTCTCCTTAGGCCACTCCTGTTTATATCAATATCGTAGTTTAACAATTTATCAAACAGAGATAGCATCTAAAAACAACTTGTTGTCTCTCTACCCTCATAACCTTTAACCAATCAGACACCATACCCGTTGCACACACCCAACAAAACACCTGTTTTTATTATTATAAATTAAACAAAAAAAATGTTTGACAAACTTTAACAGCAAAGATACAGTAACACGATTTTAAAATTTGTATTACAGGGTTTGCTATTTGAACCAATGTTAGGTTGCATATTTAACATTGGTTTTTTTTGAAACTACAGGTAACACGAATTGAATTTTTGTGTTACAAGATAACCTATTGGAGAGAGTAATGCAGTCAAAATGTAAACGGATTTTCCATATATGCTTGGCACTATTATTTTTGATAACACCAAGCATCACCTGTTTTGCAGCAAAGACACCGGAACAACTGATTCTTGCAATTAAAGGAGAGCCAGAAGAAGGATATGACCCTATTTTAGGTTGGGGATTATACGGTAATCCACTTTTCCAATCAACTCTGCTTACAAGAGATGAAAACATGGAAATTGTTCCAGCCCTTGCTACCAAGTCTTCTCTGTCAGAAAACGGTCTACAATGGAACATAACAATCCGGGAAGATGCTGTTTTTTCTGATGGTACACCTCTTACCGCGGAAGATGTTGTCTTCACCTTTAAAAAGGCAAAGGAGGCCGGTGGCAAAGTAGACCTCAATCATCTAGTTGATGCTACAGTAACAGGTAAATATAATCTTACTCTGGATATGTCCCAGCGAGATACAACCTTCATCAATCGTCTCATCACCCTGGGTATCGTCCCCAAGCATAGCTACAGCAAAGAATATGGAAGAAACCCTATCGGTTCTGGCCCTTACAAAATGATGGAATGGACCGAAGGCCAGCAGATGGTAGTTGAGGTGAATCCACATTACTTTGGAGAAAAACCATTTTTCAAAAAAATCATCTTTCTCTTCACCGATGAAGATACCTCCTTTGCTGCAGCGAGGGCTGGAAAAGTACATATGGTTGTTGTTCCGCAATCACTTGCTCACCAAAAGATACCGAACATGTACCTACATGCAGTAAAAAGTGTCGACAACAGAGGTTTATTACTTCCTACCATCCCAGACACTGGCAAAAAGACCGCTGATGGTCTGCCAATAGGTAATTCAGTTACTGCCGATCCAGCTATTCGCAAGGCTATTAACCTGGCAATCAATCGCCAATTACTTGTTGATGGTGTGCTGGAAGGTTACGGAAGACCTGCTTACGGTGTTTGTGACGGTTTACCTTGGGACAACCCAGAAAACACCATAGCAGATGGTGATATTGCAGGTGCCATCAAGATTCTTGAAAACGCTGGCTGGCATGATAAAAATGGTGATGGAATTAGAGAAAAAGGTGATCTACAGGCAGAGTTCACCATTGTTTACCCTGCCAGCAGAAGTGTTCGTCAGTACCTTGCACTTGCCTGCAGTGACATGTTGAAGAAAATTGGTATCAAGACAAAGGTTGAGGGAAAAAACAACTTTGCTGACATAAGAAAAATTATGCATAGAGATGTTGTTGTTTTCGGCTGGGGCTCTCACGATCCTATTGAACTTTACCACCTCTATAGCAGTAAACATGCAGGCACAGGCTATAACAATGCAGGTTTCTACAGTAACCCTGTAGTAGACAGTCATCTTGAAAAAGCACTTGTTGCGAGCAGCTTTGAAGACTCACTTAAACATTGGAAGAATGCCCAGTGGGATGGGACAACAGGCCTCAATGGTCACGGCGACGCACCATGGGCATGGCTGGTAAACCTTGATCACACCTATTTTGTCCACGACAAACTCGATATCGGCACCTCTCAAGTAGAACCACATGGACACGGCTGGCCAATTACCGCAAATATTGAACAGTGGAAATGGAAGTAATGAAAACATCTCTGCTCCACTTCTGTTTGAACCGTGCCGGACGTCTATTTATGACTCTGGCACTGGTATCAAGCCTCGCATTTACTCTAGTTAACCTGTCGCCAATCGATCCAGTTTCTGCCTATCTCGGGCTAGACAGGATGCAGATCAGTCCTGCTCAGGAAGAATTGATCGTTGAGAGATGGGGCCTTAACAAAGCACCTGTTGAAAGGTTCGTTATCTGGGTTGGTAACACTTTACAGGGGGATCTTGGTCGTTCAATTATCTTCAATGAACCGGTCAGTGAAGTTATTGCAAAGCGGTTTAAAACATCCTTGAGTCTGATGGCTTGTGCCTGGTTGATATCGGGTGTTTTAGGCTTTGTACTCGGTGTCTTTTCAGGCATCTACCAAAACTCCTTAGTAGATCGAGCGATTAGACTCTATGCTTATATAATGGCCTCCACTCCAACTTTCTGGATTGGAATGGTTTTACTCGCAATCTTCTCAGTCCAATTAGGTATTACACCGATCTGTGGTGCTTACCCTATTGGTATACCAAGCGCCGAAGTAACAGTGTGGCAGCACCTCCTACATTTAATTTTGCCAGCTGCCACACTGTCACTTATTGGTGTTGCCCAGATCGCTCTACATACTCGTGAAAAGATGATAGATGCCATGAATAGCAACTATGCTCTTTTTGCCACGGCTCAGGGAGAATCGAGAATAGGGGTTGCTTGGCACCATGCAATGAAAAATATCTCCATGCCCGCCATTACTCTCCAATTCGCCTCACTCGGTGAACTTTTTGGTGGTTCTGTCCTAGCGGAGCAAGTCTTTTCATATCCGGGGCTAGGTAAGGCAACTGTGGAAGCGGGTATCAGAGGTGATGTCCCACTATTACTCGGTATCACTCTTTTTAGTACCCTGTTTGTCTTTATGGGAAATACTATCGCAGACCTGCTCTACCGCAAACTCGATCCAAGAATTCATGAACGAAGTGAAGCTATATGAAACCTACATCAATAGAAAATTTTGAAAATATAAAAGCCACCAATCACTTACCGCTTTTATCTAAAAGAAGCATAGCTATGCTCAGTTGTTTTTTCTCAGTAGGCTTTTTTATATTTCTTTATATCAGTGCAGCTTTTCTTGACGATGCTGGTCTTGGTGTTAACTTTTCTCTGAGAAAATTAGCTCCATCACTGGAATTTCCTTTTGGAACAGACTGGCTGGGAAGAGACATGCTAGTGAGAACTGTACTCGGTTTATGCCATAGTTTAAATATTGGACTTTTAGCTGCAGCCTGTAGTTCTCTTATTTCTATCAGTATTGGTGTTATGGCAGCCACCTTGGGTAAAAAGGTGGATAATTTTCTCTCACTTCTCATCGATAGCATTATGGCAACGCCTCACCTTGTGCTCCTTATTCTTGTATCCTTTGCCTGTGGTGGTGGCCCCAAGGGAGTTATCATAGCCGTTGCTGTCTCTCACTGGCCAAGACTTGCACGTATTATCAGGGCTGAGCTTTTGCAGTTAAGAGAAGCTGAATTTATCCACATCTCACGAAAACTTGGCAAGTCGCATTGCTGGATAGCCTTACATCATATGCTGCCTCATATGTTGCCTCAGTTTATGATTGGTTTGTTGCTAATGTTTCCACATGCAATCCTTCATGCAGCAGGTCTTACCTTTCTGGGTTTTGGTTTAACACCCCATGAACCTTCAATCGGCATCCTGCTTTCTGAATCGATGCGCCATCTTTCAACAGGTTATTGGTGGCTTGCCGTTATACCCGGAATCTCTCTGGTATTTACTGTCAAACTGTTTGATACCCTTGGCAACAATTTAAGAACACTGCTCGATCCACGTACAGCTCAGGAGTAATATAATGCTAGAAATACATAATCTTTCCATAAGCTTCAAGCGCCATAATAGTTTGCTGACCAGGCAACGACTCTCAGCACTTAGTGACATCAGCTTTTCGGTACAGCCCGGTGAAATAGTAGCCCTTGTTGGAGCAAGTGGGGCTGGCAAAAGCCTTTTGGCTCATGCCCTACTCGGCATACTACCATCAAATGCTGAATTATCTGGAAGCTTCACCTTTAAAGGTCAAAAGCTTTCTTATAAGCAAATAAAAAAATTAAGAGGCAAGGAAATAGCACTTATACCTCAGTCTGTCAGCTATCTCAACCCACTTACTCGGGTAAAAAAACAAGTTCATAGAGCTGCCAGATTAAGCGGCAAAAGTCATAACAGTGCAAAGGCCAGTTGCAATGATACTTTCTCACGTTATCAACTAGCTGATCAAGTAAAAAACATGTTTCCCTTTCAGATATCAGGTGGCATGGCCCGACGTGTACTAACAGCCACAGCCACCTGCGGAATGGCAGATTTAATAATTGCAGATGAACCAACCACGGGCCTTGATGTTAAAGTAGCCCAACAGTCCCTCAATCATTTAAAAGAACTAGCTGATCAGGGCAAAGGCGTCATTATTATCACCCACGATCTTGAAAATGGTGTGAACATCGCCGACACTCTTGTTGTGCTGCACCATGGAACAACACTTGAAATAACTCCGACCTCATCTCTGCATGATGAAGAAATATTACACCCATACACAAGAGCTCTCTGGCATGCTCTACCACAAAATGGTTTCATAACAGATGATCTATCGCTCCACAGTGATGACAACAATAGTGGCGGGTGTTGTTTTGCCTGTCAATGTCATCAGGCGGCAGATCGTTGTCTGACACATTCACCGATAATGACCACTTTAGACAACAGGCATGTGAGGTGTAATCATGCTGCGTGCTGATAAAATAAGCTACTCCTATAGTCGTCACCAAACAATCATAGATCAGTTAGATTTCGCGCTCCACCCAGGTGAGATAGTTGGCCTACCCGGAGACAGTGGCCGTGGCAAATCTACACTAGGCTACTTGCTCTCAGGTTACTACAGCCCACATAGAGGAACTATCTGGTGCAATGATGAGTTACTCCCAAAAAATGGCTACTGTCCTGTGCAGATGATCTTTCAACATCCGGAACTAGCCGTAAATCCGAGATGGAAAATCAAAAAAATTCTGCAGGAAGGTAATGAGAATTATAAACCACTTCTTCATAAGTTTGGTATTCAACCAGACTGGCTAGAGCGATACCCTCACGAACTATCCGGTGGTGAACTACAACGCATAACACTCATCCGAGCTATGACACCTGCGACAAAATATCTAATAGCTGATGAAATGACTGCCTCCCTGGACCCTGCGACACAGGCCTTATTATGGAAAAATGTGCTTAATTGGGCCAAGAATAATGAGGTAGGTATTCTTGTAATAAGTCATGATATGCACTTACTAAACAGGGTAAGTGATAGAATAGAATTAATCTTTGACAGAGAGTTTGTCGCATAAACAGGTAACCTAGGAAGCAACAGTGCTGCTCGGTAAAGAAATTCGCATTTTCCTGAAAAAACACAAGTAGATCTTTGGCTCCAAAACCTTGTCACTAAAGGCCTGCCTAGCTTGAAAGAAAGTGTCGAACATGATGTACTACTACTGAAATGAAAAGAGAGTTACTGTGGTATACCGGTAAATATAGTTGTAAATTTTACTACTTATTGGTCAACCAGCTAACAGCAGAATTAATATCTTTAAAAACATTACGCACACCCTTTGAACCACCCATTTCAGCATGAGTCATCCACATCCTCACCATCCCATAACTCACTTCGTCCCCCACAACAAAGGCTATTCTGCCAGTTACATCAGGGACTGCTGTCTTAGAAAAAAACATCTGGCTCCGCATCTCGTCTTCTGTCCAATGGGCTATACTCGACCCTCTAGAATCCCAGATCTCATCCATACCCTCTTTATATTCAGGATGCTCAAGAAGTGCGTGAATCACTTTCTGCATCTCTTGAATCGTTGGACTACCAGTAATTTTTATATAGGCAATATTTTTGTCTTGATCGATGTTTATCATATAAATTCAGGTGGTTCATCAAGAACGACATAATTAGCGCCTATGATGGTTGCAAACCTTTTCTTAATAATTTCAATTTCATCCGGATGAATCTTCAAAAACATATCGCTCAAAACCGACATATTAAACGAAATCCCTTTCAAAAACTATATCCGAACCTTCTTATATTCTTAAACCGAGTCGACAGAGATTACAACATCATAGATATCTAAACCAACAAAAATCATAAAAGCTGGTTTTGAAAGTAGGATAAGACTATTTTAAATGTTTAACAAATCCTTCCGAGGGTGTTGGGCTGATTAGCCAACTCTTCGCTGCGTCCACAGACTCAAAAAGACGCCTATCATGGTCGGCGCCACTCAGTTCAGCAATTGTAATCCACATTCGCCCCATACCAAAACTCAATGAATCGTTGACCACAAAAGCGATACGCTTTTTCACACTATAGAATGTCTCTTTCACAAAATCTGCCAAAAGTCTAAGATCTTGCTCAGAGATATGCCCCATTGTGGCTTCTCGAAAATCCCACAATTCATTCATTCCATCTTTATAATCGGGGTGCCTTACTTGGGTAGCAATAAGGCGTTGAATATCAGTGGGAGTTGGTGAACCCACGATATTCACATAAACAATATTTGCTTGAGGGTCAAAGGTCAGCATATTTCGTCACCCAATTAATAAGTTTTTCTAACATAATCAGTATACGAAAAATTTAAGTAAAAGAACAGCGACGGAACAATCTCTTAGTAATTTTTTTTGAAAGAATCAGCTTGAACCTTTTGTTGACACCAAGAGACAAAGTTGTAAATTCATAGAAACGTTTATTAATTAGTAGGGAAAACATGAACTCAATACCAAGATTTGCAAAAATACAACTTACTAGCTGGAGATTGTTGGAAGCAAACCACATCGATCCTTTTCCTGTTTTTTCGCAAGTTGGTCTCAACCCTCAACTTATGTATGACCCAAACGGATCTTATCCGTATAGTAAGATATTAAAACTCTGGGACCTGATGGCAGAGCTTATCCCGGATCAATCATTTGGCATACATGCTGGAAAATATTGGCACCCATCGTTCTTAGGAACACTTGGTTATACCCTTTTAGCTTCACCAAGCTTACGCTCTACTCTAGAAACCTTTATTGAATATCAATCATTTCTTTCAAATGAAAAGGCAACCTGTAGATTAGAAGAAAATGATGAGAATGATTCTATTATTTTTTATTTCCCAAAAGAGCAAAATAGACCTGGTAGATTTCCAAGAGAAGACTCTACAGCCGCATCTTTTTACCACATTCTTCAAATGAATTACTCACGTGGTGATCTCTCACCTATCAAGATACATTTCACTCACGAAACACCTCTGCACATTGCGCCTTATTTCTCTGTGTTTAAGTGTCCTATTCAATTTGAGCAGAAAAGTTCCTGTATTGAGATAACTCGCAAAGACGCTGACACTGTTGTACCAATTGCACCTGATAGCCTCAGAGACTTTAGTAAGAAAGAGATGCAAACCTTGGGAGCGCAGAAAAAACGGCTCACATATGCCTATCGAACAAAAATGCTCATCAAGAAAAACATACAAGATTCATCCTGCACAATTGAAAAAATATCACAAAAGCTTGGTCTCAGTGTTAAATCACTTCAACGAAGTCTAAAAGCAGAAAACACGACATATAAAGAAATATATGATGCAGTTCGTGTAGCCCTTGCTAAAGAATATTTAAGAAGAAAAAACTTAGATATCACCGATATCTCCTTTAGGCTTGGATTTTCGGAAACCAGTGCTTTTTCAAGATCATTTAAAGCACTGGTCGGTCAAACTCCAAGCGCGTTTAGGGAAGAAGCAGAAAAGAACTGAGCTAACCTGCTATTACCACTTCACTGGTAATTTTTAGAAAGTTTTCATACATCATTGAGACACCGCAATACTTTTCTTTGGATAGGTTAACGGCCTTTTCCAGTTTTCCTTTATCAAGGTTCGCTCCTTTAAAAGTATAAATGATATGCATTGCGGTATAGACAGAAGGGCTCTCCTCTGTAGCTTCTGCTTCAACAGCAATATCAAGATCATCAAATTGTACTCTCATCTTTCCAAGAATAGAGACAACATCTACACCTGTACATCCAGCAAGGCCGACCAACATTAGCTTTTTGGGACTTGCACCAGAATCATCACCACCAAAATCCTTTGGTGCATCAGTTCTTAAAACGTGGTTACCAACAGTGGATTCAAACGCAAGATTACCCTTCCAGCTTGCATTAATGGTTGCCTTCATACCTGATTCTCCTCTTTTGAGTAAACTTTTGTTTCTGGCTTCAATCTAATATCAATGTTGAACCACGTTCTCTCTGATTGGATAAATGAAAATAGTTAACAGAAAAACCATTATCATCACTGATATCGTATATTTTCCTCGACTCAAGATCTTCAGAGTTATCTTTCACTTCAATATTATTATTCACTAAAAGCGCTAGAGCAAGTGGCTGTTTGTTTTTCACTGAACAAACTGTGGCCTTTCTGTCCTTTACTTGCATACAGTTAAATGTCTCATCATTTACTCTCCTTTAAGGGGTTTTCCAAACTCAACAGAGCGAAAGAAGAAACGTCATCGCAAAAAAGTATAAATGACTTCCGAAGACTATTACTTGACAGATAAAGACAAGGAGCAACTAAACAGAAAAGACCCCAGGCATTACACCTGGGGGTTAAAATGAAAAGTTTGAACAACACCTACTATGCTAACAGGCAACCTGGAGGGAAGGTGCCTGAAATAGCTTTATTCTAAAGGCGATACTTTTTGCTATCTGATCTTTTTGTTTGCTTGTAATTGCTGCAAATGTAAATTTTTCCGCATAAAAAGCCTCAAGACTATTAATAAACTCATTAATAAAAAATTTACTTGGCACTTCATCGTATATTCTTACAGCAGTAGTTTTAATGTTCTCTATTATCCAGATCGTTTCTATATGCTTTTTTTCCATATATAGCCTCCTATGCGGCCTTAAGGTTAATCTGTGAACTATCCATATTTTGATTACCAGTGTCTGTAACTTCTCTAAAGATCGACATGGTGATTTGATTCTTTGTCAATTGAAGCAGTGGCTCGAATTCAAAATGGGTTGAATAGAAAAATTCCTTATCTGTTACAAATGCTTTGATTGAGTCCACATCAGAGACTTGTCGGTAAAGCTTAATTCCTGCCTCTTTGATCGCTTCAATAATCTTTTCCTGTTCCACAGTATATCGTTTCATGTTTTACCTCCTTAATTCTGACTACACATTACCAGTGGCAAAACAAAATGCCTTGACAGACAACGACATATTTTTGACATGTCAAGACAATGTTAAAAAACAGATCCCTCATATAACCGCACCAGGGAAAACATTATTTTTGAGCTTTATTTGTTTTTGAACAGCAAATTTAATATCATTAAAAAAGAACAATAATTTAGCTGACCCAAGGAGGTAAGTTATGGCCAATCCTAAAGATATGCATCAGTGCCAAATTACAAATTGTGGCTTTGTTTATGATCCTAAAAAGCCTCACCGTAAGTTAAAAGATCTTGAAGGAACAAAGTTTGAAGCACTACCTCATCACTGGAAATGTCCTGTTTGTGGTGCGTCAAAAGACAAGTATAGACCAGTTGCTGGCCCAGGTTCAGTAGTTGAAGATGGGAAATGATTTTAATAATTTTGCGAGGTCAACAATGAGTGTAATAAAGTGGCGAGATTCATTTAATGTAGGTGTTGAATCAATGGATGAGCAACATAAAACCATTGTTGAACTCATCAATAAGCTATTTAATGTCATTCGTGAAGAACAACCAGAAGATTCAATTCTTCCGATATTAGAAGAAATGACTGCATACGCAGAAAAACACTTCCAGGAAGAAGAGAGTTTTCTAGAGGCAAATGATTATCCTGACCTCACAAACCATGTTGCGATGCACAAGGAATACCGAGACAAATTAAATAGTCTCCAAAAAGACTTAAAAGACAAGAAAGACTCTGCAGCTCTAGCTATGTATTCATTTCTCCGTCAATGGTGGACAGATCACATTATGACAGAAGATAAAAAATATGGGGAAACTATTGATTCATAGTTTGACTGTTGAATTCTAGACTAAATCTAACATAATTCATTTTATGATTTTAATGGACAAACTCATATGTTGAGTTTCTGGATATCCGTGGAGGAAAAAAGAAATTGTTTAGCCATAAAGACATGAAGTACCGGAGTAAGAATCAACCAACCTGAAAGGACTGCCGAGTGTTGGATTTCTGAGAGACAGTTTTCTGTCAGCAATAAACAGAGATTAAGCAACAATTAGAAAAGGAGACAAGCTACGGTTACTTTGAATCATCGAGGAAAGTGCCTTCTGCGTTCTCACCCAAGCTTTTCTTTTTTTCTAACTTACGTTGTTTTCTCTCTTCTTTTTTCTTCTGTCGTTCCATTTCTTTTTGACGTTTCTCAAAAGAATAATTTGGTTTTCTTGCCATATTTCACTTTTCTCCTATAAACCAGAAAGTCATCCGGCAAAGACCTCGCCTTGAAAAGGCAAAAGATCTTTGCATTGATATCAAACTTTAAATCGTGACAACATTTGCCGCAGCTGGACCTTTTGGTCCATCAACAATCTCAAACTTTACGCGTGCATCTTCTTCTAGGGTTTTAAATCCATCAGCCTGGATAGCTGAGTGGTGAACGAATACATCTGTACCGCCATCCTGCTCAATGAAACCGAAACCTTTTGCATCGTTAAACCACTTCACTCTTCCTTCAACCATTTTTAATACTCCTAAGTACCTGATTCCTTGTGGAACCTTTTTTAAAGCCATGCTATGGCTTGTGCTTACTAATTCCAAAATCTTTTCTTCTGGAATATCTTCTGTTGTTTGGCAGTCAAACATAGATGTTTAAACTGATCCCTAAATAAGTAAACAGTTTGGTCGAATATGACTGTGAACAACGAGGAAAAATAACGAAGTTTACGAGGATAGCATAAAAGAGTTTCACATCTACTTTAGAGAAATTTCGAGTCGCACACTACTTCTTCTTTTGAAATATGCAATATAATAATTTGGTGCGTCTAAAATTATTTGAATTATTTAACCCGCCATCAGTCTAAAGAATGGATAGCAAACGTTACCTAGCTGCCACCGCCGTATTGAATTCATTTCCGAGTCAATAAAAATACGAAAATACTTTGACTTAAAGCAGTAGCTAGATTATGGTAGTTTAATCATTTAGTGAAATTGATGCTTAATTTTCTGATAATTAGACATCTTTTTCCAACTCACTTCTTGTGGTACTTCTACAATCAGATTTCTGCCCTTCAGCTGTTTCAACTGAGCCAATCGGCACAAAAGAAAAGATACAGATCTTATTTTCGCCGACCTGATTCGCACAACTCCGTGTTGAATTTTCATATGGTACGGTTCGGCTGTAATTCTGGAGGATTTATATGCAAACAAACGCTTTCCCTACTGATATGGGAGGAGAACGGGTTCGTACGGCTTTGCTGCTCGCAGCAGGAACCGGTTCTCGTCTTGCTCCACTAACAGATATGACCCCAAAATGTCTCGTTCATGTTAATGAGTTTACAATTCTTGAGAGACTTATCCGCTCTTTACAGGAATATGATTTCAAGCGACTGGTTGTTGTAGTTGGTCATCTGGGAGACTCTGTTCGTGAGTACCTAGGAACACGTGCTGGTGGGATGGAAATATCATATATAGTCAGCCCACTCTACAAAACGACCAATAACATTTACTCCTTATGGTTAGCCAGGAAAGTCATTAATGAACCATTTATGCTTATCGAGAGTGATCTGGTATTCGACCCACTAATGCTAGAAGGAATGCTTATTCCTGATCGCATCGCAGTAGGTAAAATTCGACCTTGGATGAACGGTACAACAGTAACTGTAAATAAATTCAACGAAATTGATGCTTTTCACTGTGGTATTAATAAACTGGACACCAGTCATTTCAAGACGGTTAATATCTACAGCTTTTCTATGGCTAGCTGGACGTTGGTTTGTGAAAAGCTTGATTACTATATCGCTCACAAAATGGTGGATGGTTACTATGAAACCGTTTTTGCCGATATGGTGGAAGATGGTAGCCTTGTTTTTGCACCAGTATACTTTGATTCCAACCTCTGGTATGAGATTGATACCCTAGAAGATCTGCGAGCCGCAGAAACAGTTTGTGACCTATTTGAACCGCAACTACCTAGTATGATTTTTACCAGTAATCCAGATCTGCCAGTCCATTCTACAGGTCTTGAAAGTGCTGTATCATCAACTTCTTCGTTAAAGGTTGTCCATTAAGAATGATACCCAATACAAAAACTATAGCTCAACAGCGTTACAATTATATTTCCGGTCAACATGGTGGCTTTTGGCGTGATGATTCCATTGATCACAACTATCTCTATAATCTTTATTTTCCACCAGAGGACTTTTTCAGCCATTGCAGACAAAATCTGAATCAATTGATCCTTAATTACCCTGTCGGTCAAAACGAACTAGCGTCCCTAGCAGGTAGGCTAATTCAACAACCACCAGAGCGAATTGTAGTTGGCAATGGTGCAGCAGAGATTATCAAGATTATTGCCGGGGTAAACCGTAAAATAATTGTTCCAGTACCTTCGTTTAATGAATATATCAATGCTGCTCCAGAAGGTAGTGTAGTTGAATTTCCATTGCAGGCACCTTCCTTTCAGTTAGATATAGACGCATTTGCTAATGAAGCAATTCGCACCAAAGCGCGTATTGCCGTGGTCGTATCACCGAATAACCCCACTTCATTGCTTGTACCCAGAACAGAGCTGATTCGTTTACTCAATCTCTTAGAGCCCCATAACTGCATGCTCGTTATTGATGAATCTTTTATTGATTTTGCGGAAAATTGTGAAGGTGAAAGTCTTGAAAACGATATTGAAGATTTTCAGAATCTGGCAATTATAAAAAGTATGAGCAAGGCCTACGGAATTTGCGGAATACGAATAGGCTATTTACTGTCAGCAAATGTTGCTTTTCTCAGAGAGGTTCGAGAAGGACTTCATATCTGGAATATAAATGGCTTTGCAGAAGAGTTCCTGCGACGTGTCCCTGATTACAAGCAAGAGTTCAGAAGCAGTTGCGATAAGGTGAAGGAAGATCGAGACGAATTTTATACCCAGCTTTCAGAAATATCTGGATTGAAGGTGTATAAACCTGATGCAAATTACATATTTTGCCGTTTACCGGATAGCGGGCCTTCTGCTCCTGTGGTGACTGAAAAGCTGTTCGTTGAACACAATATTTACATAAAACACTGTGAGGGGAAAACACTACCTGAGTCAGATCGTTATGTCCGTATTGCCAGTAGAACCAAACTGGAAAACCTTGAACTAACACAGGCATTACGCACTGTTATCGAGCTAGCTTAGTTACTTATGAAAACATCACAAAAACCTATATTGTCCTATGCTCGTGATTTACCAAACATATGTTCGTTGATTGGGCTCGGTTGTTCCCTACTAGCCATATACTTTTCAATACTTGGCTTATTTCATGCGGCAATTATTTCTATGATATGGGCTGTTTTTTTTGACTGGAGTGATGGCATTATTGCCAGAAAAATGAAGGAGCGTACCGAAGAACAAGGGTTGTTTGGAGTACAGCTCGACTCACTTATCGATATTGTCAGTTTTGGTGTATGCCCGGCTATTTTTCTCCTGAGCTATGGCAATTTTAACGCTTGGTATATCCCCGGTGCATTTATCATCCTAGCTACTGGGGTTATTCGTCTAAGTTATTTTAATGTCTTCGGGCTGATTGATAGAAAAACCTATTTTGGCCTAGCCTTAGACAATAACGTCCTTGTGCTGACTGTCGTTTTTTTGTTGAATCCGTTAATGAGCAGGGAAACATTTTCGATTGTACTTTATATCGTACTCATACTTCTGGCCGCATTGAATGTTGCACCAATTAAGACTCCAAAATTTACTGGTAAATGGTTCTACGTCCTCACCAGCTACACTGTGCTGATGTCGATATTCCTTTTCTGGCAATGGTAATCCCTCTAACGGCACGTGCAATGAAGAAAGAACTGAAAGACCCAGAACCCCGACTGAGGGAATGTATATCATACAACGACAAGGAACTAATAATATTTGGCGCGGACAATTTTTCACAATTCCCGCACCGTGATAAATCTATTCGATCCAGTTGTGACCGTGCATTAGCTGGTGCCTCGGCTGCAGATCTGGTTGTGCTGCGAGGGAACCAGAACCATGAATACTACAACTGGCTTCTTTCTCTAGGATTAGGTTCTGACAACGTTGTTAGCTACGATCAACAGTCTTCAGAATATAGTCTGGCTCAGTGCATTGTAAAGAATCCTATGCCGATATTGGAGTGTATAGAGAAAACAGGAAGAAGGCCGGTATACGTTCCATGGTTTTCTGGGCAGCCGGAAGCAGAGGCTGCAAAGGCCATTAATGCCACTCTTTTCGGAGCAACCGAAGCTGCTACCTTAAAATACAATGAAAAAGGGAAGTTTAAAAATATCTGTCAGGAGCTAGAAATACCGGTAGTAGCAGGAACGCTTTTTAAAATAGATCCGGAAAATAGCGCCAACAGAGAAAATATGAGACACGCCGTCCTCAAACATCTAACGATTACGGATGAGGTTATTATACGAGGGACGCTTGGCGAATCTGGCATGTCATTATATAGAACGGATGGAACTAACACCCTTAGCTTATATGACAAGATTGTTTGTAGTGGTGAAAAGAAAATCATAATAGAGCCCTTTCTGGATGTTGTCTCAACTCCAAATGATCAGTGGGTAATAGGGACCAAAGGAATCACACATCATCTTGGAATAGCAAGTCAGATATGTGAGAACGGTATGGTACATATTGGGACCCAAAACTGCCCTCCCTTATCGAATAGGGTTTCTGATCTAATCATGGAAACATCAGGCATAATCACTAACCATATGGCCGCCTTTGGTTATAATGGTGTACTTGGCATCGATTATATTGTGACACGTGATGGTGGAATATTCCCAGTTGAAAATAATGCGCGGTTCAATGGTTCGACCTATGTTCGCCTCATCCTCGATCAACTAGAAAAAAATCATTTTACCCCTGCATGCTGGAAATTTATCAAAATTTCAATCAAACCATGCTCGTTTCCTACACTCGTCACAAAACTTGGCACCCTGCTCTATGACGGCATTAAACTGAACTCTGTTTTTCCATACAACTGTAACCAAATTGAATCAAACGGATGCGTCGCGATCATTTTGCTCAGCGAAGATTACCATCACCTTGTACACCTTGAAAAAGCTCTTCATAAAATTGGTATTAAAAGAACCTGATCAATTCAAGAAGGGTGTCGTAACCATCGTACCAGAAACATTCACAATGACAGGGAGTAAAACCATGGGAAAAGAACAGAAAAAGAACAAAGAAGGAAAGAAAAAAGCAGCCCTGACCCCAAAAGAAAAAAAAGCGGCTAAGAAGGCCAAAAAGGATTCTGCTACTAGTCTCATTAAAAACAGCACTACCTAAAACAGTCAGCCTTTAACGCATCCTGGTGGTTCATTGCAGGGTGCTAATCAATAGACTCAATAGCACAAGAATGAACACTCTACTGATCTTTCCTTATTAAGTGGATAGGCACTTAAGTCATGTGACATTGCCGAAATTATTCTTCTTAAAACCTAGCAACAAAACAGCGATGTCCACTTAAATCTTATACAGGATTAAGGTAAACCATACCGAGGATAGGCTTTTATCTGGTTGAAGGTTTATAGTCAAGTGGGATAATAAACCTTGTCATATCCACTCCGGAATTTTGCAGTTAAATATTGAGGTCGTTTTACTAACAGTCCCCCCTACAATTGCCATCTACCTTAAAGAGTTTGAGTACTACTTTCTTATATAGTCACTTGGGCTACTACCATAGTATCGCTTGAATTCACGGCTAAACTGGGTTGAGCTTTCATAACCAACCTGCATTGCCGCTTCACTTACCCTGAGGTGCTTATTGAGCATCAACTCTCGTGCTCTATCTAATCGAATTTTCTTAATATATTGAATCGGAGATGAGGCAGTAACATCATTAAAGGCTCTATGAAAGGCAGAAGGACTCATATTAACCAGAACTGAAAGTTCATCAATGTTCATACTCTGAGTAAAGTTGGCGTGTATATGTTTCAAAGCTTTATCTACCCTGGAAAGACTGGTATTTTTCATTGTCAAAGCGTATAACAGCTCGCTACTATCTTGCTGAATAATTCTAAAAAACAGCTCTTTTAAAAGGCCTTTGCCTAGAAGTTTACTCTCAAGTGGCGACTGCAATAACATAACTAACCTATACAATATATCCTCAATCACATGAGTTACCTCACCTAAGAATAATCCTCCTCTTGTTCCTCCAGCCTGTGATGGGGAGTGAGCACTAAACTCATCCATGGCATGAATAATCTGATTAAGAAAAATTGTATCAAGACTTATACCGATAGCGAGTAACGGTTCCACTTCTGTAGCAAAAGTTTCACACTCTGCAGGAATAGGCACACTCAACACTAAAAATTTTTCCGGATTATATTCATGAGACACATCACCGAGATAGACTCGTTTAGCTCCCTGAACAACAAATATAACTCCTTGTCCATAACAAAGTGGTTCACGCCCTTTTGCCTTACTTGCCTTGAATAGAACAACACCATCAAGTTCGGTTTTATTGTATCCCTCTTCAACAGCCATTCTCCCAACTATATCGGCGACACGATGCATGTTTCCTCCTGAAAAATTATTGTAACCTTCATTTACTCTTTATCACAATCCTACAAAAAGCAAGTAAACAAAGTAGAAATAGGCAGACAATTACAAGGATTGTGTATTCTCTTTTCTAGCTATCGTTTTACAGTATCGGAAGACACAGACATTGCTCTGAAAGACACCCTCTCCAATTGAGGAACATAAAGTAGAATAAGAGCCTATTAATTATCAGGAGAATCACATGCTCAATTTTGAATTTCACAACCCTACGAAAATAGTATTTGGAAAAGACCAACTTGAAAAATTAGACAACCTCGTTCCTAAAAATGCCAAGGTACTCATCACCTATGGTGGTGGTAGCGTGCAGCGAACTGGTTTGCTTGACAAAGTGAAGAAGGAACTTGAAAAGAGCTCTTCTCGTACTGTCCTTGAATTTGGAGGCATTACCGCCAATCCACAATTTACAACTCTCATGGAAGCTGTGGAAATTGCACGTAAAGAAAGTGTTGATTTTCTTCTTGCTGTAGGCGGTGGCTCTGTAATGGATGGTACAAAGTTTATTGCGGTTGCAAGCGTTGCTGGCGATTATATCGGCAAAGAAAGAGAGCTTATGAATTTTGGTTTCACTCCAGTGCCTGTAGAGAGTGCAATTCCACTTGGTACTGTGCTGACTCTACCAGCCACCGGTTCAGAAATGAACAATGGAGCAGTAATCAGTGATGGTGAGGACAAATTACCAGTTTTCAGCCTTAATACTTTTCCACAATTTTCAATTCTCGATCCAACACTCACCTTCAGCCTACCTGCGACTCAAGTTGCAAACGGTGTGGTTGACACCTTTATTCACACAGTCGAACAGTATATAACCTTTCCGGTCGATGCTCGTTTTCAAGACCGAACAGCAGAAGGTATTCTACAAACCTTGATTGAGATTGGCGAAGAAACAGTAGAAAACCCTGAAGATTACGATGCAAGAGCTAACTTGGTCTGGTGTGCAACAATGGCTCTCAATGGCTTGATCGGTGCTGGTGTACCCCAAGACTGGAATACTCACATGATTGGACATGAAATTACCGCCCTCTTTGGAGTAGATCATGGTAAAACACTTGCCGTTGTCCAACCTGCAATCTGGAAGGTACGCAAGGAACAGAAGAGTGAAAAACTACTTCAATATGCGGAACGTGTCTGGGGTCTAACTGAGGGCAGTAATGATGAAAAAATTGATCTCGCCATTGCTAAAACCGAGAACTTTTTTCACAGTCTTGGGATTCCAACCCGTTTAAGCGACTATGATATAAACGAAGGTGGGATCGATCAAATTATTGAATCTCTTGAGAAACACGGCATGACGCAACTCTCCGAACATGGTGATGTCACACCTGCTATTTCTCGTCAGATACTAATGACAGCATTATAAGTTACCTATCGACTCAGGTAAACAAAGAGAAGGGGTGTATAATAATCTTCGTACACCCCATCTGCTTTTATAATGTTGCAACGCTCAACAACATCCTAGAAAAGAACCAGATTTTCCTGACATATATTTACAATGAGACAACAACTCATTTACAAAAGATCTCAGTGTCTCTTGATTTTATTTAAGACTGTCTAATATTCAAAGTTAGTGTTTTTTTCCGCCTTTAGTAACAGCATTCCAATTTAAAGCAAAAACACTGGGATGTTAATGTTCATACATTAATAACAACTGTGAGGAATGATTAATGAAAATATTCGAACTAGTAAAGATAGGCGACCTTGAATTAACAAATAGAATTGCAATGGCTCCAATGACTCGGGGCAGGGCTGGCGATAGCAGAGTACCAAATTCTATCATGGCTGAGCACTACGAACAGCGCGCCTCGGCAGGATTACTCATATCTGAAGCCACAGTAGTTTCTTCTCAAGGTAACGGTTGGGTTGGTTCACCCGGAATATATACTGATGCAATGACTACTGGCTGGAAAGAGGTAACTCAGCGAGTTAAAGAAGCTGGCAGTCATATCTTTTTACAGATGTGGCATTGTGGTAGAGCTTCTCATAGCGATTTTCACGATGGTGAGCTACCTGTTTCAGCATCTGCTGTAAAACTCAACGGTGACATGATCCACACGCCTCTTGGTAAAAAGGAATATGAAACTCCCAGACCACTTTCTATAGAAGAAATCCAAGCTACAGTTGCTGATTATCGCAAAGCTGCAATCAACGCAAAAGAGGCAGGTTTCTCTGGCATTGAAGTGCATAGCGCCAACGGCTATCTGCTCAATCAATTTCTCGACTCTAAAACCAATCTTCGTGAGGACGAATATGGTGGCAGCATTGAAAATAAATATCGTTTTTTGGCAGAAGTATTAGCTGCAGTCAATGAAGTCTGGCCTTCATCACAAATAGGCGTTCGGCTTTCACCAAATGGTGTATTCAATGATATGGGCAGTAGTGATTTTCGAGAAACCTATCTGTATGTCATCGAGGAACTAAACAAACTTAACCTTGGCTACCTTCATATAATGGATGGTTTAGCATTTGGCTTTCATGAGCAAGGTGAGCCTATGACCTTAGATGAGATTCGCCCACTCTACGACGGTACAATCATTGGTAACTGCGGATATACAAAGGAAGATGCTGAAACACGACTCTCTTCAGGAGTCGCAGACATTGCAGCCATCGGACGCCCTTTTATCACAAATCCGGATCTCGTTGAACGCTGGAAAAATGACTGGCCACTGAACCCTTGGGAAGATATGACCTATTGGTATGGAGGTGGAGAACAGGGTTATACAGACTATCCAGCATATGCCAAATAAACTTCACTCTCTAAAAAAAATCCCGGCTACATTTAACTATTGCAGCCGGGTTTTTACATGTAAGATGATCTGATTACGGCATCAAGAAGCTAATAGTTTCTCACCAAAAGTGAATCTTTTCCAAACACCAAAAGGTTCCCATATCTCACGAAGGTCCCAAAGAGCTGTTTGCTCCTCTTCCCCTAAAATCGTGCATCGATATCTATATATAAAAGCTGAGGCTCTCATACCCACAGCACAGTGAACCCAAACCTTTTTCTCAGATGACCTTTGCATAACATCTACAAATTTATCAAAGTCTTCTTGAGTCGGGTTCAAGAAATTAACTGGAATATGAATATATTCCAGTCCAAGCGTAGCAACGATTTCAGGTTCACCTTTTAACGGTGCTTCTATAATGTCATAAGGAGCAAGGTTGATAACAACATCATAACCCGCCTTAGATATCGACGAAAACTGCTTTTTCGTTGGTTGCCCTGACGACCTTAGCGTATCTGAATATCTGAAATTATTTATGATTCCCTCAACACCCCCGTCAGACTGCTCAAACGAAAACAATCGAGAAAAAGCAGACTTGGTTGCATTAAAAGTTGATTTAAAAGTATTACCATGTGAAAACCCCTCTGTATAAATGATTAAGAATTGATTGATGAGTCATACTATCAATTAAAAAACCATTGCCAGAGAGACAAAACACAGATAATGTCTATAGGTAAACATGGGTTATTATTTGTAGAAGAAAACAGCTCAAGGTAAAAGACGATATGGAACGTGGTAAAAGAATCTCTGAGAAGACTCAAACAGCTATTAAAAATGCATTACTGGCGCTGATTCACGAAAAGAATTATCCGGACATTACAGTTAAAGAAATTACACAAAAGGCTAATACTGGCAGAAGCACCTTATATAAACATTATCAATCAAAAGCAGACGTTTTGGTTGCCATTCACAAGGACATCTTTGAGGAACTGTTGATTAGTTATACAAGCTATGAATCTTGGACTGACGATAAACCCTCTAGGGAATTACTCACATTTCTTGAAAAGACACAGAGACTTGGCTCAAATCCATTCCAACTCAGCTATAAACTTGGCAGTGACCTCGATTATCTTATAACCAATATTAATCGCCAACTTTTCCTTACCGTTGAGAAACATCTTCAAAACTCATTAAGTGGGTACACAACCAGTATACCTATGCCTCTACTTGCGCAGTCTATTTCTCAAATATATGTAGGATTAATTATGACATGGTTTACCGACTTTCAATCCTACAATGCCCAAGACTACGCAAATCACATCCACAGAATAGTTAGAGCACTGTTTTTAGAAGCCCTTGAACAACCTGCTTCATCACCACAAAATTAATATGGTGGTAGCCTTGAAAACAAGTATGTTTGTCTGAGACAATACCCAGCTGCACTTTTATTAACTCAGTAGCCGAGTAGTTTACATCTTGGATAAGAATTGGGTTCACACTTTTTGAATTCAAGTATGAACCCTGAGAAACTGTCACGAATTAACACAGCTTCATTTAAATCAATATGGGGTTAAAAACTCACTCTTCTATTTCAACTCCTTTTCAACATAAAAGGTAGCAGTTCCCAAATTCTTACCAGAACCAAAAACCTTCCCCCCAAATTTCAAATTCTTTTTGAATGCAAATCTCACCGCTTTTTTACGAGTCAACAGATCTTTTACCACTTCTGTTGAGACCTCTCCATCTTCCCAAAGAGTTTGTGAGAGTACATAAAAGTTTTTGCTCTTAGCCATTTTATCCCCTTAATTTTTTATCGATCATTCCATTGGCAATATTCGCAGTGAACTTAATTTCCACTGACGACAATACAATTCCACAAACTCTTCTTTGTTGCGTCATCAAGATCAACATATGTAACCGCAAAGAGATCATCTTCCATTCTCACGATCCTTGATTGGATTGAGAAGTTAACCTCTTCTTTTTTTGAGTTTTTTAATTCAAAATTAACTTCTACAATACCATCTATTTCTGGTTCAAATTGATTGGCCACTATAGCAATACCACTTGTAGAAATATTTTTGATACCACCACTTACCCTTTGATCATTTACTATAATCTCAATAGGATGTTGCAACATATTAAAGCGAATACCATTCCGCCTTTGCATCGCTTTCAGCTTCGATTTTGCGGCATCAACTGTTGGTGCATAATTTGGCACATGAGCTGGCGCCAACAACACTAAGTTAAGTAATTGTTTATGGAGAACCCGGTTATCTTGTAGAACTCTGATTATTTCACCACAGTTCTTTGATATTAAAAAGTTGAATATATTTCGGAACACACTTATGGCATTCAAGTACATTATTTTCGTCTTAGAAAAATCTGCAATTACATTATAACCAGGTTGTAAGTCGGCAGCATCAAAGCGAATATCTGTATAGATAGAATTCAGGTCTTTCTTCGTGACTATCTTAGAGAAAGTAAGGGTAATTCTATTTTCTTTGAAATTAGTCTCTATTTTTGATTTCTTCAAAATATAATTATGAATCCAGGTTCAAACTTTATAACAGCTCTTATGAAAACATTTCATTTTATACAAGGCACCTTTTAATGTCCTACAGTATAGGACATTAAAAGATGTTACTTCAAGGAAGTTCTATATTAAATTAAGAACGATTTAGATATTAAGAATATGTAAGTCCGCAACATCATCCTTAGGAAGCTCTCCGAATAAGATCGCTTGAGGGGTACCATCTATTTTTACAAAATATGAACTGTTTTCATCTAATTTATTTTGGACAGCCCAAGCTATGTATTTTTTTTCTTCACTTTGTAACTCGATACCCTTAGAAGGATATTCAAGAACACATCTCTCTGGTATTTGACCAGCTACTCCAACTCCATGGGCTTTAATTTCACCTTCACTTACACCAAAAATCACTCCTCCCCACTCAATTAAAGCAACAGGTCCAACCTCAAACCAGACACCAAAACCTGGATTAGCATGTAACTGTAATCTGAATGGGTGGGATCCTTTTTTGGCGGGCATGTTAGCCATAGCAGCAAATTTTACCCCAATGCTTGTTGAATTTGCTGGCAAAAGTGTTGTTTCTGCAAATATGGTGGGTAACATCATTTTTTCAAGCTTAGCGGAAGAATCAACCCATAAAACGGATAACTCAGGCTTTTCCTGTTTAACACTCATCATCAAGAGCGTAAGCCCATAACGTACTTCTGCTGTTAAGGCTGTTTCATCTCCAGCAATTACCCATAGACTTACTGAGCTGTCTTTCAATTTTTCCTTAACAGGCATCCATGCCATTTTAGCAAGATCATCTTGCCAAAAGCTCCCGTCAGCACCCAGACCATATTTACCAGCCAACTGCATGAGGCTTTGAACAAGTTTTTTATCCTCTTGTAATGCTGTTATCCAAATCGATTTCATACAATACCCTTTGAATTATTCTACATTTGTTAGCTGCTATCCAAGTGCCAACACTGTTACCTGGCTTGGCACCAGACACATTCCTGGCCCATTTGGCAGCATAGCCATACAGTTCTGCGCCGTAACCGATGTCATTCGCTGTGCTGGCATACCATCAACAAAAATAGTAAAACAACCCACCTCATAGTTGGTTTGCCCAGAGATCATATGGGAAACAACTCCAGTTTCAATTCCAGTGTCATCTCCCTCACTAACAAGCCCTACTGACAAAGTGTTAATGACAGGCATACAGTCAACGAGCACATTATAGGCAGCTGGCGCTGTGGTGACACTCTCTGCAATATTGGGATAGGGAATCGGAGTAGGTACTGGCCCGACTGGGGTCAGACAAACATCTGGGAAACCTAAATCCATCCCTTCACCCATAGTCAACATGAACATGTTAAGTCCTCTAGGTTAAATTCGTTGTCCACAACTAGCTCATGTGAATCTGCTCTGCATGCATAGTATGTAATTCTTTTGACACATTTAACGTGTTACCAGCATGGGTTGTTAAGGTATCTTCTACCAAGTGACGTGTCGATCCTGTCTGAATTTCTTCATGATCTTCAACAAAACGTTCACTATTTTCCATCCGTTGACTCAAACGTTTCATAGATTGCTCTATACTTTTGGCAACAGTAGTGATTCGTTTTACTTGGGTATATAAAACCTTACCTAAAAAGGACATTTTACTAATATTTACTTCAGCTGTCTGTCCATGGACGCTAATCATATCACCTGATACTTCAACAGAATCAGTCGCTGTCACGTTCACACTTTTATTTGCTCGCAAATCCAACGAACCTTGACTGTGCACGATACAGTCACCAGGTAAATTAAATTCATTTACAGAATTGTTCACATCCTGTCTTTCCAGAACATTCAAAATATAACAACAACCTTGAATATCGACAGAAATGAGCACCAAATCACCCTTTTGGGGCTGTAGAAGGCAACCGACAGCCTTTTGAGCCTCAACAACTCCGTATGACAGATCAACATTTATAGTTTTTTCATCACCCTCTCCAGTGACTGTGCCATATTCCAGATTTGGCTGAAGATGTTTTGCAACATAATTAAGCTGACCCATAAAATTACCTCTCTTATTTCAAAATCGCTTTTAACGAAACCTCATCAAACTATGACATACACAGATTTACATTCCCCAGTCTTCCGCCTCAGCAACATCTTTATCTACACCACACATTGCTACAACAGCAGCTCCCTCCCAAACAGTATGCTCTGTTTTGGTTTTATGCGTTTTTGCCATATACATATTTGCTCTCGTAAAATCGGCACCAGAAACATCTGCATAACAAAAATCTGTAAAAGAACAATCACAGGAGATAGCTTTTACACCCCTAAAATTTGCACCCGTAAACACAGCATGGGTCAAATTTGCACCACTGAGATCTGCCAAACTAAGGTTTGCCTCACCAAAATAAGAATTAACCAAAGTTGCCCCTTGTAAATTAGTCTGCACCATTACTGCATCTTTGAACATGGCTTTGCCACCCTTTACATTGGACATATTTGCGCCACTGAGATCTGCCCCCATAAAATTTGAATAACTGATATCTGCACCACTAAAATCAGCATTCTGTAAATTTGATTTATCTACATTAACTGTCGAAAACTTTGTGCCTTTAAAATTTTGACCGGCAAGATTACACTCACCAAGATAAATTTTGTGAAATTCACATCCTTTAAACTGAACTCCTGTCATATCACAATCTTTGAAAAAAGCCTTGGCTAAATCTGCGTCAGTAAAGTCTGCCTTTTTTAAATTTGCATGGTTACAAAGAACTTTTTCAAAAATGGACCCCACAAATTTTGCACCCTCAAGGTTTGCATGTTGAAGCAATACCCAGGAAACTTTTGTGTTCGAAAAATCACATCCACTTAAATTCGCATGTTGAAACTGTGTTTGAAATAATGTTGCCCCCTTCATGGAGCTATTGGACAGATTCATTTTTCGCAAATTCACCATAGTAAGATCAGTACCATCAAATTTTGCCCCGGAAAAATCACAATTTTTCAGACCGGTTTTCAAGATATTAACACCACGTAAATCAGCATCCTTGAATAGAACATCTTCAAAGCGACCTCCAGTCAAGTCAGCACCAGACAAGTCAATCCCAGACAAATCTATACCACGTATAGTCAGATTATTTGCAATGGCTTTTAAAACTTCGTCTCGCATCATTTCAAGTATTCAGTCCTTTTATGAAGAAGGGTTCTTTTCATGTTGGCACCATCCAAAAGAGTGTTGCCCATCGTACATTTAAAAAAGTCTACACCAAATAAATTTGCTCCTGTAAGGTCTGTTTCTATAAGAATTGCCTTTTTTAGTGAACCTCCAAAGAGATTAATACCTCGCATATTAGCTCGTGTGAAGTTTGAGCGTTTCAGTTTGGACTTTTGGGCTGATACCCCGGCCATATTCGCCTGTTGAAAATTACAATTTTCAAGCAGTGAGGAACCAATGTGAGCACCTCTAAAATCTGCACCCTCAAGATTTGAGTCAATAAAGCTCCCCTGCTCCATAGTAATGCCAGTAAAGTCGGCTTTTGGAAACTGCGCTTCTCCTGCTATTCTTCCCTTGGTCAAATCAGCACCTTTAAAACTCACACCTTCCCCTTGTGCTCCATGGAAAAGCGTTTGTACTGTTGAGCAATCAGAGAAATCCGCTTGATCAAGAACTGTTCGCTTAAAAAGGCACTTAAAAAGACGCGCCCCCACAAAAGACGCTGCCGTAGCCTTAGCATCTGCAAGCAGAGTCATTTCAATATTACTGTTCTTAAAGCTTGCCCTACCAAGATTTGCTTTTTGCAACACACTCAAATAGAAATGAACTCCATCTGCCACAACTCCTTCAAAGCTTGCATCTTTAAAAACCGTCTGGATAAGGTTTGCATTTTCGAACTGTGCTTCCGTAAAGTCACTCTTATTAAATATAGCCTTATCCATATGACAATTTCGTAAATCCGCCCCAGAAAAGTCCGCCTCAGTGCCAATTGTTTGTAAAAATTTTGTGTTCTGTAGGTTGCAATTGGTAAAGATGGTTTTTCTGCACTGTACTTTCGATAAATCTGCTCCTGAAAGATCCATTTCAGAAAGGTCTACCTCACTCAGATTAGCACCAACAAGTGAAATGCCCTGTTCGTACCTTGCCTGCACCTCTTCTCTACTAAGTTTTTTAAGCGTATCTGGATCCACCCCTTTTTCTGCAAATTTAGCTTTAATAGAGTCTGGCAACTCTCCCCCTTTTACCTTTGCAATTTGTTTTTTTGCTCCAGCAAGCTTTGCCATTCCATCGTCGTACTGTTTTTGGCCCGCAAGGCCCATTTCTTCAGCTTTATTTGCAGCTTCACTGATTTTCTTATCAAGCTCAGGAGTAAGCTGTCCTACACTTTTTAAATTCTTTTTCTGTGCCAGCAACTTATTGGACATACTCTTGCCAGCCTCTACTGGACTGACAGGATCAGCTGTTTTTGCAAAAGCTTGTTCAGGATCTTGCCCAGCCTTTATAAGAAGACCTTTCGCCTTTTCTATAGCCTCTGCTTTTTTAAGCTCGGCAGCATCAATTTTGGGTTGATGAAATGCTTTTAGTTCGTCGCTAAAGTCCTGCACCATTTTTTTGACATCAAACTTTGGGATCGCAAGGCCTGCAACAGGTGAGTCCTTTAACATTTCACCCTGTTTCGGTAACTGTAAATCTACTATGTTATTTCGTGCAATTTCAACGGGTAGCTGTTCCATCAGCCATGGTCTGATACCAATTTCCTGATGAAGGGTGTACAACTCATTATTCTCAGGTAAAATGGCAGGTTCGGCTTGTGGAAACAGTTCTTGCCACTGAGAAATGGTATCTACTTCGTCTTCATCCATCACAACTAAAATGGTTTCACACTGTTCAAGACTCTCTTTCGTTTCATCATCTGGTTGAAGAGCACAATCTTTCATGCTAAGCACGGAACAACAATCACCAATCTCCTGCTCAACCAGCCACGCATGAAGTTCATCGCGGACAATTATAAGAGGTGCCAACTCATCCATTGCCGGCAGAAAAAGCGGAGTAAGTGTCGAACCTGGAATTAGAATATCATTTTCTGGTGAGGTAATTACAGACCTAAGACGAACAGCAATCAAAGTGGCTTCATGGAATCTTGGCATAACAAGAGCAGGTAAAATCTCCACCCCTTGCTGTTCCTCTCCCCAATTTCCCATCTCTTCTATGTATGTCTCCAGATTAAGCCCCAGCCACCCTTTTTTAATGGTCTCCGGCTCAAAACCTAAATCTATCAATTCCTTTGAGATGTGTTGGTCATTCTCCATGTTTTTCCGCCAACCAATCACCTTGGGGAAACCATAATCGTGCCACGGGTTGACCTTTTTCGCAGGTAGAAGATCGTCAGGGTTAACCCCTGCAGCATCCAAGTATTTTTTAGGAACCTGCTTCTTAATTTTGGCCGCCAAGTCAGCCTTCTTTATGTCTGCATTTTCACTAACCTTCTGAACCTTTGCTAGAGTCTGATCAATACTTTTGGTTAATTGCGCTTGCTTTTGTCGCATCCGATCAAACATGCCAAGGTCAAACTCCATCATGTGGCCATATTTTGCATGCATACTTCTGGCAAGTGCTTCTTGCTCATCTAATACCTTAGCTGTTGTTACTAAGTTCATTTTAGCGGTCGCTGCTATCTCCGCTGGCGTTCTTTGCATTCTTGGCGCCTTACCCATAGCTTTTTGTTTATTAAGCTCTATTTTCTTGGGCATTTGGTGCATTTTTTTGAGCATGGTAGATATTTTTGACTGAGCATTTTCCAGTGGGGCAAGGTCAATATCCACAGTGCGATCCCAGAATTTTTTCTGTTCCTCATAGTAATGCTCTATACTTTTGGGAGTATCAGACATCTTTTCGGCAGCAACATAAATTCTTTCAATATCGCCATACTCATCATCCAAAACTTCTAAGGTACCACGATAAAAGACCACACCACGAAGAACTGAAGGAAAGAGCCAGACGGTATCTATCTGGTGATGCACTTCAACAAACTCTGTTTCTGCATCTGGCTTGAGTTCTTTTCTTCTGGTAACAAAACAGCGGGGTCGTTGCCCTGGTAGTCTAGATCTGATCGATGAAAACTGAGGGTGCATATTAATCAGTTCAATGGACTCCTCACCTTGAAAGAAGCCATCAATCCACTGATCTGTTGGAGCAGTATTAAAAAACTGAGGATTAAAATCATCGGGAAACCATGGCCAACGCTCTTCAAGCCAGGATTTATCATAGGTGCCGCATTTATCAAAGCGCTGGGGCCACATCAAATCCATGGGAGCAAAACAGGCAGGATCTGGGCGATCTGAAACAGAGCCAATAAGTTTTGCTGGATTTTCAATATTGGGTAGTGGCAGATAAGTTCGTTCTTCTAAACTGGTAGCGTGGGAATAACCCTTACCACGTGGGTTTTTCAAATAGTTTTCACCGCCATAACTGTTTTGCCAGTTAAGAGCGATTTCTGTAAATGCTTTTGGCCTAGTCGGGATGCCAGAACTACTCCATTCTCTATCGCCATAAACATGAAGCTTTTTATTTAGGGTTCCTATTTGCACCTGTACTTCGGTGGCAAGTACATCGACTTTTTCCCCTGTAAAACAGCTGCCAGTGACAAGCAGTTCTCCACACGACTTAGGAAAGCCCATATCAGGTGTGGTATCTTTGCCCAGTTGCTCTGGCAAAACAGACCACATCTCCTGTTCGGTTAAAATAGCTTCTGGGTTGGCTAGGTCAAAAAAAACAGGTATGGTGGTGGTAAGCCATGTTTTGCCAGCCATACCAAAAGCCTTAATACCGAAGCCGTACTGTTTGGGTTTATATGTTTTCACTTTTTATCTCTAAAATGTGGATAAGATCTCCCTATCACATCATTGTTATTAATGCTGAAACAACACTTAACTCTGCTGCTAGATCGGCTTTCTCGCCAATTGTTTTTGTCTGCTCTCCAATGACATCCAGCTTTTCTCCTATTGTTCTTACCTCTTCACCAATGAGATTTGTATTAGCTTCAATTGCCTGAGTATGTGTGCCAATTACACGACTATTTTCACCTATTGCCAAGTTGCTAGTTGCTATCGCCCGTGAATTGACACCTATTGCGTCCTCATTCTCTCCAATTGCATGACTATTTACACCTATTGCACGAGCATTTTCTCCCATTACTACCCCACAAACTCCTATTGCATCGGTATGGTTTCCAATGACACGTTCCTGTGCTTCAATCAAGCGAGTATTGACAGCAACCATTTCTGTCATTTCTCCTTTCAAATGATTTTCTGCAGTACTATATAATGTCTTCCCGAGAGGGTGTAATTCCTCCGCCCAACCAAGCACACAGCTAAACTCATTAATTACCATTAACTTATTGCCAAAACCGACTGTAACTGACTCCTCTGCCCCACCAAGAAATTTAAACTCATTCCCAAAGACCATTTCCTGCTTGGCACCTGCAATAAACTCCATTTTTCCACCACCTGTTTTTAATACATAGTGGCCGCCAGACTCGATTTTATAACCAGACTCTTCTTCATTGGCTTCATGAAAATGCTCTTCAAAATCTTTGTCTGTAAAAGTTTCACCGTCCTTACCATCCTTACCGTCTTTTCCATCCTTACCATCTACACCGTCTTTACCATCCTTGCCATCCTTGCCATCCTTGCCGTCTTTACCGTCCTCTCCGTCTTTACCTGAAAAAACTATTCCCATTGTTACACTAGTGCCAAATCCTGGTGTGGAAAATTTTATACACTCAGAGCCTTCCTGATCCTGAATGTGCATTTTATTACCACCAGAAGTTGTCAATTTTGACATGGTCTGACTTTCATTATTAATTAGAGATGGGTGTTCTGGATTAGAAACGGCTCCTGCTATAATCGGTCTATCTGGATCACCTTCAATAAAAGTGAGAAGCACTTCACAATCTTTATGTAATGGGAAATGCATGCCATGATCAGAACCCGTGTATGGTTGCATCATCCTCACCCAGGCAGAAGCTTTGCCACCTTTTCTACCAGAGAGATCAAAGGGCAATATCACCTTATAGCGCCCCTGATCATCAACCTCTGCATACTTACCTGAACCTGCCGCATCTATATGGGCATTCAAAGTCCCATGAAGACGTGGACGCTCCGTGACACACTCAGCCCTAAACTGTGTAGCTCCATCTATTGCCGTTACACTGTTACTATAGCTACTTTCATCTGTTCCTTTCTGGAGACTTTCACGAATCCCTATAATCAGTGAAGATGCTTGATTTCCATGGTGTGCAATGCTGATAGTTAGATACTCGGCATTCATATCCTTTTTGAAATGCCCTTGTAACTTGAATTTATAGCCTGGCATTAAATAAGGAACGGTGGATTCACCATAAAATCGTTTCTCTTTGCAAAGCTGCGCCTCGGCTCTAATTCCAGCAAGTTTATCACCCTCCTCAGGTGTTCTAAAATGCTCACCGTAATGATACAGTTCTCCATAACCACTTGAAATAATGTCCGCTTTACCTTTCACATTCAAATTTGGTTTACGATAATTATAGTCCTGTAATACAACTTTTTGTGGCACCTGACTTCGACGACAGATAAAGGCCTGAAGTGCCTCGTCCAGATGTAGCGCTTCAAGGCCCGAGGTTGGTGCATAGGTGAGATCTGTACCAAAAGTTGAGGCAACATGAGACATCTTGGAATCAGTTATGATAAGTTTTTCACTCGTCCCACTCTGCTCAAAGAAAAAATACATACCATTTCGTTCCAGCCAGCGACAGATAAAGCTGTAATGACTTTCACCATATTGACAAGCATACTCCCAAGTTACATAATCGCCCTGCAACCTGAACTCGTAATCTGTTGAAGCCATACCACCATCTTTCAGGACCAGTTCAATAATATCTTTTGGTTTACTGTTGAGAAAAATCTGGTTGTGATGGGTAAGAGTTAATCGCCAGAAGCGCGGCACAAGCTGTACTCTATAGAGATAATAATCGCCCACAGCTCGAACCAAATCACACTGAGCAACAACTCCATTAAAAGGTACCTTGGACTCATCTGGTCTATGGATATAAAATGTAGCAGTTTCCTGCATCATTTTATCAAGATCGATATCGGCACTGTCTGAAACAAGGTCAATGTCAAATTGATACAATTCGGAAAGCCCTTCTGTACCCGAGAATCGTACCACTCCAAAGGCATCTTTAGCAGCAGCCTTTGACTCAAAAGAATATTTTGTTTCAACAAGATAGTTCATATCAAACCCACTGTAATTGTTGCTCAATCATGAATTTATTCGGTGAACGAAATAAGAAATTCACCCTGTTTATCAACATCAAGGCTCACAGCTGTAGGCATCTCACCATCACTCATATGACCTAGGATTTCCTTTGAGAGTTTTGGCAGCACATTTCCATTTAAAATGTACTCAATATTTCTAGCCCCAGTTTCGACCTCGGTACAACGAGCTGCAATCTGCTTGACAACGTTATCTGTAAAATCAAGATTCATTTTATTATTGTTCTGCAACATAGTCTGCAAGCTCTTCAGCTTAATGGTAACAATATTCTCCATTGCTGCTCTATCGAGGCTGTAATATGGAATAACAGTAGTACGAGCAAGTAATGCCGGCTTGAAATATTGTGAGAGAAGAGGACGAACAGCACCCAGTACAGCTTCAACAGGTGGTTTATCATCGCCTGTTGTCATCTCTTGAATAACATCCGTTGCAAGGTTTGAAGTCAGGATAATAATGGTATTCCTAAAGCTGATTTCTTTTCCTTCACCATCAGTGAGCATACCCTTATCAAAAACCTGATAAAAAAGATTCATTACATCAAGGTTTGCTTTTTCCACTTCATCTAGAAGCACAACAGTATACGGTTTCTGCCGTACTGCTTCGGTGAGCATACCACCCTCACCAAAACCAACATAACCTGGAGGAGAGCCGATAAGTCTACTGACGGTATGACTCTCTTGAAATTCGCTCATATTAATAGTTACAACATTTTTCTCAGAACCAAATATAAGATCAGCAAGGGCATGGCCTGTGGCTGTCTTTCCTACACCGGATGGTCCTGCAAAAAGAAATACGCCCATTGGCTGTTCCGGATTCTTTATACCTGCCTTGGATGCACGGATTACCTCACCCATTGCTTCAAGAGAATGATCCTGGCCTTTGATCTTCTCTCTCAGAACATTTTCAAAGTCTATTATGTTCTGAGCCTCATCTCGCAACATTTTTCCAAGCGGAACACCTGTCCAGTCAGCAACCACCTGTGCTACAATATCAGGATTAACCTCTATCTGGATAAGCGGATCATCACCCTGCATTTCCTTTAAGATAGCATCAGATTTTTCCAGTTGTTCAGTGAGTTCATCTAAACTTTGGAACTCTTCGGTGGTGCCTGCTTCAGGCTCAGATTCTGTTACCTCTTCACCACCTGCCTTAACAACATTAATGGTTGTTCTTAGTCGCAGAACTTCAAAGGCTGCCGCTTGTTCCTTCTTCCACCTTTTTTCAAGTTTATCGTGATCATCCTGTAATATGACAAGTTCTTCAGCTATGCTGTCTAACCTGTCTTGATCAATAACTACATTATTAGCACCATCTCGTTCAATTGCGGTTTGCTCACGCTCAAGTGCTGCTTTCTTGCGTTCCATGTCTTCAAGCGCTGGTGGTTTGGCACTCAGATTGATGCCTATTCTAGCGCAGGAAGTATCAAGAAGGTCAATGGCCTTATCTGGCAAGAAACGCCCTTGAATATAACGATTGGCAAATTCAGAAGCAGCTTTTACAGCATCATCACGAATAATGACCTTGTGGCTCTTTTCATAACTTGCCTTGATACCTCTTAGGATAAGAGTTGTGGTTTCAGTGTCTGGTTCATCAAGCTTGACCAATTGAAATCTTCTGGCAAGGGCTGGGTCTTTTTCAAAGTATTTTTTATATTCACTCCAGGTAGTTGCAGCAACTGTTCGTAACTCACCCCGAGCGAGAGCCGGTTTAAGAAGATTTGCCGCATCACCGCCACCAGCAGCTCCACCAGCACCAATGAGCGTGTGAGCTTCATCAATAAACAGAATAATCGGTGTCTCTGATTGCTTAATCTCGCTGATAACTCCGTTCAAACGGTTTTCAAACTCACCCTTCATACCAGCGCCAGCCTCCAACAAGCCCATATCTAGACCAAGTAGAGTAGTTCCTTGCAAAACTTCGGGTACATCATCTTCCACAATGCGTAAGGCTAACCCTTCTACCACCGCAGTTTTACCAACGCCTGGCTCTCCAACACAGATTGGATTGTTCTTTCTTCTACGGGCAAAGATATCGATCATCATCCGAATTTCGTTATCACGGCCAAATACCCTGTCAATTTTTCCTTGCCTTGCATTCTCGGTAAAATCGACACAAAAACGACTTAAAAAACCTTCTTTACCAGAAGCATCAGAACCAGCTGCCCCTCCAGGACTGCTTTCTGCCGCTTTAACACTAGCCTCAACAGAGGACTTTGTGATATTCCAAAAGTTCTTCAACAACTCTTCTTTATTTATCTGCCTTAGCAGATCCATATATTTACCAGTTGAGTAATAGGCTGGCTTAGTGAGTAGTGCGATTAGAATTGCTCCTGAACGGATTCGAGCATCGCCGAAATTAATGGAAGAGATGAGCCAAGCTTCCTGTACTAAATCAAGCAGAATTGGTGAAAAAACAGGCTTACCAGAATTACCCACCTGATAATCTTCCAGTACCTCATCTAAAGCTTTACGAACCTGGCCTGCTTCAAGGTTACTATTTTCAAAAATCAGATGCCAATCAGCCTGAGGATCTTCCAACAGTTTCAACAAAACATGCTCAACCGCCACTTCATAGTGTGTTCTTGAAACCGCAAGACCCGCTGCAGCCTGCAATGAGTTGGTACAAAGATTATTTAGATGGAGTAGCAACGACTTAATATCAACATTCACCATGAGAAAACCCCTCGATAAAATTTTGTGAAAAAGCTATCTACTGACCATAACTCTCATATTGCTTAAATTCATATTCAAAGACTTGTAATTCAATTCATGCTTCCCAACAGAGGCACCTTGCCTGAAGATGGCATTTCTACACCTGAGTAGATCCAAGTATTCCAACCCAGCTTTCCCCAATTCCCATTACCAAGCTGTGTAGTTTCAAGCTCCTCTGCTTCAACCTCCAATTCCACATCCCATTTTAACGGTTGTTCAAGATAGAGCCGAACACACTCTGCAATGAGTTTGTAGGCGCTGGTATCAGGTAAAATATTCTGAAACTGTGATTCGGTGAGATATTCAATACGAATCCGAAATTTACCCAACATATCCAGAACCATACTACCTAGATGACTATTCTCACCCAGACAATGATTGCTAAACCCTAGTGAAAGCTGTTGGTCTTCGTCTATATTAGCCATATACTCAACACACTGCTCCACTTCGACCGTTTCAATTTGAAGAACATCCGATAAAATAGAGCGTAAGCCAGATGCTGAACGTGGCGCCTGGCTCACCAAACCAATATAGGACAAAAATTTATTGTTATGCTCAAAAGACTCTCTGGCGTTTTGTCCAGAAAGACCAAGCAAACTATACAAATAGCCATGGATTCGACTATTGGGATTTTCTGTGATTTGATGAAAGACAGAATACTTTTCCCATATCGCAAAAAAGTGTCTGTAAAACTGATTGTTTATAACATCGATGAAGTCACGAGTTATGGAACCACCTTCTCTCATCTCCTCTATTAAATCTTCAGTATAAAAGGTAGGTAGTGGGGAAGATGAGCCGTACAGTCCTAAAAAAGCAGCAGTAATCTTGTATTTTTCTTTGTCCTCGTGTTCATATTTCTTAACAGAAACGATATCTGTACCAGGGAAAGCAAGACCAAGCTCAGGCCGCACTTTAACGGAATCAAACAGGTGTTCATATTCAACAGAACTATGCTCTCTTCCCTGTAGTAGAACACGTAAAAGTCGTAGGACTTGCACATACGATATTTTGTGACCATTTTTGAGCAGAAGCTCATTTAGATCAATGGTTTTCCGCCGATCCTTGTAGGCCATGAATAGGTTTCTCCACTAATACTGTCGATCATATCGAGTTGGGTAAAGGTGTTCATGCTGCAATACTCTGAGAAAAAAACATCCAATACCATTCCAAACAGGAAAAAATCTCCTTTGCCAGCAAAGAAATCACTTCGTGCGGTTAAACGAATCTTCTGGCCACGAAACATCTGGCCACGTACAAGTTTATTTATCTGTGATATTTCAAAATTCTCAATACTCTGTAAACGCTTCTCGTTTGATGAGACACGTCCTTTATCTCGATCATGTTTAAAAATGTATAAATCAAGTAGTTCAACAAGACTTTCAACGGTTGCAATACTTAAAAGATTAAGCGAAAGGCTCGAGAGCAACTTCCACAATAGATCACTAGAAAGTGGAGAAGCTATCGGAAATGTGGGTCGAATAAGATTTGTAAAATCTACAAGCTCAGGTGTACTTGAAGTAGGTTCACAAATATCACCTGGTTGTAAAGTTTGTGCAATATCGCCATTTGTACATGTCAGCTTCACAGAAAGAGTCTCCTCAACAAGTTCTTTCTCATCGTCTGGATATGCAAATTGTAAAAAAAGCTGATGACTGTTGTTAATCGGCGAAACTGAATGATGAAGTGAAAACTGATTTCTTTTCTGACCTGTAGAAAAAAGCGAACTAGGGGTATAATCCCTCTTTTCCATTGCACCTCTCGTATAGCCTACAACTTGCTCGACAGCATAAATGTCTGGCCTTATTCCGTTTTGTTGGGCTGGAGTAATTCTTAACTTCTCACTCATGTGATCCTGCTGTATTGGTTCCGCATCATGGTTGAACAAATTTATAGCAGGTACTGTTGAAAGAAGAAAAGAATCAAGAGTCATACCCGGAAGCTCGATGGTGTCCGGCTCAATTTCGAAGTGCATCACAAAGCTTTTGGCACCACCCTTACTCTTCCAACTCTCCAAACCTTTAACTTGGAAATAGAGAAATTTATGGGGTAGTAGAAAGTACTCCTGCAGGTAGCGATATCCTGAAAATGCGTTCCCAGGGTAAGGAAGCAAGCTGTTTTTTCGTTCAAAGGCTAATGGTTCAATTACCGTCGGTGGTAACTCCATACGGTTTTGGCCATCACTGGTCTCAATTACAACTTTTTTCAATTTCCTTGTAAGGAGATAAAAAATCTCTGATGCCCTTGAAAAGGTACCACCAAGGAAAAACGGTATTTTAGCCGGAAACCAAGTTTTAAAATCTGGGCCAGTTGAATCAAAACTTACTGATATTCGTTGTCCTCTGCTGATGGAGCCACTATTAGTAATCTCTGTAATTTTGAGTGGTTGTACCAGACAGTTAAAACTGGTTCTAAAAGTAGCGGACACATCTTGTTCTGATGTTGCGCCAAGTTCTGTCCCACCTTCGATAACTATTTCCTCCTGTAACCCCTTTCTAGGCGTAAAATGCACAAGAGTAGTAGAAGGAATAGACCTTAAAAACTGAGGGAAAATATAACGGGTTAATGAATGAAAAAGCTCTGGTATATGGTCATCGATCTTCTGCCTGAGCATACCACTTAAAAAAGCAGTTCCCTCCAGCAAACGCTCCACATCAGGATCAGACGCCTGACCACTCAGCATTGGTGCAATGGCAGGATGAACCTCAGAAAACTCCTTTGCAAGCTCTCTTAAGTGAAATAATTCCTGTCGATAATATTTGGAATACCCTTCCATTAAACGTCCTTGGCGGAATTATGAAGAAATGCTGATTTTGCCATCAGTAGAGACGACTGTTTCGAAAATCACAGGAACACCTTCATTTTCTGTGAGATTTGCCTCAAGCCTGAACTTGAGTGAAAGCTCTGCCTTATCATCCTGATGCATACGCATTTTTACATTCTTTAAACGTGGTTCGTATTTCTCCACCACCTCTTGAATTATCGCCTCGACCCTCTGTCTGGTTTCCAGAATGTTGCCACCTGGAAGGTTAGTAATATCGGGTACACCAAAATCAGGTGCGATAGAAACGCTACCTTGACGGGTATTCAAAAGTTTTGAAAGATGCGAAATTATAGAATTCAACAGTCTGGTTTCAAGTGTTTCTTTTGAGCTAACACTCTCTTCCATATGACCAAGACGTTCGAGCAACCTTTCCTGAAACATAGTCTTCCTGAAAAACAATAACCAGAGACAGAGAGTGTTATGTACACCTCTACCTCCGGTTAATATTCAGTTATTATGATGCTGGAGACTTCCAGTCATCTTCGGCCTCAATACCATCTGGTTCATATGTCCAGACAATCTTTTCATAGGAAAATGACACTTCCTCCATATCGCGATATGGCTTACTTTCTGGAAGAAAGGTCGTTGGAGTATATTGATGCATTTCTACAATAATCGCTTTTGACAGCTTTATTGTATAGTAATGCTCTTCCTGCCCCTTCTCATTGATCCTATAAAAATCTAACTCAAACTCGGAAATCTGCTCACCAGTACAGCAGGCCTGAAAAAGAAGAGGGCTTGCCTGATCTTTATGCTTCTGGATCGTTAATGGCTGATGAATACGCTGACCAGTTGGTAAGCCTGTATGGGTATCCCTTGGAATTTCAACTGAGTGATCAAGACTGTAAACCAGAATCAAGTCCTCACGTCCAGACTGAGTACAATCGCCTTTAATATCTCCTTGACTAGCGCCTTTTAGCTTCAGATACATGGTATTTGCCATTTTATTCTCCTTTTCAGAAAATGGAATTTGAGTCAAGTTCTTCTTCTGTTTCGCTATCACCAGTAGACACAACAACCGTCAATAATTGTTTTAATCTACAACACCACACTATGCTTTATCGAGCTTACCAACTAATGAAAGTGTAAATGAAGCACCCATATACTTAAAGTGCGGCTGTACAGCCATGTTGACCTTGTACCAGCCCGGCTCACCTTCAACATCAGATACCGTAATTTGTGCTTTACGCAGTGGTCGCCTGCTTCTTACACCCTTACCAGGATTTTCCTGATCAGAAACATATTGACCAATCCACTTGTTTAACTCATCTTCAAGCTCACCACGCTCTTTCCAGGTACCGATGTTTTCACGCTGAATAACTTTTAGATAATGAGCCAGACGATTTACAACGAAGTTATAAGGGAGCTGTGTTCCTAGTTTGTAGTTAAGCTCTGCCTGTTTACCTTCTGTTGTATTTGCAAAACTCTTCGGCTGCTGAATGGAGTTAGCTGAGAAAAATGCTGCATTGTCACTACCTTTTCTCATGGTTAGTGCCATGAAACCTTCTTCAGCAAGCTCGAATTCTTTTCTATCTGAAATTTCGATCTGAGTTGGAATTTTATTCTGAATCTCACCCATTGCTTCATACTGATACATCGGTAGATCTTCAACAGCACCACCGCCCTGTGGGCCAATAATATTGGCACACCAGCGATACTTAGCAAAACTGTCAGTTACCTTCGATGTAAAGGCAAACGCAGCATTACCCCAGCAAAAAGAATCGTTACCGCTGGATACATCCTCAGTGTAATTAAAACTCTTCGTTGGTGTGTTATCTGGGCCATAGGGCAACCTCAATAAAAATCGAGGAAGAGCAAGACCGATATTACGAGAATCTTCTGAGGTTCTCAAGGCACGCCATTTAGTGTATTGCGGGCCTTCAAAGATCGACTTTAAATCCTTCAGATTTGGTAGTCCGTCAAAATCATCAAGACCAAAGAATTTTGGCCCTGCTGCTGCTGTGAATGGTGCATGGGCCATGGTAGAAACACTTGCAATATTCTGCAAAAGAGCGATGTCTTGATTCCCTGGTCCAAAATCAAAATTACCAAGCATCATACCGTATGGCTGACCACCGAATTGACCGTACTCCTCTGTATAAGCAAGTTTATACAGACCAGACTTTACTATTTCTGGTGCATCTTCAAAATCATCAATTAAATCCTGCTTACTGACATTAAGAAGCTCAACCTTTGTGTTCTCACGAAAATCGGTGTGATCAACCAGGTATTTCAAAGATCTCCACGATGATTCCAGCTGTTGAAATTCCTTATTATGAAGAATGGTATTCATCTGGGTTGAAAGCTTTTGATCAATATCAGCAATCATTTCATCAACGAGCCCTTGACTGACCTTAACCGACTCACGACCAGGTTTGAGTAACTCATCAATAAATGCCTGTACACCCTGCTTAGTGGTTGCATAACCCTCGTCTTCAGGGTTTACCCTTGTCGCCTGAACGATTTCATCCAATAAAGATACTTCCTGTTGCTCTTCTTCTGCTGTTGTCTTTAATTCCTTTGCATCTGCCATTATCGTTCTCCTATTCCTCTATACCTAATTCTGCAAGCAACTTGGCCTTAGCACCTTCATCTTCAACAAGAGCACTCACTTTTTTCTTAAAATCTGGAATATTGCCTAATGGTCCCTTTACAGCTTTTAAAGCTTCACGCAGTTCAAGCAGTTTTTTAAGCTCAGGTACCTTTTTGATAATTTCGTCTGGATCAAAATCTTTGAGTGATTTAAAATCGAGTTCTACTCGCATTTGGCCTTCCGGCTCGTCATCCAGCTCATTGTTTACAAAAGTATCAAGTTTTAAATCCTGGCCAGCCAAGACATCATTAAAATTATCTTTATCAATATTAACAGGTTTACGATCTTCTACGGCTCTATCATCTTCACGCTGAGTAAAATCACCCATAACTAAGACCTTGAGTGGAAGTTCAACCTCTTCCTTTGCATCTCCTGTAGCAGGTTTATACACAACATTAACTCTTTCCTTAGGGGCAACTGATGCTTCCTGAGACATAACAACCTCCTATAAACATATTAATATTCTGCACATCATTAAATCTGTGGCTGAACACATTGAAAACCTACTTAAAACTAGCTATTAAATAAATTATTTACAACAGTTACAACAATTAAACCCTATCAAATACTCAAGGTCAAAATCAAACCATATTTATTGATTGCTCTGGTGCAAGCAGGGTTATTCGATTAACAATTTCTTTTATCTTATTGGACCAATCCTCTCCAGACTGTGCATTGTAAGCGTTGTGTATGACTGTTAAGGCTGTTACAGCAAGCTCCGGCTCCCAATCTTCCAGTCTATTTTTTTCCACAGCCGCAAGGGCACGCTCAGCAAAAGGTAGGGCCAAACCTGCATTCCCTGCTTTTAACATGATATTACATAAACCTAGATCCCTGAAAAAATCTGATTTGCCGCTATCTGTATCTCTATATTTATCCTGGAAAAACAAAATTGCTTTCTCTGCACCACCATCATCAACGAGCTTTAATGCCTCTGCAATACAACTTGTGAAGCCGTCCTCTATAGATGATGATTGCCCTTGTGACATTGGAACAGCTGTACTACTTGATGCTTCCTCATTTAACCAAGCAATTGTCTCTCGCCGTGCAAATAAAAGACCACCCTGAAATGATAGTTTTTCCACCCCTTTAATCTTTTTTACATAGTTTCTCGTTTCAAGAGCCACTGACTTTGAAGCAGCCTTAGCCCCCAACTGTTTAAGTGCAGTTGCAACCCAGAAACTTAAATCAATCCAAAACAGATATTGCCGAACATTGCCTTCAGCACTCAATAACAGATCAGACCAACTTTCAGATTGATACAAGCTCTCAAGGCGTGAAACAAGCTGTGTGTCAGGTGGAGGTAGCATAGTCTCACCATTAGTTGCTGGTGGAGCTGTATCGACTTCACTCCAAGCAATTAGGCGATTAATCTGATATGAAGCTGCATTGTTTTGATCTTGAGCAAAGAACTTTTTTGATGCCTGCAGTAAAAAATCACGCCCTGTAGATAAGAAAGCTACTGCATCAATATCATCTGTGGATTCTCCAGATGGTGCCTGAACTGCTGGTTCTTGAACAGGATTATTGACTCTTTGTTGTTCTGGCGATGATGCTTGTACTACCGGTTTGCTTAGATTTTTCTCAGCTTCAACCACTGCTGGGCTAACATCCTCCTCAACGACCTCTGTCTTCTTTTCTTCCCGCTCCAATATCTTTGAGGAAACCAAATTAATCAAAGGCCGCAACATTGGTCCATCTGGAAGTTGTTCGGCAATACAATCATCAAGAAAGGCTAAATCATCTAAAAGGCTGTTCCTCGCATCTGTTTGCCACGCTTCAGAGTCTGCACCTTCTAGTAATATTTTTAAATTATCATTCCACCATGTAAGCGCATTAATTCGTCCCTTCTTCCTCTTTTTGGGAGGATACAAAGAGTCCCAGTAAACCTCAGTCATATCCCGCAAGATATGTATGCCCACTGCAAGCCCTTCTACACCTTTATTACGAACCAAAGCAACTGAAAGAAAACAGGCTACAAGAATGTTTTTAGATTCATTTTCTAAGATTTTAGTACATAGACGGGTAACATTTGACCAATCAATTACAGAATCTGCCGTTGGCGATGAGAGTTTTTTTATTTCAGAAACCAACGCCTGGTAATCATCACTATATGACACATCACTTCCGGCTGGCTGGTCATCACTAATTGGCTCTCTTCCAAGATTAATCATATCCATAAAACACCTTCACCTGCCAGCTTTGTCAGACACTATATTTATGATACTTACAGAAGATGCATATCACATTTAATTACTACTTTTAATCTCACGAATGTCATTCTGTATACTACCAAACGTCCTCACAACAGGACCTGACTCTTGTATAGCAACTGGCAACTTCTTTATATGATACCCTGCACTATTTTTCGAACTAAACACACCAGTAAATAAAACGTACCACTCAACCCCATTCACCTCATTAGAGTAAACTGAGTTACCTTTATTCCTCGGTAACATAGCAAAAGCTCGTTCGACACCTTCCTGATTTTGAAGGCTCATGATCTGAATAGTATAATGTTTGGGATCCTGCTCAAAAATCCAGTCACTATTGTTATAAGAACTATGTTTTTTATCGCTGCTCTTCTTTTTAGGTTCTTTAGTAGATGTTTGCTGTGGTTCTTTTTGTTTCTTTACAGTCTCAACCTTTTTAGCCTCTTCTACTACGCTACTGGTATCCCTTGAAACTGTGTCTTTCCCTGACATTGAGACTTCAACAGGATGAGGTTGTACATGTTCAGGAATGATGATGGTGTGGTAACTAACACTTCGTTGCCCTTCAGGTAAAATTATTACCTCTGGAACACTAGCAGGTGAAGTATTCAATAACTTCAGCGCATCTTCAGCACCTGTTATTTTATAGCTGATATTAATTGCATCAATATTATGCTCTTTAAAGTAGCCAACTTCTTCCGGAAAATCAGCTGTAGTAAACGCACTACTTCCTGTCTTAAACCTATTAAGAAATTCGAGAAAAGCATACTCTCCTTGCCACGTCATACTCATTTCATTACTCGGAAACCCTACCTTCAACGTTACATCGCCGCAGGTATCTGGAGTATAAGCAACAGTAAGTTTATTAGGGAAATTATCATTTTCTAAGATGAAGTTATTCTTGGCACAATTCATAGAAAATCTAACATAATACGGTTCTACCAGAGCACCTCGGTTAACACCTGTAGGCACAGTTAAAAGCGTGACGTCATATTCTGGTTTCACATGAAGAACAGTTTGAGATCCTTGGTTGAGAAAGCTGTAGAAACTTGACTGAAACAGGAGAGTTTCTCCGTAAAAGCTTCTCGCCTTATATCCATTCACAGACTTCATGACAAAAGGATCTGCAAAGTCCTGTATGTATTTCCAGACCACACCCTTCTCACTATCAAACAGAATATTCTGTGCTTTATCCTTGCCAACACCAGCAACAGCTGCCAACACCTCTTCATTCCACTTGCCCTGCAGTATTTGAGCAGTATCTCGGGCAGCAAAATCCTGCATAAACCTAAATGGTCCACTCACAATATCCCAAACATGTGGTAAGGCAGAAATATCTTTGTTGAGATTTTCAAGCGTTTTCAATGATGCATAAACATCACTAAAAACAGAAGGATCCTTACCGCCATTTGCCGCCTTAAACCAAGCTGTAAATTCCTGAGCAGCCTTTTCTTTATATGGTGTGATCTCATTGAGTGATGCCAAGCCTGTTTCGTAATTTCCCCATGCTTCAGCAATTTTCAATTTTTTGTTCATTGCAACTGCTTCGGTTGGGTCCACCTGTTGAAGTGCTTTGGTGGCAATCCGATTACCTTCTGAGCTAATCTTATCTTCTATCGAAGCTTCTTGATCACTATTCTTTTTGTTGGTAATGGCCAAAACTCTGATATCATCAACAGCCACCACAGCCTCTGCCCAGTGTGGCAAGTCTTCTCCTGTATCGCCAGAAAAGTCCTTCAACTCCTTTGCCATTTTTTTCAAAAGAGAAAAATATGGATTGTCCCCTGAAGTCATAAGAATTGCTTCCTGTCTCCAGTCGGTATCAGAATTAAGCGCTAATTCACCATCACCAAAATTTAAACCAAATTCTCCCCACCAATGAACAAAATGTTTAGCATAGGACTTTTTATATCCTTCTCTCAAATTCGTCACATAATCAGACTTCACACCAGCTTTTTCTGTATACCCTAGGAACTTTTCAATCTTATCCCTGCCCTGCTTGGTGAATGCCCCGGGAATAGAAATGGCTCCATGAACACTATTTGCCTGTGAATCTTTCCAGAAGTCTCCAAGGGTTACATCTTTTGTATCTGAAATGGCATTAGCATAAAGCCATGATGTATCTCCATGCCATTTTGCTAAAAGCGTGTTTAATGTTTTTTGTAAACGTAGCAGCCTCTCCTGACTGGTATACTCCTCATTACTCCAAGAGAGGTAGCTCTCATTAAGATCTGAGAAATATTTGCCAACTTCGGACAGCAGTTCTTTATTTCTAATACTCAGGACAGCTGAGGCCACCTTGTTAAACGCTTTGAACTCGCCAGTCTTTTTACCAGCTATAGCATTTTGCAAATAATTAATCTGTTCGACTAAATAAGCACTATATTCTGCATAGATATCATCTGAGATATCATCAGTGATTGTATCAACAACCTTTTCAAAATCCTCTTCCATAGGATTAAGCAAAGAATTTTTGAAATAAGTACAATAGGTTTTTTTATAGGCCTGTTCGGCAAGCTTAGCCTCTTTGAATAAAGATATTTTTGCAAGCCAAGAGCCATTCTCCATTTCTATGTCAAGAATGTTTAAACGCATCTTCTCAAGAGAGACAAGCACCACATTGCTGCCAGGGGTTGCAGTTTGCATCACTTTTTCAAAGCTCTTGCCTTCGACCATATGCATCACCTTTTGATTATGCATAAAGGAAAGGCCAATCAAACCTGCTGCGAAAAGAGTAAAGCATAGCCAAGCTGTTGTTGCAAGGTTGCCTGTAATTCTTCTCCAAAGAAGTAATTCTTTTATAGGTACAAGTTTTTGACGACAAGATGGTAGAACAACTGAGAAAAAATCTTTGGCAAACACAGCACCATTGAACGATAATCTAGAAGTACGATGAGAACTTTCCTGTGGTAAAAAATCAGCAAGTGGAGCATTTTGGCAATTTCCACTTCCAAAAAACAATCCTTGAACAACAGGTGTTTCCTGATAGCTATTCTCTGTAAAAAGTACATCTAAAAAGTACTCTAAACCTACTTTGATTTTGCTTAACTCAAGTGGAAAACAGAAAAATGACGCTCGTCTACCCTCATCAATGCTACTCTTTGAAAAGCGTATCTGCTGTAGGCTATCGCCAATATTTTCGACCGCTGTATTAAGCAAATCCTGCCAGTAAGGCGTAGCTTGACTATTGAGCTGGCCCATAGCCTGGGCCCTTTCATCATCACTCAACAACTCCGCAAATTCTGTAAAACCAGGGATAACATCCATCCTGGTCACCATGATACTCACGGGAATCTTATAGCCTACAGTGCGCATAAGGCTATGTATTCTATTACGTAAGACCTGTCCCTTTTTACGTAAGGTCTGATTACCACCAGCAACTAAGTCTTCTGCTGACACAAACAGAATAATTCCATTCAATGGTTCCTTACGCCGGTTTTTTGCAAGCAAAAGCAGAAATCGCTTCCATTCATTCTGTTCCTTATTTGATGACAATGGGATACTATAGCGCCCTGCAGTATCAAGGACTATCGCATCATCAAAAAAGATCCAGTCACAATTTCGTGTCGGAGCAAGCTTCCCCTGTTTATCCTCAAGCTCTGTAAATGAAGAGCTCACACCAGCATTGGCCAACATGGTGGACTTACCAACACCAGTTTCTCCCATGGCCAGATACCATGGTAAAACATAAAGAGGGTTACCACGTTTTCGTAAGTGCGATTTTTTTAACAGATCGAGATTTATCTTCCATGAACTTTCAAGATCAATAATCGCCTGTCCTTCAGGCCTTACACCCTCATCAAGGACTTCACCATGATCTACAATACGTTCGACAAATTTCTTCTCTCGCCTTCTAATGAAATATTTTTTTAGAAATAAAATTAAGAAGTAGAGACCAAAAATACCGAGTGAGAGAGAGGCCGCAATCCACCAAGGGAAATGTTTTATAACATACCCCCAATAGCCTGCACATAATGCAGCAGCTGTAACCAGTAAGAATATTATAACTGTCAAAACAGTTTTGAATAATTTACTCATATATCAGCTCAAAGACCTTTAGAAATCAGCGTAAGGTAAAGTGAGTCGAGAGACTGCTGAAAAACAAAATACATCCCACCCAAGAACGCAAGTGAAGCAAGCAATAATAAGCAAGATTGAAGGGTTGATGGTCGAAGCCTCCCTTGCCCCATGCGATTCTTCTTACCAATGTTATAAGCTTCCGCAAAAAGAGGCGTCGGTTGTAGTGTTGCAGCATCTGTAATTTTACAGCCAAAATGCTCTATGCTGAACTCATCAAAAAGCTCTTGATCATCAAACATTCTTCCTCTAAAGCCAAGGGCCAAACAGGCACGATAAACATCAAGCAACTCAGTATCCTGATCAGTAAACTTTTGAACCCGTTCAAAAAACTCATCACCAGCACTGGTGGTATTAAAAAGAGTTTTTTGCAATTGTAAGTGCACCCAAATATGGCCAACGTCTGAATTAAGCAAGTTTCGCTCATCAATCCAAGACACAACAGCAAACAATGCGGACTCACATTGTTTTTCAGTGTATCCGGACTCTGTACAGACACCACGACTCTGTTCGACAAAATTCATCAGTTGAACATGAAGCCCTTCAAGCTCCTGAACATTACTCCCCTCTTTGCCATGAAGAGCCAAACTTATAAGTGGTGAAAAACAGTCTATCAGCCGCATAAAATGCTCTATATTAATAGGTGTTTACATACTACTTGCCTATAAACGAGTAACAACAAGTTCCATAGTCACATCTTCAGGGGCCTGATCCCACCAGAGACACAATGTACCGTCTTCGGCTACAGGTTCCCACTGATTAGAGTCACAATCAAGTTCAAAACAATAACAACCTTGTCTTCGAACAATCCCCAGTGGCGGAATTTCACGATGCACCAACCGCACCCCTGATAATGATCGAACAACTAAGGTATCTATCGATTTACAACTTCCAGTTTTCACATGGTTCGTCAAAGTATTCACTACCTCCAAACCATCATGCCCTGTTCGCACCATCAAACAGTAAAGTTGGCGTTCTGCCAAAATATCAGCAGGAATCTCGCACCAGAACTTATTATCTTCACGAGTCATGACGATCATATTTTCCGAACCAACCACAATGCCATCTAGTAACTCACCAATCAATCGTTGAATCTCATGATAACACTTACCTGCATTGAGATGATCATATTCGCCTACCAGATACTGGCCGTCTCGTAACTGACCTAGTCCGTTAATTCGATCACTGAAAGTACTAAGTTCTCCAACAAGCTGTCTAAAAAAACCATACAAATCCCATGGATGTACCAGAGGGTGATCTAAACTGTGTTGAATCTGAGCTACATAACGGTTAAGAACATTCAATGCCTGAAGATAGTAGAGAGCAGACATTTCCAGACTATTTATCTCTTGGCCATGCACTGGTTTGTAGGTTTCAAGCACGCGACATCTCGCAAGCATCTGTTCTCTGATATTTTTGACGATTTGCATCAAATTCTGAGAACACTCAAGATTTATTACAGGTGGTACATAATCATTTTTCAGTTGAATGTTGTCACCAACCATCTGTAAACAAGCAACAGGAATAAGATGATAGTCACCAGCCTGTTCTAACTCTGTCTGCCAGAATATCTTAAGCTGATAATCCATAAAGCGCACCTGCGCGACAGGCCCTTGATCATAGAGGTCTTTCTGCTCAACTGGTTCTTGGTGACTGATAAAACGGGTATCAACTTGATCATCGCGACTGGCAACCTGGCTTACATTAATGGCTGTTTTATCCCATTTTTTTAAGCCAATATAAACAGTAAAAGTATCGCCCTCTAAAAAGGCATTTTCCTGATCTGCAAATGACCGTGAAGCTAGTGTGCAATTTTCACCTTTTTTTACCCATGAAAAATCCTGGAAAATAGCCTCAAAACTAACGACATCAACCACCCGATTGAGTAAAGAGGATTGATTCACCTCAACTCGACGAGTGCCCCAGGACAAAGGTTGCCTATACTGATAAAGTGGCGTTAAGCTTGAGCGCTGATATTGCTCTAGATATTGAAAATGTTGCGGTTGCAGGAAAAGACCCTGATGCCAAAAAATTTGTTTTTCAGGATTCATCATCTTCCTCCACACGCATAGCATCCTTACCCAACATCACAGTGATATCCATTAGGTTAACAGTCGTGCTCTTTTTCAAATACAAGAAGCCATGCCTACTTGTATCATATGTTATACTTAATAAGGCCGATGATTTTTTGGGACTTAAGTCATAATATCCTGCCACTATACCCACGTGTTCTGTATCTGCGGCTCGATCCAAGGTAATCACACCACCACTACCTGGTTCAATATACTGTTTAGAGACGGCTGTAACTGTTTTATCAAATGACTCGCCAGCTAAGAGCTTCACGAGTCCCTCTTTATATCCTGCAAAAGTATTAAACCCTTTTGCATCTGTGAGTTGATACGTTACCAGCACAAGACTATGAGATTGCTGATTGACCAGATTTAATCGATCATCAGCCTGATATTTTATATAAATTCCGTTTTCTGTGAAGGTTGCTTTTGCTTTTGCTTCTGCCTGAACAACTTTATTTGCTGAATCACCACAACCGGCCAGAAAAACAATGAGCAGTAAACTGAGGAAATATATAATTTTCCTTACACAGAGTTGACTAAAAAGAACCATCCCCCCTCCCAGAAGCGACAAGTAATGATTAACACAACCATTAAAGTACCTAAACACCTGATAGAATTTAGATTGTATCTTAATAAAATACAACTGACAAGGAAACTATCTTACCAGAGTGTCTTATTCCTGACATTGCCGCTTTTTTTTATAAAAAAAAGCATAATTGACCAAAATTTCAACGACATTTGAATGATTAAGTCGCCTAATCTTTCTTTGGAAAGCTACACTCTTTGTTTGGCGAGGTATAAGTGAGAGAGATGTGAATCAGTCTGGTGACTGAGTACTCTTTGCTGGAATATTTCGTGGAGAACTAGCGCAGCTTAATCAACAGAAGTTGTTGGTTTTACTTTGAGAAAAGAAGGAATAATCCTCTTATTTTGTAGTATTTTTTGAAATTACATGATGACATTAAGGTATATACTTTTGACCTTAATGCATCCAATTATCAACTCACACGTTTAAAGAACATAATGAGTGAGAATAAATTATTGAGCTACTTGAAAATAGTAATTTGTTGGCCTAATTGACATTCGCTCAATCATTCTTTCTTTTATCTTGCGACTGGCAAAGTTTAATTGCTCTTCTGTAAGTTCATCGAAGAAATAGAATTCTTGTAGTACCAGCTCTGAATCTTTCACCCAGATATCAACATCCTCTCTAGATATCAGATATTCTATATCTTCACCTGTTTCAATAATCAGATCTACTATGATATCGCCATCTACTTTTCTACTGTCCATCTGTTCCTCCTTTTGAATTGACGGCCTACACCTAGCAAAACAAGCAAGGAATGAATTGACTTTGTACAATTATAGTTTATCAAATTTGGATAAAAACAACAAAACCCCTGCCAAATAAATGACAAGGGTTTCGCTGTTAGTTTTAGTTTTGTACTACAATGTGCTTCAATAATAATACTTATTGCCATTTATTCAATCTGTTTTGAGTAAAAAGACAAACTCCAGATCAACAGCAAAGACATAGCAAACAGACCACCAATACCATAATTAATTAAAGCCCTGCCCTATACCAGCCGATAAATACCCATAGTAGAGCCTTTATTACAATGGCGTTTAATACAAACAGCGTAGGTGGTATTTATGAAGGATCATAACGTTCTCGCAACAAATGAAAACACTGGTGGAACCGCATACAATTTAGTTCCTCAAGATTATATTGGTGACTGCAAAGTGTTAGATGCTACAACGAATAAGGTTCTCGCGATATTTGGCTCAAAAGAAGAAGCCTACTCCTCTGCTACCCATGCAATTTCCCCTTTTTTTGGATATTCAGTAGTTCTTGTCGAGCCATTAAATTAGCTGCTTGCTCATCTACCAACAGACTGGCATCTCTTTCGTTGCTATCCTCAACAGTCTAAACCTTCACCATTGACTTATCACAAAGCACTGTAACCCAACATTTACAGCAGTTTAGAACAACCATTTACAACACTGTGATAAGGAACAAAAAATATTACAGCATCTGTCATTTTTTCCTGATACAATAGCAAGCTGTTTTTATAAACAATTAAAGTCTTTGACTTTGTACAATACTAGTGAATGTTTTTAGGATCCCATAATGCATCAAAGTTATTTTATAAAAACAGCAACGTGGTTTTTCTTCCTGTTTACAATCATATCTATTAGCAAACCTGCAACAGCTTCTGACAAGGTTGTAAAACTTGCAACGTTACCAGACTTTCCACCCTTTAGTTTTGTAATCGAAAGTTATGATTTTGATGCCGAAATAATCCCACCAGGCGAAGACTCTAATCGTTTAATAGGCTCCTCCTGGGATATTGTCAGAGAAAGTTTTCATGCAATGGGATACACCATCCAACTACAAATCATGCCTTGGAAAAGAGCCTTATTATTAACTGAAAAATGTGAAATTGATATCCTCTTTCCTGCCGGCAAAAACACAGCACGACAACAAGTTTACCAGTACTCCACTGAGCCAATTAATACGATAAATTATGTCCTATACGTAAGACCAGATTCGCCTCTTCAGTGGGATGGACTTGACCTCGAGTCCTTAACCGGCTTGTTAATTGGAGTTAAGAAAGGTTGGACCTATGGTGATGAATGGAATAATGCTGAGCACTTTATAAAGTTTAATGTAGATGGCGTTGTGCAAGGCTTTAAAATGTTAGATAAAAAACGATTAGATGCTCTTGCTGGATACGAAGAAATATACGACTACCATTTGACACAAATAAAGTGGAAGAATAAGTACAAAAAACTAGCTTATTTCGGTGGAAGCCTTGAATACCCCATCGGCTGTAAGGATAGTGAATTAGTAAAAGAAAAATTGAGTGATTTCAAAGAGGGAAAACAGATAATCTCTGATAACGGAATGCTCGAGTTAATCACCCAACGTTGGCAATAGCGGCTTTATCAGAATCATGCAGTTCCACACTCACACAAAAGCCTTTTGGAGTTAAATTCTTAGCTGTAACATTACCCTTACAAGCCTCAACACACGACTTCACTATTGATAACCCAAGCCCAACACCACCGGTATCACGCTCTCTAGATTTTTCTACTCGATAAAATGGGTCAAAGACCTGATCAATCATTTCTTCAGGCACCCCTGGCCCTAGATCAGAAAACTCAACAATTATCTTCTGCTCTTCAGCCCTTGCCGTGATAGTAATTAACCCATGACCTTTTGCATATCTTAATGCATTTCTTAGCATATTAGAAAAAGCTCTAAAGAGTAGCTCATAATCACCGTCTACATAAATCTTGTCACATATTTCAACTCGAACATCTTCATCAAGAGCCTTCTCTCTTGCTAAAACTTTCTGAACCAAAGGCAATAAGTTAATCTGTGTAGAATCGATATTACCGGGAACAATTTCAGCCCTTGAAAAGGAAAGTAGCCCATTAACGATATCAGACATATGATCCATCTCTTCGATGGCATCCTCTACATATTGTCGATTGTGCTCAAGGGTTTTTATTTCAAGAATACTCAAGGCGAGTTGCGTCCTTGCTATCGGAGATGCCAGCTCATGGGCGACATCACCAAGAAACCTTTTTTGACCAGTAACAAACCGAGATAAACGCAAAGCCATATGATTAATAGCTTTACCTAATCGACCAACCTCATCCCCTCTTTTTTCTTCAAGTTTTACATCAAAATCACCAAGCGCAATCTTTTCAGTAGCTTCTGTCATTCGAGCAAGAGGATATGTGATGATTGGGCTCATCATCAGTTTCATCATAATGAGTACTAAGATGGAGCAGAACGTGATAATTACCCCCAGCACCAACCAGAGATGAATTTTGTTTTTTTGATTTATCTCTTTGATTTTTGTTGAACTTTTCTCAAAATTCTTCAAAGCTTCAATGTTCGATCTTTGAAAGTGTTCCTTTAAGAACATGTCGGTGTAATAAATGTTTATGACACCAACGTCTCTTCCGCGGTAGGAGGCGACACCTTTTGCTACTTTTAAGGATTTGAGTGAATAAGATGGAGGAAGTGCAGTTCCCGATACAGTTTTATTATTCTGCCTCCAGTAGGCTGCATAAGATATATTTACATCATCTAAAACAACAATTGCCTGAATTTCAGGAATTCTAAAGAAAGGAACGATAGTTTGACTGACATCGTCTATGCCATAAATTTTTACACCAGAAATCGCCCCCAACATATCCGCATTAAATTGAATGGTTTCATCCAGTTTAATTATTTGCTGATCAATTTCTCTTTGCTGTAATTCCTGTGTTTCAACACTTAAACTAGTAATTAAGTTGTTAACCAACTTGTTCTCAGAGTTAATAAAGGCATAACCAGCAATCAATAAAGTCAGAAAAATACAAACGCCAAAGAGTAACGACAATTTAATTACAAGACTCAGTCTGATAGTAAATACATTCATGGCGTTATTCACCTTGAGAAGCATTGGTTATTGAAGAGACAAATCATCGCTGGAGGCAATACTTAAAAATCACACTACGTTAAGAAATATTCACTTTCTGAGAAACAATAACACCAGCGACCACTGTTCTAGTTCTGGCTGTGCAGCCTTTGTCCTAAAATGTTTAGCTAGTTACACATGTTTCTGAATCAATAAACATATATCCAGTACTTCTCACAGTTTTTATATATTTTGGATCTTTAGGATCATCCTTAATCTTTCTTCGAATTGATGAGATATGGTTATCAATTATTCGATCGAATGTTTCATGATTTCGATTATCTAAGAATTCCAGCAACTGATCTCTGGATAATACACGCCCACTATTTTGTGCTAAATAATGCAATAATCGATATTCAGCAGGTGTAAGAAGTGTGTCTTGACCATTTAATATGACAACTTGAGACAGTGTGTTGATCGTTAAGCCACCATATTGAAAAACTTGTTCTTTTCCGTTAGTAGGTTTGGGGTCAGAAATATTTGCCCTTCTAATGACAGCCCTGAGCCTTGCTAAAAGTTCACGAGAAGAAAATGTTTTAGGTAAATAATCGTCTGCCCCCATCTCAAGCCCTACAATACGATCAATTTCATCACCCCTCGAGGTGAGCATTAAAACTGGTATTGTGAGTTTATGCCGAAGCTGCTTGAGTACTTCAAATCCATCCATACCCGGTAACATTACATCTAAAATAACCAGATGAAAATTTTCGTTGAGCGCTAAATCGAGGCCATCTTGACCTGTGTGAGAAATGGTAAGGTTATAGCCGTGCGGAGTTAGATAATCCTTCAACAAGCGACAAAACTTTTTATCATCATCAATCAATAAAATACTTATCTCACTTGAATAATCACTCATCAGCTCTCCTTTCTATGCAAAACTCATTTGCAACCAGCACCATAATATCGGGAAAGATATCAAAATATGATCAACATACAATATTTAATTATAAATCAATGTAACTAAGGGATTTTCTTTACACAAAATTTACAAAACATTTACATAATCTAGATATCTAAAAGAACATTTCCTTCTATCCTCCAAGTGCTGCGAAAGAAATAGCAAACAGTTGGATTTCACCTAATATCCGACAACCTGACTCAGCAATACCAGAGATCATACAAGAAAGGATATAATATGAATAGAATAGGTAGGTTAGTATCACTTCTCATTCTTCCCCTTATTGCAATAATTGTTTACAGCGCCTTGAAGTCATATTTCTTCAAAACCCCTCCTAGCTGGACGTTTGAAATGTCCATTTTCACCTTTGGCTCTTTTTTCATGCTCGGTGCAGCCTATTGTCACATGCTCAGGGGACATGTTGCGGTTGATATAATCAATAACTACCTCCCAGATAAGTTCAAAAAAGTTCAAGGTCTTTTCTCCGAAAGTGTCATCCTTTTTGTGGCTGTAGTCATTATCTACGTCAGTATTCCAAATGCCTGGCGGGCAACCTTAATGGGTGAGCGCTCCATCCTACAAACCCCTTTTAATCCCTATGTTTGGTGGTTCAGATGGATCATACCAATATCTTGTGGACTTATTGCCTGGCAATGTGCGTGTAACATCTTTGCACTACTGACTGGCCGATCTAAAAATTCTTAAACTTCGATTATAATCTGGAGATATCAGATGCTTGGTGAATTTGCCCCTCTCTTTATGTTTCTTGCCCTGTTTCCCCTGCTGCTTGCTGGAGTCCCTATTGCTTTTTCACTCGCTGCAGTAGCGATAGTCTTTTCTTACTTTTTGTGGGGTGCAGGAGCCCTCAATATTCTAGTCTCCGCTTCATGGGGAACCATGAATAATTTTGTCATAATTGCTGTCCCCTTGTTTATCTTCATGGCTTATATCCTTCAAAAGATAAATGTGGTTGAGGATCTGTATGACGCTTTTTATAAGTGGTCTGGCCCACTCAAGGGCGGACTTGCAATTGCTACAATTCTTGTAGGTGCAATCCTAGGAGCAGTTTCCGGAGTAGTTGCCGCAGGTGTTATTGGTCTTGGTCTCATTGGGCTCCCTCAAATGATCAAACATGGATATAACCGAAAGTTAGCTATGGGATCAGTGCTCGGCGGAGGAACCCTGGGCCAGCTTATTCCGCCAAGCACCAATATGATTCTTTATGGTGCTGTTACCGGCGTCTCCATTGGTGGTCTATTCGCTGGAGGTATTTCTGCCGGAGTTTTCCTTGCATCACTATATATCATTTACATTTTTATTCGTGGTCTCATTGATCCATCATTTGCTCCGGCTCTTCCGGTTGAAGAGCGAGCAACCTGGAAAGAAAAGCTTTTTGCCTTTAAAACAGTATTTTTCCCAGGCCTTCTTATCCTTGTTGTTTTGGGTTCCATCCTACTCGGAATAGCAAGCCCGACAGAGGCCGCCGCCTTTGGTGCGGCAAGTGCTCTTGCTATTGGTTTAGCAAACAAGCGACTTACCTGGGAGATTGTCTACTCTTCCTGTTATGAGACTTTGAGTGTAACCGCTATGGTTGGCTGGATGATGATCGGTGCATCCGCATTCGGCTCTGTTTTCTCAGGCCTTGGTGGTAATGCCATGGTTGCTGACTTCGCCATGAATATGCCAGGTGGAGCAACTATGGTTTTTGTAGTCGCCGCTCTATTTATCTTCATCCTTGGTATGTTTCTTGAGCCAGGTGCAGTTATCTTTTTAGCTGTACCTATCATTGCACCAATATTGGCTAATATGGGTTTTGAACCGTTATGGGTTGGCCTTGTTGTCAACGTAATCCTTCAAAGTGCTTATATCTCCCCTCCATTTGGTTTCAGTCTCTTTTATTTAAAGGGATGCGCCCCAGAAGGCATCGATATGGTTGAGATCTATAAATCAAGTATTCCTCTTCTCATCTTTTGTTCATACAGTCACCTCCATATTCTAGACTCCACTGGCATACCTAATTATGCCCTGTTTGTGAATGCAGTATTAACAATAAAGATTGTTAGAGAATTGACTTTGGAGGACTTAAATTTGACCCATTAGGACAAAAGGATATTGGTAGTTTACTGTATTATTGAGCTGCTTTTCTTTCCAACACACAAAGAGTTACAACATTTTCAAACACTTAAAGACACTCAATCCATGCAACCTATGCTTAGTTAGGAGAAAAACCACATTTATTTTTTTCTTGAGAAGAATAAATAAGCAGACATATAGAATACCTTGCCACTAAGTTGCGCGTACCACATTTCCAGACTCTGTATGTAATTTATGAAAAAAGGGTGTCTGATGAATAACTCATCAGACACCCTTCACATAACTTAACTCAGGTATCTTCTCAGTTCAGAAATTCAAATCCAAAACAAGCGTAACCTTATCTACTACGTGTTAATTACTTGCTTGCCAGACAGTTCCCTCTATAGGCTTTACAAAGACAATGAAGGAAACTAGAGCTGCAATAGCTGCCGCAATTCCTATGATTGTTGTAATAGAACCTGTAATACCAAAACCAAGATTTGATTGAAGGATAAAAGTCACATCTACTGCAGTCATAAAGGTCGCCGGTAAAGAACAGATCCAGTGAAATTTGTTTTTCTTTGCAAGATAGATAGCACCAGTCCACAGCATAAGCATGGAAAGCACCTGATTTGACCAACCGAAATAGCGGAAGATGGTCATAAAATCAACCATGGTGATAAGGTATGCGATAATGAAAAGAGGTACAGCAATCACAAGTCTTTTCAGTGCTACTTTTTGGTCAACTTTAAAAATCTCAGCAATAATCAAACGAGTAGATCTGAAAGCAGTGTCACCACTAGTAATAGGTAAAATTATTACACCGAGAATAGCAATAATGCCACCAACAGGCCCAAGCAAAGTGTTACATACCAGGTTAACAAAAGCAGACCAGCCACCATTACTCAGAACTGCCGAATATGCTTCAGTATTACCATGAAAGGAAAGACCTACAGTTACCCAAATAAGAGCTATTATACCTTCCATTATCATGGAACCATAAAACACCGGGCGGCCATTCTTCTCATTATTTATACAACGAGCCATAAGCGGTGATTGTGTTGCATGAAAACCACTGATAGCACCACAGGAAATAGTGATAAAGAGTAACGGCCAGATTGGTTTGCCACCTGGTTCTGTATTAGTTGTAAAATCAAGATTTGGAAGAATCTCATAACCATGAAAAATCATACCACCAAGTACACCAACGGTCATAAAAACAAGAAGTGCCCCAAAAAATGGGTAGAGACGACCAATAATTTTATCAATAGGCAAGATGGTAGCAATGAAGTAGTAAACAAAAATGCAACCAAGCAAAAGTTGAACGTTCAGTCCAGTCAAGCTACCTAAGAGCTTTGCCGGGCCAACAATAAAGACCACACCAACAAGCATAAGAAGGACTATTGAAAAAAGACGCATAACCTGACGTGCAGGCATACCCATCATATCTCCAACAAGTTCAGGAACAGACTTTCCACCACTACGAATAGAAAGCATTCCGCTGAAATAATCGTGTACCGCACCACCTAAGATACAACCGATAACAACCCATAATAAAGCTGCTGGGCCATAAAGCGCACCAAGGATAGGTCCAATAATCGGGCCCAATCCAGCAATATTAAGAAGCTGAATAAAAAACACCTTCCATGTTGGCATTGCAATATAGTCAACACCGTCAGCCTTGGTCATACATGGGGTTACACGTGCTTCATTAATACCAAATATTTTTTCTACGACAGTACCGTAGACAAAATATCCGGCAATGAGCATTGCAACACAGGCAAAGAAAAATAACATCGATTTCCTCCTTAAAAAATTATCAGTTACCAATTTCCCACAATGGTGAATTGGCTATGTGAATGTGATTAGGTGGAAATATGCCTGTTGATATATATGTTTGCAACAGACTTAACCCAGATGTCGGTTTTTGAACCTGAATGGTTAATAAGGTGGAGTGAAATGCACTAAGAATTTCCTTAATAGTAGCAAGTTGAATTCAAATGCTGAATTTTGATGGAGAACAGATTAGTGTCGAAACACTATTAATGGGTCGAATGTGGAATATTAAAACAAATTTCAGTACCTTCAGCCGGGACACTCGTAATCTGCATTCTGTATTGGGAACCGTAGATCTGCTCAAGCCTCTGGTTGGAGTTTTGCAGACCAACACCTCCAAGACCATTGGTGTGTGACTTTACAGTTCGAGAAAGAAGAATAGTACTAAGTTTCTCACGGCTCATACCAAGACCATCGTCTTTTACCATAATAGCAATGGCAGCTTTTTCTTGTCTTATCGAAAGACTGATATTACCACCATCCTCTTTATCTTTTATGCCATGTTTTATGGCATTTTCGATCAATGGTTGAATAATCAATGAGGGAATGAGCCATTTTTCACAGAGTGGATCAACATCGATTGAAATATTTATTCTGTTGCCAAAACGAGCCTTTTCAATGGCAAGATAGCTATGTATCTGTTCAAGCTCCTCTGCCAGCGGAATAAATCCTCTACTGGAATCGAGATTTTTCCTCATGTACAAAGACAAATCCAAGATCAATTCCCTTGCTTTAGTAGGGGCTGTTCTACAAAATGAGGCTATTGTGTTTAAAGAATTAAAGAGAAAATGTGGATTTATTTGAGCTTGCAGATGTCTGATTTCAGCATGGGCAAGCATTCGATCTTTTAACTGAATATCTTCAAGCTCCAACTGAATAGAAAATAGATCTGTAAGCCCTGTAGCAATAGCTAATTGTATTCTATTCAGTTCAACGGTTTTAGAACCATACAGCTTGATTGTTCCGATTATAGAATCACCTTTTTTCAACGGAACAATTATTGCCGAATGAAATGGGCAATTAGGATGATTACAACCAATATGGTTCCGATTGTTTGAAAATACCGCTTCACCTGAAATAACCACACTTTTAGTCGATGAAGTAGCTATCGGCCCACCTACCAGATGATGGTCGTCCCCCAAACCAACATGAGCCAATACTGTTTCCTTGCTCGTCACAGACACCGCTGCGACACCCAGCTCATTTTTCAGAATTGTAGCTGTAGCCGTGGCAGTTTTCTGATTTAACCCTTCACGCAAATGACTTAAAGTTTCCTTTGTAATATCAAATATTTTTTGCGCCTGAGCGGAAAGGCTCTTTTCCCTTAAATCTTTAAATATTTTAATAAGATGAACAAACAGGGCAGTTCCTAGCGCATTACCAATAATCATTGGCATTGCAATGATGTTGACAAGAGCAAGCGCATCCTCAAAGGGCTTAGAGAGACCTAGAACCAATAACATATGCACCACCTCACCAATAATGGCAATGACGGTGGCAACTCGCCAGTCTAGATGAAATCTTGGAAATCTATGGTGAATATAACCAGCTCCCACGCCCTCCAAAATAGTGGCAAGAGAACAGGCAACGGCACTAAAACCCCATGGATCAATCAAAAATCTATGGCCACCTGCAATTAATCCTGCCCCTAAGCCGACAATTGGGCCCCCAAAAAAACCGGCAGTGACAACAGCCATCGCCCGTAAGTTAGCAATAGAATTGAATATTTCATTACCGCTATATGTCCCAAGAACTCCAAATAGACCAAAAAAGGCAATAAGGAAGAGACGGTTTTTTAATTTGTCCTGACGAAAACTAAATTCCTGGATAGGAGAAATCGCCAGAATAATAAAAGCGCCAGCAATAAGAATTGTTACATGCTTGAGTAGCATGACGATCAGGCTTGTACTAAAAATCATAATGTCCCCTAAATACCCAATCGCTGCTTGAACTCTTTCACTCTTAATCGACTCACAGTAAGCTCGGTTCTGGCACTATCTCGTAAAATGATATTATATTTTCCATTGTACCAAGGGCTAAACTCAGAAATCCAATCAAGGTTTACAACTACCCCTCGGTGAATCCTGAGAAATGAAGTCCCGGTAAGTTGCTCTTCCAACTTATCAAGCGTGCTAATCCCATATAGTGGATTTGTTGCGTCCATCGAATTTACAAAAATCTTCGCATCATCATAGTGACAGTAGGCGATTTCTTCTAGCGGAAGGAGTTGTATTTTCCCATCTTTTTCTAATGATAGTTTATTGATTTTTGTAACTGTTGGTTCCTGCATCTGGGAAAGTAGAAGGTGCAGTTTGTCCTGAATCGAGTTGGTACTTATCGAGTTCTTTATTTTTTCTATTGTAAGAGCAAGTCGCCTACTGGATAAAGGCTTTAGTATGTAATCGATAGCATTTTTCTCAAACGCCTCGACAGCATAATGATCATAGGCTGTTGCAAAAATTATCATGGGTTGATGTCCAGCCCGATCCAACTCTGCAACCACTTCAAAACCATTCTTGTTAGGCATCTGAATATCAAGGAAAACCAGATCTGGTTGTAACTCTTTTATTTTCTGCAAAGCCTTGGAGGCAGAATTTACCTCTGCTATGATGTCTATATCATCATGTGCCGATAATAAATATCGTAGTTCGTCAAGGGCTGGCTGCTCATCGTCAACTATAATTGTTGATATTCTCATATAATTCTTTACTTAATCTTTCCTCTTACATTGGATATGAATCATAGATATGAACAAATATCTACTCATCCAACATCTACCATGTATGCAATCTTTAGTTGTTTTTCTCTATAGATTCAACGCTAAAATTATTATTTGGTTACAACACCACTTATACTTTTAGAAGATCAGGTAAAAGCTTGCGCAGTAGATCATAAGATTGTTCCAGACACAGTCAGGATTACACTTCAAAGACAAGGATACTTTGAAATTTATACCCCTTTTCATCATTAAATTGTGATACTTTTACTCTCTTTTTTGAAATAAAATCTGCTACAACAGACTTGAAACATTTTCTTTTTGTAAAAACCTTGAAAAACACCTTAAAAAAGCAACTTACAATGCCTTTATTGTGGATTTTTTTGACCTAAATGGTATCTTGTTTTTGTTGTTTCACAATCACTACATCAGCGCAAGCTACATTAGCTTGCGCTGTGTTTTTTTTAGCCTTTTGGTGAACTACCATTCATTCAACTATTATTTCAAAATTACCATGTTAACAATAAAAGATGCGACCAAACTCGTTATAGAAAATATTCCTGAACGACAAATAATCACAGTTGCACTAAATGACTGTCTTGGTCTATTTCTGGCCAAAGACCTTGTCGCTCCAGAACCAGCTCCACGATATACTAATTCTGCCATGGATGGTTTTGCAATCAAGTTCTCACCTGACGCCTCAGCTGACCAGCGTTATAAAATTATTGGTGAAAGCCAAGCCGGAATGGAGTTTACAGGAACCTTAGGTAAACATGAAGCAATACGAATTAATACCGGTGCAGCTGTTCCTGCAAGTGCCGACACCGTAATACGCGTTGAAGACACAGAAGAAGATGGTTCTTACCTGATATTAACCGAACTGCCAAGCAAGGCTGGTAAGGATGTGAGACATAAGGGCGAAGAATTTCAGACTGGCGAAGTAATTTTAAATAAAAACACACGATTACTAGCACCACAAATTGCTCTTCTTGCTGCAACTGGCGTCAATGAGGTCGCTGTTTATAAGCCTTGCGAGGTTACTCTAATCGTTACAGGCTCCGAACTAGTCTCTGCTGAAAATACTCCTGAAGAATTTCAAATCCGAGATTCTAACATGGCGATGATTGTTGCCGCCATCCAAGAGGCTGGAGGCAAAGTTGCCGAAACCATCAGAATTCCTGATGATGCGACCATTACCCGAACCACAATAGCTGCAGCAAAAACAGATATTGTTCTTTGTACAGGTGGTGTCTCTGTCGGTAAACACGATCATGTTAAAAGTGCAGCGGAAGAAAGTGGCTATAAAGAAATATTCTGGAGAATTAAACAAAAACCAGGCAAGCCTCTATACTTTGCTAAAAAAGACAAAACTTTGCTATTTGGCTTGCCGGGCAATCCTGTTTCAGCGTTTATGTGTTTTACCCATTACATTCGACCACTAATAGGACATCTGAACGGGCTTAATTATGGTTGGCCGATTGTTGCCGGTATTGCTTTGCAAGACATTACAAATAGCGGCAAGAGAACATGCATGATCCGTGTCAAATTGAGCTGGCACCCTAATAGCGGCTACAACATAAAAGATGCCAAAGTTCAGGGATCACATATGTTGACATCCATATCAGAATCTGATGGCTACATTATTCTAGAGCCAGGAGAAACATTAACAAAAGATTCAACAATTGATGTGTATTGTTACAACTCTTTAAAAGAGCTTTTTTAAATAAATCAAATGTTAGAAAATAAATACTTAATCTTAGTTGGCGGCACTGGCCGTAATGTTGGTAAAACTGAATTTGTCTGCCAACTGATAAAAACCATAGCTCAAGACCATGATGTCTATGGTTTAAAGGTTTCCGCTATCTTTCCCGATGAAGCAATCTATCATGGAAACCATGAAGGAAAGATAGAGGATATAAAACTTTTTGAAGAAACACGACTTGATACAAAAAAAGATACATCAAGGATGTTAAGGGCTGGAGCAAAAAAGGTATTTTATCTACAAAGTGATGATGAACATATAAACAAACACTACTTGGATTTTTTACAACGCATTCCCGCGGACTCAATTATAGTCTGTGAATCCAACAGTCTCTACTATCATGTTAAACCGATCATGCACCTTCTAGTCACTGATGGTGGTACTATTAAACCGAGAGCTAAAAAACAGTTCGAGCTAGCAGATATAGTTATTATTTCAGAGGGGAAAAGTGGTTTCAAGGAAATTGATCAAATCTACTCCACATTAAAAAACCAATGGTAACAGCGATAAATCAAAACCTTAAGTGAAGGTTCGACTTTTATAATTTCAAGATTGGTTATTTTGCCTCATTCGCTTATTAAGCGCTGGCTGTGAAACACCTATTAACCGAGCTGCCATAGACTGATTGCCCTCAGCGCGACGAAGGGCCTCTTCAACAAGGAGATTTTTAACCTCCTTCATAGACGGCAAAGGTTCATCCGAGTTGAATATTTTTCCTGTCTCATTTTCACGGATGCGTTCTTCAGCATCACCTAACGAGACTTGACCCATTGCCCGTTTAAAAACATCCATCGATAACATTCTTTTCTTGTGAACACTAAGGGCATCATAAACCATTGCTTTCAGTTCTCTAATGTTACCAGGAAAAGAATAAGTGGAAAGCAGAGTAAGCAACTCTTTAGGATACGTTGGCCTTGGTTTATCAAGTTCTATCGCAGCCTGATCAAGAAAATGATCAAGCAACAACGGCAGATCTTCCTTGCGCTGTCGTAGTGGTGGGATATGAAGGTGATGAGTACGCAGTCTATAAAAAAGATCTTTGCGAAACTCACCAGCCGCCTGCTTTGCAGCCAAGTCTTGATGGGTTGCAAAGACAATTCGAGCATTCATCTTCTTTGCCACATCACTACCTAGGGAATAATACTCTCCATCCTGTAAAAGGCGTAATAACTTTACCTGAGATGCAATACTCAGATCACCAATTTCATCAAGAAACAAAGTGCCATGCGATGCTTTTTCAATCATCCCTTGACGCTCATTTTCAGCATTTGTAAAGGCTCCACGAGCATGACCAAAAAGTGTATCGGAGAGTAGTGTGTCGTCAAGACCAGCCACATTAACTGTCACCAGCGCACCCTCACGCTGGCTAAGATCATGAATTACTTTGACAAAGAGTTCTTTACCAACCCCACTCTCACCGGTAATGATGATTGGTTGATTGTTTTTAGCCACAGCTTCGATGTACTTAAAATTAGACATCATAGCCTTATCTTGAGTAATAATCTCAGTAAACACCTCAGGATTCTCAAGAGTATCGTCGAAAAACCGGCTAGTTATTTCTCTATTTTCCCGTTGCATCTCAGCCATACGAATAGCTCGTTGAATACCTTTTATAAGGCGTTCCTCTTCCGTTACCTTAACAAAATAGTCAAAAGCCCCAAGTCTCATTGCATGCACAGCAGTGTCAACCTGATTCAAGCCACTAATAATAATAACGGCGATTTCAGGATATTCATCGAGAACCATCGTCAAGAGTTTTTCACCGGAGATATGAGGCATGGTGAGATCAAGAAGGATAAGGCCAACATCCTCTTTTTCGAGAATACCCATGACTTCACGGCTATCCTCACATTGAATTATATTATTGATATAACAGGAGAACTCTAGAGTTACACTTAAACTTCTCAACCAAGCAGGTTCGTCATCAACTAAAAGGATTTTAAAAATAGGGTACATAGTTTCTTTCATACTTCACCCGTTTTCTTATTTACTGGCAACGCAAGCGTTGCTGTTGTTCCTGAGTTTGGAGTTGAATGGAATTCAAGCGTACCTCCATGGTCTTTTATAATCCCAGAAGAGATCGAAAGGCCAAGCCCTGTACCACCCTTTCCTCGTTTAGTCGTAAAAAATGGGTCAAAGAGTTGGTTAAAATGATCAGTCGGTATCCCCACACCTTCATCTTGAACCTGTAAAACAATTTGATCACTTTGTGCATTATAATATGTTTTCAACCTGACAGCCTTTCTCTTGTCTTCCAGAGCTTGACAGGCATTAAGGACAAGATTAATAATAACTTGCTCAATACGATGCGAGTTGCCCTTCATTTCAGGCAAATCAGAACCAAAGTCAACTGTTAGATGATCTGTTAACCTTTTAATTGAAATATCGAGTAGGCGTATTGCTGAACGAACAATATCATTTATAACAATAATCGATTCAGTCTCAGTATCATCCCGACGAGCAAAATTCTTTAGATCGTCGACGATACGTTGGATACGCTTTGCACCATCAATCATTTCGTCAAACATCTGAGGTGCTTCCTCACGAAGACGCGAATATTTAATCCCCCCCACCATAAAATCGCCTTGCTCACGAAAACTTGTTTCAAAAGGTTCCATCCCAAAGCTATAGGTCTTTTTCAATACAGAGAGGTTGCGTAAAAAGAGGGCGTTAGGGTTATTGATTTCATGGGCTACACCTGAAACTAAGGTGCCTAATGAAGCCATCTTATCTGCTTGAATCAATTGCTTTTGCTGTCTCAACAATTCTTCGGCAACACGTTTACGCTCCGTAATATCACGGGCAATACCGATAACGGCGATCGACTCCCCTTCCTTATTACGCATAAAATTACCAGTACATTCAGCATATACTATAGAACCATCCTTGTGCCTTAAGGGCAGCTCTTGTATAAATTCTTGCGTTTTTTGACTATTCATACTGCTCAGTTTTTCATCTACAAGAGCAACATTGAGTCTGGTGATAATTTTCTTCGTCTCTGCATATGGTGCAATATCCGACAGATTCATCTCGCAGAACTCTTCACAACTATAGCCAAGAATATTCTCAACAGCAGGATTAACAAAAGTAAATTGACCAGTCAGATCAAAAGACCAGACAATATCACTTATATTATCAGTAGTAAGGCGATACTTTTCCTCTGCCCTCTTTCGTTCAAGAATCTCCTGCCTAAGAGCTGCAGTCCGTAAATTAACCTGTCGCCGTAAGGTGCGTGACCACATTGTTGTTCCTATCAAAAGAGATACAAGAGGAACAAAAAACATTGCGCCATATTTAAGGATACTTGCCCAAGGAACACTCTTAGGTTCGAGAATTCCTAGCCACTTGTCATAAATAATTTGGTAACGACCAGTTTTTTTGAGAATTGCCAGACCTTCACTAAACCGAGCCAAAAGAAACGTATTCCCACTTTTCACCGCAAAACGAGCCGCAGATTCGGTGACAGTTCCGACGACACGCTTAAGGTTATTAATTTTTAATTCACGTAATAAAAACAAAGCCGGCAATTCGGCCAGAAGCACATAATCTTGTTTGCCTGTAGAAACTGAAAGTAAAGCATCCTTATATGTTTCTACATAAACGACCTTTCCTTGAAAATTTATTTCTTGTAGATAGTCATGCATAATCCCTTTATTCTGAACAACAACTGTCTTATCTGAGAGATCTTGCAATGAACTTACAACAGGGGCTTCCAAGTTGGAAAAAACAGAAAATTGAACAACATTATGTGGTGGAGAAAAGTCTAAAGTTTCTGCTCTCTCAGAAGAATAGCCAATGCCCATGATGGCGTCTACCGAACCGGTCTCTAAGGCAGCACGAGTAGAAGACCAGCTCCCCAATTCAATCTCTACATCCATCCCCATAATCTCAGCGATGGCTCTTGTAAGTTCAATATTGTATCCGGTCGGCCGACCATTTTCGTCTAGATATTCGTAGGGAGGATAGTTGCTGGAACCACCAATTATAATCGGCTTAATGAAATCATTTGCCACCGCAATCCCGGCAACAAAAAAAACCGATAGAAATAAAATACATGTGGAGAAACGCTTCATCATTGAACACAACCTTTCGAAAAGAAAAAGAACAGGCTTTTCTCCATTATCAACGTATGAGATCTTGAACTTATGCTTGTAGCTGCTCTGTTAATTGTGTCAAGGTGCTTAATAACAGTAAACCTACAGCGCAATAAAAGTCTGTCCCAGCTTCCTGGCTTATTTTCTCCAGACATTTCGGTCCCCATTTCATCAAATGTTCATCCAGAAAATATTGTATATCTGCCAAGACCTCAGTACGACCTTCCTCTTGTTCCTCATAACGGTTCAAAAGATAGGCAACAAAGCTCAATTCAAGCCCTAAATGATCATCTGGGCCTCTTTCAGAGTCAACTGCCTGCAGGCCATACTTGGCATAACAGGCACGCACAGCAAAAGTCTGTTCATCATAGAGCAGATTGTCATTACTGAGCCATACGGATTCATGAATGTGACAACGTGCTGGAGACATTTCAAAGAGTGTAAAATAATCCTCTTTAAGATCTTCGTACAAGTTTTCAGGAGCTTTTTCTAAAACTCTTTCTAGCAACTCAAGACTGTCCTTACCCTGCTCGTCGTCAATGGGTAAAGGCCAGTTTTTAATTATCTGCTCCTGAACCAGATAATCTAACATATCCTGGCTTGGTGCTTCGGTGAGTATTTTGGAGAAAAACTCCAATGGGAAAATATATTCTTTCATGTTTTTCCTTCTATTCATCTTCAAGATACACAGCTAGCAAACTAGTATAACCTTTTGAATCTCTTGTGATGACTTGTTTACTCATTTTTCCTTAATTACATCCATATTATATGCAAACTGTGCCATTATTTGCAAAGCTCTGTTTAAAAAATGGCACAGTTTACTTACCTTTCATCCTGACAACAACTCTAGCATATTTTCAATATACTTTTTTCGTCACAAACAAATGAAGATATAGATATAGTTTTCACATTATCCTACTTTTGGCTTAGACACCCAAACGTAGAAATGACTCGTAAAAGATATAGCGACCACAAAATTCACCAACCATCACAAAAACTACAGCTAAAAGACTAAAACTCCCAAGTGACACACTTCTACTTTCTTTCCCATTGGTGAACCAACCGAAGATTAAAGCAATCAAACCAACAACCGGCAGACAAATACTGGTCAACAAGATAATCGGATTTATATTACTCATCATGTATCCATCTCTGACCGGCGCATTAAAAAATGCACCAAGATAGCCAAGTCCAAGCCCTAAAATAGCCATAGCGAGAAAGACTGTTGCAGAGTTACCTTCAGTCTCTAAAGTGTCATTTTGCTTTAATGCAAAAGCATAAAGCAAACTAGCAAGAGCTGCGCCCATCAACAAACCAGTCCCTAGGAAAACCATCAGTGTACCTGGGGTGTCAAAGGAGATAAGAGTTTCCTGCATATAAACATTTGCAATTGACCAGATCATCAATAGACCTAAGACGGCTGTTATCAGGCCTAAAACATCACCTAATGGATTCTTAAAATAACGCAAAACACAGGCTAAAAAAAGACAACCTATAAAAGAAACTGCACAAAATATTTCTAGCGAGAGAGGAGAAATGAAAACATTATTAAGCACATAAATCGCTGAAAGCGGGCTTGCCAAGTGAGTACTAGAGGCAATTAAACCAACCACACTTATCAACAAGGCAACTGGCAAAAATGCTTTCGTTAAATGTTTTTCCTCTGTGCTGCTCTTTAGTCGGGCAAGTTCAGATGCCAGAACCAAACCGGCAGCACTCTGCATAAAAACGGTAAAAATTATAAGTGTCATAGAGGTAATCTTCATATTACACCTCCTCAGGGTTGGCAATTTGACCATCATTTGTGTTCACTGGTCTGCTATTACGATGTGGAGAGAGAACTAAATTAGGTTTGGTAACAGATCTTTCTGGCAATGGTGAAACCATCGCCTTACCAAACTTTTTAACCAATTCATCATATTCACCAATATGTAATGACCTAGTTGGACAAGAGGCAACACATGCTGGTGGTTGCCCAGCTTCAAGATAATCTCTACAGAGATCACACTTGCTCATCTTTTTTATCTTGGCGTTAAACTGTGGTGCCGAATAAGGACAAACCCATTCACAATAGCGACAGCCAATGCACTTTTTCTGATCAACAGCAACTATCCCGTTCTCTTTATGCATAGCTGTAGTCGGGCACGCTTTTGCACAGGCTGGATCATCACAGTGATTACAAGATATACTGAGGTTGTAGACAAAAACATTCTGCTTTACCGTTGTATCATTGTTTTCATTCCAGTGACCACCAACATACTCGCTCACCCTGCGATAATTTACCCCTGGCGGCAGATCGTTTTTGTCGAAGCAGGAAACCATACAGGTTTTACAGCCGCTACAACTATTCATATCAATATAGAAAGCTGGTTTTTTATACATAATTCCTCCTAGACCTTCTTAACTTGGACAAGGTTACTATGTTGTGGGTTCGATTTAGCGAGCGCTGTAGGCTTGTAGAGCGTCAGCGTATTAACACATCCGCCGACATCCACACCATCCTTGTCCGGTGTGTACCAAGCACCTTGAGGCAATGAAAGCACTCCTGGCATAATCCGCTTTGTAACCTTTGCTGGAATATGGACTCGACCTCGATCATTAAAAATCTCTACCAAGTCACCATGTTCGATTCCACGCTCTTTAGCATCCTGAGGATTGATCCACAGGTTTTGTGGGGCAACTTGACTAGTCCAGTCAATATTTCCATAAGTCGAATGGGTTCTCTGCTTATAATGATGCCCGATCATCTGTAGAGGGTATTTCTTGATTAGAGGGTCAGATGGAGTTTCCCACGCCACATCATAAACTGGTAATGCTGGAATAGTCTCTCCTTCGCCAAGTTCCCAATTTTTATTCTTGTCGTAAAGATCTTTACAGAAAATTTCGATCTTACCAGATGGCGTTTTTAGAGGGTTTGCCACAGGATCTTTTCTAAATGCTTCATAAGGTATTGGTGTTCCGCCTTTCCAAGCTTTTTTGTAGATTCCCATTTTAAAAGCATCTTCCATATTTACTGGAAGATCAGGATATTTCTTTCTGGTCTCTTCGTAGAGATACTCAAGCCATTGATCACGTGTTTTTCCTTCAGTAAACTTTTGATGAATCTCTGGCCCCGCAGCTTTAGCTATACCAGCACAAATATCATAGATATTTTTACTCTCACCAAGAGGCTTAACAACTTGATCGGCAAAGATTAGATATTGCATCTTGGAAGACTTAGCACTATCTACAAAATCTCGTTCTTCTTGAGTCGTAGTTCCTGGAAGAACGTAATCTGCATAACGAGCACTAGGAGTCATAAAGTTATCAACGACAACAATTGTCTCAAGTAGACTCTCATCTTCTAAGAGTTTAGCTGTTTTGTTGGTATCAGAGTGCTGATTAATAAGAGCATTACCAGCATACGACCACATGAACTTTATCTTACTACCCAGCTTTTCGGCACCACGAACACCAGCATTTTTAGCGGTCATGGTATCGCCTGCTTCAATCGCTGTAGGCCAAGAATAATGAGAAATAACTGGTTTTACATTATTAGTAAGCATTGGAAATTTTTTAAAGCTGAAGCCAACATTGCTTTCACGGGCACCAGTATTACCGCCTCTAACACCAATATTTCCTGTAATCGCCGCCAATGCACAAATTGCCCTTGTTGCAGCCTCACCATTACTATGTCGCTGAACACTCCAGCCTTGAACAATATAGGCAGGATTTGCAGCAGAGAGCTCACGAGCCAACATAACAATACGTTCGACAGATATACCTGTTAACTGAGACGCCCATTCAGGAGTTTTTTCAACACCATCATCACCAAGACCTAGTATATATGAGCTATAAGAGCTATTAGCTGGGACCCCTTCTGGCATATGATCTTCATCAAAACCGACAGTACAGCTATCAAGAAAATCCTGATCTACAAGGTTTTCTTTAATCATCACATGGACTAAACCTGCAATCAATGCCGCATCCGTACCCGGACGAATTGGAATCCATTCATCACCAACCACTGTATTAGTATCTGTATAGCGTGGATCAATACTGATTACTTTCGGGCGTCCTTTTTCGTTCGCCTTAATGATATCGTATACCAATCCACCACCACTCATACGACAGGCTGCTGGATTGTCACCAAAGAGTAAAACTAACTGTGTGTGGGCAATATCTGCAAAACTGTTGCCTGAAACCCAACCATCACCAAACATTGGAGGAAGAGCTGATTCTAACTGCCCTGCACTGTAGTCACCATATTGATTCAAGTAACCGCCCATGGTATTCATCAGACGAGCCGTTGGACTAGCACTAGGATGCCACGACTTAGACATTACCGCTCCTAGGGTTCCAGTAGCATAGGCAATATAAAGCGACTCATTACCATATTTCTCGATAGAATCTTCCATACGCTGAGCAATTTCAGAAAAAGCCTGTTCCCATGAAATACGCTCAAACTTTGCCTCACCTCGTTTGCCAACCCGCTTTAAAGGATATTTTAAACGGTCAGGGTGATAAACCCTGTGACGAATAGAGCGACCACGCATGCATGCTCTAATCTGATGAGTACCATAGGTATCATCACCAGTATCATCGGTGCTAACTCTCATCAGCACACCATCTTTGACATGACCTTTCAAAACACAACGACTACCACAGTTGACTGTACAAGCAGTCCAGACTGTTTTATCAAAAGCTAGAGTTTCCTGTGCCTTGGCAACTCCAACATTTTCAAAAAGTGAGCCAGGACTAAAAGCGGCTGTCACCCCTATCATCGTTGACCATTTGATGAATTTGCGTCTCGACACATTTGTTCCATGGCTACCGGGTGATGCCGTTTTACTCATCTGACAACCCATAAAATCCCCTCCGAAAATTCAGTTGTGAATAGACAGACAAACTCTCCTTGCCGTCTTTAATTCAATTTCTCGAACACCTACCGATCACTTAACACTAAATCCTCAAATTGCTTCGCAAACAATATGCCAATCAACCAACTACTCGCCAAATGCATGTTATCACAGGAATTATAACGACAGAACACAACTCCAAACTAACCAAAAGAGGTATAACTTACGAAAACACCAACAACACACAAAAAAAACTAATATCACCATAAATCAAACAGTTAAACAGATAAACGAATGTTATACCTATGACTGAATGTTATACCTGTATTGTCTGTAAAATTAGATCGCCCCAAGCAATGGTAAGGCAAAGACACCCTCTTCTCTTTGCGAGGATTGACTAATAACAGTAAGAGCAAAAGCTCACTATTCATACTTTTACATCTTAAAAGATATATTAAATGAAATTAACATAGATTTAACATCTTAAAAGATATATAATTAAAAATATTTCTTTTTATACCTTAAAAGATACATTACAATCATACATAGCCAGCAAAATAGCCTATAGGACATAAAATGTTTACAATGATGTCAGATAAGGAAGTCCTTGATAGTATCGGTAGAAGATTAAAAGAGGCAAGACTCAGAAAAAACTTTTCTCAAGCAAAGGTAGCAAGCGATGCAGGGATTTCCGTAAAAGCCGTACAAAACGCGGAAAAAGGTGACAGTAAACTTTCAACCTATATAAAAATCATGCGCGTGTTAAGACTGCTGGAAGAGCTTGATAATTTTCTACCGGAGAAAAGGCTCACACCAAAACAGCTCATTGCCATGGAAGGCAAAAAAAGACAACGCGCATCTACAAAATGGGGACAAAGCAAAAGCTCTACCTCAACTCAGAAAGTTGCAGAAAATTTTAGCAACAGTCTTCTACCAGGTACGGACTACAAAAAATATTTAAAAACACTGAAAGAAGAGCAGGGTGTAGTGAAAAAGACATCTGATGGTGATAAATAATGACTGATCAACAATTTAACTATGTGAATGTTAAAATGTGGGGCGTCCCTGTTGGTGTAGCCTATTGGCACTCGGCTGCACAATACGCATCCTTTGAATATGAGCCGGAATTTTTGTCATATGGTCTGGATATCTCACCAGTTTATATGAGTATTGAGGATGCCAGCAGCGAAAACCTCTTTGAATTTCCACACCTTGATAAAACAACTTTCCATGGTCTACCCGGCCTCCTTGCCAATTCACTACCTGATAATTTTGGTAATTCAATAATAAATTCTTGGCTCAGAAAACAGGGGCGATCACCAGACACTTTAAACCCTATTGAGCGTCTCGCCTATATTGGCTCAAGAGGTATGGGCGCTTTAGAGTTTGAACCCTGCCCTGCTGGTAAACACTTGACAGTATCAACCAACGTTGAAATAGATAGGCTGCAAGAACTCATACAAAATGCGCTGAGTAGTAGAGATCAAATTGATGTTGAGATTAACGGTACCGAAAAAGAAGTCACAGAGGCTATGTACGACATTTTGCGAGTAGGTACATCAGCTGGTGGTGCTGTCCCTAAGGCAATTGTAGCAATAAACAACGATGGTCATGTGCGCTCAGGCCAAGTTGATGCGCCAGAAGGCTATACCCACTATATTCTAAAGTTTGACGGCATGGGGGACTATGTTGGGGAAGTCCAAAGTGCACTGTCAGCAGCCACTAGAGTTGAGTATGGCTATTATCTGATGGCAAAAGCTGCTGGAATTACAATGATGCACAGCTCTCTTTTAGAGGCTGAAGGCAAGGCACATTTTTTAACCAAAAGATATGATCGCATAGAAAACGAAAAGATTCACACCCTAAACCTAGCAGGCCTTGCACATCTCGGCTGGAACCCCGTAAGCAGTGTTGATTACGATGACATCTTCAAAGTAATGCGCACAATCAACCTCACATACGCTGAGAAAGAAGAACAGTACAGAAGAATGATCTTTAATGTGGTCACAAAAAACGTAGACGACCATGTGAAAAACTTCTCATTTAATATGTATAAAGATGGCATATGGCGACTAGCCCCAGCCTATGATCTGACCTTCTCATACGATCCTGAAGGCCTTCTGGAATCAATGCATAAGATAACCGTAGACGGCAAGCAGGAAGGCATCTCTCGCCAAAATCTACTTAATGTAGGTAAACGTGCAGAGATAAAGAAACCGGAATTAATAATTGATGAAGTTATCGATGTAGTTAAAGACTGGTCAAACTATGCAAAACAGGCTGGGCTTGATAAGCAGCTAATTGATTATTTAGGGCAGCACCAAATATATCTTGCAAAATAAAGGTCTCATTTTCAAATCGGCATAAACTTAAAACGGTCTCGCAATCATTGACTCATCCGCCTCAACGTCATGCGAAGAGATTACCACTCTCAAATGTTCATGAAATGCAGTCATGGAGATATTGCCCTCGCGAGCATTAGAAAGAGCAAGAAAGCTATCCTTTTTGTCTAAGTCTAAGCCAAGTGCTATTACACCCATATTAAAACCAAGCTGAACCTTTCTCTCTTCAGAAAGATCTTCCCAGTTTTCAACATTCGTAAAACGGAGTACCTGTTCACAGGCATGCTTAATAAAGTCTTTTTTTCTCATTGGCCTAATATTGCCTCGGGTAGAGTTTGAAAAGAATATTTTCTATTATTAGATCAAACCACTTTGGGGCATGCTCTATTTAAATTTAATAAAAAGTTTACACATTACTTTTTGATGCGAATTGTAAATCTAATTTATTACATAAGCTATTAATAACGATCGACATAAAGGCTGCGAGAAATCTCGCAGCCTTTCCTCATGCTTTATGGAATACAATCCAGCTACACTCCAAACCCAAGCACTTAGCTTTCATTTATCAAATCTTCAAATAAACTCATATTATCTCTGACAACAGAACAACTCATATGACTTAGCAGATTAGCCTGGATCGGGCTCAAATCTATCATTTTTGGAGGATTCTCCATAAATGTTGCAAAATGAGGGAAGTTGGCCAGCTGACCTTTCTGTAATTTATCTTTCATCTCTTCAGGTAATTTTTTTTCCCAGTTTTGATAATTATGATTATAAACCCATAAAATATCCACACTGTCTTTAGGGTTTATTCCATGATGTTTATTCTCAAGTACTGAATATGTGTCTCTATAAAGAATTGCCTTCCCCTCGGCTAATCTCCCCAAGAAACCTTTCATCAAAGGTTCAAGCTTATCTTTTGGAAAAATGTGATTCACATCTCCTTCTTTAAACAGCTTTCTTACAGCACTATTAACTTGAGATGGTTTTTCTAAAGACAGTGGTTTCTTAGTATTTACAAACACAATTATTTTACTAACATCTCTTTTTATCAATGGTAAAATGCCAAGGTTTTCAATGTTTCCACCATCACCTATTTCATACTCTTTAGCCTTATAATCGCCCATTGCTGACCAATACTTCAACTCTGGAAAGCCTATATCATCAACAAACACACTATTTAAAACTTCAGAGGGGGCTGCTCCTGTAATACCCAACACATCCGATAAGGTAAAACAGTGCCGACGGCTACCTATTCGCACACGAGCGACATCATTATTAACTGAATCTGGTGAATCTGAATCAGATGCAAAAGATTCAATATAATTGCCTCCTATGTGTGAACCATTAACACCACCACCTTCATACAACTTGTTTATTCCTGAGTACCAAGGAGTCATTTCATACAAATAGTCAAAATCACCTGGTCTTAAAAATGCTCCGGTAGCAATCAAAAATGGTCGTTTGGGGTGGGGGGTATAGAAGTCACTCGGTTTTAATTTTTCATTTCTCGATAAAATATCATCAACATGGTTCTGTGAGTTAGCAAACCACTTATTTTTTTTATTAAGATCGAAATGATCTAAAAATATCTTACCAACTGCTCTAGAAAAAGTTTTGTCTGTTGAAAATGACAACCAATACTTAATCATATCATCCAGGATCCCTGCATGAGTGACTGTATGGAGGTAATTTCTTTTGTGTATGCTCGACAAGACATCGTATGTAAGGCTCTCGGGCTCTAAAATAGCACCAAAAAAATGTCCTTCCGTCCAGTGCTTGTCTAAATAAGTAAAAGGTAACGCTGCCCACGCTCCTCCTGAAACACATAAAACATAACCTACCTTATCTAATAGCCCAGCTGCATACAAAGCCTTCAACTGTCCATGGGTACATGATGCAGATCGAGTTCCACCACCAGAAAAACAGATACCCACATCACATTTAGAGCCGATATAATCCGGATGCTCAGGTTGTTGCTCAGGGAAGACAAAAGAACTGTCGGTTTTCCAGATAATGGTGTTAACATATTCCTTTCTATTTGACTTAATCATAGTTCCCCCTTTTGTTGTCGTTTATTTCATTGAAAGATTACAATGAATATTTAACAGAGCTACTATTCGTAAATACTTCTGAACCTCCTGGTGGTTTAACAGTAATACAACCCTATTAAGATCACCTCTGGCATTTATTACATGATTGTTGGCAAGGATTAAGTTTGGCGCTATCAATACGCCTGTCCCAGAGAGAGCTTCTTGTTTAATTCAGTAGAGAACAGAAGTGATTTTACCATATCACAAGACAACAATACAGCATTTACTTGACAGGCAACAATGTGCTTCGTAAAAGAGACCCCAGTGTGGCATGCGTTTGTTCGTGATCATCAGACTGAGTTTTCAGTCCGTCTATTCCCACAAATCATGTGTCTTTATTAAACTTATTCAACCGTACTAGATATATCTTTAGGAACTATAGAATTAAGATTAACGGAAGGATTGATCATAAAGCCCACAAACGACAAAAACCCCAATCCTTATGGATTAGGGTTTTCATAGTATCTTGAACTTTAATTTAGAGTGTGCTTTTTAAATGGTGCGGAGGTCGGAATCAAACTAATAAAAAAAAACTCATCAAGTATTATGCTTCTTAAAATTCTCAGCCTGTTCAAAAATCTCTTTATATACTTCGTCACGATCAATGGGGGGATATTCCCACTCATTCAGTAAGATTATCAAATCAAAGTGCAACTCTGCTTTAATATCATCACGCTTATTCCAGTCGGTGTATTTGGCTTTATCGTCTATCATCTTTTTTACTTCTTTTGCCAGATCGAGCAACTTATCTTCAGGGTAGGTAAAATCATACTTGCGTGCTAACGAAAGAAGAATGTCGTAAAACGCCTTCTCTTCAAAATCTATACCCATCTCATCAAATGAGGTCATCTCCTCACGAAGCTCATTGTAGAGCTTTATGATCTCATCAGAGAAGTCATTAATTACCTCTGAGCGAAGTACATCATCTTCGTTTCGCTCATTATACTTTTCAACCAACCCATTCATCTTCTTGCTAAAATCTACCCCTTTCACCTTGTTGGTCTTTTTAAACTCACCAATGGCTTTGGCTAGCATCTGTTGCAATAACTGTAATTTGGTATTGGGTTGCTTGACCATCTCTAATTTTGCGAGGTAGTCGTCATCAAAAACATCTATTACGCCATCACCTTTTTCGCCTAGCTTAAAGATTTCCTCCACCCCTTCACTTATCAGGGCATCTTTCACCAGGTCACGCACCTTTTTGTTCATCTTATCGACATCAGGAGCACCACCAGTAGTAATCTTGAAAACAATGCTACGCACAGCTAAGAAATAGTGAATTTTGTCTCTATGTACCTGGGTAAGCTCATCACTCCCCACGCAAATGTCATAGGCTGACTTGAGACGCTTGGTTAAGTCCATGAAAATTTTCTCAAACTTCTTGCTCCTCAACACAAAGTCACCAGACAAATTCAAGCATTGCAACTGTTCAACAGCACTACCATTGTAATACGGTTTAGAATCAAATCTGTGGAAGGCAGTATCAAGTAGGCTCAGGTGATCTTTAACCACAATAGCCGATGCCTCTATATCTTCCATATTCTGATTTTGCCCACCTGTGTATTGAGATAGGGCTTGGTTCATCTGTTTTTTGATACCGATATAATCAACTACTAACCCCTTCTCCTTATCTTCAAACTTACGGTTTACCCTGGAAATTGTTTGAATCAGGTTGTGTTTTTGCAGAGGCTTATCAATATAGATGGTATCAAGAAACGGGACATCAAAGCCTGTGAGCCACATATCCACCACAATGGCGATTTTAAAGTTGGACTTACCATTTTTAAACTGACGATCCAGCTCTTTGCGGTACTCCTTTGTACCAAGTTTATCCCATAAAGTTTTGTCATCGTCCTTGTTGCGAGTCATAATCATCTTCACTCGCTCCATAGGCTTCACCTGTTTCTGTTCCTGCTCGGATAAGGTCGAACCCTCCTCACAGGCTTTCACTTCATTCCATGATGGACGAATTGTAATCAGCTCTTTATAGAAGAGATAGGCGATCTCACGACTACTACAAACAAACATCGCCTTGCCTTTTTGGGTCGTACCTTCTTCGATACGGCTCTCATAATGGGCAACAAAATCTTTTGCGATGGCTTTAATGCGGTCAGGATCGCCCAAAATGGTGGACATGCTCGCCATAGTCTTTTTGCTTTTCTCTATCTGGTACTCGTTGGCTCCTGCCTCCTCACACTCTTGATAATATTTTTCTATCTTTTCAAGCTGTGTACCATCAAGGAGCACCTTGGCGGCTCTGCCTTCATAGACAATACGAACGGTGATCTCATCAAAGACCGATTCGGTCATGGTATAGCTATCAACTATTGCACCAAAAACATCCAAGGTTGCATCAATAGGGGTACCAGTAAAGCCAACATAGGTGGCGTTGGGCAGAGAATCATGGAGATACTTGGCAAAGCCATAGGTTTTCTTCACCCCATCTTCGGTGACGACTATCTTCTGATCTAAGTTGACCTGGCTGCGGTGGGCTTCATCGGAAATGCAGATAACATTGGTACGCTCGGTCAAAAGTTCAAGATCTTCTGTGAACTTATGGATGGTGGTGAGAAAAACACCGCCACTTTTGCGTCCCTTTAACTCATCACGCAAATGTGCCCTGCTCTCTACGCTGACAATATGATTATCGCCAACATATCCCTTGGCGCTGCCAAAGGTGCCAGAGAGTTGATCGTCTAAATCGGTGCGATCTGTAATTAAAATAATGGTTGGGCTACCAAGGCTCACATCCTTCATCAAAAGGCGGCTCAAAAACAGCATGGTAAAACTCTTACCACAACCTGTTGCCCCAAAATATGTACCACCCTTACCATCACCTATGGGCTTTATTTGTCTTTTGATATTGGCAAAGAGCTTTGTTGCCGCATAGTATTGAGGGTAACGACAGACAATTTTCTCTTGCTTGCTGGACTTATCCGGCACATAGATAAAATTACGGATCACATCAAGCAGACGATGTTTATTAAACAGTCCACTGACCATGGTATAGAGAGAGTCGATCCCCTCTTTTTCCAGCCTCTCTTCACCCGTTATCTTGCGCCATGAGTAATAAAACTCATAGGGTGCAAAGTAGGAGCCCATCTTATTGTTCACCCCATCGCTAATAACGCAAAGGGCATTGTATTTAAAGAGTTCTGGAATGTCTCGATCATAGCGAGTGGTAAGCTGTGTATAGGCATCAAAGATTGTCGCCTCTTCACGAATGGCACTTTTAAACTCAAAGACCACAAGGGGCAAACCGTTAATATAGAGGATACCATCGGGGATGCGCAGCTCATAGCCCTGTATCTCCATCTGGTTGACGATGCGATATATATTTGTATCTGTTGTATAGCATCCAGCCTGTTCAGCAACCATCACATCCAATTGATCATCTGGTGGCTGGGTCTGTGCACTCAGTTCACCATAATTAATAAGCTGAATATAAAGGTCTTTTTTATCAGGGTCTTCACGTTTTAGCAGGAAACCATCAGCCACCCATTTCATAATGGTTTTGTTACTATCGTAGAGATCAGAGGCGGAGAGATAGTTAAGTTGATGGATGATGGAGTTTATTTCACTTTCGGTGATATCATCAGCTTTATAACGGTTGGAGAGAAATTCATGAAGATCACCTTTAATAAGAACATCTTCTGGCAAGCGATCAAGCTCTGCACCGCTTATATGCGGATAGCCCTGTTCTGCAAGAAGTTCAATGATAGCCTGTTCCAGCCTTTCTTCTGTGAATTTCATTACTTTGCCTTTGTATACGCCTGCCTTGGATCATTCGGCGTTCTTGGAAATGCGATTTCAACCGTTCCGGCTTTCACCATCTCACTCAAATACTGTTCTCTTAAAGTTTTTTGCCTACGACAAGTCAACTCAGCAAGACAGGCCAAAGTTATGAACTGATCTTCTAATAGATCAAGCAGCACATCACTCATTATCTGGCGAGTTAAACTTTTCTTAGTCCTAGGCTTCAAAGCCTTATTTTCAAGAGCTTCAAGAAATTCAGGAGTCAACGCTGTCAGATCAGCAACAAATGGCAGCCTGTGATGATCTGAAAGAAGGCGACCATACTTATCTTGTTTCAAATCAGGGGAGTCCGACTCCAAATTGGGGGAGCTCGATTCCAAATTAGGGGACCTTGATTCCAAATTGGGGGAGTCCGATTCCAAATTGGGGGAGTCAAAAACATCTTCCGGCCCGGGTATCGACATACCTGAAATATGATAAACTGCCCCCCCCCTAGAGCCTATTTGCTTAAGAAACCCATGTTCAACCAAGCTTTGCAGACATCGACTGGCATCAGCCGGATGAATATTCTGCAAAGAGCAGAGGCGTTGGTGAGTTACTGTATTTTCAATGGCTGCAATAACCAGAGCTACCTGATCAGTATTACTGAGAGAGTCGAAGCTGCTGCCAAACTGCTTACGCAACTGATCCACCTGTTCCTTAGGAAAAAGATCAACCATTCGCATTCTCAAAATAGTCTGATCGAACGGTTCCGCTGTATCCATCAGCTCTGGAAGACGCCAGTGACATTCATGCCAACTGGCAATAATCTTAGGCACTCCAGAACCAGCCTGATCGCCGATTCCAACATAACGAAACATCTGGTGTAATCCTCTGTTACGACAATCAGCATGGCCGCCCCTCATTGCATACGCCAAAGGAATACGCATCATTCCAGGGTTACGAAAACCATACAGATCCGGCCGTTTCACTACAAGAACAGATGCCCTATCTGAATAATCCGCATGTACCAGAACATTGCAGAGAGCTTCACGAATTGCGGTATGTACCGGGGATTCAGCGGCACGCTGATCTTCGTCAAGCTGAAAAGGAACTTTTAAACCTGCAGTCAGTTTACGATAAACCAGTCGATAAAAATCATACAAATTTCCCGACCAAAGACCATCCAGTGTCAATCGATCAATCCAGCGTTTTTCTGTTTTTGCCTCCGGACGCTCCTGGTAATCGAGCATATAATATGGGAACTCTTCCTGAATAGCTGTGTGAGAGCCAAACATAAGCAAACCGGCAACAGTAAGACCATCCTTTCCTGTTTCACGATCTTTTCGCCAGGCACCAATCATCTGGAGAAAGGTGCGGTCATCGAGTTCATTCCACGGATGATCCGGTTGCAGGTTGGTAAAAACCTGTCGATAGATACGCAGGCTTTCAGGGTAAAGATCCTCCAGGCCAAATCCTTTTAATATGCGACTGTCCCGACTATCCTCAGTCTGCTCGGCAAGCATCCGTTTGACAGCTTCATTGCTTAATCGCTGATCTCCCTCAAAACGACGAACAAACGTGTTACCCAGAGGATTACCATTCAGAAAAACAGGTCTATTTTCTCTACTGGCACGGGGAATATCAATTCGAATCAAATATGTATCTTTAATGGGAACAGTCTGAACAGAGTCATTAGTCAGCAAATTAACGCTGACTTTTTTCGGATTATTAGCAATGGCAAACAGATCTTTTTTAATCTTCTCAAGATTCTCTATTCCATTTAATTCAAATTTCCCTTTTCTTTCCCTGATGCCAAGAAGAATAACACCACCGTCGGTATTTGCCAAAGCAGAGTAACTTTCCCAAAAGTCATTTGGCAGTGCACCCTTACCATCTCTGCCTCCTGCAAGTTTACATTCAAGTACTGAAGACTCAGCTAATAGCGCAATATCATCAACGGTTTTTATTTCGATCATTACTTGTCCCTTATTGTCACTGCCAGGTGAAAAGTAGTTTCATTTTTTTACCCTATCTCCTAAACCAGCTTTTCAGCATCGGGAATGCGGAGTTCTCCTGATAGGAGTTTTGGTAGCAGGGTGTCTCTTAGTTTGGATAACTCTTTTGATTGTAAGCTATTTGCTAATATTTTTTTGAAATAAACATCAATTAACTCATCAAGTTTCTTTGTCAAAGATGTCCCACCAAAAGCTGTATTGATAGAATTGAATGTGTCTCGTGTAATAGTATTAAAAACAGAGCCATGACCTTTTTGTTGGAGTGCTGAAACGCTTAATAGCACAGAATAATACACAAAAGCGTTAGAAACTCCATCTATTCCAACGATCCCATAGCAGGATTGATTCATAGCCATAGGGCGTGAAACCATTGCACATTTACCAAAATGTACCTCTTGCACTAATAATTGTTGCTCCAATTGGCAAAATTTTAGTAGATGAATTTTCAACACCTAATTCTGATACATGTTTTTCTGTTTCAATAACAAACACATCGGATTTGCAGGGGGCATCAACAACGGAAAACCAAGGGATACTACCATTCCAATATTGCTCAATAGTTGTTTTCGGAGTTCCACCACCGATTAAGTTAATTAACTTTGAAAGAGGCACAACCTCCCACCCCGACGGAATCCAGCCCATCTCCTCGGTATATTCAAAAGCATCGGGGAAAAGGTGGAGGATTGATTCGTGGTCGGATTGTTCTTGATAATCCTTAGATGCCCGTATCTGCCTACGCTGTTCAGCTTTGGCAGCAAAAACATCGGGTATCGAGTTTCCTGCGGCTAAAGCATTATCAATAACAGGGTCAAAATCGACAAACCAGCTTTTAAAGAGAGCCTGCGCCATTGCCTCAAGGGTTTCATTCATTTTACGGTTCAGCTCGATTTTATCATCCAGCGAACCAAGAATATGGGCTATTGCTTTTTGTGTTTTCAACGGCGGCGCAGAAATGCTTAATGTCTCCAGCATGTTCTTTGTTAAAGCGTTTCTTGTTGCACCAGCACTTGCTAGATTAAGCAACAAGTTTTGCATAATGGGTGAAACAAGTTGGTAACGTAAAAACTGTGAATCAAATTTTTGAGGCAAAGGACGAATAATTGCTACATGCTGGTTAACCCTTGCAGGCAAATAATTATTATTCACCAAACAGACTCTAGCAACAGAGTCTCCAGTAATATTTAGAAGAATATCGTCTTGCTCAACAACAACATTCTTCAATTTTTCAGCAGCCTCTTCAGTGATATAAACAAGACCACTTTCTTTAAATCCATCGTTATAGATATTTTGACTTCTTATTAAAGAAATATCTCCATCATCAAGATATACACTGCTTCCTCCTCTAGGAGTTGCTCCACTACCTATTTTCAAACAACTATCGCCTAGCAGAACAGTTTGCCAATCACTCACCATAAACCACCTCCCAAGTACCCTTACGAGCACTACCGGTGCGGATAAGTCGCCCTTCAGCTTTGAGTGCGGCGACCCGTTTTTCAACACCACGCTTGGTCATCCCTAACTGTTCAGCCAGTGGTGCTATTGTCCCTGTAGGGTTCTCTTTGAAATAGGCGAGGATTTTATCATCAGTGTTTACCGAACTTTTTGCCGAACCTTTTACCGAACTCTGTACAGCATCAAAAATGGCCTGGAGCATAAATTCAATAAAGCAGTCGCAGGTTCCTGCTTTGCCAGAGTGTTCCAATGCTTTGTAGTAATCCTTTTGATGATCTCGAATAATGCTTTCGGTTGGAACCAGGCTAAAGAGCTCCCGCCAGCCACAAAGAATGACGGTTTGCCAAAGTCGGCCGATACGCCCGTTACCGTCTGCGAAGGGATGGATAAATTCAAATTCGTAATGAAAGATGGAGCTTTTAATGAGTGGGTGCTCTTCGATGGTTTGAAGCCAATAGAACAGCTCGCTCATTAAGGTTGGAACCCGATCCGCAGGTGGAGCGATATGAGTACCAACTGCAACCTGTTTACGTCGATATTTACCGGGTTCAACAAGAATACCTGTCATAAGTAGTTTGTGTGCCCTCAATAAATCGGCTTCCGATGTGGGCTGATAGTGTTCCAGTTCTTTGTATGCACGGATAGCCCCTTCAACTTCGGTCACTTCGGCGACACTGCCTAAAACACGCTTGCCATCGAGGATGGCGGTAATCTTTTCTTCACCCAGATAGTTGCCCTCAATTTCCAGAGTACCAGCGAGTGTTTTTATGCGATTTTTTCTACGTAAAAGTGGGGTTGCAACCACCTTTTCGTTCAGCTCTAATCGTGTGATAGCATCGGTGATTTCTGCCACCAAATTTACCATTTTTGGTGTGATCGTATAGGGAGGTTTATATGTCTCCATAACCCAAGACCTCCAAGTTCTTGCGAATAACCGCATCAAGATTATCGGCTTCTTTCATCTGTGCATAGAGTGTCTGGCTTAAATCTTTCATCTTGGTTTCAAAGGGGATACCATCGTCTTCAATGGGTGCGGCTCCCACATAACGACCTGGGGTAAGCACATAGTCATTGGCTTGTATCTCTTTCAGAGTGGCACTTTTGCAATATCCTGCTTCATCGCTGTAGGCTTCATAGCCACCGGCCTCAACCTCCCCACGCCAAGAATGATAAGTCTTAGCAATGGTTGCAATATCGTCGGCAGAGAGTTCTTTATGGGTGCGGTCAATCATGTTGCCGATATTACGGGCATCAATAAACAGGATCTCACCTTCTCTATTTCTAAAACCCCGCTTTTTGCTGGCTGGCGACTCTGCTTTTTTATCACGGCTAATAAACCAGAGACATACTGGAATCTGGGTGGTGTAAAACAGTTGCCCGGGCAAGGCTATCATGCAATCCACCAAATCATTATCAATAATCTGCTGGCGTATTTTACCCTCTCCACTGGTGGCGGTGGACATGGAACCATTGGCTAAAACAAAACCTGCTGTGCCATGCTCGGAGAGTTTGGATATCATATGCAGTATCCATGCGTAGTTGGCATTACCCGTAGGAGGCGTGTCGTAGCCTGCCCAACGAGGATCATCGACCAGCTCATCTTTACCTCGCCACTCTTTTTGATTAAATGGAGGGTTTGCCATGATGAAATCGGCTTTTAACAGTTCGTGCTGATCTTTAAAAAAGCTATCGCCTGCCACCTCCCCTAAATTACTGGTGATGCCACGGATGGCTAGGTTCATCTTAGCCAGTTTATAGGTGGTGGAGGTGTTTTCCTGCCCATAGATTGAGATATCCTTAGTGTTGCCATGGTGACTCTCAACAAATTTAATGGATTGGACAAACATACCACCCGACCCACAGCAGGGGTCATAGATTTTGCCTTGGTAGGGTTCTATCATCTCTGCGATAAGATTTACCACACATTTTGGGGTATAAAATTCTCCACCGTTCTTGCCCTCATTGGCGGCAAATTTACCGAGGAAATATTCATAGACTCGACCCACGGTATCTTCTTCAGGGTTTTCGATGGTGTCGATATTATTAACCACATCAATGAGAGCTGAAAGTTTGCTAGCATCCAAACCAAGGCGAGAAAAATAATTATCTGGTAATGCACCTTTTAGTGCTTTGTTGGTCTTTTCAATGGTGCTGAGTGCCGTATCGACTTTGAGGGCAATATCTTCTTGTTTGGCGTTTTGTTGGATAAAGCTCCAGCGGCTCTCTTCTGGTAGGTAGAAGACATTATCTTTGGTGTAGGCTGCCACCATATCAATATGTTTTTCAAGCCCAGCATCAATGAGTTTTTGTCTCTGTTTCTCGAAGGTATCGCTGATAAACTTTAAGAAAATAAGGCTAAGTACAATGTGCTTATATTCGGACGATTCAACACTTCCACGCAGTTTATTGGCGGTATCCCAAAGTGTTTCTTCAAATGAAACTTCTTTCTTCTTTGCTGATTTTTTAGCCATTACCTACAACCTATATATGTTGAAATCTTGGGTTACTCTTTATTATTTAATACGTCATTAACTTCAAAATGACTTTACAATATATCGACTCGAAACAAAACCAACAAATCCCTGTGATTAGTGTCGACTAGAACAAAACAATCTAACCTGTGGTTGCCCCTTCTTTTTTGAGTCTTTTAAGAAAAAACTTCGTACGATATAAAGTTTTCCTCAATACAAAAGAAACCCAAAAAGGCTCAAACTACAACTAGATCAATCTCAGCTGTTAGTCAAAACGTTTTTCACGTTATTTATCAAATGCAAGTGTTTTTCATGGACACAAACTACTTTTCATGGTTTAAGTAAAACACACCTCAAAAACAACACAATTCACAAATATGGATAAATATAACTACATTTCACAGAGCGAAACTATTTTTCATGAGTTTCCTCTTGTAGAAAACGGCTTCATGCTAGCAGGATATTCTGCGATAATTAAAACGCATAAACTACAATCACCAATCCCAGACTATCTTTGCTGTATTGGTAAAAAACATAAAAAATACCAAATTGACCGCTGGCGAATATTTACTCCCAGACATAGTCCAAAGGACAATCTCTATAGCCAGCTAACTTTTGCATTAAAATATGAAGGCATTGATTTAGCAGTTTTAAATGCACTGTTTCAAAAAATAGATGTCAAAGAACTCGAGTCTATTATTCGTTTAGAACCAACCGGAATATATACTCGTAGATTATGGTTTTTATGGGAATGGCTTCGAGAAGAAAAACTTGATCTGGCTGACGCAACTACTGGTAACTTTGTACCACTTATCAACACCAAGCTTCAATATGGTGGCAAGGCTATAAAATCGAGAAGACATCGGGTTAATAACAATTTACCAGGAACGGTTAATTTTTGTCCGTTGATACGAAGAACAGAAAAGCTAGACAACTATATTGCTAAAGACTTGTCAGAAGCAGCGACAACGCATATAGGAAAGACTCACCCCGACTTACTTGGTCGAGCGGCAGCCTTTCTTCTTCTAAAAGATTCCAAAGCATCCTATACCATAGAGGGAGAAAAACCACCTCACAACAGAGTTGAGAGATGGGGACGAATTATTGGCAAAGCTGGCAAGCGAAAACTAAGCCTTCAAGAACTTGAATATTTGCAAGCGCAAGTCATACCCGACAACCGTTTTGTTAACCTTGGATTACGCTTGGAGGGTGGTTTTGTTGGTGAACATGATCGCACTACCGGCATGCCTATACCTGATCATATTTCTGCTGCTCCCGACGATCTTCCTCTCTTATTGTCTGGATTAATAGAAACTTATAATCAATTAGAAGATTCAGACTTTCATGCTGTCCTACTAGCTACTATTATTGCGTATGGTTTTGTTTTTATACATCCTTTTGAGGATGGTAATGGGCGGATACACAGATATTTATTTCATCATGTATTAGCAGAAAAAGGGTTTGTAAGCAAAGGATTGGTTTTTCCAGTATCAGCAATTATGCTTGAGAGAATTGAAGATTACCGAAATGTCTTAGAGCAATTTTCAAAACCTCGCTTAGATTTGATTGAATGGCGACCCACTGAGAAAAACAATATTGAAGTATTGAATAACACGCTAGATTTATACCGTTATTTTGATGCTACTTCTCAAGCAGAGTTCTTTTTTGAGTGTGTTGAAGAAACAATCACTAAAACACTTCCAGAAGAGGTTCAATACATACAGAGGCATGACACCTTTAGCGAATTCATTAATAACTACCTAGACATGCCCGACAAGCTTATTGACCTGCTCATTCGTTTTCTGTCGCAAAACGGTGGGAAACTATCCAAACGCGCACAACAAAATGAATTTAATCAGTTAACACCAACGGAAATTACTGTAATTGAATCAAGATATGCTGATGTTTTTAACGATCCTGTCCTATAAATGAGCTCTCCTTCAAAGAAGGGGGACGTTGTATGACAGAGGCTCCACCGCAAACACCTAGTGGAAATAAAAAAAGGCGCAAACCTTAGATGCCTCTAAAGTTTGCGCCTTAAAATTAATGGTGCCGGAGGTCGGAATCGAACCGACACGGAGTTGCCCCCGAGGGATTTTGAATCCCTAGGATGCCACAACCTAAAACACTTATTTTTAAAGTATATTTTTAATTTAAACCAATCTCATGACACACTTTATGACACAGTCGTGAGAAAAACAAGCGTATCAGTACAGATAAAACAATGGATGCCTCGAAAAGCTAGTTTTGAACTCTCACGACCCCTATTAGCTATTTACTAATTTAAACTAGGCTCACTTAAATCATATTAGAATATGTAGACTGCTGACACACAGTCTTACTCAAGGTGTTTTCGGCACTCTTACTTGTTCGGACATGACCCTTACAAACGGATGATGAATTTAATCATCGTTGGTTAGAGCTATTTTCAATTACTTCTGCAGCGGTTGCTAAAAGATTGCATGTTTTTTTTACCATTTGGGTTTCAAGATCAATCGATTTAAATTGATTTTTCAGCTCAGGAGCAATGAGGTGATTCATTTCACTCCAAAAATCTTGAGTTACCTGATTGATATTGTCTAACTTTTTAATTTTATTTTTTAGGCACTCCAGTAACTGTTTTTGGTATGTACATGATTTATTATGGTGATAAAAATCTAAACTGTAATTGGCTATAACTGAATTGCCATTAAATCCTGTTCTAATTGGTTGAGTAGAAAGATAGTAAAAATCCCATATATCTCTGTATATTACCTGGGGCTTGGTAATTAAATCAGTCGCAATATCTTGCAAGATCCCTGAAATATTTTTAACTCTCAATAAGGTGGGTTGATAGAGACTTTGAGTACCACCAAAGCTTGGCCAAAATCGGTTTTCAATGTGAGACACCGGCGCATCAATAAGTTTTACAGTTATCGAATCCTTTTGTTTTTCATGGTCTACGGGAAAGCAGACTTTCCAAAGAAAATGTTTGTCTTCTTGATTGCTTAGTACAGAAGAGTGTTTAAGCTGGTTTGGTGAGACTCTTTCTACACTAATTTCCTTCTTTTTAATTAAAACTCTATGAAGGGCACTTTGAAATCGATCTATCAAGGCTTCACAGTGATCACTTTCCGAAGATTTCGAATTGTTGTGGTTGCAAGTGAAAGTGAGATGGTTTGAAAAGCGATGGTTGTAATAAAAACGTTGCAATGCAGCTCCTCCCTGGAGGGTAACCTTTGAGAGCAATCCAGATGAGAAAAGACCAGCCATGATTTCATCATGGATCAATGACTTTGTTACAGCAGGTATCATCACTTTACCATGACTGGAGAAATGTTTGATAGCTATCTGAGTTGCCTTATAGTGTAGGTCCTGCATATGCATCAAGCCATTCCTCTTGAAGTTCAACTAAGGCTTGAGTGTCGAGAAGCCGTAAGTTTCTATTGCACCTTTTTAAATCTTCTACCGCTTGTATTGGTGACGCTATATGAATATTTCTGCTGACATCAAACAATATAGATCGATCCTGAATAGATAATTGTCTATCAGTGTGTGTAAATTCGATAGTTCCAAATGAAGTTTTGAAAGTCTGGCTTCTGCCCTCTGTGATAAAAGTCAGTATTGCAGGAACCTGAGAAATCATACCTAATTCACTTAATCTAGTCTCTAGGCTGAGGTAAGAGAGCACTCCAGAGCGGAGAAACTGTACGGTACTTTCAAGATTGTATATAGGTTTGGAGTTGGCCCTACCATTTGCATAAATACCTTTGGCCACCCTAGAAATAGTTCCTGCACGTGCATGTCGTGCTAAGCTGTGTCTCAGTGTATTAACTGGCTCTTGAAAGTAAACTAAAGCTGTTTGAAACGAAAAGCACCAATGACCGTTTCTGTCTAAAAACTCCAAGAAATTATCTAGCTCTAGTCTGTTCATACAGATAATGTATGAAAATATACATTATCTGTAAAGACATAGTTGTTGATAACTAAAGACCTTATTCAATCCATGTCCACCATTTCCCGCTATTACCAGGGTAATCAAGGCATTGCCATTTAGTATTCTTATGAACTCCGGATGTATCATTATGCCAGTGTCCAAAATACCAGAGATCTGGGCGGTACTTTTCTAAAACCTGTTCTAAGGCAAAACGGTTACTGACCATGCCACATTCCTTCGTAAAGCCACTTGCATTGAAGGAAAGTGGTGCGGTATGAGAAATAACGATATCGATTTTTCCATGAGACATCATCAGGTCTAACTGTGATGTAGTGATATTTTCTTCGGGAAACCAATCATGTCCAGGAGTCCTAAAATTTTTATCAATTGAATCTGCACCACCAGCAAAGAGGACAATTCTTCCATCAGGTAGGGCGAGAGTGCTTCCCCTAGAACAGTGGTATACATTAGTCGCAACTTCATGTATCTGACCATCCTGAATGATCACACTATGGTCTTCGTGATTACCGTCACACCAGTAAATAGAAGTGTTTTGCGATTGTATCGTTGATGTAGTCCACCCTTGTTCTTGATGATAAAAATGATCCTCATGTTCGTGATTTGGGAACCAGGCGAAATCGCCACACTGAAGAATCATCTCTGGCTGTTGGTTCTTTATGAACTCATTTAGATCACGTAAGTTACGGTGTAGATCTCCAACAATCGCTATTTTTTCGACCATCACCACACTTAATTGGACATATGTTTAGCGACTTCTTCCTAACTAAGATTCCTTTTTAGTCTGACTTGCTTCAGGCGATAGCCAAGTTCTTCTGCTATTGCAAATGGAGACATATTAGAGAAACTCATAACGGGTACCTTTAATCACATAATGATGGAATATAACTTTTTTATGAGACCATATATACACAGTCAACAAGGGAAATGTAATATTTTCAAGTTTTAGAGCACTTGAATCAGTCTACTAAGCCAAAATAAACACACAATGCGCACCCTCAATCTCACTTGACCCTCACCCAAATCCTGAACAGGAAAATTTAGTGGGAGAACGTCAAATTTCTCTCCATGAAAGAGTTTTAAATTCCCATGGAGTTAAAATGTTTAAGCTTCTATGAGATCTGACGTGGTTAAAGTCGTTCCTTGAATCTTCTATCTTCTGCTTCATATTTCCTCGAAAACAATCATCGGTGAGTATTGCAAATACGATACACAAAACACTATATGTATTAAAATTTAAATACAATTGACATTGGAATGTATCTATTTTAAGATACAGACAAGACTAAAGTGTATTTATATTCCAATACGTAGGTGAATTAAATGGCAACGAAATGGGCACACGCCAGCATCCAAGACACAGTTGAGAAGCAACTGCGAAATAAGGCTAACCAAGCAATGAACGCAAAGGTCCCTAAAAGACCTAAACAGGGATGGATTCGAACTATTCGTAAAGCATTAGGTATGTCTTGTGAGATCTTAGGTGATAGACTTGGTTATAGTCGTAACAAAATTTCTATATTAGAACGCAAAGAGGCAAATGGTGATATTACAATTAACCAACTCAAAGAACTAGCAGCTGGCCTTAATTGCGAGCTAGTCTATTCTGTTGTCCCTCGTCAAAAAGTTGAAACCATTATTAATGATCAAGCTGTTAAAGTAGCCCGATCAAAGCTAAAACATATTAACGAAAATATGTTTCTCGAGGCTCAAAGCATTTCACACGAGGCACAAGAAGGACAAGTGATTAGCCTTGCAAATGAAATAAAATCAAAAGGTGGTAGAATTTTGTGGAAAACAAGGGCGGAAAAATAATATGACCCAAAACTTTACAGTGCCTGAAGGTGCTACTCCTCTCAGTCCTGAGGAACAAGAAGGCTTATTGTACGAACATATTGATACTCGTGAAGAGCTGAATGAACTTGAAAGTATAAATATTCATGCTGCCCTAATATGGCTCGACGTATATACAGGTGAAGACTTATTGTCATTTGATTTTTTAAAAGAATTGCATATAAAAATGCTAGGAGAGGTATGGAGTTGGGCTGGCACATTTCGTACAAGAGAACTTAACATCGATTGTGCTCCGAATGAAATATGGACCAACTTACACAACCTTTTTGAGGATTGTAAATATTGGATTGAAAACGAAACCTACTCTTCTCTAGAAATATCTGCAAGACTCCACCATCAACTTGTTAAAATCCACCCATTTCCTAATGGCAATGGAAGGCACGCTAGAATATTCACAAACTATATCAGGATAAAGCTCTTACAAGTTGATCCTTTAACATGGTCAAACCTTGATTTGAATCAACAAAATGATGAACGCAGAGAGTATGTTTCGGCACTCCAAGCAGCAGACAGGAGAAATTACAATCCACTCCTTGAGTATTTACTGAACAAAGTCAACTAATCAACTCTCAAAAAGTGATTAAAATACTTCTATCACTCGGTTAGGACACCATGATGACGTAGTGTTATAACCGAATTGATATATATAAAAAATATAGCTACATCTGCATAGCTCGTAGTTAATTGACAGACATAATAAATTAGTATCAATGGAGTTTGTCACAGAAGTTAGTGCAAAAAACTATGTCTATCTCAGTTTTGCCAAAGTGATTGCTTCCTGACATGGGCTAAGTTGTCCAGTTTTTACATCATATAACTGGACAACTCCTGTTTGTTTCGTTATGGTTGCATTATGAGAATAGCCGATATTATAATGAACAAAGCTAAAAGGTTTGCGAAGGGGTATGTTTTTACCTATGTAGATTTTTTAGATGAGGTAGAAAGTAAGGAGGGGCTGATTAAGGCTCTGAATAGACTAGCTGCCTCTGGAGAGATTACGAAATTGGCGAAAGGTAGGTACTACAAGGCTGAGCACTCACCTTTCGGTGAGCTTGACCCTGAGTTATTTCAGGTTGTAAAGGATCTGGTTGAGCGGAATGGAAAAGTTGTAGGCTATTTGACTGGAACCAGTATTTACAACCAATTGGGTTTGACCACTCAGGTTAGCAGCACTATCCAAATAGGTAAAAATGAAGTTCGGGCTGCAATTAAACGTGGGAAATACAACATTTCATTTGTTAAGCAGAAAAACGTCATTATAAAAAAGAATATTCCTACTCTTCAACTTCTTGATACCATAAGGTTTATAAAAAAAATACCTGATTCAAAAATAGCTGACAATTGCAGATTGATACAGAATATGGTCGCTGCTCTTTCTCGCAAAAATATTGAATTAATGGTTCGGTTAGCACTGAAATACCCTCCCTCAACCAGAGCGCTACTCGGGGTAATCTTGTCTGAGTTAGATATGGAGGAAGTCTCAGAAAAGTTGAGAAAGTCTCTGAATCCAATAACCACTTATAAAATAGTAGGAGTTGCCGATGTGTTCGCCTCGGCTTCACAGTGGAATATCAAATGAAACTTCATGAAAATGAGAGCCTTTTTCGTCAAGCTGTAATCGCTACCGCAGGGCAGCTGAACATTCCTGAAATTTTTATAGAAAAAGACTATTGGGTTACTTGTGCACTACATGCGGTATTTAATACTCCAATTGGAGAAGATACTGTTTTCAAAGGTGGAACTGCGTTGTCTAAATGTTTTGGCTTGATTGAACGTTTTTCGGAAGATATTGATTTAGTGGTCAAGCACAATGATGGAGAAGCAGATAATCAACTAAAGCGAAGAATTAAGACCGTTGGGCAGGTTGTAGATTCGTTGATGCCTGAAGTTGCAATTGATGGGCTTACAAGAAAGATGGGGATGAACCGGAAAACAGCACATCGATATCCGGTTACCTTTTCCGGAGCATTTGGTCAGATTCGTGATGTGATCGTCTTGGAGGCAACATGGTTTGGTTATTATGAGCCGTATAGTTTGCGACAGGTATCTACATATATTTATGAGATGATGATCGAACGAAACCAAGAAGAGCTAGCGATTGAGTACGGTCTACTTCCTTTTGGAGTCAATGTGCTTGATCCGGTTAGAACCTTGTGTGAAAAAATAATGAGCTTAGTACGTTTTTCATACGGCAATGAACCGATACAGGATTTACGTATGAAGATTCGGCATATTTATGATTTACATAAAATGTTGGAAGACGAAGAGTTGAGGGCATTTTTCAACTCAAGTGATTTTGATAATCTTATTTGTAGAGTAGCTCAAGATGATGTTACCAGCTTTAGAAACAACAATGAGTGGTTAGCATATCACCCGACTCAGTCTCTACTTTTTAATGATGTGGAGATATGTTGGACGCAACTAAGGTCAACATATATAAACGACTTTAGTGGTCTTGTTTATGGTGATATGCCTGATGAACAAGTAATAATGGCTACTCTTTTGGGGATCAAGCAACGACTTTCAAATGTTGATTGGAGGGTGTCTCTGTAAAATCATAGATATATGCACAAAAAATGTAATTAGAGTGCATATCGAATTAACGTGCATAAAAATAACGAAACTTTGTGCACGTTTTTCAAAATTGATTTTGCCTACGTTATCTATACAACTGAAGCTTATCATGGACAAGTTTAAAATTCACACTGTGCTTTTGTTGTTAGGTTTTGGAAAATATCATGCATGAAATGAGAAAATCTAGACTCGAACTGACACGTTATACATAGAGATTTTGATTTCACCCGACAATGACTTACACAATAATTAGGAAACATCTCAACTCAGATATTTATAGCTTCACTAGAGATGTTCTTTGGCAATCTCTGATTTACAGTTGCTCCATTTTTGAACAATTCCATAGAAACGGCTAGGTCTAACTTCACAGTAGATATCAAAATTAAGGTAAACGAAAAAAAATGCTTTATACTCGTGATTGCAAGGCTAAACTTATCGTGCAATGCGTAACATTTTCCCCACACAAGTCAAATACTTAAAAGACCATTAGCTAAATCAGTAGCTGTCTTTTTGTAGTCCTTCACGACCCTTAACCTCACCAGATCGATTCTATACGAGCTTCACATCTTCTGAAACTGTACCGTCAACAATAATAGACGTTCCAGCATCCATCATCCCACAACTCAAACAGGGCTTGATCGTTGGCCCTTCTATTGAGTATTGGCCAATCACTGCATCAGATTTACGACAATTATTGCTACCAAATTCTGTTTTTCTTATAATATCATTGCATAATCTACTAAAGTTAACTGGCTTAGTAATTGGTGTACCATCGGGCTCTGTTATAATTGAGGCAACACCAACTGCTTTCGCAAAATCATCTTGAATAAGTTGAATTTCCTCTAACTTAATTAAATCTACCAAGGTGATTGTTTCAGTCTCTCCTATATTCTGAGCAGGGTACATTTCAAAGAGTCCCCTGTAGTGTCAATATCTTTTACTATTAACTTTATCCTAAAACACATTGTGTTATGGGGAAAATCAACCTGTTTCAACAAATAGAGCAACATACAAGACAACCGAAAACGGTGGCTTATCCTCATATGCTGCTCTATATCTACTGTTTTTCTTTGTAGCTATATCTTAAATGTATCAACCAATTTTTTCAAATCTTCAGAAAGTCGTGAAAGCTCTGTTGCGCTATGATTGACTTGCAGACTACCCTCTGCGATCTCTTGTGATGCCTGATTAACTTCAACTATGTCAGTAGCTATTCCTTCAGTAACACTGGTACTCTGTGCAACATTTTCATTAACTTCTTGAATACCCTGAGCAGCTTGATTTACGTTGCCAGCTATCTCCTGCGTGGCTGCTGACTGTTCACTAAGAGCTGTTGAAATAGTTGTTACGATATCGTTTGTATTTGTTATTACTTCTTCAATTTTATTAATCTCTGTAACAGTTCCGCCAGTACTAGTCTGAATACTCTCAAGCTTCACTTTGATATCCTGTGTCGCCTCAGCAGTTTGTTTGGCAAGCTCTTTAATCTCATTGGCTACAACAGCAAAACCTTTACCAGCTTCACCTGCTCGTGCCGCTTCAATAGTTGCATTGAGTGCAAGTAGATTAGTTTGCTCTGATATTTCTGTTATTGTCTCTGTAACTTTACCAACATCTGTAGCTGACTGTCCCAATTCACCTACACGTTGTGAAACAATCTTAGCCAAGGATACAGCCTCTTCTGTTGTCTCTCTTCCTTTGTCAGTGTTAGCTGCAATTTCACTAACAGTTGCACTCATCTCTTCAGACGCACTAGCAACCATTTGGATGTTTGTGGCAGCTTCTTCAGATGCAGCTGCCACAGTATTCATATTAGCACTCATTTCTTCTGCTGAAGAAGCAACCATATTTGATTTCCCAGAGGTCTGCTCAGCCCCAGCTGACATTTGCTCTGAGACAGCAGATAGCGCGGTAGAAGCTGAGGAAATTGTCTCTACCCCTTGAGATATCTGTGTAAATTTTTCTCTCAAATTTGTAGCCATCGTGTTCATTGACCCACACAACTGACCAATTTCATCGTTTTGATTTACTTCTATTTGTGATGTTAAATCACCCTTAGCAAGTAAGTTGGCAAATTCCATTCCCTTTGTAACCGGATTTTTAATACTTCTAGTAATTATAAGTGCAACAACTACACCAACACAGATCGCGAGAAATGATAAAACTACAGTCAACCTTATTGTACCACTGATAGTCTCATCTAAAAATAAATCCGCCTCCGACATATCACTAGCTAACCGATTGCGAATATCATCCAAAATAGTCTGTGTTTCAGTGAGCGCAGGTGTAGTTTTGGTATTGAATATTTCAGATGTTTGGTTCTTCTTTTTCACCATTTCATCAATATACGCCATAGTGTTTTCATAACTGTCAGCAACCTGTTCTAATGCTGAAATAGTCTTTTGCTCATATATTTTTTCAGCTCCAAATCGATCTCCGTCCTCTAAGAGTTGCACAATTTCCCGAGCAGAACGATGCAAATCAGCATGGGGCTTTTCCCATGTATCTAGTAATTTCTTAAAGGTCTTGTCACTGGTGTTGTAAGAATAATACCACTTACCAAATGCACATTGGGTGTGATCAAGCCCACCTTTAAATGTTTCATCAAACATCACCGCTTGGTTAAGGTTTTTTAGCCAAGATAAGTGATCGATCCACCTATCTGCTAGCAATGCATCTAGACTTAGGTCAAAGTCAATATAGGTGTCTAATATTTCAATCGAACTTTTGTGAAGTCTTTCATGTGGCTCTTTTATTTTTCCTAGTAAATCACCTATTGCTCGATTTTCTTCTCCAAGGTGATGGGCTCCCTCACCATAAAGCCATTTACCAAAACCACATTTTGTATGATCTGTTTGGATATTTATCTGGTTTACCGTATCTTTAAAGACAAGATCTCCTAAGTTTGATGCCCAGTTTAGGTGGTCCATCGTTTTCAACAAAATGAAACGATCTTCTTCAGCTAGTTCATGTTCATGTTCACTGGCATGCTCTACATTCTTGAACCCTTTAAAACTAAATGTTGTAATAACAAGGAGAAGAAAAAGAACTGCTCCAAAACCAATAGTAAGCTTCATTCCCACAGAAAAATTTCTCCACGTCATAGCACCACCCTTTTATTATTATCGAAAATTACCCTAAACGTCTGATTTCTTTTCATGTTGTTACGAATTGATAATAGAATGCAACAATTACACCAACTGCATCTGTTTTCGTTGTGTTTTTTATGTCCCTTAATTACAAGGTGTTAGGTGTTTTGGTTGTTGAGGTCCCTTAAAAAAATTCTACAATGCGATTAACCTTGTTCACTTTTGTGTACAGTCTTCAAAATCTGTACACAAAAGTGAACAAGTGTGATTGGGTGGTCAATAAAAAAATGACTCACCCTTAGGTTTCTTTTTGGGGTACTATAAGGGTAATAAATAGTTTTTTTACAAGAGTTGAATAAGAATATATCATGTGGCAAATCTTAAAAGATGTTTCCTGAACCTAGAAAATTACTCTTTCTTTAAATCCTAACAACAAACACGAAACCTGAAATAAGAGCTTGTCCATGATAAGTTCTTGAATGTTGCAAAGATCACATTCAAAACACTACATATTATGCTTGAAATTGACTTAACCGCGCTAAATATACATTTAGTGCGGTTGATCATATATTTCAATTCACGCCCCCAAACCCAACCTCACTGTGAAACGATAACCATTACATATAATATCTATATAGCTCATAATTCGTTTTTTTGAGTTATGAGCTATTATCTTTTGCTCAACTGTTCTGTTTTTTATTTCTGTTCGTATACTAGGTTTATATAAGACAGAATCACACTAAATTACGGAGTGAAATAATGAGCATAAAATATTTTGAACGTATTGAAAGACAATTACAGGATATAAGAGCAACAGTGCTAGAACTCTCAACTGTTGATGAGTTCTTAACTGTTGAAGAAACAGCTGCATTTTTAAAGATTAGTAAACAAACTGTCTATAGGCTTTATAGGGAAGGGCAATTAATTGGATACAGAATTGGAAAGGGTAAAAACGCCCCTTTGAGATTTAAAAAGTCAGAACTGTTATCACCTAAGAAGATAAGAAAAGCCTCAATTTTATAACGCCTCATCCCCTGAGCTTGTTTCGAAAAGCGGAACACATCATTTTGCAGCAAGCTCAAACGCATTAGATAACTATTTAATCGCATTAAATGCTGATTTAATGCGGTTAAAGCCAAATATAAGCAAAAATAGGGGTGAAAAGGGATGTTTTGAAGAAATTGCGCTTAGGGAAAAATAGGGCGAAAATGGCAAAAGTTGAAAAACATAAAAATTAAAAAAATTGCTCCGACCCAAGAAATGTTAATCGATTTGTAATTTGTCTAGAATTTGGTGGTTAAACGTTAAATTATCTAGGAGTCATAAAATGTCATTTTTCGATGATCTGGTGAAGAGTGTTACTTATGTTTTTGAAGACAAGGCTTCACTGAGATTGTCGGTGCTTTTTTGTATTAAACGATGCAATAACTCAAACTAAAAATACAACTGTACGGTAATAAAACCTTGTACTCGCCTAAATATAACTGTACGGTAATAAATAATAGATTTGTGAAAATATAACCATACGGTAATGAGGTGGCATGTGGATTCACTGGTTCGGGTTGGCTATAGAGATTATTTCGGTCCTGAAATTAAGCGTACTAGGAAAGACAAGGGTTATACCCAAAAACAACTTGCTGATTTAACCGGCACTAGCCCGAAGTTTATTTCGGATGTTGAAAATGGAAAAGCTACTGTGCAGCTAGACAAGGTATTTGATCTACTTCTTGTTTTAGATTTAAAAGTGTATGTATCTTCGGAGGACTTGTAGATGCTCAAAGTATATTGGAATAAAGAAGTGTGTGGCGTACTCTCAAGGGATAAAAAGGGTCGCCCATCATTTGAATATACAGAGTCTTGGTTAGCTTCACACAGCAAACCAATATCAGTGTCAATGCCCTGCACTACAGGGCCGCAATCTAAGCCTGCAGTACGTGCTTTTTTTGAGAACTTATTGCCAGAAAATGAATCCCGAGAAAGGTTAGCATTTAACAAGAGGTTTCACAAAACAGATACTTTAGCTTTTCTAGCTCATTTTGGTGAAGATTGTGCTGGTGCGCTCTCAATTGTTTCAATTGATAAAGAGCCTGACTTCACAAAAGGACAATATCAGTTAATTGATGATGAACTTAAAAAAGTGTTAGATTTAAAGAAAAAAGATCCAGAGAATTGTTTGGTGTTAGATAGTTTTGAAGAGGCAAGATTGTCAATAGCCGGTGCTCAGGACAAATTGCCTGTACATTATAGAGATGGTAAATTTTATATTCCAAAGAGTGCTGCGTCCCCAACTAGCCATATACTAAAACCATACAATCCAGCATTTCAAGATTTACCTAGAAACGAGGCTTTTTGCATGGATTTAGCTCGTAAGATCGGCTTGGATGTACCCAAGTCGGAGCTGGTTAAATTTGCTGGTCATGAGCTTTACATGGTAGAGCGTTTCGATAGAAAAGGTGAAGGGGTTAACCTGAAACGTATTCATCAAGAAGACTTTTGCCAAGCATTAGCTGTTAATGTTGAGCAAAAATATCAAGATTCTGGTGGTCCTGGTTATGCAGATTGTTATGGTCTTGCTGAGCAGCACTTAGGAAATAGCATTGTGGGAGTAAAAAACAAGTTTACAGAGGCGATGATCTTCAATCTAATCATTGGCAACAATGATGCTCATGCAAAGAATTATTCGATCACACACCCTTTAGACAATAAGCCTAAGAAAATGTCACCGCTATATGACTTGGTGTCAACAGAAGTCTATCCAAATCTTGTTAAGAAAACGGCTATGTCAGTTGGAAAAACATACAGGACTGACAGGATTGCCCAACATTCATTCAAAGAATATGCAAAGGATATGAAAGTGTCTTTATCGTATGTAACAAATATCGCAGAAGATATTTTGTGTCAGATAGGAGATAACTTAGAATCGACCTGTTATTTCCATAAGAACAAATATGGTGAAAATGATATTTATGACAAGCTCAAGAAAGGTATTGAACATAATAGCAAAAAGCTTATTGAAGACCTTGAACTAGACCTAGATACAAGGTTGGTTATGCGATAGCGGAACCAGAACCAACGCTTGAGCTTGAACCCGCGACATAATATTCTCTGTCGCATTAAATTAACTTAGCACTGACGATCAGGTGAACATTAAGTTAGTCGATTCTGAAAAAGTCTTTAATCAGACGAGTTGCCCGCTTGGTGACTCGCTCTGATTTTTATAAAAAAAGTAAAAAAGTATCAAAAGTTCTCGTATGAACTTCATTAACTTTCTAAAATTCATACCAGCAGCACTAAGGATAGCATTTATCTGATCTCCAATCACACCTTTGAGCCGACTACGGTCCATCCGATGCTCCTGCTTTAAGTGACCAATAGATGGTTCAACTGCTGATCGCCGTTTCATCCAACGCCATAGACTTTTAGATGTCCTACCTCTTCTCTGTTTATCTACATGTACAATAATTTCACCTGAGTAATCATGGCCTCGGTAGCCACGATCAACAAACACATGCTCAGGACTTTCTATCAGACTGCTTACTTGCTCCAAGGTCTTATTGAGTGTGTGACCATCATACGGATTCCCATGAAAGGCAAGGGCTCCGACAAACCAGCTGCCTCGACTTGTTGTGGCAACACTTACCTTGCTACCAAACTCATACTTTTTATGGGCTTTTCCTTTACTAATACAGTCCACCGCAGGTTCGTGCACGCTGTATACTTTGTTTTTATCTCTCCTTTGTTGGCCATAGACCCTTTTGGAGGTGGCCAGTAACTCAGACAATTCACTGTCAACACAAGAGCATTTTCTTTCAATGTCACGGATCACACGACCAAGAAATGTGCGTAATTTGCGAGTGCATTTACTAGCTCTTTTCATCTGTCGAGCATGGGCATAACGATTCTGCTTTAAAAGTAGTTGCTTAGATAGCCGATTATAATTCTGACGTAATTGGATTGCTCTCTTTTTTGCCTCTTTCACCAACCTCTCTCTTGCACGATCATACAGCCTAGCATCAGTTGGAAAACGAATATCTGTTTCTTGTACTGTTGTATCAACATTAACTCTTTTCAACTGGCTTGTTTTGATGGCTTTCAACTTTAGTCCAGCTTCAATAGTCTGTTTTAAGAGTTCTTCTGCTCCTTTTTCCCCTATGCGCTTTCTCCACCTGGTCATACTTGATGGATGAATAGGAGACTCATGCTCAAAGTGTTTCATGCCACTGAAATACTGCCAATAGGGGTTTTCAACCCAACCTTCAATCACATCATCATCGCTGAGATCAAAGGTGTATTTAAAATAATGCAGAGAAATCATCAGTCTTGTGCTGATAGCTGGTCTGCCTTTGCCAGGATCGAAGATTTCTCCAAAGGTTGTGTCAAGCTGTTGCCAGTTCACAACATCTGATAATTTAACAAGTGAATGTGAGAGACTGATCATGCTTTTAAGCTCAGTCCTGAACAGATGACCCTGAGGATTTTGCTGTGGTGATTTTTTCGGTTTCATAGTCAGAAAAATGCAAGAAAATGAGTTGGATAATTGTATTTCCTTGCATTTAATATAACATGTTTACACCAATATATCTCGAATTTACAGGGTGATATATACTTTTTCAGGGTCGACTAAGTTATTCACTGAGATTGTCGGTGCTTTTTTTTGTCCTACCTGACTACTTTGCCTATCAAGGGTTATTAGTTGAAATAAGATATGGATGTTTATAATTGTGGGTTAGAGCAAGAGTCGATGCTAATAAAAGACGAAGAATAAGGTTTGTCACGATAGAAAATTGTCGTACTGGTGGTGAAGGTGTAGTCGTAGGAGATGCACTTAATTCATCTGGTGTGATACAACCCGCACTGACAGTCAAGGTGAACATTAAAATGCTCACTGAGATTGTCGGTGCTTTTTTATTCCCTCCATTCTGAGCAAGAAAAAACTAAAACAAACCAATGTCGCACAATGTTTAACACTGAGAAACATATCATATTTATCCACACATGGTCGCTTGCTGAGAGCCAATAAATGAACTTTGCAAGACAAGGCGTGAACTCTTTTACTGGACGATAAAAGAAAAGACAAAGCAACATTCCACGAAAGAAAACCAATAGAAAAATAATTTCTTAGCCAACTTTCCGACAAGAATAATCAGAGGAAAAAACAATACTCAACCAACATTCCAACGAGAAAAACGTAACGAAAAATATTTTCTCAGCTAACAATCCTATGAGAAAAGTGAGAGGAAAATATTTTTATTTGCCAACTATTCACTAAGTAATAGCTGTTGGATAGTAGTATGAGAATCGACAGAAAAGTGTCTTCACTTAGACAAGAAAGCACTAGCTTGTGATCGCACAATTGGTCTTAGAAAAAGTATCATGACACACCAAGGTTCAGACAGAAAAAGAGAGCTAGAAATAGTAAATTAGTTACAAATTACTCAGCAAAACATTTCATTCCGAGCCACCTCCCGAAACGTTTTAAGACACACAATCGTAGCCAATGCAAAGTGAATATCCCCATATTAGCCACTTGTAAAACATCAAATACCTAACACGCCAAGAGGCGCACGCGCAGCTTCAAGCAAGCCTCCTAGAAGTGGTAGAGTAAGAAAATCCTTAAAATATAAGGAGTAGTTGCAAAAAGAAGAGGAAAAGGTTAGGTGAAAACTGTTTATGTGATATCACATTAACGCCCTTGTTTATATCACATAAACGGGGAAATTATATCACATTAACGGAAAAAACGTATCACATAAACGGTTCGGATTTTATCACATTAACATGGGGAGAGTGTTGTTAATCTTGAGCCATGAACGGAGAATTGAATAATTCGAAGTGAATGGTGAATGATTAACGGAGCGTTACCAACTGAAATGAATACCGTGTTAACGGTAGTCATGAAGGTAGGTAATGCGTAACACACGACCCATGAAATCCACTATATTAAAACCCCTCTTTATATCTATTTTTCATCATTAAATTATACTCCTAAATCAGTATTGTATTTCAAGTAATAAACTTGTCCCTCACAACCGGCCTTGTATCTCACAACCAATATTGTTTTTCATTATGAAATGACCAAACGTGATCGTTGCCGACCAAACTTTATTCGTAGCTGGTAGTTCTCTCCCCTACCCGTCCTTGTGACGAGATGTTATCTGTTCACCGTCCTTGGCCCTCAGAACGAAGTTAGCTTTTCAATATGAAATTTGAATTGGAATGAGGAACGTTTCGTCACAAAGCCTTGTGATGAAAAAGTGATTTATCATCACCGGTGATCCGAGTTGATTGTGAGTTGTGTCGCACAGAATATAGATTTGTATTTCTCATTTATTTTGTTTGCCACGACAACCTTGTCAAGCAGAATGGAATTGAACGTGTGAGTAAATTTGAATATGTGGAGGTAGGAAACTTAATCTCTGTCTTGAGATTATTTTGACGGGGTAGAGCTCACGAATTGAATTTATAAAATGGATCCCCCGCCGCCTTGTGATCCAAAAGTGATTTTGTCTCACCGTCTACTCCGAACTCCACAATGAAATCATGATGAACAGAATTGATCTTGAGAGACAAGCAAAAAGCCTGCACTTCCAATTATTGGAGGTCCAGGCTTTTTGTTATTCAGGATTTACGTTCTGCTTTAAGATGTATGCTAATACGAACAAGTGCAAAGGTACTTCCAAAAATTCCGAGGCCTTTACAAATGTTTGGTACCAGGTTGAAGATGAATGTGAGAGATTCAAACATTTCATTTAGCGGTGGCCTTTTACTGTTGAGCCATTCAAGGCCAAACCCGAGTGCAATAAAAATTATTGCCAGTACAATGAGATCACAATTCTTCTTTATAGGGCTCTCTGAATTTTTTATATCCATCCTATGCCTCCTGAAAATTTTGCCAGAAACCAATATCGTATAAATAGAAAGCCCAAGATACAAGAGTAAACATTGCAAGCATCACAACCAAAAAGACACTCTTGCGATCACTCTCACGTTTCATTGCTGTTACCTCGAAGATCAAGGCTGAAATAATGACAGTCAAAACAAGTGAGGTGGATACATTAACCAATATGTTGGTCGGGATATTATCGAGCCATCCTACAACTGTTATTTCATTCATATTCACTAACCTAGCATAAAAAATAATAATTTTATATATGTATATAATACTTCAATAAGCGAGTTATTATAAATACATAAGCAACATTTACTCAATTTCTAAAAATTTCAAAAACAGTTTTTTGATGCACCATAAAACACTGACAAAGAGGGTTTACCTGTCTTTCAGAATAGGCTTGCGAGTAAAACCATTAAATATATATCTATTATTTGGTTCCCTGCCCTTCAAGCAGAGCTCTTGAGAACAAGTTTAAAACTTGTTCTCCGTCTCAGGGTGAACAGAAAGGATAGACTTTCATTTCTCATTTTCTTAGGCGCAGCAGAAGCCTTGTCAAACAAAATGGATTAGCAGCGGAGAGTTAAAATTCACAACTAAAATAAAATTTGACCTCACATCAATTTTCTTATAGTCTTGGTAGACTTTTGATTCTTACGAACATATAATATCTCTATAGCCAAGAGAACTTGAGATGTCTTGAGCTTCTTGATTTAAGATCAATACTTTGATTATTTTATAGATTTAACTTCATTCGACCCGACAGCAGAGATAGACAACGACCAAGCGATAGCTCTCATTAGGGCTATTGTGAAGAATGGGAGTATCATCATCGGCAAGCATGTAAAAGAGAGAATGAGTCAACGAGGCTACCACAGTACACAAGATATTGTAGAGGTTTTGGAAACAGGAGTTGTCTCCAGTAAAGAGTTCGATGAGGTTAGAAATAACTGGAAATATAAAGTCGAAGGGGCTGACACAGAAGGTAAAGAAGGTACTGTTGTTACAGCAATTATAAGTATATCGAGCCAGCAAATAATAACAGTGTTTTAGTAGTAGTTGTTTTAATAATAGGAGGCAAAATATGAATTGTACTGAATGTGGAAAACATATAGAGCCAATCAAAGATAGAGCGTACCACTTTACAGAATGTGGACTTCCCAATGTATATATTTATGGAATTACTCAATACGAGTGTACTGAGTGTTCTGAAATATTTGCGGAAATTCCTAAAATAAAACTCCTGCATAAAACCATTGGTGAAATGCTTTGCAAAAAAGAAGAGCTTTTATCTGGTGCAGAGATCCGTTACCTCAGAAAAGAGATGCGTCAAAAAGCTGTGGACTTCGCGCAGGTTCTAAGCATCGACCCTGCGACTTTATCTCGTATGGAAAATGATAGGTGTGAAACCAGTGCTAGTTTAGATAAACTTATCCGTATGACTTATATTGTCAATAAGTCAGCAAAGTATGACCACCTAATTGGTAAAGGTGTACTTGCTGCAATGAAGCTCTTTGCATCGGCACCAAAGGAAGACAAGAGGCTTGAGCTTAACCCGACTGATTGGTTGAAGGACGAAGCATCAGAAGGTTGTTCTATCTGTTGTCCAGCCTAGTGATTAACACCCCTGCTCCACAAAGCTATTACTGTTGCCCTGAATGGCCTTGATTCGCTCGTTTCTAGTACATTCCCAATCAGACACCGGATACATCTTATCCCAAGCATCCATTAATTGATTTTGTTGTTTGGACATTTTATAACGAGGATATTCTTTTTGCATATATTTATATGCTCTTGCGATCCGGCCCCTTGAGGCTTCTGGTGGATCAGCTTTTCTATTCTCAATTTTCATCTCACATGAACCAAAAGTTGGTTGTGCATCTGGAAGTGGACGAAAATTATAATTTGATCTAAGAGCATTGACTGACCCGATTGCAGGAAAAAGATTGTGCATATCAGCCTGCATTAATCTGTATTCCAGGTCAACCTTTGTCGCACAGCGTCTATTCTTGTATGTCTTTCCTGAACTTGTCACACAAGATGGATCTCCGTCACGCCAAGATTTAAAGGCTCTGCCGAAGTTCTCTGCCGGTACTGAGTGTTCCCATTCTATCCGGTGCTCACGATTTTTATACTTGGTAGTGTAAAACCCTTTTGGTTGGACAACGTTTTTCTGAGAGTCAAATTTAGCCTTGCAGTACAGGGTTCTCTGATAGTCAGTATAGACATTGTGTAGCAGTTCTTTTTTGGCTGTATCAAAAGATTCAATGGTTGTATTGGCTGCAAACGTATTCTGTGCAACAAGAAGAGCTGTGAATGTCAGGATGAGTTTTGATTTAAGCATTATTTCTTATTTTTTTGATTTATTTTTTACCAAACAGAAAAAACAGAATTCTAGGGATGGTTCGATATTTATACATTCCTGAGACTACCATCCTTGCCTTGATGTCGCTCACAATCATTGGGAAAAATGGTATTGCTATAACTGTTAAGACTAGGAAAGCTTTAGTTGATTTAAGCCAATCATTTGTATACACAAATAGAACTACAGATTATATTGAGGCTTATTACAACCACAAAGCAAGAAACTTACACAGGTATTGTTCAATCAATAACTTTTGTCAAGCTACACGGCTTCTCAGGCGTGATATTGAAAAAAGTGCAGCTGAGGAAGGTTGGTCAGACAAGGACATTCAAAAGTTGATTGAAACTGTCCAAGGCGAATATCAAAAAGTGAATAACGACCTTGAGAAGATGAAACCATGAATTTAAAAATAGAAAAGTATGGTGTCAAAGCAGTAGGCCGACCCAGGATAAAAGCAAAAACTAGTCTTAAAATTAAAAAGGAAGATCTAGTGAAGATCAAAGCGATCCTGGACAACAATAAAGCTACTTTTAAACGATTGGCAGATCTATAATGACAAACACAACAAAATGTCAGAATTGTGATAACGTCGAAAAACGCCATACTTTTCAAGAGCTTTTCACCAAAGTGTACTTTTGCACCAGGTGTCTTAAAGAAGGCCAATACAAGTTTACTGTAGACGAAATAATTGAAAACGCAGAGCTTGCTGTGTTAGCAAAAGAAAGAGAGGGAGAACCCTCGATCAAAGTTCGTTTTTGCGACAGCTGTGGTTCGATATTTGAAAGTGAATCTGAAAAATACTTACACCCTTCCAAAGATGCCTCCTCGTGTAAAGAGTGTCTTCTAAAAGGTGTTTTGGGTTAGTTCTTTACTTATAGTGATTCATATCCGATGTAACACTTATCGGTTTTATAGCTGTTGATTGTCAGATCTGATCAGAACCTATTCAGATGATTAAATTCTATTTTTCTCTGATTTTTTAGTTCCTTTTTTACTTTTTTCTCAATCTTTTTTTGTCGCTTTGCTGGTAACTGCCTAAACAGGTCTTCAAAGTTTTTAGCCATTTTTATCCTTTAAAGTAGATTATGTTTCCTTGCATTTCCCTAGCACATAACACTTCGTCTCGAAAAGGCTTCCTCCAATCCCTCGAATCTGTATGGCTACCACCTAAATAAACAAAGGTCTCTTGAGTTTTATAACGTTGCATCGTATTCATTTTGGAAAAGAACAATTTCACTAGTAAGTCTAAAATACTCCACTTTTTGATCTCTCTCTTAATTCATCTTCAGCTTTGGCTACTTCTTGTTCAGTCCATCCTTTTGTATATGTGCACCACAGAAATGTTTGAACATCAATCATATCTCGTGGATGAAGTGCCTTGTTTTCATCATCAGACAATCTCGTGTGAATATCATCATATAACGAGCGAACCTTTGCGTATGTATTCCAATTCAACTTGCTATCATATTGGATATCAAAATCCCTATTAGCAGCTGCCTCTTTAGTCATATCAGGTTTTATAAACACATTGTCCACAGGAAAACACAAGAATAAAGGTAATGTAATTATTGGCCACTTATCACATTCAAATTCGGCCAGGCAAATTACATATTTTTCAAAACGAATCTGTAAATCGTCCTGACCGTATAGTAATTCAAAAAGTCCTTTAGCTATATGTTGTTGTGCGGATCTTTCCTTTAAGACGTCGCCAAACTTAATCGTTTCAAATTTACTCAACAAATTAAGTGCATGGCATTTTTTTATCCTACCTGCAACTTCTTCCCATAACTCATTTTCTATAAGTCTTTTGAATTCACTTTCACTTAAATCTGCTAAAAATTTCTGACTAGCCTTAACCTTATAATCTCTTTCATAATACTCGAGAACAGGACCATATAGTCCGCCTTTAAAAAGGTTCAGGAAATTTTCTACTATTTGAGGAAAAGGAATTTTATCAACAGTACCTTTATTTTTGATAGTTTCTCGAGAGAGATTATCAAGATAGCTATCTGAAGCATCTTGACCTTCAAGTATCACAATATCATCATGCTTACGTTGAATTATTTTGTTTCTTACGTTGGAAAAAAAGATATTGGCTTGTGGCCCATAGGAATCTTGAAGGAGCTCTCCAATTCCCCATTCTTTTTGTTTTTTGTAGATTATTCTTTGTCCTTTAGTTAACTTTTCTAATCGTTTTACTTCTCTACCGTCATCATCAAGTTTAACTAGAAAACGGATGGCCTGAGGAATCGCAACGGTTTCCATTTCCATAAAGCGGACATTAGCTTTACCTGTAGCATCGATTTTTAGAATTTCTCCTACACCCCATTCTTCTTTGACTTTATGTTTTACCCGGTCACCTTTGTTAAGTTTCATGTTGTAATTCTCCACTCTGTGAAATTGGGCATAGAAAAGTTATATTTCTTGTTCTCTAATATTTTCAGCTGAACGCCCTCTATCACACTAGGACATCGCCTTATATGTGCATCACAACCATTTGCTCCATATTCATAGCCGCATCTGGTACACTTCATCATCCAAACTTTAGCGAAAGCATGAGTAGAACTTTTTAATGCTGTCTTCTCCGTAACCTGCTGTCCATTTTTATTTACCTCTCCAACATTCAGACTCATGGGCGACCTTTTGTTGCATAACCACCGCTTGTAGCATTAAATTAATTCAGTACTTTTTCCGATCTCAAAAAAACCCTCTTTCATTACACTTGCCATTATTCCTCTCCTTTTAGATAAAAACTCTGAATATTCACAATTTTCCCAATCTTCAAATAGCCCATGTAATTGATACATCTCTTCAATCTCTGACGTTGAAAACCGATCTAAATAATCGCTCAGATAATCAGAAGGGGATTTATCTGATATCTCGATATTATCTGTCCATTCAACCAAAGCAAAGTTAGCAATCTGATTGCGTTCACGATCATCAGCAACCCCTATTCTTTCTAGGTATTTTTTCGGAAAGAGATGATGGCGCTCCAGTGCTGATTTTTTTCCAAAGGTAACAGGGTCTATTAACTCAGAAACCTTCATCTTAGAAAAGAGTACATTTGCATTTAGCAGATTCAGTGCGGCGCAATAAGCAAACCAGGAAGGACTTCTAGCTGCTGCTGTTGCAAGATCACCTGGTAACGTTATTGACCAAAAATCACTAGTCATTTCACTAGAGATAATCTCCTGAAGATGAGCGACAAACTCCTCTTCATTTTTTATAGAACGTAAATCAGCTAAATCTTGCTCCATACGAGACTCTGGAGAGCTTGAATAGCGTCCCTTCAAACAGCTCATAAAAAACCATTGTGAAATCATTTCCCTTAAGCTTGCAGCGCTAAGCCCATAATCATATTTGCCTATTAAATAAAACACGTAAGAATACAGTAAAGCTGTTTGTGATGTTATCATTTTCCCGTTTCTATAACCTGCACAAACAGGAATCTTTAAAAACTCTTGCCAATTCTGGAGATCCAGTACTTTCTTTTGTGACTCCTTCAATTGCTCAAACTGTTCATCTCTTCTTGTTGCGGTATACTGGCCACTATCTAAATCTTTCCCTCTAAGTATAAGATAGGCATATTTCAGGCGTGCTCTTTTGAACCCAAAGCCTATCGACACCCTCAATAATTGCTCTGGATCAGGTTCGATGAAATAATTATATGGATTCGTCTGTTTAACGTCAGGATGGCGAGAGGCTTTACAAAATTCTTCTAATTCCAAGCGTCCTTGTTCCCAGAACACTGACATAAGAGTTAATATGAAGTCAGCTTGATTCAGTTTCTGGCCCTGACTATTTACTCTTACAAAAATATCAGCCACATCCTCTTCTTCTGTAGAGGAATTTATTTCTAATGCAGAAAAAGGATACTTTTTTAACTCTAAAAGACGTTGAATATTGTCAGCTATTATTTCCTTTTCTCCAACCTGTAGCTCCCTAACAGCCACTAAATCTTCAATGAATTTAGTGACAATCGCATAAGAGCCCTCACTACGTGTAAATAGTTCACTTATATTGTGAACCCATTCAGGACTACGTTGATGTGCAATGGTTGCTACCTCGAAGTCTCCTATAGCTGGTTTAAAGGCAATTGAAACTTTTTTCTCCTGAAAATCTTTATTTAATACTGTCTTCCCTTTCATTACGGCATAAAGGGAGGTCAATCTTTGCTGTCCATCAATAATTAATGTATTTGGTGAATCAACTCCATGCCCTGTAGTACCAATTTGTTTGGAGTTTTCAGCTTCTGGTGCCGCCCAAAGTAAAAGATAGCCGATAGGGTATCCTCTAAACATTGAGTCAAATAAATCGCGTATCTTGGTAGCAGGCCACACAAAAGGTCTTTGAATATCAGGTAACCCAATAGTTCCTTGATCTATTGCAGAAACCATATATTCAACATCACAATCAATTCGTTTAAAAAGTGGACCACTCATTCAATTATCTCCATGACTCTCTTTTTACAGTAAAGACATCTTCAATTTGCTTTTATAACACACCCAGTAAGACAAATAGCGTCCCACCAAGTAGAAAACTCAAATAAACGTTAGAATGGGCGCAATAATAATCCATCAATCTGTTTGGTATACACTTATGCAACCTTAAATTCAAGAAATGCTGTAACAAAAATAGCTAGTTGCCGTATAGAAGCAACCGGTAACAGAGGTGTGCAATAAAGAGTACTAATCAGTTAAATAAGCATTTTCTCTGAAGCCTGCTCTCAAATGCTTCTTACCTCACCAACATCCATAGAGACAACACCATAAAGCTTCAACTCATCACATCATATTTTCCAACATTTACTCCATACGATCCTCCTGAATTTAAGGTTATTAAAAACGAAAATAGCCCCGTAACAGTATAAACCGTTACGGGGCTTGCGTTTCGAATGGTGCCGGGACCAGGAATCGAACCAGGGACACACGGATTTTCAGTCCGTCGTCAAGCCACCCAGGTACGCCACAATTTTGAGTGCAAATTCAAGCGTTTACCACGTCAACCATAGACATAATCATATTTATGACTACATGCTCAAGAGCACCCTTCCCAGAAGTTGTATCAACTGAACACCCCACTCAACAATCTATTATCATTATACTAATTACAGTTCTCAGTTTTACGTATATTTTTTTCCAAAAAGACCAGAGGGGGACCAGAGAGATTTTCCTGCCACGAAATATGACTTAACTAAATGTCCATTGTACGAGGTAAGATCAGTCAGTTTTTTTAGCTTCTGTTCGTCAAGTTAGAGTGTTGAATAACAAAATTTATAAAATGTTCTCTACCGGTTTTATTTCCATATTTTTTTGATACACGATTCCACCAAGAGCAACCAGGGTGAGGGGTTCTTGTAAAAGGAATTGCGTTATCCTTAAACCACTCTGTAACACCTGAACTCTTTGCTGCATTAAAAGCTAGGGTGCTTGTAAAGATCACAATCGATGGTTGTATAATTTCTATCACCCCTCTAAAAACTTCCCTGCTGACGTCTTTGTCTTGTTGCTTTACCTTTATTGATTCTCCATGTCTTTCAGCAGGGCGTTGGAAATAGTTTAGGTATGCAATGTTATCATAGGCAGACAAAGGGTTACTTTCAAAAATGTTTGACGCAAATAAAGCGGCTTCTGTATTTTTGAAAATGGTTTTGGATTTCTTTTTCCAATTGCTATTAATTCCGTTATAAATAACATTCCTCGTATGCACACCTGCTCTATCCTTCTTTCCTTCAAGAGATATGCCTTCATACCAAGTATTAATATCGTGATGATACGTACTTCTCTTTCCCAAATAATGACTCTCACCTACGGTCAATATTTTTATCAACTGTTTAGAATAAGCAATACCAACCCAAGGTCTCATATCAGGGTACTTTTGGTAATGGTCTATCAAGTCTAGCTTCTGATCAAATTCTGTTGTAGGTCTAGTCATTTTATAATTTCCCAGCTAGTGTCATTTTGCTGTAATCCAAACAAATCAACTGTAATTCTTATACCTTATAACCACAAAAAAAAATCTAACTCTCCATATTAATAATCCTATAACTCTAGCAGTGGTGGAAATATTAAAAGTAGGAAAACTATTTCACTCATTATTACAAGGGATTAAATAGGTATAATTTGCTTTGAGGATTGTTGTCTTTTAGTACTGATCTCTAGATGCAATAAGATTCACCCTAAGACTCTTACCGAGGGTATCATCTAAATAGCCTCCTACAACAAGGTATGCATTCTCGTTAGTTAACCTTTCAAATAAGCTAGTAGTAATCTCCTCCAACTCAACCAAGCTAAGAAGTTCACTGCTACCTGCTATCCTCAGAAGAACCCCACTACTCTTATCGAGGACAGGTCCGTCTTCCTCTAAATTAATTATCGCTTTTTCGAGCGCTTGAACAGCACGTTTCACTCCCGCTGCAACCCCGAAACCTACAAAAGCAGATCTACCTAAACCACTTTTAACATCAGCAAAGTCAACACCTATTAAACCGGGCACATTACACAGAGAAGTTATAGTTTCTACTATTTGCTGTAAATTAGTTTCAATTTGAGCACGAATTTCTGTAAAACTGACACTCTTTGGCACAGTAGTTAAAAGTTTGTCATTGGGAACGATGAGAGTACAATCAGCAACAGTATGAATATCTTTTAATACTCGTTGCACTGTCTCCATTCGTAGTTTTCCCTCAGAGTTAAAGGGTCTTGCTACAAGAGCAATAGAAAGAACACCAAGATCTTTTGCATATTTAGCAATAAGGGGCAACGCACCAGTCCCTGTTCCACCACCAAGATACGTCACAATCACTACTATATCAGTATGTTGAAGAACAGCTTTAATTTCTGATTGTGATTCTTGGACAGCCCGTGCCCCAATATCCGGAGATATTACACTACCAAGCCTATGTGTAAGTTGAGTCCCAATTGGTAAAACGATCTCCGCTTTACTTGCCTTTAGTACCAAAGTATCTGTATCTGCACTAACAAAATCACAAGTATACAACTTGCTATCGATCATGTGATTAATTGCGTGGCAGCCGCCTCCACCTACGCCAAAGACTGTAATTTTAGCTTTTTCGGTTTCTGGGTACTCTTTTTGTGTCATAGCCTCTCCTCAGGTAAAATTTTGAATATTATGACACAAGTACTAGGACAAACAGAGTCCTAGCCTCCAACAAAACACATATTATTTCAAAGTTTTGAATCGTCTCTTAACGTCCTTGAGGAGCAGCCCAAACGCCGACCTGCCGACTCCCAAGTTCCATACGTCTCTTTTGCCCAGCATGCTAATTTTTTTCTATATTTTTTAAGATACTCATCACGAGACATCATTTCTTTGCTTGGAGCACAATCAATTTCATATTGTCTTCGCTCCTGCCTCCACAAACTTACGCCTTTATCAATAGACTCATCTGGCGTTACACCATTCCAGTAAGCGAGAATCATCGCAGCTAATTTTTGTAAGTCACGTAGGTTCCCCAACAAAGGATCCTCTTTAAATATTTTTTTCAAGGCGTCATTAACTGGAGCTCGCTCTGGAAATTGTTGTCCTGGACTTAGTTCCTTCCAAACTCTTTGCCAATCTTGTAGCAGATCCTCTCTACACTTTCTTAATGGTGGCAATGTCACCTTCAACATTGATATACGATCAAGAAAATCTGGATCTAATGTGTTTTGAAGCTCTTGGTATTCCTTATTCGAGGCACAAATAAGTTCAAAATCAGATAATTCCTCATTGTCACTTCCAACAGGTCGAAAACGATGCTTACTATCCTGCAAAACTCTAACCAATTTACGCTGAACAAACTGAGGTAAATCCTGTATTTCATCAAGAAATAATATCTTACCGTTAGCTGCCGACAATAAGCCTTCCCTATCATCAACTGCCCCCGTAAATGACCCTTTTCTATGACCAAAAACTAAACTTTCAGCAACAGTCGAATCAAGTCCGCCACATGCTACTGTAACGATCTCTTTCTGTTTGAGCACTTTAACTAAAGTTTCTATAACTCTAGTTTTACCTGTTCCTCTCTCACCTAAGACTAAAAGTGGTATATTAGGTATAGAAGTGAACCTTTTTAATTGCTCAAACCCCTCCCTTCTCGTTGGTGAGCTGGCTTCAATGTCATAAACAGCAAGACTTGGTTCTGAGTTCGAAAGATATCTTACCTCTGACAAATAGGTTGTAATTGGAAAATTAACTGTCTTTAGACTCGTTCGTTTAGTCTTAGGGTTCCACTGAGTTGACCAAACATTAGTATTTGCGGGTAAACGCCCTCCAGCATGCAAAATCAGCCAGACAGCATGCATAGCCGGAGTACCAGGAGAAATATTTACATGAAGAGTCTCTTCACCACTCAGTTTAGGTAGAAGAATATCAATAAGTTTTTTATAGATTTCACTATGTGCTGTCGGATCGCTTAGTTCCAAAACCACTACACTTACTTTGTCTGCCAACTTCTTTTCTAAACTAAGTGAGCAGCTCGTCTGTTGTAACAGAATAATTTCGTCGATATCTATTGAAAGTTTGGTTTCTAACTTCTTCACCGCATTACTTAAAACTTCTTCACCAGCTCTTTCTGAGTGCCAGCACAACAAGACATGTTTTTTATTCATACTTACCCCCGCGTTGTCAACACTATATCAGCAGTTGCAAATTTCTCTAATTTCAATTGTTTTGCGCCTTGAAGCTCAGCTAGATCATTAATTGCAATCATCACACGACATCCAGTCTGAAAAACCTTCGGTGTATATGAATGTTTAATCATCTTTGGATTGCTATTCTTCTTTGATTTATTACTATTAGGTTCCAACTGTTCTAGTGCTTCTTCTTCCCAATATATTTCCTTACTCTTCGCTGGTAGGCTAGGAGGCAACACTTGCCAACGATATTCAATCATACGAGCGGGATGTTCTTTCCAACTGAACTTTGGTAATTTAGGTTCAATGTCAAGCTCTGTGATACATGTTGCTTCAACATCTCCTAAATCATCAACAATTGAGGGTTGGACCGATACTTTATTAAGTTTATTCTTCTGCCAATATAGTATATCTCCCATATAAGCTCCGAGAGTACTACCGAGATGCAACCTCTGTATATGGCTAGAAGCATTTACCTGAAGACTTTCCAGACATATTTTAAGTTGTCGTGCTCTATCTTCTTTTAGTAGTAGCCCAATTTCAAAACCTTCATCCAATCCATGCTCTTGTAGATTTGCCGACATCAACATACCTTCGTTGCGCTCGTTCCAAATCGCTTTTGCATGCAACCACTTATATCCGAGAATTTGCGCACCTGATTTTGCTAAGTTTATCAACGCAGGCATTGATGCTGGCCTAATACGCGAAAGTATCTTCACTCTTACACCAGCCCTTGCTTTATCACAAATCGCGTCAACAACCTCGTGATCCTCCTGCCAACCGAAACTTGATACAATTAACTCTTGTTTACTGTCTTTTACAATTTTCAACAGTTGCTCACGAATACTCTGTTGATGTGGGCTCGTGCATACAATTCTTTCCAACGTTGTTGGAAACTCAACCTCCCCCAAAGGTTGAATAGCGGTGAAGTTATCCTCATCAATCATTTCATGTTCAGCATACTCAAACATAGCCCACTTCAATAGTTGAACAGATTCTATAATCTCCTTATTTTCGAGAATAACCGCTAGTTCTTCATTACGTTCAAACGCTTCTTTAGTTAAGTTACCAGTAAACAAAATCCCCTTAGCATTCTTGTTATTACTAGTATTGAGAGCATCTACGAGTACAATTTTTGAATGAAAATGAGGTGCAGAACGAAAAAGTACTTTTCCACCTAACCTTTTGAGCATTTTCACATGCTGTTCTAGACACATTTTACCAAAATCATCATCAGGAACCTCACCCTCCAATCTTGTTTCACAGGCAAGCATGATATAAACACGAATACCACGCGAGGCCGCTTCGAAAATGGCGTCCTCTAAAGAGGTATCAGCTAGTAAAAAGCTGCTCATCACAACAGATTCTTTTGCACCATTTATCAATTGAACGAGGTAACTAGCTAATTCACGATTCTTTCCGGATAAATAAAATCCTTCTTGTCTCTCGTTATTACTCTTATCTATACTTCTTAGATGTTCACTCCAAAAAGGTGGTAATTTAACGTTAGACTGGTTTACTTTTCTACTACGTTTAGCTGTTATTTTTTCTAGCATCATCTTCTCTCCTAAAGGTCCCAATCTAACGCTGCAACGAGGTGCCAATCTCTTTTTGTACGAGTTTTGTCTTCTAAATTAACAATCCTCGCTAAATCCACCATTCTCAGTAATACAACAGAAAAGCCCTCAAACGATCTCTCTACCTGTTCACACCACTTCTTATAATTTGCTTTAGATGCATAGTTATCTATCATTGAATTCAGAAGCCAGACAGACCACTCTTGTGCACATTCCAGATTTACCGGTCTTAATTTTACACCTTGTGCGGTGAAGTCATCGAAAGGTTTAGAACCTCCAACCTCAGGTGAATTAAATCGAATATCTACCGTCATTGTCTTACGACAATTTTCATTAAGTCGATTAAATTTAACCTCTAATGCATTTTTCTCTTTGTTCCATCTGTCAATGAATCTATTGTGTTCCAATAATCTTATCCAAATCTCTTCAACTTCCGCCTTGGGACTAGAAAAATAATTAATTACTTTATCTTCCGTAGATAACGTGTGCGTCTTCTTTGTAACATTCCACTCAACGAAAAAGCGTTGTTCGTTGTTTAATATTTCACCTTTGTCATTCAAAAACTCAATAACAACAGGGTCCCCACCTGCGCATGGTTGTCCATCTATATTCTTTATTTTTTGTTTAATCCATGGTGAAAGATTACGGACATTTTCCATCCGTTTTTGCGTTTTTTCTCTATTTCTAGATAACGCCTCTTCCCTCGCTACAGGTTCTCTAAATTGTTTTAATTGCACTATCGGGAAAGGTAGCATTGCGTCATCACTAAACGTAATCTCCCACACCCCTTCTTCTGGAATATAAATCTTATCCTCTTCTAGCGCCTTTTCACCTGCTTTTGACAACTCAAAGCTATTGCGACTTTTTCCTCGTGACTCCTTCTGAACTAACCCAAAATCTTGAGCTTGACTGAGCAATTTTTCTGCAATACCTAAACGTGCTCTCTCCTCGAATAAGAGATGTTGCGCAATATCCTTAGCGGTATTGCAACCATCTCTAATGCACTTTAGAATCAAACTATATTCAGGGCGCTTTTCAGCTCTTTGAATTCGTCCTGAAACAACCCACGATTCTAGTTTAACTTCTCTTCTTAGAATGAGTTCATTTTTCATTATTTTCATCTTACCCCTCAACTGTCGTGGACCAAGATAGCTCTTTAGGCAATTCCGCAAGCACTCCTGTAGCTTTTTGCATTGCATTGCGATTACCAAAAATAACTAATCCGTATCTCGCTCTCGTAATAGCTACATTCAATCTATTAGGACTTTCTAGGAAACTAGTGGGATGTGAGTTTGAAAAACTCAATAAGACTAAATCAGCTTCATGTCCTTGAAATCTATCTACAGTACAAACTTGAATCGCCAGATGACGATTACGTTTGTCTCCACGTGAAAAGTGACGAAAAGCCCTGTGATTTCCCGTCCATTTTCTTAATTGCTGTCGTATGTCTTTTTCTTGTGCTCTATAAAAAGATAATATTGCAACTTCCCATGGTTTATCGTCTTCTTTATCACTTTGACTCGCCCATAGGTCGAAGTCTTTCAGTTCTTTCATCACAGCAGCAACTTCCTTACTGTTTCTATTCCCACTTTCGCTACGGTTATTTTTTTTAACATCCATCCATATTGCTCTTTTTCGATCCGATTTATACCCCCACGACCTTCTTTGCTCCATAAAATTGGGGGTAAACAATGAATTTTCTTGATATATTCTTCGATGTGAAAAGTCGGCTATTTCTTGATGCATACGATGTTGATGACGTAGTGTTACAGCTCTATCACTATAAATACGATCGGGAAGGCCATCAGACAAAGCTGTCCCTTCACGCTGCCCTGCTGCTCGTTCAAACCCTGATTGCAACGACTCGATAACTGATGGCAAAGCAACACGTCGAACTCTATCTATTTTATCAAAAACTGATTCTCTTTCTTGTTTGTTGTCAAAAGGTAATAATGCTTTGATTTGTTTATTTAACCGCTGACTAGTGCTAGTTTTTTCGTCAGCGGTTAAATAATTGTGTCTTTGTTCATATAAGCGAGAAAGTCGCCAAGCTATTTCTTCTTCCCACTTGGTTTCACTCGGGCGAGTCTTCAAACTTGCAACTTTAGCTTTATACCGACTGAGAACCTTTCTATGAACTTCGTTTTCATTTCCTCGTATCTTTATAATATCAAGAGGTATCTTCGACCTGTTTTCATCAATGAAATCTTTATCTGCTACAATTATTGATGCATAGGGAATCTCATTTTGATCTGTACTTGGGTGCGTAACTAAAACACCTTTGTTTCTGGCTTGTTCTTCGTAATATGTCTGGACTATCTTTTTTCCATTTACAACTAATGTTGTTTTTCTATTCTTATTAGCTACCAAAGATGACGCATAAAAAACATCTAGACAAGCATTACGTTTATAGTCATCAGACAAACATGGTGCTATATTTATAGCCATTGACTCGTCGTCTACATATGGTGAAAGTTGCTTTTGATCTCCTACCAACACCCATTTCTTTGCAAGAAGAGCTGGCACTAAAAATTCTTGAAAAGTTGTCTTTGAAGCCTCATCAATGATCATATAATCAAACTGAGGGTTTGACTCACCCTTGTCCTTAATGCCTGGATGTTGAAGAAGACCAATGGTCGTGCCACATATTAAGTTGGCCCCCTCCAGTACCATTTTCTGGATAGTTTGATTCCCTTTACGAAGTTGCTCAAGTAGTTCCCTCTGCGCCTCTGAAAGGTTTTCAATTTTTTTTAATTCCCTTAACAAGCGATCTCTTTCTGTTGATAAAAACATTTCAAGTTGACAGCTCTTGACCTCTTCAGAGATATTTGATTTATCACCAATACGGATCGGTATGATCACGTCCTTTATCTCACTGTCTTCTTTTAAAATTCTCTCTAAGACATTATCAACAGCCACGTGAGTTGAGGCACACAACAGAATCCTTTTGCCCTGAAGTGCTAATTGAATTATTAGCTCTAAAATAGCAGTAGTTTTTCCGGACCCTGGTGGTCCCTCTAAAAATGCAAAATCTGGTGTGTGCAGTGCCTTCTCAACAAATTTACGCTGCTCATTAGTTCCTGGTCGCCTAGCATCAGTAAGGACGTACCATTTTTCGACTGGTTTTCGAAATAATATCTCGATAGGATCTTCAATACTCTCCCATTTAGCGTGACTTCTTGCTTCAAATAAACGAAGTAATGGTCGATGAGAACTACAAGGCGTATCTTGTAGTATTTTTAATGAATCTAGCTGACACCTCAAAGTGTATGTATTAGGTCGTAAAACTAGGAAAGGTTCTTCAGGTTTGCGATCAAGTAGCAACTGTTCGGAATCTTGATCTCTATCTAAAATATTTATTTGTTTATTCTGTGAAAATTGGATTCTATTACTCGCATACTGCTTTGTTAAATGCCAACCATGGCCTCCTTCACATTCATATACACTCAGATCAACCTTAGCTTTTGATGCTACTTCTAAGGCATGCTCCTTTGTTTGATATGCTAATTTTGGCTTACCATTTTTTTGTCGACATTTTGGACATTCAATAGCTGGAGATGCAACATTTATCCAATCAATATTGTTGGCCTCATATACTTCTTTATTATTCTCATCAAGAAAATTTCTAAAGATTGTATCGTCTGAGCAAAAGTCTATTTCTTTCAACTGTACCCAAACACCTCTAACCTTTCCCTCTACAGCAGAGGGCAACTCTTCCTCAACAGGTTCCCATGCGAGGCGTTTGACAGCATTAGAACTTTCTAGGTACTGCTTGGTATTATCTAAAAATTTATAAAAATTCTGTAATCCATTAAAGGTTTTCTGAAGAAGAATATCAGGTCGATGTTCTTCTAAATTCGCGTAATGTAATAAAGCCATACATACTCCAGTTTGTGTTTATCGGGTCAAATGTAATTGTTAGCTTTAGACTCTTCAAAACACATGCCAACATTTCAACTTGTTATATTGCTACATATTAAGGGCTACACAGAATGAAACGAGGCATCAAAGCGGAAAAATTTCTCCAGAGCGGAATCTTTCTTCTACGAAAGAACCTTCTAAGCAACAACCAACCCGGGGCACTCTGTTCAGTATATTGTATTTAAGTATTTGAGTTAAAACAGTGGAATTAGTTACCAACAGGCTTAGTATACAAAGCAACACCTACCCACACTCACTTATTCAAATTTGACCACAGATTTCGATGACAAATAGCCATCTTTATCAAAAATTAAATGTGTTTCCTTCAAACAAATACCTTTTCGAATTTTTTGATCTGATATTCTTTTTGCTTTTTCTCTACCAACGTCTGTAAAATTCTCCGACCCAATAAGACTCAACTTCACCCCATGGTAAATGCAAGTCTTCATAGACAGTGAAGGAGTTTCAGGAGGAGGTAAGCTCTTCTTCTCATGCCTAGGCTTTTCTCGATTACTCGCTGAATTACGATTAAAATCGCGTCGTTCAGAATTAACATCATCATTTTTATCTTGTTTCAACAGGTTGGAGATCCACATTAAAAGTAATACACCCACAAAAACACCAATCCATATCAAATCCTCTGTACCAGAAGAATGGCGATAGTTTCCCCGCCAAGCATAGCAATACTTGGGCTCTGAGAAAACGATAACTAGCAAAATAAGAAAAACTCTATACATAGAAACTCAAGTGTTTAATGATTTCATGACAATTACCTTAACTTCTTACATTCTCAGTATACTTACAGCCTGTTGTCTTATATGCTGAACAACCATAAAAATCGCCATACTTTCCATTTCTCTTCGTCAGCACACCGCCTCCGCACCTAGGACAACTTTTAACAACATTCTCACACAATGAGTTCTGACAGCGGTAAAGTCCTCGAACTTTCTTCATTGGGTACTTGTTGCAAGCTCCACAAGCAGCTGGTGTGTTCTTGCAGAAAGGAAAATTGCCACATCCGAAGAAAAATCGGTCTCCTTGCATTACTCTAATCTTAATATCACCAGTCTCGCAAGAATCACATTTGCCATAATTAACAGGTAAATGCGCTACACCATCTTCACTTAGTATATCGAAGTTATATTCGTTTCGTTCTTCGTCACAAATCTCTTCAATAAACACTGACGGTGAGTTGAAATCATACACAATGTATGTGTGTTGCTTAGCTCGAGTTACAGCGACATAAAAAAGTCTACGCTCTTCCGAGTAATCATAAGGTTCAGCTTCAGGTAGCACGAGATCAAGCAAAGGGTCATCACCGATCTTCGATGGAAACCCATATAGCGAATCGTTAACATCAACGAGGATTACAACATCTTCTTCCTTTCCTTTACTTCCGTGAACAGTATCAAAGGTGAATTGACAATTAGGATACTTTGACGATAGCTGATTAAAACAGTCAGGCTTACAAAATTTATAGCGCCCTAAAATGTAAATCGATTTTGCTGTGGGATCTGTAGCTATTAAGCTTTCTAGACATTGCTCAATTGCTCCGTCAACATTATTACCATGCTTAACAAGAGTTACTGAGTTATCCAACACTTGTGTGTGAGAATTAACTTCCTTTTTTAACTGTGATGGATTTTTAGTAACAAATGTTGTGGCAAAATCATTAATTTTATCATTAAACCTGAATGTCCTATTGAGCGCTATCTCTTGGGTATAACCAAAATAACTACTGAATTTTGCAGTGTAATTAATATCAGCACCTGAAAATTTATAAATACTCTGCCAATCATCACCCACACAAGTAAGGGTAGTATCCTTACCAAACTTAATAAGAGATTTAACCAAATCTGCTCTTATAGCTGAAATATCCTGAAACTCATCAACTAAGATATATTTATATCTCGGTTTGTATCTCCCTTCCTCAATAACTACGATTGCCTCGCGAATCATATCGCTAAAATCAATCGTGTTAGCTCTCTTTAGCTCAGCCGTATATTCAGATAATATAGGCTCAAAAATGTCTATAAATGCATGACAACGAGCCTTGTCTGTTTCTTTTTGATCAGCTGCTATTCTCAAATCACCAAAGGACTTCCCGGACTGTTTAAAAAGATCCAAAAATGTGGCAACTAACTTTGTGAACTGGGTTACTTTCTTCTCTTCACCAAGTTTAGAAAACAGTTCTAATAATTCGTGATAAGATATTGCGTTAAATTTCACTCCATGCTGCTCAAGTTTGGACTGTAGCAATTCGATAAGAGTTCCCTCTCTCATCTCATAGCTGTATGTCTCAACCAAGGTTGTATCATACTTCTCATGCAGAGCCCTCTTCCACCGTATCCCTTCTTGATACTCGTGTTGATCTACAAAAGGAGCGGTATTACCCTTTCTATCAACCCCTAAATGTTCGAGATAAATGTCATACTCAGGTAAGTAAAAATCAGGTTGGTATTGACTATGTGTTTCAGTCGCGGTCTCGTACTGATAATGAGCTTCGTATTCATACTCAATTCCGTTTACAAAGAGATAATCTGCGATAATTACCTCTTCATGGCTTTTGACTACTTCTTGCTTGAGAGTCTTCTTGCCATTAGAATTTTCATAAGAACGAGCCTTTAATGTTTGGACGTTATTCTCTCTTAGTGCTTCAAAATATTCCCCTGGAAATTCAAAACTAAATTGCTCCTGATATTTAGTCAAATATGCGATAAAATATTCGACAATCTTCCTGTTGTATTCTTTATCAGCAGCACATAAAGATTCTACTACCTTATTAATAAACGCAGTAAAGGTTCCCAAGTCTTCTTGCAGCTTAGTAACACTTGGTTTTTTACCAGTAGCTTCCCCAATAATATCAAGACCTAGCTTATGAAATGTATTGGTTGTAATACCTGTAACGTGTGGAAGTTTCTCATCGATTCTTTCATTGGTTTCTTTACTAGCTTTCCGACCATAAGCTAAGATTAAAATATCATTCGCCTTGGCAAGACCCGAATCTACTAGATATCCAGCTTTTGCTATAATGACACTTGTCTTACCACTACCTGCTCCTGCTAAAACCAAGTTATTATCTTCGTTAACGATACAAGCTAAACGCTGTCGATCTGTTAATGGGTTATTTTCTACCGTGTCAAAAAAATCCTTATAACTGTTAAGCTCTTTACCTATAAATTCCTTATTTCTTTCTTCTCTGACTTCATGCCCATTTGTAAACAGTTGAGTAAAATTCGTAACCTGCTCTTTCTTCTTTTCAGAAATCAAACTCAAAGCGAATTTATTGGTAAAACAACCTGCTACTTCATTGTTTTGCTCAAACCATTTCTCTACATGACTATAGCGAGCATATTTATTTTGAGTGATTGTATCAAAGGCTTCAATTCCTTGATCAACCTTTGGTAAATCTACCTCAATCCTATTGGAGAAATAATTAGTTATTTTTTGAACAACTTTACTGAAAGAATATTCTGTAGATTTCTTACTGATACCTGATATTGAAACACGTTGTCCATCTGCTAACTCAATGATGAACTTATTCCACAAAATCCCTCTAGACAGAATAGGTTTATTTGAAATGTTCGCGAAACATATTTCCTTATCATTTCCTCGTTTTCGCTCTTGCAATAGGTCGTCATTAACAGTGAGAGTGTAATCACTATTAAATGTGAATAGCTTATAAATCCGGCTAGTTGCTATTTCAGTCATTGATAGTTAAACTTAAAAAAATAGAGATTAGCAAGGAAGAGTAGAACGACATTTAGGAAAGCTAGAACATCCCCAAAAGCTGTTGCCTGCGTTAGATCCTTTCTTTGCAACTCTATGAATCATTTCCGCACCACATTTTGGGCATATTGGATTAGCGTTATTATCTACCTGAGGTGTCTCATTAGCAACTTTTCTATCCTGTGACACGTTTTTCTGTTTCTTACTCTTGAGTAGAGACATGACTGCTCCAAACAAAAAAAGAAGAGGAAAGATGTATTGTCCTATTTGTGCAAAGACATGAAGAATTGTTTGTAAGAAGTTTCTACTAATATTTTCAATTTCAGTAGCTGCGGTGATTCCTTGCCCCACGTACCAGTGCAGAATTACATAGGAGAGTATTGCTAAGGTAACACCCGCCCCCCAATGTAGCCTAGATACTAGTTCAACAACATCTTCTGCTGTACTTTTCCTTTTACGTGCCATTATTTCTCCTTATTTAACAAACGACATCTCCCAAACCTAAAGTATCTGGGTCCTCTGCTATTCTATCTTGAACCGGCTTTTCATTTAACTCTGGATGATTCTTAATTGAAGCTTTCTCAAATTTTGCAAATTCCATAATCAGGTCCTTGTGCTTGAAAAGTACCTATTATTGAAAAACCTCATTCATCATATCTGAACCTGTCACAACACCAGGACTCACGACAGCATCACCTAATATTGTTTTTTGTGCTAACAAGCGATCAAGCATAACATCAAAGGAGTCATATTCAGGATGCAGCGATACAGGTAAATACACATTAACCTCTTTTTCCTGACCTATTCGATAGACTCTGTCTGTGGCCTGATCCTCTTTTGCTGGATTCCAATGTCGCTCTATATGTATAACGTTATTTGCCCCTGTTACAGTAAGCCCTACACCGGCTGCCACCGGAGACATAATGATCACACCAAATCCAGGTTTACTTTGAAAATTATCAATAATTCTCTTTCTAGTCTCCTCAGATTTGTTTGAAACGGCTTTTGTGTCACCATTAACGATAGCAATTGAAATTGAAAAAATTGACTGTAAAACTGCTGCAAGCAATGTCTGAACCTTTTTGCTTGTTACAAATAAGATTGCCTTTTCCTCCCTTTTCTTAACCTCAACGAGAACCTTCAGAACACTACTTAGCTTAGCTGATGACTCCATAGCCCTAACTGCATCTTTTGGTTTGGCAACATGAGCAATTATTCCTTCAACATTGTCGTGAATTGATATTATCCGCATTTCTGTCAACGCAGCTAACGCAACCTGTTGTTTGCTATCTGAAGTGTTTACCCTCTCAATTATATTTTGGTATTTTTCTAATTGCCCACCGGTCATCAACCGAGCTAATTCGCTGTTATAAACAATATTATTTTTCCCAACTGCGGGTTTATCCCGCAAACCTGTATGGATATATTTTTCAGGTAGCCCATCTAGCTCCTCAGCTTTTGTTCTTCTCAACATGAAGTGACCGATTTTATCTCGCAAAGCTTTTCCAACAGTCAACTTCACAACTTGATCTTCTTTGCTTTTTAAGATAGGAGCGACGTATTTGACTCTAAAATCTTTCCAAGTACCGAGCAAACCGGGAATTGCGGTATCAGCAAGACACCAAAAATCTTTTAACGAATTTTCAACTGGCGTACCTGTTGCTAGTAACCGAAAGTCTGCATTGAGTGCTTTTGCAGCCCGAGTCTGCAATGCATTAGGGTTCTTCAAGTTTTGAGCTTCATCAAAAGCAGCTACAAACCAATGAATTTTGCTTAATGAAAACTGATAATCGCGTAAGGTCGCATAAGACATAAGAACCAACCTATTAGGCATATCCAGCCGTTCATGCCCGAACTCTTTACCGACCTTTAATGCATATCGCACACCTGTTCCCTCTAAATCCTGAGATGTTTCCTTTGTCGCCCCTATTACTTTAAATTTTTTTAGATCACCACCACCTTGAAGGAGTACAACATCTTGAAAGGGTGACTTTTTAAAGGTTACATCAATTTCATCTTTCCAATTCTCTAAAAGAGCTACAGGCGCAACCAGCATAACTGGTGAAGTATTCTTCCCTTCAGCCTTATTACGCTCAATCATTTCATGGATTGCCACAAGCGTCATATAGGTTTTACCAAGCCCCATATCATCTGCTAATATGACACCACTACCACCTTCAACAACTTGCCCATGTGCAATATTAGCGAGCAACCACTGAACGCCTGCTTCTTGATGCGGGTATGGTGAGCGTAATAAATTATGACGAGAAAACTCTTGTTTGTTGATTGTCTCCGTCGTTAGTTCACCAACAGAAACCTCAAAGACATCATCTTCATCATTTGTAATGATATCAACTACAGTCGCTGCTGGTTTGCTTGATTCATCACCCTCAGAATATGACGTTATTTTTTCTTCAACAGCTGCTAACTGTTTTTCAAAAGTATCAGGATCCTGAACATCCACCACCTGATCGTCATATACAAAAGAAGAGGAACCTGTTGCTTGTGCTTCTTTGTATAACTTTTTTACTTCTTCAACATCCTCAATAGTCTCAAGATCCTGAACTTTGAAGATTGGCTCAGTTTTTCGATCGTCGTCTTTCGCCTGAAACCAATCCAAACCTGTTTTCTCAATATCTCCAAAGTAGGCTTGAACAAATTCTGTAGCTCCTTGCAATCGAGCGGAAACTCCATTCTCCAGGTCGACAAGTGATGCATCTATAAAAGCAGTTGGATTTTTCAGAAAACTTTTAACACTTTGTTTCGGTATCTTTCGATTAGATAATATTTCATGTACTGCTTCTAATCTCTTTGAATCAAGGATAAAGAAATCATTTCCGACTTTAAACATTCCTTCCGTTTTTTTATTCTCAATATTCCCTAGGCGACGTGTTATTTGTTCTTCACTCGCACCACCACCCAATGATGGTGTCAATAGAAGATCCCCTGCGGGTGTTTCCTTGATGAAAACACCTACCTTCTCAGGTCTATGAATCGTTAAATTGTCGAAGTGTTCCAAGGAAGCTTTACAACCTTGTTTTACTGCGCTTTGCAAGCTGTGTATTAGGCGGTTATTTTCTAACTCACTCCTCAATCCATCATCTAGCTTTGAGTGGTTTTCAATCGCTTTTAAAAACGTCCAATCGGCCAAATTAAGACTATATTTTTTACTACCAAGAACTAGAAATGGACCTTCAATTTTAAAGGCTGAAGTTTCCCTTCCATCAGGTGTCGTTATTTTCGGAATTGCGCGAAAGGAAGCCTGTGTTGTCACTCCATCAAACGACATTTGAATAGACGGTGAGAAGATATCAGGCAACTTAAATAATTCACGAAATTCCTGAGAACCGTCACTGATTAATCGAACAATCTCATGATCGGTGATGCTAAAACCATTAGCAAAGCGTTCAGCCAATCCTTGCTCTTCCAGAGAGGTCAAGGTTACATACTGCATACCTAAAAGAAGATTCTTTATTGCTAGTGCTTCAATTGCATCAAAATCTTTATGTGGAAGAGTGAAAACAACTCCATCAATATCGACTCCCCATTGAAAAGACTTCTGAGAGTCACCTGAACGAAATTTCTGCCATGCATCTTGAATTATGTTCATAATTAGATTCCAAACCGGTATCGATAATCGTAATAATCTTCTGATGACATCATCTCACTTGGAATCACGTGAATGCCCTCTTCTCTTAAGAAAGTGATCGCTTGATTCTGCCAATGAAGATGAACGTGCTTTATTGATTTTAACCTTTCACCTTGTCCTGAAAATTCACGATAAAATTGAGACTCAAGTAGAACTCTGAAATCACCGTCTGCAACAGGTTTTTCTTGATAAGAGGCTAATAAAGACTGTGTTGGTATCTTTGTCATCGCCTTAAGAGTGAAGCTATGACTACCCTCAACTAAATGAACCTTTCCAAGATTAAGATATATAACGGATGTATCTGATGACCTAAGTTCAGAATATTTTGGCATTTCAGATTCTTTAAAAGAACGCTGCAAAAAGCTACTTGCCTTCTTACCCAAGAAAAGCCTGGAATCTAAAATTAACTTTTGTTTTAACAGTCCTTGTAAAAAATGTTTACGGGGTAAAAACATCCTCTCGACATCACGATTGCCACCCTCTCTTGCTGCTTGTTCAAGAGCTTGAAGAAATAATTCTAAATCAAATCGGGATAACCACCCTCTTACCTTCGTAATCATGTTACTAGGGAGGTGTGCCCACCACTTCTGAAATGATGGGGCACTACGCGGAACTCGAGGGTCACCAGCAATTGTTAATAATACAGATCGCCAGGGTTCTGAAATATTATGCACGTCTGAACGCTGAATTATTATCTTCATTGCTTCATGACCAAGCAATAAATCTTGCTTATAAGGACTGTTATGCACAGAAGGTTTCTTGATTTGATCTAACACAGAGTGATCGCTACCAACCTCTATCTGTCTTAATGTCTCTAAATAATAAAGTTTGACACATTGATCATGAAACTGTCCCCGAGTAAAATGAGATATGCCTACTTTCTCATAAGCGACATCCAAATCCCATAATCGTTGCACCGCATTGTTAACCATTTTTGCTGGTGCATCAGGGCTAAAGATCAACTCTTGAAACTTGAATAATTTGGAAAATTCTGAACTCTTTGTTCTAGCTCTTAGCGAATCTAGGATGAGATTTCTTATAACTCCAAGAGTCTTTTCCTTCGTAAATTTTACATAGTGTGTCAAATACGCTTGGATTAAATATTTTAGAGAAAGACTAGATAATGGATTTTTCGCATATCGAATTGCTTCTACTATCTCTGGTGTTACAACAATATTTGAGTAAAATTTTTCATTGCTAGACAGGAGGTGTAAAAATGCACGAACTGTCAATGAAGAGGTCAAATGGTATTGTAAAGGATCTCCTGCTAACAATCTTCTACCCAACATTGAGCAAGTATTCCTAAACTTATCTGAACTCTTCCCTGCTCTAGTCGTTAGTTGTTGAGCGACAATCGTACTGTTCTTTATGACTTTAAATTCATTCTCTCGCCATTCAGGTAATGAAAAAGAGAGATCCAAAGAACGTAAGGTTATCATTTAACAATTCCTCCGATATCCTCGAGATCAGTTTCTGAAATGTGTCGAATTGTTACACGAATATCAATACGCCTATTTTTACTACTATTCTCAGGATGCCCTGCTTCAGGAAAAGCAGGTCTTGAGCCAGCATAACCGCTCACAGAAAACAAAGGTGCCCCAATATAGTTTACTTTATTTTTTAGACCATCATTTGTTATCTCTGGCTGATTCCAGAACTCCCAAACTCTAATCGATCTTTCTGCTGACAAGGGCCAATTACCATTAGAAAAGCCCCGGTAACGAGCAAAGGGAGTGGTATCCGTATGACCTTCAACAAATATAGTATCAAAAAATTCTTGGTTTTTTGGATTCTCAGCTAAGACATTGTCTATAGCCTTTCCTATATGGCCTAAATTGGTTTTATATTCGTTTGGAATTTTGGAGCTACCTTGAGGAAAAGTCAATTGTTTCTCAGGAATGCGCAAAACGGTATAGTTTTCAACAACTTCAACAAATACACCAATTTCGTTTAATCTCTTCTGTAAATCTAACAGAAAGACCTTACGTGTTTGCTGAGCCTCAACAATGGTCTCGTTTATCTTTTTACTTTTCTCCATCAATTGTACTAGAAGGGCCGCAGAAGCTAAGATAAACAAGACAAGCAACCCTGCCATCACATCTGAGAATGACATCCAGTATGGATTTTCCTCATCAACAGGTTTATTTGAATGGCGTGACAAGCTTTTCATATTATGCGCCTACTTTAGTTTCAATTTCATCAACAATATCATTGATGGAACTAACCGCCTTAACCATAGAATCAGAAAATTGACTCGTCTGTTTATTCCATTCATTCATCCTTACATTAACTTGAGTAGACACATTGTCGGCGTACTCGCGTAGGAGCTTCGCCACTTGTGTCTCAACACTATCAATATGGTCTCCCAAGGACTCACCTAGGTCCTCAAAATGGTTTTTCACAGCTTTCAGCCCATCAGTTGCAACTTCTGCTGCTTCACCGAAGATAAGTGAGGATTGTTTAACAGAATCTGAAGCAGTAACTATCGATGTAGCCGTCTGAGAGAGCTCATTATTGACAGAAGTTGTTGATTCTACCAATTTGCCAGTTTCGTCAACAGCGCTTTGGATGCTTCCACTTAGTTCCTCACTCGCATTTTTCACGCTAGTTCCTAGCAACATCAACTGACTACTTGCATCACGAAGATTAGTCGTGGTTTGATCTAAAGTATTTACGATGCCTTGGTTGGCTGAGAGTGCGGAACTAAAACCTGTAATCAGTAAATCAATTTGGTTGGTGATCTCAGACATTTGATTCGCATAAGTGCCAAACTGCTCACTTACATTATCGAGAATATCTTTTTGGGTGTCTTGAACATCCGTTAAAGTTTTATTTATCGTGTCAGATGTGTTTTTACTTGCTTCAGACTGATCTTTGAGTTGCTTGGCAACATTCTGTCCAACTCCACGAATAATAGTAGATAAATCTTGTGATGCTTTTTCTCGTTCTACCTGTTGCAGTTCGATGTTCTTATTTAATTCATTTCTAATTTCTGTTGTAATACTAGAAAGGTCTTTATGTAAACGAGCTGATGAACTCTCAATAATCTGTAGAATATTATCTGTAACTGCTTTGGATTGTTTTTCTTGCGTTTCAGAAAGGCTTTTAACGTGTTCTTCATAGAGATTCTGTTGATCAATTGTATGCTGATGAAACTGTTTGTTTTGCTCATTCAAGTTATCTACCAGACCGGTAATATGGTTTCCAGCAGCTGAGAAACTATCCTCCATATGCGTTGCTGCTTTATGTAGGGCATCAGCTTGTTCTTTTCCTGCATCCCCTATTTTATCAGTGAAAGTGTTTACGATTTCTTTCAACGCCCTTTCAGATCGATCATTAGCTCCTGTAGTCAAACTTTCCAACGCTGGTGCCATTATCCCATTCAGTGCATCTCTAATTCCATCGTTGATGTTATTAGACATTTGCATGAGATTTTCTTGCATTCGGTCACTGATTTTCTCAGCTAGGCCATTCAGAGTCTCTTTAGATGCTTGGGAGCTACTCTCAATATCAACAAGGACTTCTTCTGGTGTAATTCTAGGGAAAAGATAATCTATACGGTTTTGTAATTTTGCTATTCTTTTAGTCACATGTGTTTCTAGAGTCTTTTCATAAAGATTAAATAAAAGACTCAACCCAACACCCCAAACGGATGTTAAAAAGGCAACAGAAGCTCCACTAATCATTGTGAAAATAGAATTCTTCATCGCTTCAGTGGAACTTGCTTCAAACCCTGATAGCCCCATCTGGAGACCAGCAAATGTGCCGAGTACACCTGTCGCAGTTAAAAAACTTGGGACAGCAGTAAAAAACCTACTATTGGCTATACCTTTTGCAAGGGTTCTAGAGTTAAAGAAATGATCAGCGTCAATTGTATTACGGACAGTCCGTAATCTTGCATTTTCTACAAGCGACTCATCAAACTCACCCCACAATTTCCCATATTTAGGCTTTTTATCAGCCCGCTCTCTTAGGCTTTGTCGGTCATCAAACAGAGTATCTCTAGATTGTTTTTTTAGGAGACGGTTATAAAAACTAACAGTGAAAAAAGCACGACAAGCGTTACGAAATGCCCATATAAAATTCACACTAAAAATTAAGACCAAGATAGCCCAAACAAGAGCACTAAAAACGTCACTATTTAAAGTGTTAATATCAATAACACCTGTATTTCTAAAAATTTCAATCGCTTCTATTAATGCTCCAAGATCTGGCCACAGACTTTCTACACTGAATTTAGAAATACTATCCACGAGCGCTCCTTTTCTATTTGCGTGTTTGCAACAAGTTCTCTAAAACTTTCTCAATAGTAGTCTAGAGACGCAAAACTAGAACCACAGCGTGGTAGGCTACTGGAATTAAAACAAATAAGACAATTAAGATATACCTTTATCTATATACTTATTCAATTAATTGAATAAAAATTCTAACTAATTAAATGAAAATATTTTTACACATTTGGGTTCAATCGTTTTACTCTTATTGATCTTATTACTACTCAGATATTATCGGATCAGTTTACGCTTTATCCTCGAACGGGGAAAAATACTATGAGCTCTTTTTGAAGTATTTGTAAACTATAGCTACTCACTTAAAACATCTTATTATTTGTTATGGTAATCAAAGAAAAGATAACATCTTTCAGATATCTGAAAACGAGTTTCACTGCTGTATGGATAAGACCTTTGTTGCTACTGCGTTGAGATAAGTCTTTTACTTTTTCTATAAAAGTAGATGGTGTATAGAACTGGTTGAAATTTTCATTTACATTCACATATCTACCTCCTGAATTAAGGTTATAAGAAACGAAAATAGCCCTTCAAGAAGAGTCCTAAAGGGCTAAGCGTTTACATAATGTATACACATTAATTGCATACATTTAAGATACTTATAAATACATCTTGTCTATATTTAATTCCTTTTACAATCATTATCATGAAATTGCAAACAACGTAGCGACACTAAACATTTTGGTTTTTCAGTGCTTCAGCTGCCTTCTGTAATGGAATCTTAAACACAGCTTCAAACTTCTGCATATTTTCTAAATGCCAGATCACTGATTCACTCCAGGTCTCTTTATTGAAACCATCTGCCTTACAACAGAACTGTACTCTAGACATTTTTTTGTTATCGAGTCTCATCCAATCCATCGGCGACTCAAATTTTCCTTCAATCTCATCTTTTAATTCAGCTAGATAGTCGAAAAGAAATTTATTTTCAGCAGCAATAGAACGACTAAGAGCAAGTTCTATACGTAGTTCCTTTTTAAGAAATATAAGGTTATACGAGCAGCCACTTAATCCTGAACCAGCGGACAACCAATGATCTTTACTAGGGTTTATATTGTCATAAAGGGTACAGGTGCTTTTATAGAATACTTCTAACGCTTGCTGCCAATATTCCTGTCTGAAATTGTGGCGACTTTTCAGCACCACCTCTGTGTTCTTTTCTTCAGCCTTTTTTGCGTTAATCCCAATCATTAACTCTTTAGCTTCAGGAGTTGGAATAATCTGGTCAATATTAATTAGTAGATGGTCAGCTAGTGAATATGGAGTTACTTTAAAACATTGAATATTGACGCCTTGCGCAAGTAACCATAATGCAGTGCTAGTAACTTCTTTTCGGAAATTTGCAGCGACCAACATCAATCTCTGGCTATTCCCTAAGTTTAATTTGACCTCGTCCAAGTCTGGAGCGTCGAGAAAATCAGATATTCGTGCAACAGCGTCAGTTGACTCCTGAGTGGATTCGTCGCTGTCTTTATCTACCTCGTAACGGTTAATATATTTTTGGTATATTTCAACGATTTGACTTTTCGTTAAGCTAGCGCAGTAAGAAACATACTTGAGTGATTGCCAGACTACATCTCGACCGCTATCATCAAGTTTGTTCTCGATTATGACGAGATTACCATCTTTATCCAGTGCTAATAAATCAAGTCGCTCGCGGGTATCATCAAAACCATCAAATTCCTTTTGAATGATCAGCAAATCCTCCCCTAATGCATCGGGTTGATATGCTAACCACTCTTGAAGGTGCTTGCGTTCAGTAAATCCAAGTTCACTAAAACTCTTTGTTGTAACTGGATTAATACGGTTGGTCTGATGATTTACGGTAAACATATTGTCTCCAAATCTACCTATTTGAACTACCACATTCCTGCTTGAGGTAACTGAAGCAAAGCCCAGATTCTCTCATACACATTTTCAAGATCAATATCAGATAGATCTCTATCAAATATCCTGTCAAAATCCCATATCATCTGTTGATAATCTTGACCCTTTTTATGAGATCTGCCTTCATGGTGTAAGGACGCCAAATAATTCCCTACTGTATTAAAAGTCTCATAGGTTTGTTTATAATGCGTCTCAAGATAAGCAGCTATATCTGTGCAACTCAGCTCGTTGTTTCCGTTCCTTAACACTTCAGAACGAGTTTAGCTCCAAACCCTTTAACATGTCGAACTCGATACCCTTTTGAATTATTATTAAGTACTGGTACTAAATTTTTTCTAATCTCTTTAGCGGCAACTGTTTCTTTACTTCTCTTACGATTTTTCGATTCATTAAGTTCTACGATTAACTCTTCTTTATCCACTTTAATCGTTAAAGAATCAATATCTGTAACTAATCGTTCATTGGGTGATTTTGTTTTGTCATAGATCATAACCCTAGCTAAACAGACGAGAATAAAGCCACCATAGCTTCTCTGGGTGACCTTCTCTGCTTGCTTAATTTCATGCAATCTATCGTCTGAATTATTCTCCTGAACTTTTGCCTGCTCAAATATATTCTTTAAGAAAGACATATCTCCATTTGAAAATTTCATACCAAAAATATCATATTCTTTGGATGGAAGTTGAATATCCAAATGATATTTTGAATCAAAGAAATACGATAATATGCTCCATAGTAAATCTTTGTATGATGGAAATATATCTTCTTTAAATTTTTGGTATGCTTCCGAGCTAATGGCTTTTGTAGATTTGCTCAGTATTTCATCTATCAAACCTTCTGAAAGTCCCTCATCTATTGCAACCTCTTTTATTTCTCTAACCAAAAAAGAATAATCCATGCTCACATTTTCTTTCAATGTACTAATGTGCTGAGCTATTAAGGTACAAATGTTAAAAACGAACCTAGGTAAATCCTCTTTCCCGAATTTATCTTTATGAATAAAAAAATCTGCGTATCGAGTTTGAGTAATCGGGTTATAATCTAAAGATGGTTCAACATTTACACACTGTTTTCTAACCATCTGAAGCCTACGGAAATGATCATATAACTCTATATTCGGTTGAATAATTTTAGGTATAGGGAATCGAGCGAAGTGTTTCAGTGAACACTCATCAATATCAATAAGTCCTTCCAGGAGTGCTTTTTTAATACAAGCCTCATAAGAAGTTGGTGTTTTCGGTTGTGTTTTTAGATAAGCAAGCGACTTAACTTCATAGTCACGTTGTCTTGCAAGTACGTCCTTATCTAAATATATCCCTTCATGGAGGACTGATAAAATAGGCTTTATTGATTCCAGTAGATATACATCTCTATATGAATTTTCGAGTAGATCTATCGATAGTAGAATAGAGATCAAATCGATACTAATAGGTACATGAGAATAATGTCCATCAATGGAAACAATTGACAATGCCCTGATCGTTTTAAACAAGCGCCTCAGTCGCTCTAACTTAATATTATCAACAACAACATCTAATTTTTCATAATCGATTAACAATAGCTTATATGCAAGGATCGTCAGGTCTTGACGCTCCTGTTGTCGTGACAACTCCTTATACAGTCTTCTGATTGATAATATATGGTGAACGTTTATATAATCAAAATTATCAATAACAGTTGTTGCCCACTTTTTTAATAGTGGATCTCGAATCGGTCTTAGTAATGTACTTTTGAACCCCGGTTGATTTCTCGCAAAAATCAACAAAGATTTCTCATCCCCTATAGTATTTTTTGCATGACCGAAATTGGAAAGCAATAACCATGATTTTATGAGACCATTTCCTTTATACTCAGTACCATTAACTTTTACCCCACCTTGAGCTGCTGTTGGTGAACCTTTGTAAAGTTTATCAAGTAGATCAGTCAAACCTGCTTGAAGAAGGATATATTCATATCTTGTATGAGATGCTCCTTCCAGAACAGTAGAAATAAGTCCAAGTTGATGTATATCTTTTTGACGGTCAATCTCGGACAATTCTTTATATATCTTGAGAACTTGCTCCGCGAGACAGTAAAAACTTATATCAACTTTACCTAGGATTGGTAGGGAAACAGAAATATTATTATTTTTTGGCATAAAGAATTCTTCTTATGAAAAATGGCGCAACGTTATCTCGTTCTAGGGTAATTAGATATCCATCCTTGCCCCATTGACCTTTAACCACTCCAAATGTTTTTCATAGTTAGGGACGATTTTGTCTACTTCATTCCAAAACGCCTTGGTGTGATTTTTGTGCAATAAATGAACAAGCTCATGAACTACGATATAGCCAAGAACATCCATTGGTACCATAGCACATTTCCAGTGGAAATTAAGGTTTCCATTAGGTGAACAAGAAGCCCATCTATTTTGTAGATCCATCACCCTAATTTCATTTGCATTTACCCCAACCTTACCCTCAAATTGGTCAACCACAGAGTTGATTCTTGAGCGGAGTTTCCTTTTATAAAAGTCTACAAAATACTCTTTACCTTTACTTACCTCGGTTTTACTCAAGAAGAACTTACTCTGGAAGAATTGAACCTCTCCAAGTTTTTCTTCAACGAGTTTCAATCTATAATTTCTTCCAAAATAAAGAAACGACTGTCCACTCACGTATTCTCTATTAATTTTTCTATCGTTCAGCTGTTTCCATTCCGCAAGGTTCTTATGAATCTGATACTCCTTTGAAAGAAGAACCTCCCTAATTGAATCGTCGCTACTGTCGGCAGGTACTAAAGCTGACACAGATCCGTCTCGTTCAATGAAGATGCTGATTGTTTTTCTTTTACTTCTTCTTATCTCTATATCTATTCCTGAAACAATCATAACTACGAGGTTAATTCCTGATGTCTTTTCTGGGCGAGCGACATAACATCCACGGTTAATTTTTCACTTTTTATGGACACTTCTTCCAAATCACAGAAATCAAATATATCTTCAATTCTACCTTGAAGCGCCCGTATTTCAGCTTTCTTACTATTCCAGAAGTTAGGCTTATTAATAGCATCTTGCAGTTCTACCACAACCTCAGCAACCAATTTCTTCAGTTCTTCTTTTTGTTCTTCTGGCACTGCTTCATCTTTGTATATTATTAAACGGACGATATCGTAGAACGGTAACTCTTGTTCTGAAAGACCACTTTCTTGTCCTTCTCCCTTTCTTCCTTTGTCTAAATCTTCACGGAGTTTTTCAAACTCTTCAACTATTTGCTCCCAGTTCTTTTTATACTTATCTAGGATTTCCTCCATCCGCTTCAAGAACCCCTTATACATACCAGGGTCTTTCGGCATATTTGCCTTGATGTGCCTTCTAATAGCATGTTCCATCTCAGACGCTCTAGCCTTTTTATCTCCGCTAAGCTTATCTACTTCTTTTAAAAACTCATCAGACAACAAACTTACCGGAGGGACTTTACTATCAATACCGAGTGTTTCTAAATGAGTATCAATCATTTTCCTTACTTTCGGCTTAGCCCATTTAAGATCTAATGTTGCGTCTTTATATCTGTTTCTAATTCTCACCAACAAATAACCAAATCTCTTCGCTGGGATATAATATTGCTTAGCAACATCAGTACTGAAGAGTAAATCAAGACTATCAAAAAAGGATTTTAAGTACGTGTCAAACTGTGCTCTAAATGGAATTTCTTTAGCGAGGTCAATACAATCTTCAGCTAATCGAAACTCAGCATCTTTATCTGTCATCTTCTGCTCAGAAAATGCTCTAAAACTAGTGATTCCTCTATCCTCGAATAGCTGAATCATTCTGTTATATCTTGCCTCAAGGACAGGGACTTCTTTATTGATGTCTCGAAAATATTCCAGAAGCTCTTTTAAATCTTCTTCATCTTTCGCCCCCCAAATATTAAGGGCTTCTTTTAAGTGGTTTGACACACCATAGTAGTCAACTATTATGCCATGTTGTTTTGTATCTTTTGTTCTGTTAACTCTTGCTATAGCCTGTAAAAGGTCATGTTCACGAATACTTTTATCGAGGTACATCACTTGAGCTATTGGAGCGTCAAAACCAGTTAAAAGCTTATCGCAAACACATAAAAATGCTACACCTGTTTCAGGATGATTATACTCCCCTGCTGAATCAACAGAGTAATCGAAATCCTTTTTAAAGTTATCTACAGCCTTCATTTTTTTTGCTTTCTTTCTAGCAGCGCTAATAAAGGCTTGTTCATTGTTGTCCCGCTTGGTTACGACAGTACAAGCTTCAAGAAATTCTAGCTGTTTAATGAATTCATTATCGGGATCATCCTTCTCTCGCTCGGCCTCAATTTTATTATTTATAGCTTGTTCAATAAGGTATTGATAGCGAGCTGCGGCTGTTATAGAGCTGGCTACAACCATAGCCTTGTAACCGTTGGGTAAAATGTCTTCGATATAGTGGTCAACCATATCAACTGCAATCTTGCGAAGTCTATCCATATTTTCAAGATAGGCTTTCATTGTGCCATATCTCTTCTGGATTTCTTCCTTCTCCTCTTCTGTCTGCTCTTTAAAAACATCCTCAAACTCGGTGTTAAAGGCATCTTTTGAGGTAATTTTATCCTTACTCGTTTTACCTATGTAGATGATATCCAGAGTTGCTCGATCATCAACCGCTTCACGAATTTTATATGTGTCTATAAATTCCTTAGAACCGCCAAATCTTTCGTGAGTCTTTTGCTTATGGCGCTCTGTTAAAAGAGGGGTGCCTGTAAATGCAATTTTTGTAGCATTTGGAAAAGCAGAGAAAAAATTATCTCCCATTTCTCCACCCTGGGTTCTATGCGCTTCGTCAATCAGGATTACAACTCTATCAGACTCATTTACTGTATCGAAAGGTTTAAATTCAGGAACCTCACCTTCTTCAACATAGGCCTTCTTCAGAGCTTTAGAGTGGCGTATTTCCTCTTCAATAAACTTATGAATCATGACCATATTCAAATCTGAAGAATCGCCACTGAGCTTTGGTTTCAAATCACTCCGAGATGAAACAATATTTTTATCTTTAAACTCGTTAGTTAGTCGTGCTGTTGCAGAAAGTTGAGTTTCTAATTCTTTTCGATCAACCATCATTACAGCTTTGAAGTCTTTCAGATCTTTCTGAGAGCGCAGTTTTCGAATAAAGAACACCATCGTGAGGGATTTTCCACTTCCTTGAGTGTGCCACACAACCCCCGACCGTTCATCTGGTGTTTCTGCATTTCTCAATCTATCAATTATTTTCCCTACAGCTCTGTACTGCTGATAGCGACAGATAATCTTTGCTTCAACACCTGCTTTAACTTCCATAAAAAGGGTGAAGTGTTTGAGCACATCCAAAATGATTTCTTTATTTAGAAGTCCGCTGATGGCTACCTCTTGACGGACTCTTGGGTCATTGCTTAATCCATTTTCTTTATAGCGATTCTCTTCCTCTTCATTGTAGGTTGAGATATCAAAGGTTTTATATATCTCTGGGAAAATATCCTTCCAATTAAGATAGAATTGAAAATCACCCGTTATTGAACCAAGACGTGCTTCTTCTCCATGGGTTGCAATAGAGAATAGATTGTAATGAAATAATCGTTCTTCCCCTTCTTTAATCCCAAAATCATCTTCTCTGGTATTAGCGTATCTCATTATCTGATCAACGCTTTCTGAGAGAGGATCAGATACATCAACATCCTTACATTCAATGACTACAAAGGGTAACCCATTAACAAATAGCACAATATCAGGAATAATCCCTTCTCTTGGGCCTCCTGGGGTGACTAATCTAAACTGATTAATTGCGGTGAAATTGTTCTTATCCCAATTCTCAAAGTCTATAAGTTTTACCAGTGGGTTTTGTTCACCTGTTAGCTCATTTTGAGAAACAGTTGTTTTTGTTTTTCCAATAAGTTTTTCGAATACAATCTTGTTTGCTTCAAGGAGTGAAATCTTGGTTTTCTCTGTAGCTATTGTTTCTGAATAGAGATCCTCTAACTGTTTATCAGTAAGCCATTCTGTGCCACCTGTTGTATTGATAGCTTTTACTGAGCTCAGGAAAGTTTCTTTGAGAGTTACTTCCTTAAAGGATGCTCTTAGACTTGGTTTGGGATCTTGAGGTATGCCGTAGGAGCCTTGGTCGATGATAGTCCAACCAAGTTCTTTGAGTTTAAATAAAAATGGTTTCTCTACATTCTTATACTCAGCCATTATTCAGCTCCTTATTGGATGTCTGGGGTAACTTCTACTTTACCTGTGAGAAGATCTTGCATTAAGCCCTGTTTGATTTGTTGGTACTTAGAGAGGGTGGATTGTTCTGATTTTATTCTTCTCCTAATACCCAAGAATCTTTCAGATATCATATTCTGTTCAGTTTCTTTGGGAAGGGAGACTAAAAGTTTATTAATTTTATTTACAGATAAGCCTGGTTGGGCAGATGCTTCTGAATACTGATTTAAGTTCATTGTAAACAGTTTATGCTCAACCCATATTGTATTACTTTTATCTAAGATTGTTACTACAACTGCGTGTTCAGAAGCAAAGAACTGATTGGATGCTAAAGTGATATTTCCACACAATGCTCCTTGTCTTCCAATTAGGACATAGTCACCATTATGAGTAAATATGTTTGTAAAACCTCTGAGCCCATTGCCACCATAGACAGGATACTCACCAGAATTACTGATTGACTCAGAGGTAATTCCATCACCACTCTTTAATAACAGAAACTCCTCCAAACTCTTAACTTCCCACTCCTTCGGCATCCACCCAAGTTCACTCTCTTTATAGAATTCAGGGGCATCTTCTTGTTTTGGTCTGAGCTTTCCAGTGGTGATGTCAATACCACGGGTGAAGAGGTCGTGCACCATTCCCTGCTTGAGAGATTGATACTTGGCAATTGCCTGTTCTGTCTTTTCAATTACAGAATCACAGGTGGAAAGAATTTTTGCTATTTTTTGCTGTTGAGGGATTGGAGGAAAATTTACAGGTAAAGTTAGTAAAAATTCTGGTTTAAAACGAGTATGACTATTTGTTGAACCTATAGCAACACTTTTCAACTCATTATACACCTTATCTGACTGCAAATAATAATAAAAAAAACAGTTATTTACTTCACTTGTTTCTAAAACGACAAATTCAGTACTCGTAACATTCCGATTCTTAACATCTGCTTTTGCTTTCCAAACTCTTTTGATTCTCGGATTCAATTTAGATATAAGGATAACATCTGAATCAAAAAGAAACTTATTACTGTCAATTTCATCACCAAACACTATACTTGGAGTTTTATCTCTGTCAAAATTGGGTAGACTAAAATAACTAAATTGCTCTTTGGGGAATTGCTGTGGGACAATTCCTGTTTTACCAATTTGAGCATAACAACTAATTGTGTTCATAACCCAACTCCTTCAAAAACCTATCTAACTCACCAGCTATCTTCTCTCTCTCATTGAGAATAGAGGTAAGAGTAACTGAGTATTTCACAAAGCGAGTCTCAAGCTCGGTAATCAATGCTCTCTCGAAACGGTTCACATACTCCATTACTGTTGTCTGGAGACTCTCGTTCCAACGAGCAAGGATTAGTTTTTTAGCCTCATCAGGAGCAATCTTCTCACGAGCCTTTTCAACAAGCTCATCTTTCTTCTTTTTGATTTCAGAGATGGTAGCAGTACAAAGTTTTTGTTCGGCTTTTAGTTCATTGTGTCGGGCAATCTTAGCTTCAACACCGCTTTTCTTGTCGGTGTAAAGTTCAAGGTTCTCTTCGGTTTGAGAGAGCTCACTCTCTAAACCAGTAGTATTGTCACTGGCTTTAATTCTTGTTTTCAGAGCTTTAATCTCTTTTTTAAGCTCCCGAATCTCACCATTACACTCTTTGATCTCAACCTTAAACTTTTTAATTACAGTAGCAGGGTAGACTTCATACTCCTCCTCATTAAACTCGTCCTCCTCAAGCTCATCAACCTCTCGAAAGAGAGCCGTAAGTTCATCTCGGCGAGCTTCATTGGTGGCAAGCTCTTCAAGTACATCAGGAAACTGAGATTGGAGAATATTATCTTCGGGGATAAGCTCTGCATTCCATCCACTGGCTGACACCGACTTCAGGTCTGTTTCAATACTGTTCCAATATGATGCAAAAGCACCACGGCTTTTATGGAGGTCAAGAATACCCAAAGAACTAAAGTTGTCAGATATCGTTACGGAAAACTCTTTATAGAGATCAAAGATATTCTGTTCGGTGGGAAGATCCTCAAACTTTGCGACACTGCTATTCCACCACTCAGTAATAGCTTCTTTGTACTCATCTTTTCGAGCACCTACATTTTGATGCTCCGTGACGATCTTTTTAATATCCTCTTTAGTCTCTATTCTAGCCTGTACATAGCTATCTGAGAGTTGAGTAAAAAGTGTATCTCGCAAAGCTGGATACTGTAGCCAATACTCTTCCAAAGCGTCTACTTCACTGGTTGGTATTCCACCATAGAGATGAGCTTTTACATCTTGAGGTTCTGCAGGGGGACTATTATCAACAAAGCGTCGAATATTGAAGTTGTACTCTTCACTTTCTAACTTAGCGTTGTTAACCTTATAAGAGTAGCCGTCAAGGTTCTCTTTGTTATGGTAGATGTAACTAATCTTGGCAATATCTTCAGGTCTTAGTTTATTCTGATTTTTACCCTCTTTGAACTCTCTATCTGCATTGATAAAGAGAACTTCTTCACGAGTGCCAGCTCCTTTTTTGTTGATAACCAAAACCGAAGCTGGGATTCCCGTTCCATAGAAGAGTCCCTGAGGAAGGCTAACAACCGCTTCAAGATATCCACGATCAACAAGCCACTTTCTCATGTTCATCTCTTCTGATCCCCTAAAGAGAACACCGTGAGGCATCACAACTGCCATCCTACCGTCATCTTTAAGAACACTGACCATATGTTGCACAAACATAAAATCGGCTTTCTTCTTCTTTGGCATCCAGAAATTGAAACGGTCTCGGAAATTTTTGATATCAGAATAGTTTTCAGAGAATGGAGGGTTAGCGATAACAATATCAAAAGTCTTTAATTCACCATTTTCTATATGCTGTGGTTCCTGAAGTGTATCACCGTGTAGAATTTCAGAATCAAAAATATCATGGAACAGCATGTTCATCTTACAAAGAGACCAAGTTGTTCCACTACTCTCCTGACCATAGAAGGTTAATCTAGAAGCGTCACCATAGCGTGACTCTACATAATTTTTAGTCTCGATAAGCATACCACCAGAACCACAGGTAGGATCATATACATCTGCTTCTTCTTCAGGTTCAAGTAAGTTCACTAAAAGCTTTACAACCTCATGTGGCGTATAAAATTCACCACCTTTTTTACCAGCGCTGTCAGCGAAATACTTTATAAGGTATTCATAAGCCGCTCCGAGTAGATCTGGGAATTCAAACCTTTCATCAGTTAGAATGACTTTGTTGAAATGAGTTATAAACTCGACGAGTTTCTCGTCATTCAAAGCGTTTTTGTTTTTTCCAATAGTTCTGTTAAAGTTTACGTTGGTCAAAACCCCTGTTAGCTTTTCTGGATTTGCTTCTTCAAGAGCTTCGAGAGCTTTATTCAGCGAGTCTCCAACATTCTCTTTAAGATGAAGAATACCTTCATTTATAGTAACCCCAGTATCATTTTGAGTTACATAGCTCCAACGAGCTCGTTTAGGTACGAAATATTCATACGAAGATGTTCTCTCAAGTCCTTTGACAATCTTCTCTTCAGAAAGCCCTTTAGATTGCAGTTCAGCAAGCCTAGTAGCTCTATCTTGCTCAAACTTATCGCTTAGTCGTTTAAGGAAAAGCATTCCAAATATATATTCTTTGAACTCCGAGGCATCCATATTACCCCTAAGGATGTCACAGGCATCCATCAAGAAGCCTTCAAGCCAGGATAGTGTTAACTTTTTGCTCATCTTTATTCCTTTACCAGATAAGAATTGTCCAAAGTAAATTACGTGACTGCTCAGTTAGAGTTTGTCAATCAACTCTATGTGATTTCACATAAAATTTCATAAATGATCAAAGTACCACACAACGGTTTTTGATAATACCGAAAAAAGATAACACAGGTGATAGTACAAACAACGTCCCACCAGCGAATAATAACGGCTCTCCCTCAAAGAAAGGGGGAGGATTCTTTTTTATTTCTAAAAGACCAGAGGACGACCAGAGAAGTTTTTCTGTACCTAAAACGACAAAAGCCCCGTAACAGTATAAACCGTTACGGGGCTTGCGTTTCGAATGGTGCCGGGACCAGGAATCGAACCAGGGACACACGGATTTTCAGTCCGTGTGTCCCTGTAGATCAAGCTACTTAATAAAGTTTAACCGCACTAAATAACTGTTTAGTGCGGTTGAATTGGTAACTGATATAATATGTGTGAAATCGCAACTTGATCTGATATACCCCAAGATAATCTCTTATCTAGTTGGAAGACTTTATTCAAAATAGCTGTTAAGGCTCGTCAGATAAAATCCAGCGCTTGCTTTAACGAAGCCATTTATAAAACAAAAAGCCCCAGCCTTTATTTCATGGCAGGGACTTTTTTCTTCTTCCGGTCACTTGTTTTGAGTCCGGTTTTTTAGGCTTCTAATAGTTCCTCTTCAATCACGACCGGTCTTTGAAAAGGGAGGATCTTAGCCAAACCTTCTGTGTTTTTCTCTTTAGCAAGATCAAGGTTATATCTCATCTGAATGTTCAGAAAATAATGATCTGAAACACCTAAAAACTTTGAAAACCTTAAAGCATTAACGGGAGAAATATTCCTATTGCCTTTAATTATCTCGCCTATAGCTGTTTGACTAATTCCTGTACCTTTTGATAAAGCATAAGGGGTAATCTCTAAGGGTTCTAAAAATTCTTCTGAAAGAATGATCCCAGGATGTTCTAAAGGTATTAAGTTTGCCATTTTTTACTCTCCTAATGATAATCGACGATTTCAACGTTGCTTGCTACACCGTTGGTGAAACAGAAGCAAACTCTCCACTGATCATTTATTCGAATTGAATATTCGTCTTTTCTATCACCTTTTAACTTCTCTAACTTATTAGAGGGTGGAACCTTTAAGTCCTTTAGTTCAGAAGCAGAATCAAGCATAATCAATTTACGTCTTGCCCTTTTTTGGATATCGTTTGGGAATTTCTTTGAAAAATCTCTGTCCCAAACCTTTTCTGTTTCTTTGCAGCTAAAGTCCTTTATCATTATAGTATTGCCTTTCGATACTATTGTCAATCGATAGTATCATGATTTTAAATAAAAGCTATGTTTAAATTATTCTTTTGTGAATGTTTTTGAATGTCTCTATATGTATATAGGATATATACTGTCTTTTTCAATAGTTAGTCGTCATACAACTCTTTAGATGACTCCCTTGCTAACTAATCTTGTGATGCTCTTTCGTTCACAAAATCATCTTTGATTAGAAAGTCCTTAATGAAGTCTATGTATTTCTTGTTTTTCTCAAATTCTACGATCATAAAATATTCCTTTTATAAATGATGGCGTATATCTGAGATATATGGAAAAACAAAATAAATACCACTTTTTGTATTAATATGTTAATACAGTATTTAATAAATGTATCGACATATTAACACACAGGGTTTAAATATGAACACCAATTCACTCGTTAAAAATATTTCAAAAGCACAATTGAAAAAGAAAGCCAATTCATCTTTAGGCCTCAAAGTTCCAACAAAACCAAAAGAAGGATGGATCCGTACCATAAGAAAAGCTCTTGGTATGTCGTGCAGTCAAGTCGGAGCTTTATCCGGATCAACAAGAAACAAAATATCGATTCTTGAGCGAAAAGAAATATCCGGTGACATTACTCTGAATCAGTTGAATACTCTTGCGAAAACAATGAACTGCAAATTCGTCTATGCTGTTATCCCTGAAAAAGACGTTGATAGTATCCTTTATGATAGGGCTGAGAAAATTGCACAGCAAATAATGAATACTGCTAGTCAGAACATGTTTCTTGAAGGGCAAAGCATCCCAGACAAAACACAAGAGACACAAGTCACGACCCTTGCAAATGAAATAAAATCAAAAGGCGGAAGAGCTTTGTGGAAAACAAGGATCGAAAAATAACATTGCTGTAAACTTTATAAAGGCTACGGTAACTATCCCTCTTCACCCAATTCACCAATTTTATCAATAACATCTTGCCTATAATCATCTAACAAATGTGTGTACCTCATCACCATTGAAAGGGTGCTATGACCGAGGATGTCAGCAACAACTCGTATGTCTACACCAGCCATCAATAAATGACTTGCCGCTGTATGTCGTAAATCGTGTGGTCGGAAATATGGAAAGTCAGGATGTTCCCTGTTAATCCGTTTACGCAAGCCATCCCAACAGTCTCTGAAAATCGATCCTGGAGCCAACATGTATCGCTCAGATTCAAAATGAATGGGTTTCAAAAAGTAATATCCACCTTTTTCGACCTTTAGCAATGACAGTGCACTTACAACCTTTTTCGTTAATGGTACTGTGCGAGGTACATCGGTTTTTGTTTTGGTTATTTTAATAAACCGTTTTTCTAGATTTACATCTTTTTGATTTAAACTTGCAGCTTCCCCTGATCTCATTCCTGTATGCATCAATAACAACACAAAAGGATAAAATTTTTTATTTCTACTCCTTTGAGCTTCAGTAACTACTATTGCCGCTTCTTCCTTTGTCAGAAATCGTAGATTTGCAGGCCCAGGAGGAATTCTACTCAAATCATCTACAGGGTTTTCAACGTTTATCCTCCAAATCTTTCGAGCATTAGTAAATATTTTTGAAATAATACAAAGCTCCTGTCGGATAGAAGAAGCCGAGTAACCCTCCTCTTTCCTTTTTCTTTGGTAATCATGCAAGCGAACCGTCGTGATCTCCAACAGTGAGGTATTGTCACCTAGGACTCTTTTTATATGTTTATAGGATCGTTGCTCTCGATCAAGTGTGGTAGGAGATTTCCCTTCAATCATACTATCTTCTGTGAATTTATCTAAAGCTTCTCCTAATGTGATTGTGCCAGCAAGAAGAGGGTCCCCGTTTCGCTTCATCGCAAGACGTTTTTCATACTCTACAGCCCAAGCAGTAGCCTCCCCTTTTGTTGAAAAAGATCTTTTCGTAGCGGGAAAACCGGCCTTTCTTACTATAGCATCCCAAACAGTACCTTTGGTTTTTGTCACACGCTTTTTGAATGTTGCCATCCATTTACTCCAAAATCAATTTTTGACACACTTTATGACACAGTTGATTAGATAAAAATGTATAACAGAGTATATATTTAGGCAACAACTAAAATTAACTTCACTGCAAGCATGACCACAACACCCACAAACGCAAAAAGCCCAAATCCTTTATGGACTGGGGCTTTAAGTGTATATCAGACTCTAATTAGAGTATATTTTCAATGGTGCCGGAGGTCGGAATCGAACCGACACGGAGTTGCCCCCGCGGGATTTTGAATCCCGTGCGTCTACCAATTTCACCACTCCGGCACGTCTGGTGTTTATACCGTATTGTTTTCTGAAACACAAGAAGAAACTCTGAAAGCCTCTAACCTTAACGCCTGTAGAGATAATTTAGAACTATGATTCTATTAAAATGCTTCATCATTACTATGAATGCATTACTTTCTGGACAGATTCACCAAGGGACTCGATAGAATATGGTTTATCCAGTACATGATCAATACCATGCTTTTGGGTTTGTAAAATAATATCACTCGTTAAATATCCGGTTGTCATGATGGCTTTGAGGTTAGCAGAACGAGATTTCATCGCTTGATAAATTTCGAAACCATTAAAGCTATTATTCATTACCTGCTCAATAAAAACTAGATTTGGTGAATGATTACTCAACAGTTCAAGTGCTTCTTTTGCTGTTGAACAGCGCAGAATGTTATAACCTAGAAATTCAAGCATCTGACTTGCAATGCTCTTTTCTCTATGATCATCATCAATAATTAAAATTGTACCTGTACCCTTTACAAAACCGACTTCGTTATTGTGTGGTACACGACCATTTATAGATTCATCACATATGGGAAGTTCAAACTCAAATACCGTTCCATCTTCAGCATTACTTTTTACAGTCAACAAAGCATCATGTTCATCTGCTATATTTTTAACAATTGCTAAACCTAGCCCTGTACCGCTCTTGCCAACCTTTTTTTGGGAATAAAAAGGTTCGAAAATATCCTCAAACTCATCCTCTTTTATACCACAACCAGTATCTCTCACCATTAGGTGAACAACGCTTCGTAACTCACCATTTTCAAATGCTTCTTTTTTCTTAAGAGTTACATAAACTTCACCATTTTTATCAACTGCTTCCATGGCATTGGTGACCAAATTCATTAACATCTTATGAATGTGCGTTGGAATACACTCTACAGTCATCACTGTGTTATCAATATCTAAACTAAATTTGATGTTGGGGTGATATTTAACAAGAGTTTCAAACTCGATCGACTCAAAATACTCTTTTACAATATTATTGAAAATTGTTACCTGCTTTGGAATGGATACGCCTCTTGTTATTGTTAACAGATCAGAAACAACTGCAGAAGCTCTTTGACCTGATTCCTGGATTGACTTCATAGGTTCATAGAGAGGATTGTCTTTAGATGTTTTCAATAATAGCAACTGTGGATAGGATACTACTCCAGATAAAATATTATTTAAATCATGTGCAACACCACCAGCAATACGGCCAATAGCCTCTATTTTTCTTGATTTTTCCAACTTTTCCTGAGCAAGCTTCAACGATGTAATATCATGAGCCACATATACAAACCCTGAATAAATTCCTAAATCATCGTACATTGGTGACACAGTGATGTAAGAATATTTTCCTGAATTATCACAATATATCTCAGTCGAGTAATCTGCCTTATTTTTTAGAGGCTTTGATTGTGGACTGTAGGTTGGAAAATCCTTCAATCCTTCCAAAATGTTATAACAAAACTGCCCCACTATTACCTCCGGCGAAAGACCAATTCTTTCGGCCATCGATTTATTTATTCTAGTAACTTTAAGGTTAATATCGACAATGCAAATTTGTGCCGACACAGCATCAAAAGTCTTTTCCCACTCATTCTTGGCTTTATCTAAGCTCTTATTTAATTGTTCACTTTTGTTAAATTCTGATGCTAAAGCATCTGTTCTCTCTTCTACCAACTCTTCAAGGTTATTTGCCAAATCTCTAAATTTTTTCTCAGAGTTCCACCTGAAAAATTCATAAAAAAATGAGAATAGGAATACTAGCAGAAAAGCAAATAAGTAACGGAATCCAAAACCGAACTGATAAATTTCATATTTTAAAGCAAGTGAATCATAAAAAATAATTACCAAACAACCGAAGAAAAAGAGACAACTCACCCAAAAGCCTTGTTTACAACCAAGCAAAAAGAATGCAAAAAGAGGAAATGTTAAGCTCCATATAAATCCATTCCCATTTGTACCACCAGAAAACAAGAGATATAAAAAAAAGATAAAGGTGACTCCTACTCCAGCATTAACAAAAGACTCTATTCTTGTCTTCTTTGGCCATAAAACAAGGGATAAAAATATTAATGCAGCCAAAATATCTACTGAACAAAACAGATACGATTCTAAATGAAAAGAAATCAATGAATTTGCTAGAAGAATAACAATACCAATCAGGGTTAGAATATATGCAAGTTTAATTCTAAGCTTTTGGTATTCTTCAAGATGAACAGCAGCACCATAAAAATGAGACTTAACCTTATCGGATCTTTGCAACAGCAGTACTTTTTCAAAATTTGAAATCACAAAACTCTCCTAACACATACAAAACACAACTTAGACACAGGTAACACCTGTAGGCATTTTGCTTACAAGCTGTAGTTTGTAAATAATGCGACAACTGTTTGTCAAGAAAAAACGTTAATCCGTTAGGAACATTAAATAGGTTTGATCATAGAAATGAAGAAAATTGTTTATTAAACCAATGGTTTAATAACCTTCACAAGTGAATCTTAACGCAAGGGTTATCAAGGCTGAAGGGTATTACGAAAATAGGTTCTGCTGTTTTAATAGAGTTTAGAGCTGGATGTAAACTTTAGAAGATGTTTTTTATACACACATATCGGACAAAATCCTGAGAGGATTTCAAATTGAAGTATACAGTAGAGCGTAAATCAAAATCGAACTGGCACGAAAGACTACTCTGGTGGTTCGAGAAAAACCGAACGAAGATTATAGAAATAAACAACGGCTGACCAAAGGGCCAATACCATGGAAATATAGACAAGGCCACGACCAAGTTCGTATTGATATGGAACTGGCCATACATTTAATGGAAAGATTAGAAAGCCAAGGCCTAAATATTGAAAAGTGCTTTTATATTTACCAATCTGACCAGCAGCAACCACTTTACCAGTTGTGGCAGCAAGGCCTCTAAAGCCAGTTACAATGATTTCACGGCAAATAATAACCAAACACACCCAAGCAGCAATCTTGCCCAGTGGGATAAGCATAATAAGGGCTGTGGTTACCAGAGCTTTGTCGGCAAGTGGATCCATCAACTGACCAAGGACAGTTTCAATTTTATAGCGTCTAGCAACCCAGCCATCCACAAAGTCGGTCACACAAGCAACAAAAAAAACTGCACAGCTTACCAGTTGAATTGTAACAGTCTGTTCTACTGAAAAAAGAACTATTAATACGGGTACCAGAGCAAAGCGAAACCCTGTCAGGATATTTGGTACTGTCATTAAATGATTCATCTCTCACCCTTATTATGAACGCCTGTATTGCTTTCGGTATTGTTTATAATAATTTATTACTTTTTTCAGATATCTTTTTGTTTCGTCAATATGTGGAACTCGACCAAGCTTTTTAACAAGTGTAGGCCCGGCATTATATGCTGCTAGGCTAAGTACCACATCTCCTTCAAACGTGTCAAGCTGCCTGCGTAAATATCGAGTACCACCCATTATGTTCTGCTCTGGATCAAACGGGTTTCTTACTCCCATCTCTTTTGCAGTTTCAGGCATAAGTTGCATCAACCCTTTAGCACCTGTTTTAGAAACCGCTTTCGGGTTAAAACTTGACTCTGTATGAATAACTGCTCTTATCAGATTTGCATCTAAGCCAAAACGTTTGCTAGCCTGCCTGATATATCTATCGTATGTGACTACACTACCAGCTTCCCCTCTATCATATTGTTTTGGGTTGTTAAAACTGGTTGAGGGAAGTCGAATTACTCGTGATGCTCCCATTTTATTACAATTTTGCTTAACCGCTGGCATGTTTGTGTAGCTCACCTTGCCTCTAGCATCACGGCACACATACATATCACCAGCAAATGCTTGTGTATTAAACAAAATAATCCCTACCATAGCAATGATAGGGATTATTGTACAACTATGAGTGCTGCTTACCATGAATTACTTGGCACGCTTTTCCCAATCAGCAAGAAATTGCTCAAGACCCTTATCGGTCAGTGGGTGGCCAGCGAGTGCCTTAATGGTTTTCAGTGGCAAGGTTGCAATATCAGCACCGAGAAGAGCAGAATCCATTACGTGCTGTGGAGAACGTACAGATGCTACAATAATCTCACTCATGTAACCGTAGTTATCATAAATAGTTGCAACATCGCTAATCAGATCCATACCGTTGGTTCCGATATCATCGAGACGACCTACGAAAGGGCTTACAAAGGTCGCGCCAGCTTTTGCAGCAAGAAGCGCCTGTGCTGCAGAGAAAACGAGAGTTACGTTGGTCTTGATCCCTTCTGCGGTCATCCTTTTAACTGCCTTGATGCCCTCAGTAATCATAGGAACCTTGATTACAACCTTCTCATCAATCTTAACCAACTCTTTTGCTTCCTTGTACATTCCTTCAGCGTCAAGAGCTACAACCTCAGCACTAACAGGACCGTCAACGATTTTGCAAATTTCAGCAATAATCTCTTCAAATGGCTTATCTTCTTTTGCTACAAGTGATGGATTAGTGGTAACACCATCCACAAGACCAAGCTCTACACCTTCTTTAATTTCGTCGATGTTTGCGGTATCGATAAAAAATTTCACAGTTATCCTCCTGCAATTTTGATACTTTTCTACAGCTTTTTGACTGTAAAGTAATAGTACTATTATTCAAACGCCCAATATCAATCAGACGATTCCTGCTTATCTAGTTCGTATTTTTCACAACATTCTTCGCTGCAAAAATAAACTGTTTTTCCTTTTTCTCTCAGTCTCACAGCCTGTCCTTTAGGCACTAGCTTATGACACACCGGATCTTCTTTTAACACATCACTAACCGATTCCTTCTTCTCAGGCCTACCTTCTTCTAATTTTTTCTTTTTCTTTTTACCAAAAATTAAATAGAAGGCTATATAAATGAGAACCGCAATCACAAACAACCTTAGAAGTGCAAGTGCAGCCATAACGTTTTTCCTTTAGTCCATGTTAATCCCAAAAACTTTCGAGCTAATCTCACCAAGAGATTTTGTCGATAACCTGTTCTTCCGTCTCTTTACTCTGAATCCGAGCGTACAGGTCTTTTTCCATCTCACATACTGTAAGAAGAGTCTTCGGGTCGCGCCACCCCTCTGCAATTTCAGCAATTGGAGTTAGCACAAAAAGCCGCTCACCTATTAGTGGATGCGGTAAAATCAATTGCTCTGAATCAAGACACTCATCTCCATAATAGAGAAGATCAAGATCCAAGATGCGATCCTGATAACCGACCCCTAACTGCCGTTTTCTGCCAAAATCAGCCTCAATTTGCAAAAGCAACTTCAACATCTTCTGCGGTGATATTTTGACATACAACATACCAACAGCATTCACAAAACTATTTTTGCTCTCCATCCCGACAGGAGAGGTGCTATAAGGAGAAGAAAACTTCTCTGTCACAACACCATCAAGCTCAGCGATTGCCAACCAAGCTTCCTGTAAAACCGTGAGACTATCACCTAAGTTTGAGCCCAGTCCTACAAAACAAATTTTTTGTTCTTCTGTAATACTATTATCAATGTTCAAGGCTACTAAAAATCCTGCAATCCGAGAACATCGAACATGTCATATTTACCGTTTTCTTTCTTGGCAATCCAGGCAGCGGCAGCTGCCGCACCTCTAGCAAAGTGATCACGACTATGAGCACGATGTGACAGCTCAAGGCGTTCACCAGCTGCTGCAAAGTAGACTGTGTGTTCACCAACAATATCTGCCGCTCTAATAGTCTGGATACCAATTTCTTTTGGATCACGCTCTCCAATGATGCCATTTCGTTCGTAAACACCAACCTCGGCAAGGTTACGATTCACACCTTCTGCTGCCATCTCACCAAGCTTTAAGGCTGTACCACTTGGGGCATCCTTTTTCTTGTTGTGATGAGATTCTAGGATCTCGATATCATAATTATCACCGAGCAGTGCCGCCACCTTCTTAGTCATCTTAAAAAGCATGTTTACACAGACAGACATATTAGGCGCCTGTACACATGGAAAGGATTTTGATAACTCTTCAAGTTCAGCAAGTTCATCAGCTGAAAGACCTGTAGTTCCAATCACCATCGCAGTTTCATGTTTTGCTGCAATCTTTGCAAACTCCATGGTCGCCGCATGAAAGGTGAAATCGATGATCACATCACCTTGATCTATCACAGATTCAAGACCTTCACCTACAATTACACCATTCTTTTCGCCAAATACTATTTCACCAATATCACGACCAATAGATGGATTTCCAGCAGCCTCAAAAGCACCTGCATACTCTAACTCAGGGTGTGCCTGTACCATATTGGCTATGGTCTGCCCCATACGGCCTGTGGCTCCTGCAATAATAACTTTTGTCATTTTTCTAACTCTTATATTTAGATTTACGGCAGGCAGAACCCACCATAATTATTCTTTCGCTCTAGATGAGATCAAGTCCCTTCATGGCAGACTTCAAGGTCGCAAGAGTAGGCTCATCCAGGGTTACAATCGGTAAGCGAGGATTACCATCTTTGATTTTCCCCATCAACTCAAGAGCCTTCTTCGCTGGCGCCGGACTTGGCATTGCAAACATCTGCTTCATCATATCAAACATCTGAACATTCAGTTCATTTGCACGAGCCCAATCCCCATTAAGAGAGGCTTCCATCATAGCAGACATCCCCTTAGGATACACATTAGAGATAACTGAAATCACCCCTCTACCACCTACAAGCACAGTTGGCAGTGCAGTGAAATCATCACCGGAGAGCAAAATAAAATCTTTCGGGCAAAAACGAAGAACATCTGTGATCTGCTCAAGACTTCCACATGCTTCTTTAATGCCGATAATGTTATCAACTTCAGCAAGACGTGCTGTGGTTTCTGGAGCGATATTTACAATTGTTCGCCCTGGAACATTGTAGAGAAACATTGGGATATCTACAGCTTCCGCAATAGTTTTGAAATGCTGATAGATACCTTCCTGACTTGGCTTATTATAATATGGTGCAACGGAAAGAACTGCGTCCGCCCCACTTTCTTTTGCACTTTCTGTAAACTCAATTGCTTCAAGAGTATTGTTAGCACCAGTTCCAGCGATTACTGGAACACGACCATCAACAACCTTTACCGTAATATCTATAACCCGTTTATGTTCATCAAAACTAAGAGTTGCTGACTCACCGGTTGTCCCGCATGGAACGATACCGTGAGTACCATTTGCTATTTGAAATTCAATCAGATCAACAAAACCCTGTTCATCCAACTCACCATCAATAAACGGTGTTACAATTGCCACGTATGCTCCGTGAAACTTTTCCATAGCTCCTCCTGGTTCGACTTACATAAAGTCTCTATGTAATGAAGGTATTCTTGTTATGTCTTTACCTTCTTAAAAAAAATATAGCTACAGTGCCTCTGCACTGAGTTCGCCTTCATAAATAACTCTTGCTGGCCCCTGTAATAAAGGACCCGCATCCGCCGGCTTATCTGTCTCGCTAAAGAGAATGGAAAGCATCTCTCCGCCGGATGTTTTAACTTTTATCGGTGATTTCATCCCGAGTTTTATTGAGGCGCAGAGAGCCGCAGCTACTGCGCCAGTTCCACAAGCTCTTGTTTCATCCTCTACACCTCGTTCGTAGGTGCGTACTGCCAGCATATCGTCTGCTATACGAGAAACAAAGTTAGCATTTGTTCCTTTGGGAGCAAATTGCTGATGATTTCGGACCAAACAACCCAACTCTTTCACTGGTATTTTTTCAATATTCTCATCAACATATACAACAGCATGAGGGACACCAGTATTAAGGAAATCTGCCTCATACTTCTTACCATCAAGCATAAGGGAAAGATCAGTCTTATAATCTTTCGGCGGAGTCATACCAATACGAACAGTACTGTCTTCACACACCTCTGCTTCAATAATACCTGCGAGGGTCTCAAACGACATCTTCTTTCCAGCAATCCCCTTCATAAGCGCAAACCGTGCTGCACACCGAGCACCATTTCCACACATTTCACCCTGAGAACCGTCCGAATTATAAAATTGCCAGCGAAAATCAGCAGAACCACTGTCTTCTATAAACATCACACCATCTGCACCAACAGAAAACATCCGTTTGCACACTCTTGCGGCAAACTCCGACTGCTGTTTATGGGGCACTAACTCATGACGATTATCTATAAAAATAAAATCGTTTCCAGCACCACTTAATTTGGTTATTGGCAGAGGAAAATTGATATTCATACTTTTCTCACAGATCCGATATTATTTATTCCTGTTTTTACTCGGTTATTTAACAATAATAGAACAACATATAACACAGATATATCAGACAGCAAAAGAGATGTTATTGGTATGGGAAAAATTATTTTTTTGAGTACCAACAAACACAGTAGTCACTAGCCGAAAAGACTCAACCCTTTTGCCAAACGACAAAAGGGTTGAAATCAAACCAGCTCTAACCCAGCTCAACTGGATTCACAGTCTCATAATACCCTTCATATTTTTATAACTGTTTCTTCAAAAGTAAGTACTAGTTGTATCTCGGCGTAACTTCTCTTGAGAGCTCACTTTCGTTAGGTGGATCAGCCGAATCTATTGCAGTAATAGCATAATAATACCTAACATTACCCGTTACATCAGTATCTGTATAGCCGTTATTATCCTGTTCTAATTCTGAGATGAGTGTGTAATTAGATTCGTTAGCCTGTCGACGATAAACTCTATAACCCTGTAAATCATCAACATTCACAGGTGCCCAAAACAGTTTAACACCAGCATCAACTCTCACCACCGTTATGTCCTGTGGCGCTGGTGGTGGTGTCTGATCAACAGGGATAGCAAGCATCTCCTCACTTACACCACCTCCTGCATACTCACCCTCATATTCAAGCATAGTCTGTACACGATAAAAATATTGCTGACCTAGAGCCACCTGACGATCCACAAAACTGTTTCGTGAAGATGGATCACCAATATTCTTAAACGGTTTACCAGCAACAGAACGCTGTACTTGGTAACGCACAGGCAAGGTTGGTGTTGTGCCATCAATAAGTTGTGTAACAGGTGACCAACTTACTTTTACCTGACCGTCACCAGCATTGATTGAAATATTTTCAGGTGTTGCCGCCGGAGTAAACCAGACAAAAGAGACGATATTAGAATCATCACTGGATGCCCACCAACTCACTCGTGACCGTACCTTGAAAAAATATTTGTGCTTCGGCTTAAGAAACGAATCACTATAGGTTGCACTACGTCTTTTCAATCCATCATACACCAGACCACCATCAACTTCGAAGGGGCCTGCAAACGGAATCGGGCAGTTTCCACAGAGGTCATCAAGTGGTACTTCTGCTCTATATAACTCAAAAGACTCAAGTTCATTTATCTTGGTTCCCTTGATTGTCTCAACTGGATATGACCAGTCAAGCACCACACCCTTTTGATCTATCTTGTAGTGCAGGTTGCTAATCGACTTGGGAACGACTTCTTCCGGAGGAACCGGTGCATTTTTAAAGCCACAGCCACCTAGAAGCCCAACTCCCACAAAAAAACAACTTATGAAAAATACCCCAAGTCCTCTGTTCATTAGCTAATTCCCATTGACTCTTCTGCTTTAGTGAGTGCTTCTCGAACCCGATCTATACCTGTGCCACCTGTTGAAACCCTGCTATTAACAGAACCTTCAACTGTGAGAACTGCGAAAACATCCTTTTCGATTACAGGAGAGAACTCAACCATTTCAGCCAGAGTGAGATCACTGAGTTCACAACCCTTTTCAATACAGTAAGCAACGGCTCGACCAACAATTCCATGTGCTTCACGAAAAGGTACATTTTTAACAACAAGATAATCCGCAAGATCAGTTGCTGTAATAAAACCTGTCTCTGTCGCCTCAGCAGTACGTTTGGTATTGAACTTGAGGTTTTCAAGCATCTCAGCTGTAATAGCAAGTGATGCTGTCACTGTATCAAGAGCATCGAATACTGGTTCTTTATCTTCCTGCTGATCACGATTATAAGTGAGCGGTAAACCTTTCATCATAGTGATAAGAGACATGAGGCTACCTACAACACGACCAGATTTGCCGCGAATAAGTTCTGCAATATCAGGGTTCTTCTTCTGTGGCATAATTGAAGAACCTGTGCAGAAACTGTCTGAAATTTCCACAAAGGAAAACTCTTGAGTCGACCACATAACAAGCTCTTCTGCAAGGCGTGACAAATGCAATTGAATCATGGTCAGACAGCTTGTCAATTCAATGGCATAATCTCTATCTGCAGAAGTATCCATAGAGTTTGCGGTAACACCATCAAAGCCCAGCGCTTCTGCAACCTGCTCACGATTAATTGGCAGACCAGTTCCAGCCATTGCCGCACAACCAAGCGGAGAAAAATTAAGACGCTTACGACAGTCAAGAATACGCTCGCGATCTCGACTAAACATCTCAAAATATGCCAACATGTGATGGGTAATAAGAACTGGCTGAGCTCTCTGGGTGTGAGTATAGCCAGGCATTATATCACCCAAATACTTGCGACCAACAATGGCAAAAGCACGACGAACACCATCAAGTAGCTCAACCAGATAATCACACTGATCACGTAGGTACATCTTGAAATCAAGAGCGATCTGATCATTCCTGCTACGAGCACTGTGCAGTTTTGCGCCTGCTGGTCCGATACGTTCAACGAGTGCTTTTTCGATGTTCATATGAACATCTTCAAGGGCGGTCTTAAACTCAAAATTATCAGCGTCAATATCCGCTTCAATTCCGCTGAGACCTTCAATTATCAGATCACGTTCATCTTTTGTGATAATACCCTGATCTGCAAGCATTGTTGCATGTGCCTTGGAGCCCGCAACATCATACTTATAAAGTCGAACATCGTAGCTGATGGACTCGCTGAAAGCCTCCACTGATGCAGCTGTTGCTTCACTGAATCTACCACCCCAGAGCTTTTCTGATCCGCTTTTTTTCTCAGTCATTTTTCTATTTTTTATTCAGCGCAGCGATTTTAAGACGTAGGCCATTCAACTGGATAAAACCAGTTGCATCACCCTGATGATAAACCTCATCTTCTTCAAAGGTTGCAAAACTTTCCTGATAAAGAGAATTGTCAGACTTACGGCCAACAGCAAAACAGTTACCTTTGTAAAGCTTCATACGTACGGTACCGTTTACACTCTTCTGTGCTTCATCCATAGTTACCTGCAACAACTCACGCTCTGGTGAAAACCAGAAACCGTTATAGATAAGCTCCGCATAACGTGGGATGAGAGAATCACGAATTTTCATAACCTCACGATCAAGGGTAATGGATTCAAGATCACGATGAGCGTGGAAGAGAAGTGTTCCACCAGGTGTTTCATAAACACCACGAGACTTCATCCCTACATAACGATTTTCAACCATATCAAGGCGACCAACACCGTTTACACCTGCAACACGGTTGAGCTCTTTGAACAGAGCGAGTGGCTCCATTACAACACCATCAAGTGCTACAGGATCACCGTTTCTGAATTCAATCTCAAGATATGTTGGCTTATCTGGTGCTTCCTCAGGAGATGCAGTTAGTCGGAACATATCTGCTGCTGGCTCATTCCATGGATCTTCTAGAAGACCGCCCTCAAAACTGAGGTGAAGCAAGTTGCCATCACAGCTGTATGGGTTTTTCTTGGTAACTGGCACTGGTATGTTGTGCTCTTCCGCATATTTAACAAGCTTGGAACGGGAATTCAGATCCCATGTACGCCAAGGAGCAATAATCTTCAGTTTTGGATCAAGACCAATGTAGCCAAGTTCAAAACGAACCTGATCGTTACCCTTACCGGTAGCGCCATGACTTACTGCATCAGCACCTACCTCATGAGCAATTTTAACCTGCTCTTTAGCAATAAGTGGACGAGCAATTGAAGTACCAAGCAAGTAACGAGACTCATATATTGCACCTGCACGAAATGCAGGGAAAATATAATCTTCAACATATTCCTTTTGCAGATCGGAAATGATTACTTTGCTAGCACCTGTTGCAAGACCGTTCTTACGAACCAGATCCCAATCTTCGTTCTGACCAATGTCAGCAGAATAAGCAACAACCTCACACTCATACTCATTTTCCAACCACTTCAGAATAACTGAAGTATCAAGCCCGCCTGAATAGGCAAGTACAATTTTATTAACGTCCATAACAACCTCTATATTTGTTTAATTATAATATGTTCTCTATTAAGCAAGAAACTTTTCAAGTATTGACTTATGAATATGCATCTTGTTTTCTGCCTCATCCCAAACAACCGATTGTGGCCCCTCAAGTACCTCTTCACTGATTTCTTCTTCGCGATGTGCTGGCAAACAGTGAAGTACAATTGCATCGTCCTTAGCATGTGACATAAGTTCGCTGTTCACCTGATAACCTTCAAATGCACCAAGGCGCTCATCAGCTTCTTCTTCCTGCCCCATAGAAGCAAAGACATCAACATTTACCGCATCTACTCCAGCAACAGCCTCTTTTGGATCACGCACAAGAGTAATTGGCTTAGTTGCATCTTTTTGCGCTTCTGCAATGATACTAGCATCAGGCTCATACCCCTCAGGGCAAGCAAGTACAAGTTCAAAGCCAAGTTTTGATGCAGCATGAATCCAAGAATTTGCCACATTATTTCCATCACCAATCCAAGCAATTTTCAGATTCTGAATCGGTCCTTTGTGCTCAATGACCGTCATAATATCGCTGAGGACTTGACATGGGTGGTGTATATCTGTGAGAGCATTGATAACCGGAATAGACGCATATTCGGCAAGCTCATCAACTACATTTTGACCATAAGTACGAACAACCATACCATCAACATAACGAGACATTACACGAGAAGTATCTTTTAGCGGTTCAGAACGAGACAGTTGTGTATCGCGCCCTGACAAGAATAGTACCTGACCACCTAAACCGTACATGGCAGCTTCAAAAGAAACGCGAGTTCTTGTGGAGGGCTTTTCAAAAATTAGGGCAACTGTTTTTCCGGCAAGCTGATTATGTACAACACCTTCTTTACGTTCTTTTTTCAGCTCTATAGCTCGCGCAATAAGCGCAGACAACTCTTCTCCCGTAAAATCCTGTAGTGACAATAAATGATTTGGCATATTTTAACCTTAAAACCTGTGCAATTGTTTCTATTCAATCACACTAAAACAATGAAAATCGGATCGGCCAAAACTTGCCGTTAATCCGATTTTCTAAAAAAATAAACTTCCAGCAAACACCCCTATTGCAAAACAATAGTCTGTTTACTAGAGACGAAAGCGTATCATTACATAAAATAGTGCCTCTTTGCAAAGAAATTCACTGTTTGAGTAAGCAGATCGCTAATTTCTTATTTAGTAAGAAGCAAGAACCTCTCTTAAGGCAATAATAAGCTCGTCACATTCCGCTTTTGTTACGATCAAAGGAGGAGCAAAACGCAGGGCAACACCACCTGCAAAATTGATCAGATATCCCTTTTCAAGCATTTTGTTTACGATATCCGCACCAACCGTGGCTCCTTCTTCGGTTGCAACAATTCCTCTAAGCAACCCCATTCCTCTACCTTTGCTCAGTAGTTTTGGATATTCTGTTGCTACTTTTTCAAGTTCTGCTGTGAAATAGTCAGCCACATCATTCATTTGAGGGATAAAATTATTGTTTAAAATTACATCAAGAGTTGCAAGTGCTGCTGCACAGGAAACAGGATTACCGCCAAAAGTAGAACCATGAGTCCCAGGAACAAGAGATGCTGCAACATTGTCCCTCGTTATAATTGCACCAATAGGCATACCTGAGCCCAGCCCTTTAGCAAGACTTATAATATCTGGTTCTACACCGAACTGTTCGTAGGCAAAAAGTGTCCCTGTTCTGGCGATACCTGTTTGAATCTCATCAAATATAAGCAGCAAACCCTTTTCATCACAAAGCTTGCGAATAGCCTGCACATACCCTTTATCCAGTGGGCGCACACCACCTTCACCCTGCAAAGGTTCACAGATAATCGCACACGTTGTATCATCTATTGCCGCTTCGATTTTTTCGATATCACCAAAGTCCACATAATTATAACCTGTCGGCATTGGCTTGAAATCTTCATGGAACTTAGGCTGTCCAGTTGCGGCTAGAGTGGCCATAGTTCGGCCATGAAAAGACCCACTAAGAGATATCACTGAATACTTGCCTTCTGGTGCATGAATGCGTGCAAGCTTCAAAGCTGCCTCGTTCGCCTCAGCACCACTATTACAGAAAAAGACCTTGTCTCCAAAACTGTTTTCAACCAGTAGCTCTGCAAGCTTTGTCGCTGGTTCAGTATAATACAGATTGGAGGTATGAATAAGACGACCAGCCTGTTCTGCAATAGCCTCAGTTACAGCTGGGTGGCAATGCCCAAGGGCGCATACTGCAATTCCAGCTAAAAAATCCTTATATTCTCTCCCTTCTTCATCGGTTAATGTGCAGCCACTGCCTTTCACAAAACCGATAGGGTATCTTCCATAATTGCCGACAAGAACCTTGTTGCCCCTGTCGACTGCACTTTTATTACTCATCTTATGCTCCGTTTATCCTAAAATTTAAATAAATCGATCAAAGTCAGCCTTATAAGACACACTGAAAATGCTCATTTATTTAACGTTTTTTAGTAAATTTGCGTCCCCACACCATCATCGGTAAACATCTCTAATATTATGGCGTGTTCAACACGCCCATCGAGAATGTGGGTTTTTTTAACACCTGCGTCCACTGCATCAACACAACAACGAACCTTTGGGATCATTCCACCACCAATGGTTTCATCCCCAATAAGCTCTTCTACCTGCGGCCTTGAAATCGTAGTAAGTAGTTCTCCGTCTTTACTCTTTACACCTGGAACATCTGTTAACAAAATGAGCTTTTCTGCATCGAGTTCCGCTGCAATTGCGGCAGCGACCAGATCTGCATTAATATTAAACGCCCTACCATCATCACCCACACCAACGGGCGCAATAACAGGAATAAACTCACTTTGGCTCAAACTCTCCAGAACCTCAGAGTTTATCTTTGTGACACGGCCTACCCGACCAACATCTATCAACTCTGGTGGGTTACCTGTATTATCTGTTTTAGCTGGCATTTTTAACTGCTCGGCACAAACTAGATCACCATCTCTTCCGGATAGGCCAACGGCCTTACCACCACAATGATTGATGAGACCTACAATTTCTTTATTTACCTTACCCACCAAAACCATCTCAACCACGTCCATAGTCTCGCCATCGGTCACACGCATCCCCTGCACATAACTTGGCTTTATCTCAAGTCGATCAAGAAGCTGGTTGATCTGTGGCCCACCACCATGAACTATGATCGGATTTATTCCAATCTGCTTAAGTAAGATGACATCAAGAGCAAATTGACGCTTGAGATTCTCCTCCACCATGGCATGACCACCATATTTAATGACAACTGTTTTATGGCGAAACTCCTGCATATATGGCAAAGACTCTATTAATACTTGGGCACGCTCTATACTTTCTTTCATGGTAGGACCTGTTTTCTATTTCTTATGGATAATCTCGCTAAAACTTCATTTTAGTCTACTCAGATGCCTTCAAGACTCTTAGCAAACCTACCGACAGACAAACTTAGTTTAACAAAAAATTGCAATACAAGTAAAATTATATCGGATAGTAACAACTGAGGCGGCAAGCGAAAGTTGAAGAAAAATTCTGAATGAGAAGATAATTCTCAAAAAACAACAAATATCAATACAGGAAATCATATAAAAAGTCCAAACTTCTTGCATATTCCATTTAATTTAGTGACTTTTGCCGGTTACCTTATTGTCAGAAGTGTTTACATTTAACATCTCATAAGTTACGATAGGCTCGGAAATTGCTAGGAGACTTAATCCTTTAAAACAAGAGATTTAAAAAATGAGTACAAAGCTGATAAGAACTTTATTTTTCTACACTTTTTTCTTTATATTTTTTCTTGAAGGTCAGGCATTAGCTGCAAACGAAGCACCAATCCATATTGCAGCAGATCACATGACCTCTGTTGAAAAAGACAACACTGTCGTTTTTACGGGTGACGTTGATGCCAAGCAAGATGACGTGCGTATCCGAACAGATGAAATGACCGTTCACTACACAAAAGCTGACACAGGCAACAATAGCTCCAAGCAGGAAGTTGACAAGCTCATCTGTATCGGCAATGTAGAAGTTACCCGTGGAGAATGGCTTGGTACTGGGCGAGAGATGACCTACTTTGCAAAAAAACGTCAAGTTATTCTTACAGGCAATGCCAAAGCATGGCAGGATCAAAACATGGTAAGTGGAACAAAAATCATCTATTACCTCGACGAAGGTCGCTCCGAGGTCATTGGTGGCCGACCATCAGTTACGACTGGCGGTAACCAGGGCAGCGGTCGTGTCAACATGACAATCATTCAAAAATAAGCTGTAATTGGTGTAATAGATGTCTCTGCTTGAAACAAGAAATATTGTTAAATGTTATGGCAACCGCACAGTAGTTGACGGTGTCAGTCTACAGGTTAAAACAGGTGCAGTTGTCGGTCTACTCGGCCCAAATGGTGCTGGAAAGACTACTTCGTTTTATTCTATTGCTGGGTTTATCAAACCAGAGGGTGGCGATATCATCCTCGATGGTGAGCCTATCACGACGCTTCCAATCCATAAACGAGCCCTCAAGGGCATTTCCTATCTTCCACAGGAACCATCGGTCTTTAAAAAACTAACGGTTGAAGAGAATGTACGAATTATTCTCGAACCCTTAGGAGTGCCAAAGGATGAAATTGAACGGCGTATCGATAAACTGACAAGTGACCTCAACCTTGACTATTTAAGAAAAAACAAGGGACACGGCCTTTCTGGTGGTGAGCGACGAAGAGTTGAAATTATGCGGGCTCTTGCCACCCAGCCAAAATTTATCCTACTGGATGAACCGTTTGCAGGCATTGATCCTCTTGCCGTAAACGACCTACAAAAGCTTATTCGTGATTTAAAAGACAAGGGTTTAGGAATTTTAATTTCAGATCATAACGTGCGAGAAACATTACAGGTCTGTGACTTTGCTTACATTATGAATGAAGGTCAAATTTTGACAAGCGGTGTAGCAGATGACATCATTGAAAGTGAGATCGCTCGTAAGATGTATTTAGGAGAGCACTTCAGTATGTAGCAGCTCCCTCTCAAATAAAGGTTAAGCATTAACAATGGCACTGGAACTTAGACAACAACTTAAACTGACACAAAAACTGGTAATGACCCCCCAGTTGCGTCAGGCTATCAAGCTTCTGCAGCTCAACAGGCTGGAGCTTGCCGGTGCCCTTCAAGCTGAACTACGTGAGAACCCTGCTCTGGAAGAAGATTTTAACCAGGAAGAGACTTCTAAACCACAACAGGCACTTGACTCAACCAGCGAATCATCTGAACCGCAACGGGAAATTGAAGTTACTGAAAGTTTTAAGGTGAGTGAGAATCTCGGGGATGTCAACTGGGAAAATTACTCTAATAACTTCGACTCGAACTTTTCTTTTTCCAGAGAAACCCCTCCAGCAGATGCTCCTTCACAGTTTGATTTCATCTCAAAAAAGCCAGATCTCAACGCTTATCTACAGTGGCAGCTTGCTCACTGTGAACTTGATGAAGACGAATGGGAAATTGCCTTCTATATTCTTGGCAATCTCAACAGGTACGGTTTTCTTGAAATTGATCTCGATGACATCATAGTTACAACTGAATGTTCTCAGGATGATGCCGAATATGTACTTGAAGTTATTCAGGATCTTGATCCGGCAGGCATTGCAGCTCGCAATGTGAGTGAATCCCTTTATCTCCAACTTGAAAGGCTCGGTAAAGAAAAAAGCTTGGCTGCTGAGATCGTAAAAGATCACATGAACTTGCTTGAAACCAAAGATATCAAAGCAATTTCACGCAAAACAGGTAAAAAACGACCAGAAATCAACAGAGCACTTGATTTCATTATCAACAACCTCACTCCTTTCCCAGGGTTGCCATACGCAACAGATGACACGAATTACATTGTTCCAGATGTATATGTGCGAAATATCGATGGTGAATTTCTAGTTACCCTCAATGACGAAGATTTGCCGAAACTGAAATTGTCTGACGATTACTCTGAAATGATTAAATCAGGCAATTTACCCAAAGACTCAAAAACATATCTAACAGACAAGGTTAGAAACGCAGAATGGTTTATCAAAACTGTTCATCAGCGACAGAGAACAATTTTTCGGGTAATGGAGTCAATCCTTAAGTTTCAGTATGATTTCTTCGTACACGGCGCAACACATCTCAAGCCTCTTATTCTCCGTGACATTGCTGAAGATATTGGCATGCATGAATCAACAATCAGCCGTGTTACTTCCAATAAGTATGTGCACACCCCTTTAGGTATTTATGAATTGAAATATTTCTTTTCTACAGCTATTCAACGCTCAGATGGGAAAGATGCTCTTGCTTCAGAAGCGATAAAAACTCGCATACGTACCATCATTCAGGAAGAGAACAAGGCAAAGCCACTCAGTGATAATAAAATTTCAGAACTCCTCGGCCAAGCCAACATCAAACTCGCCCGTAGAACTGTTGCTAAATATCGAGAACAAATGGGAATTTTACCTGTAAAGCATCGTCGTAAAAGATAAATTAATCTCCCACTCAATCCAGCATTTTTACCGACACCATCGTCACCAAAAGACACCTTAGTTAAACTTTCATTTCAAAAATATTATAAATATAATCTTCCATCTCATTCTTCTTGATTATGATTCAAAATTAGTTAGAGTATCCAGCTACTCTTTTCCACAATAAATAAACGGTGACAAAGTATGATTTTCAGACGTTTAACTTATATAGCACTCGGACTTACGCTCTTGTTGCTTTCATCCTGTACTAAGATGATCACAAAAGCGGTGGTTACACCCGCTGTAAATAATATTCAACAACAGACAGATATCCAGCTAGTTTGTGATGGAGCTCCATCTTATCTCCTGATGGTGGATGCGATGGTTGCAGGCAACCCGGAAGATGAGGATTTTCTGCGAATTGGCAGTCAATCTTTCATTGGCTATGTCAACGCACTCAACCAGTGCGAAAGCAGTAAGGAAAAGATCAGGGTCAATAGCGACAAAGCAAAACTTTATGGGCTCAGATTACTTGATCAAACAACATCTCTTTTAAAAGAACCGAAGGCATTTAATAGCAACCTGCAAAAGACAAGTAAAGGTGATGTCCCATCTTTATTTTGGGGTGGATACGGACTCTTAACATGGATTCAACAACAAAATGGCAGCCCTGCCGCCATGGCAAAGCTTATAACTGTTGAAAAGATCATGCAACGTGTGCTGGAGCTCGATGAGACCTACCAAGGTGCAGGGGCACATTTATTTTTTGGCGGTTACCTGGCCACCAAGCCAGCTCTTCTCGGAGGGAACCCAGAGAAAGCAAGGTTACATTTTGAGCAGGCTCTTAAGATAGGTGAAAGGAAATTTCTCCTTACTCAAGTAACCTACGCCAAGACCTTTGCTAGAAGCAAGTTTGATCAAAAGCTCCACGATAGCCTCCTAAAGGAGGTCTTGGAATTTGACCTTAATTCTGCGCCTGAATTTGGTTTAAGTAATAGAATTGCCCAAGAAAAAGCAAAAGAACTTCTTGAAGAAGATTATTTTTTATAAATTTATCACTATCCATAGGAATATAGTATGGCCACAATAACCCGCCCACTCAGTTTCTTTCTGATAGCATTCACAACAATTATTTTCCTTAGTGGTGTTCAGGAAAGTCAGGCAAAAGCAAAATACCTCTTTAAAGTCGGCAGTCTTGCTCCTGAGGGATCTGTCTGGATTAATCAATTCAATGCATTTGGTGACGACGTTTCCAAACAAACCGATGGCAAGGTTGCATTTCGGGCATATGCAGGTGGCACCATGGGTGATGACCGTGCCATGTACCGCAAGATGCGTGTTGGCCAGCTACATGGTGGTGGTTTTACCATGTCCGGGATAAGTTCTATAGTTTCTGATTTTCGAGTTCTTGGCATTCCATTTCTTTTTGATTCTTACGATGAAGTTGATTATGTCAAAGAAAGGCTCACCCCTGTCTTTAAAGAAAAATTCGCAGCAAAGGGTTTAGTGTTTCTCTCGCTTACTGAAGTTGGTTTTGTTTACCCAATGTCAAATGAGCCTATTAAAACTTTTGATGATTTGAAAAACGCAAAGAACTGGACTCCTTCAGGTGATCCACTTGCAAGCCAATATCTTCAAGAGATGGGTATTACTCCAATTCAACTGACTATTCCCGATGTTCTCTCATCCTTGCAGACCGGACTTGTAAATACCGTTTATAATTCATTATACGGCTCTATTGTTCTTCAGTGGTTTACTTCGGTAAATTACGTTTGCACAGCTCCATATGGTTATGCCTATGGTGCAATTTTATTGGATGGTAAAAAATTCAAAAAACTTCCCCAAGAATATCAAAAAATTATTCTAGAAACTGCTGACAAATATTTTCCACCACTCAATGCCTCAACCCGTCAAAACAATAGTGACTCCAAGGCAATCCTTGAGGAGAGTGGCCTAGAATTTATTGAGCCAAACCCAGAGACCATTGAGCAACTAAAGCAGTACCGTGAAGTCATGCTGAAAAAAGCAACTGGCGATCTTTTCTCTGAAGATATTTACAACAAAACCAGCACCTTACTCAAAGAATATCGTAACAGTAAATAAGTAATGAGTAAAAAGTCTTCCACATTGGGCAGGGGCATTAACCTCATAGGAGAATCAGTTCTTGCACTATTATTGAGCACTACCCTGCTACTCGCCTGCGCCCAGATATTTATGCGTGGTGTAACAGGTGGATCTCTACTCTGGATTGATCCCCTATTGCGTTACCTGGTCTTGTGGAGTGGTCTTTTCGGTGCCGTTATGGCAACTTTTAAGAACAAACATATCGCACTCGACATTGCCAGCTTCATCCTGCCAAAATCTTCCATTAATGTTGTGGAGCTGGTTGTCTTTATTTTCTCAACTCTCACAGCCACAGCTCTCACCTGGGCTGCAGTAAGCTTTATTTTAAGTGAGATTGAATACGGTGGTCCCGGTCTTTTTGATCTACCCACTTATATCTGGAATCTGGCTTTCCCAATCACCTTTGCTGTTATGGCAGTAACTTATTTTTTCCAGACGATCCAGTGCAGCATCAGACTTTTCTCTAAACAAAAGGTAAATGGGCAAAGCTGATGACTATTTTAAAAGGAATTACACTTATACTTGCTCTGCTTCGAGCACCACTTTTTCTGGTTATCTCAGCACTTGCACTCATATCTTTCTATTCGGCTGAAATTGACCTCTCAGTTGTCATCATTGAAATGTCTCGCCTTGCTGAGACACCAGTGCTGATTTCACTACCACTTTTTATCTTTGCTGGAAGCTTACTGTCAGAGAGCGGTGCTCCAAGCAGGATGCTGACCTTTTCTCGCATTTTTCTCGGTTGGATGCCGGGTGGAATGGCCGTTATAACACTTGTTGTCTGTGCTGTTTTCACAGCTTTTACAGGAGCCTCAGGTGTAACAATCTTTGCCTTGGGTGGCCTGCTGCTCCCGGCACTTTTAAAAGACGGTTATACCGATAAGTTTTCAACTGGACTTATCACCTCATCAGGTAGTCTAGGCCTTCTCTTTCCACCAAGTCTGCCCATAATTTTATATGGTGTTGTGGCAGGGACTCGCATTGATCATCTCTTTCTAGCAGGAATTCTACCGGGTCTTTTGATGTTAGCCCTACTCATTGGTTACTCAATTTTAAATAGCCCAAAAGGTCAACAACGAGTCATCTATTCTACAAAGGAAAAGCTGGCAGGTTTAAAGGAGATTGGCTGGGAATTGCCACTACCATTTATAATTCTTGGCGGAATTTATGGTGGTTTCTTTGTACCGAGTGAAGCAGCGGCCATCACTGCTCTTTATGTGCTCATTGTTGAAGTATTTATTCTGCGTGATATACCGCTTAAAAAGCTACCAGCCATTATGACCCAGTCGATGATACTTTTTGGCGGCATTCTGGTTATTCTGGCAGCGTCTATGGCCTCAACCAATTATCTGGTTGACCAGGAAGTACCGACGCGACTTTTTGAGTTTATCAACACCTATATTGACTCTAAATACACCTTCCTCCTGCTGCTCAACGTCTTCTTACTGCTGGTTGGGGCCATGCTCGATATTTTTTCGGCACTGGTACTCGTCGTACCACTTATCCTGCCCATTGCAGAAGGGTATGGAGTTGACCCAATTCACTTAGGAATTATTTTTCTGACCAATCTGCAAATCGGTTACTGCACACCACCAGTTGGGCTCAACCTCTTTTTGGCTTCATACAGATTTGAAAAGCCTATTGTAGAACTCTATCGTGCAACTCTGCCTTATTTAGGGTTACTGCTTATCACTCTTGCAATAATCACCTACTTTCCATGGCTGTCGACTTTTCTTATTTCTGTCTGGGGATAGTTATAAGAATGATATCCCCTTGAGAAATTACAGAAAGTGAGCAAAGCTTTGACGTTACATCTTAAAACCCGTTACCGTGAACATTATTCCCACCGCTAACGCCAGGGCTTCCACCCGATACAGCACTGCCAGACCCACCACTTGAAGAATTACCACCACCTTGACTTTCAGACTCCTTGCGCAATGCTAATTTCAGTTCTTTGTTGATACGTTGTTTTTCTTTATCTGAAAGTTCAACACCTTCAAGTACCTTTTCAAATTCACCTGCATCGACAAAACCATCCTGGTTGGAATCGTAACCTCTTAATTTGGCCGTATCCATCTCATCTGCCTTACCATTGCCTACTCTCTCTTTGGCAGTTGCATAGGTATCCGGTGATACTTTCTCAAGAATCTCGAGATATTCAATGGACGGATAACCGTAATAGTTATCGCCATTACCAGCGGTACCTTTACAGTAGGCAACCCAAGGTTTGAAATTATCTGCCTGTGGAAGTTTGATTAACACATCACCTTTTTCAAACTGCCCTGCAAATGAAACGGAACTGATTAATGAAAGAGCAAAGGCTCCAATGATTATTTTCTTCATATTCTATTATATGGTTAGTTTTTGGTAGAGCTATGCTCTCTGTAATATTTCAATTGCTGAAAAAGTCCTTTTAACAAGAGGAAACGATTAGAGAGGACCTGTAGTGTTGTTTGAACCACCAGACAAGCCACCAGAACCACCATTAGATCCACCACTTGAAGAACTACCACCGCCTTGACTTTCAGACTCCTTACGCAATGCTAATTTCAGTTCTTTGTCGATACGTTGTTTTTCTTTATCTGAAAGTTCTACGCCTTCAAGAACATTTGCAAATTCAGAAGCATCGATAAAGCCATCTTGATTGACGTCATATTGTCGCAGTTTTGCGGTGGCCATCTCATTAGCTTTACCGTTGCCAATCCGCTCTTTGGCAGTTTCACTGGCTTCCGGTGAAACCTTTTCTAATACTTCAAGGTATTCAATGGACGGATAACCGTAATAGTTATCGCCATTACCAGCGGTACCTTTACAGTAGGCAACCCAAGGTTTGAAACTATCTGCCTGTGGAAGTTTGATAAGGACATCACCTTTTTCGAACTGCCCGGCAAATGATACGGAACTGATTAATGAAAGAGCAAAGGCTCCAAGGATTATCTTCTTCATATTGTTATTTCTCGTTAGTTGTTTGTAGAAATATGCTCTGTGTAATATTTCTGCTGCTTAAAATATTTTTTTGCGAAGCCAAAAGGTTAGAGAAAACCAACAGTATTACCTGAACTGCCTGCTCCGCCAGCACCACCAGAATCCCCACCACTTGAAGAACTACCACCGCCTTGGCTTTCAGACTCTTTACGTAATGCTAATTTCAGTTCTTTGTCGATGCGTTGCTTTTCTTTTTCGGTAAGTGCTACACCTTCAAGAACCTTGGCAAATTCAGCAGCATCGACAAAACCGTCTTGGTTGATGTCATATCCTCGCAACTTAGCGGTATCCATTCCATCGGCCGTGCCGTTACCAACCCTTTCTTTAGCTGTTGCATATGCTGCTGGTGACACCTTTTCGAGTACTTCCAGATACTCGATAGCAGGGTAGCCATAGTAGTTATCGCCATTACCGGCTACCCCTTTACAGTAGGCAACCCAGGATTTGAAATTGTCTGCTTGAGGTAGTTTAATTAAGACATCACCTTTTTTATAGGGTGCGGCAAAGGCGACAGTTGATAACGAGAGGATGCTAATGAGTACAAATGATTTGATTGTTGATTTCATTTTTCATTTACCTGTAATTTGTTGAACTTGGAAAGCTTTGATACATTAATCCCAAAAAACAGGTGACTCTTTAACAACAAAACCTTAAAAAAATCTTAAGTAAGGAAATTCTTTTGTAAAATCGATAAACAACCAACACCAACACTTTTTTTACTGTGTATCTGAATCCGTGATCGTTCAAAAATAGTGCAAATGCAAGGCGATCAAGTGTTTGATAATACATGTGGTATATCAAATACTTGGCAACGAAGTAGGTGTGCTGTTTTTGGGCGACCCGCAGGGCGACACAGGTGAGCCAGAGCTTCTCTTTTTATGATGTAAAATCACCCAAAAGCAAAGCGTTATTTAAAGCTGTGGCTCTGTGTCGTCACGGATTCTGGTGTGTATATAAAATGTTGTAATCTTCTGAATTAAATCTGAATAAGGATGAATATTTGGGAGATACTGTTTGAATTTTTAAGGAGCTTTATCCACTTTTTACTCTGTTGAATAAAGTGTATTTTTTAGTTTTTCATAGGCTTGCTGATGTTTTTCGGGCACCATCCGTTCTAAATTAATCAATTTCCAGTTCACTGCGGGCAACTTCTCTATCCCCTGTAAGCCAAGAAGCGACCAGTCTGGAGACTTTCTCTTAAAAGATAATAAAAACTTCCTCTCATTATCTGTTAAATCACTGTTCAGCGTGTCGATTAAGTCTTTAAAAGCTTGTTCTAAGTCACTCTGCCGAACTTCTTCCTCTGTCATGTTTTCAAATTCACTTTGAAAAACATGAGTTATATCTTTTATTGCAGGCTGCAAGAGTTCTGCTATTGGTCTCGGGTGACTTATGAGATAAACAATCAGGGCTTTTCTCAGATCATTAGTAAAACCATTGTCTTGTAACAACAACTGAACGTCGTAAAGGTCTCTAGGATGTTGGCGATCAAGAGCTGCACAAATTTTCCCTGCATATAAATCAGCCGGATGCACAACCTGTATCTCGACATAACCAAATTCATCCTCCACCGCTTCACAGACAGCTCGTATGGCAGGATCAAACACAGTTCCTCTCAAGACAGGAGATAATTCTATTTTTATTTGAACGTTATCCTTGAAAACAATAAGCCGTAAGGCATCATTTTTTTCCCTAAAGGCTTCAAAGACTTTCACGCCTTTCCATGTTTTGCTAATACGTTCTTTAATTCTTAAAAGTGCCGTTTTTATCTCTACAAGTGCATCATCCCTACCTCGCATAGGCAAAAAAACAAGATCAATATCAACCGATAACCTTGGCAAATTCCTCTCAAAAAGATTAATAGCAGTTCCTCCCTTCAGGGCAAAACAGTTCTCTTCAGCCACAAGAGGCAGTACCTCAATAAGCAATCGAACTTGTTTATAGTATTGGCTATTTGTATTCATGTAGATGTTTAGGAACTGTTATGAGTAAATCTTTATCAAGTTTGCCTCCTTCAGCCACAAGCCTATTACCTTTTCCTAGCTCATAATCCTTTATATTCAATTTTTGGAACCAAGAATAATTTTGTCTTGTTGCAAACCAGAAGAATAACCTCTTCACTTTTATATGCTTACAGCCACGGAGCAGAATATCTACTCTTCTTGGTGATAAGCCTGTTAAACCTTGCATGATTTCATCTGCATGTTCAAAACTCACTTTCTTTGGAACATCTGAAAGCATCTCAAGGTAAGCCTTCTCTGGGGTTGAGATCAAAAGTGCAGGAAGATTGTCCTGCCAACTCTGTTCCCGCACAAATTTGGAACTGGACATCAGATCTGGATGCCAAATCTTTTTTGTTGTGTAAGTCTGAAAATGAGTGTCTTCAGTTATTTTACTCAGCCACTTTGGCAGTTTTTCTGTGGAATAGAGATGGATTGTTTTTTTAGAAGAGTTTGACAGATAATGTCCAAAGCCAAGCAAATCCAGTGCTGTAAGACCACCAACATGCACAGGGACAGAAGACATGCGCTGCACAGAACTAACAATTCCCTGCCAGGTAACAGGTACTCCGACCCTTGCATATACACCCGGTGTTAACGACACCAGTTTTTTACTTTTAAGAGCATTATCCCTAGAATGTCGGCTTATTCCGTTGCTAGCAAACCATTTGTTGGTAGCTACCATTCCAAATGGTAAAAGTATATCAAGTTGTTTTTTATAGTTTGTAGTTGTCATGTTTATATCCAATTAATCCTGCGGCGATAATCGCCGCAGAAAAAGACAATTTCAAACTATCACATTTGCTGACAGTTTACAATGTTTCATTTTTACGGCGATAATCGCCGCAATTTTGTCAGATTATAAACCACTCAACTTAGAGGCACAGAATTTTTGTTGGAAAATTGTTGTTTTGCTACTAAAAAAAATCACCAGTACCACTACCTCCTGATGAACCACCTGCTCCTCCACCAGCTCCTCCACCGCCACTGCCAGAACCTCCACTAGAAGAACTACCACCGCCTTGATTTTCAGACTCCTTACGCAATGCTAACTTCAGTTCTTTGTCGATGCGTTGTTTTTCTTTGTCGGTGAGTTCTACACCTTCAAAAACTTTTGCAAATTCACCTGCATCGATAAAACCATCACTGTTAGAATCGTATGCTCTTAATTTGGCTGTATCCATCTCATCTGCCTTGCCATTGCCTACTCTTTCTTTGGCAGTTGCATAGGTAGCCGGTGATACTTTCTCAAGAATCTCGAGATATTCAATTGACGGATAACCGTAATAGTTATCTCCATTTCCAGCAGTACCCTTACAGTAGGCAACCCAAGGCTTGAAATTATCTGTCTGCGGAAGTTTAATTAACACATCGCCTTTTTCAAACTGACCAGCAAAGGCTACGGAACTGATTAATGAAAGAGCAAAGGCTCCAATGATTATTTTTTTCATATTATCTCTTATTGTTAGTTGCTTATAGAGCAATAGTCTGTGTAATTTCAATCATTATGCGAAGGAGCTGATTCTCCGCTACCAGACAAGCCAGCAGCACCTCCAGAAGAACCACCACTTGACGAACTCCCACCACCTTGGCTTTCAGACTCCTTACGCAATGCTAATTTCAGTTCTTTGTTGATACGCTGTTTTTCTATATCTGAAAGTTCTACACCTTCAAGCACCTTGGCAAACTCATCTGCATCGACAAAATCGTCTTGATTGACGTCATATTGTCGCAGTTTTGCGGTGTCCATCTCATTAGCTTTACCGTTGCCAATCCGCTCCTTTGCAGTTTCACAGGCTTCCGGTGAAACCTTTTCTAATACTTCAAGGTATTCAATAGACGGATAACCATAATAGTTATCGCCATTACCAGCGGTACCTTTACAGTAAGCAACCCAGGGTTTAAAATTATCTGCCTGTGGAAGTTTGATAAGGACATCGCCTTTTTCGAACTGACCAGCAAAGGCAACAGTTGCTATCGATAAAAAGCTCATGAGTACGATTGATTTGATTGTTGATTTCATTTTTTAATCACCTGCAAATTTGTGTTGGATATGGAGAACTCTGATACTTTGGTGCTAAAAAATCAGCACCAATACAGTCGAGTTTAAACATGAGTGACTGTTTAACTAACCTATCTTAAAAAAACCTTAAGTAAAGAGATAAAATATAGTGTTACCAAAGACATCGTCTAAAAAGTCTGATATGATAGGTTTTCTCGTCCCTAACCAGATAAACCCTTTGATCAACTACACATATGATACAAGAAAATTTAACTCAAAAAATAATTACAAGCCTACCTCCACAGAAGTTTCTTCAGCCTATTGCTACAGACACTGGATTAATTCAGAGAGAAAAACTGCTCAATAACAAATTCGATACTCTTGGCAAAAAGATTGTTATTATTGAAGGCCGGGCGGGTGCGGGGAAGTCCGTGATTGCTCAACAGCTTGTTGCAAGCAATGGAGCAGTCCATGGCTGGATGCAGATAACCGAGAGCGATCAGGATCAAATGGCCTTTTTAACAGCACTTTTGACCCTGATCATTAAAACCTTCCCTGATTTTCAGTCCCAAAAGGTACTGCCAGCGGTTGTAAATAATATCATTCACCCGCTAGAAATTCTTGATTTTGGCAGAACACTGATGGAAGAGCTTTCTCTTACCACACAACACAGCCAAGTATCCCTTGTTCTAGATGATCTGCATTTACTGACGCCATCACCTGAAAGCCTTGCACTGCTCTCAACCTTGATAGAAGAGAGTCCAAGTTGGCTTCAATGGATACTTGTATCTCGGGAAAATGTGGCCACACCCTGCAATCTTTCCACAATTGAAAACTCTGAACAAAAGATCCTTCACATAAAAGACACTGACTTGGATTTCAGTCAGCATGAAATCTATCAACTGTTTCAAAATCGTTATCAGCTGGCACCGACCGGAGATCAGGTTAATAGTATCTTTCAAAAGACCCACGGGTGGGTAATGGGTACAGTTCTGCTTGCTCAGCAGAGGGGGGATACGCCAAATGTAACAAATGTTGATTTCACAGATTCCAGCAATTCTCTTTTTGGTGAATATTTCATTAAGAATATTATGTGTAATCTCCAACCAGAAGAGGTAGAGCAATTTTTACAATTAATGTTACTGGATGAAATTGACACCAGTCTTGCAGCAAACATTCTTGGGCGCATGCCAGCAGCTACTCTTATTGATAAGGCGGTAAAAAACAATTCGTTTGCAAGATCTTTAGATGATGAAAAGACGCTCTATTCTTTTCATCATCTTTTTTCTGCTGAAATGCGAGCCTATAGTGAAGAGCAATTATCTGATAAAGTTATTCAAAATACTCTTACATTGGCGACTCACTATTATACTGAAAAAAATGAAGCTGAAGCAGCTCTGAGTTATGCTGCACGTTGCTCTCAACCATCAATACTGGAAGAGACCATCAACATATTTGGACTGGAATTAATAGGGGCGAACCACATACGTACTCTTTCCAGCTATCTTGCAACTTTTGAAGAAGATTATTTACTTGCAAAGCCAACATTAAGTCTCTACTCGGGCATTTGCTATCAAGAGGTAAATCCTATAAAAGGTGGGGCACTGCTGGAAAATGCCTGTTCAGGTTTTATAGAAAATAAAAACATCATTGGTGAAATTCAGGCACGATGCTGCCTAATTGAATTTTATATTTTAATAGAAGGAGTTCTCCAAAAAACGGTTGAACATATTTTAAAAATCGAAACGCTTTTCCCAGCAGTTGAAGACAACCTTCCCATCTCAATTAAAGCTAGAATTTTATCCATTCTTGCTGAAGGTTATTGTTATGTTATAGCGGACATGGAAAAGGCCAAATTTTATATTGATGAAACATTAAAAATATGCACAACCAACCACTTCTTTAATACACGGGGTCGGGTTGCTGTTATGATGAACTGCCGGTTTGGTTTCATCGCAGATTGGCAAGGTTTTCTAAATAACATTGAAGACACAAGCCACTTAATCCATCGTCCTGATGTTTCCCATATGGAAAAATTGTTCCTTCAACTTAATCAGGTTAACTTCCTGCAAATGACAGGAGATTTTAAAAATTATACTCACCAAAAAAACCTATTACTACAAAGCGAACAAAAAGAAGTGATTCAACAATCGCTCCTTCTTCCTTTTCTCAATATATATGATGTCGATATTGCTTTGGCCAAAGGTCAATATGATGATGCTCTAAGTATTATTGAACAAAGTGTAAACTTAGCTGCTTTTCAAAAACCACACACCAGCAGCCAATTTTTGCACTATAAAGCCATAATACATGCCTTAAAAGGTGAGGTTAATCTAGGCACCGAAGCATGTAAAAAATCATTAGAGCAAAGAAATCATGCCGGTGGTAATGCATTTGTTATCTTCAATCATCAATGCATTGGTATTGCCTATCTTCATCTAGGACAAATTGAGGAGGCCAAGGTTCATTTCTCTAAAGCCGATAAAATTATGCAAGAATTGGGTGTTGACTTTCGCTGGGCGATCACTGACGCGCATCTCGCTTACTATTGGCTCAAACAAGATGAGCCGCAAAAAGCAATAGAACCAACTGAAAAATGCTTAAGATATATGCGAGAGAAAAATCAACTGCATTTTTTCACCTCAACACCTGAGGTTATGGAGGCTATACTCACTTTTGCTGTTGAAAATGATATTGAACCCTTCTATGCAAAGTTGCTACTAAAACGACAGTTAGAGCTTGGGGCGGACAACTCTCACAAGCCTATTCCCTTGCTAAAAGCTTCTCTTTTTAAACAACCAGATGATTCAACAGAAAATGACATTTTTTATTTAACAAATCTTCCCCGTAAACAGCGACAACTTCTGCTTTCATTATTTGTTCGAACGAACATGCAACTATCATTAACGGAAGTAAATCTAATCGTTTGGGCAGATAAAGAACCTGCAAACCTAAGATCCAGCATTGACAACCTGATTACATCACTGAGAAAGAGTATTGCACCAATTGTAGGTGTAAAAAATACTAAACATTATGTGGTTGTTAACAAAGGTGAGGTGGTTTTAAGGAATTGGCAAGTAGATGGATCTGATTTTCTAGCCTATTGCAAGAAGGGTAGAGCCTTTGCTGAAAAAAAGAAACTGTGGCAAGCAGGAAATGCTTTCCATCCTGCTTTTAAATTACTACCTGAGGAAGGATTAAATAGTTCTACCTTTCAACATGCTGAAGAAGTAGAAGATTTTTTTATGTACGAATTAGCTGTTGCAGCAAAAACGTATCTAGACGTATTACTATCCAACAGGCAAGAAAGTGAGGCTTTACATATTGCCAGAAAAACCTACAGACTATTCCCATATGACACAGACTTTTGCCGAAAGTGTTATGACATATTTGCCAAGGCAAAAGATACGGTCGGCTGTCAATTAGTTTTGAAAAACTATGAAACCGAATACAGAGAAATGGGGTACAGCGATAAGGAGCTTGAAGATGCTCTACAACAATTCTGGAGTTGTTCTTGATGTTAAATCAATTTTTTGTAAGCCAATTAATTTAACCATTCCAAGTAATCTGACAGAGTGGTAACGATATAATTTGCAGGGCTATTTTTATCAAACTCCGAACTACTGTTTTCATGTGAGGTATCCAGTATCTCAAAATTACCTGCACTCTTTTGGTTATTAGACTTATCTTCAGCAGGATTCTGTACAGATCTTTTACTATCGCCACAACTCATTGATTATTTTCCTCTTTTATTAACATTCTGATGGTAATTAAAAGAGAAACATTTCGATCTTAAAAAATTCTTAATAAGGAAGACAATTCGTTATAAAAAACAAAAAAGGCGAACAGAGATTGATCTCTGTTCGCCTTATGATAACTCTATTAACGAGCTGCTATTTATTCTTCTGGTGACTTCACCACGCCAACATATGGCAGATCACGATATTTTTGGGCATAGTCAAGGCCGTAACCAACTACAAATTCATCCGGAATTTCTACACCCAGAAAATCTACATCAATATCCTTCTCTCGGCGAGACGGTTTACTAAGAAAAGAACATACTTTCAGGGAATGAGGACTACGATTAGCAAGCATTGAAAGAATTTTACTAAAGGTGTTTCCTGTATCAACAATATCCTCAACAAGAAGTACATCACGGTCTTCAATAGATGTATCAAGATCCATTACAACTTTAACATCCTGACTGGAAATAGTGCCATCTCCGTAACTAGAAACTGACATGAAATCTACTACCAGAGGCACATCAATAGCACGCACTAAATCGGCCATAAAGATAAAGGAACCACGCAAAAGACCAACAACTAACAACTCTCTTTTCAGGTCAGTATAATTTGCACTAATCTCTTTACCAAGTCTATCTACAATAAACTTAATTTCTGCCTCTGAAATCATTACTTCAATATTATCACGCTCTTTCATGCAGCCTCCGGCTATATCTATATTTTTATAAAAGCGTCTTTACAAAATCGGGATGCTTCTTTTACCAAAACAGTCGGCAAATTAAAATGTAATTTTAATAAAACATCGTAAAAGTGTTTACTTAAAGCTGCCAAATCTTTATCGCACTAATATAACGACCTTTTAACTTTTATTTCTGGCAAAAACCAAAAATCTCTGATCAGTCCCCGCCACCATACTATCAAACGGGTAACAGGTAATAAGCGTCAGCCATGGATCACCCGTCCATTTCAGGTAAAGATCTTCAGCATTTTCTATTGTACTCGCCTGCACAACGTATTCCACCTTTTTTCCGTCCAACCTTTCAACAATAAGCACATCACCCATTTTTACATTTTTTAAAAAAGAAAAGCTGGTATCTCGATGCCCGACGATAACGCTGTTGCCAGAGTTTCCTATCTTTGCACTATCTTCCTGTCGGCCTGGTCCAAAAGCAAGCACTTCGCCATTATCTCCTTCAAGGACAATCTGACTAATACCTAGACGTTCGCAACTCAGTCGTGCTACAGGCCATGTATCCGCCCATGGCCAAGGTTTTACTGGATAGCCAGAATCACGACTAGCCTGCCATGCCTTCTCAAGTAAACTTTGCGCAATTACTGCCTTGGTAGGTATCCAGGCTCCTTTTATAAGTGCGACTAAACCACCAACAACAAGTAGCCATGCTATCCAACCAAACGATTTCTTTTTCATGTTCACACCCTATATTCCCAATCCACTATTTTTTCTTCTGAGTAGGTAAAGTATCAGTAAGCCAAAGAAAATCGCGAGGCCACCGAGGCATCGAATCATTTCTGCAGGTGTTGCTGTTTGCGATGAACCTGCATAAAGTGGCGCTTGTGATTGCGCGAGCAACTTTTCAGTTTCTTTGAGATCAACATTTTCATCAAATGCCTTTTCAACTGGCCGCTCTTCAACTGCCACGAGACTTGTGTACTTGGAAACCAGTTGATACTGAAGAGCAACATCTGTAATTTGCTCCTTCAAGTCGCCTTCTCATGAAATATGAGTTGGGTGCTGAACCTATACCAACAGTAAATAGTCTGCGATTTTCTACCATTTTATCAATAAGGTTAAACAGTTGTTCTTCATTGCTTACAGCACCGTCTGTCATAAAAACCACCTGTTGAACTCGACTTTTCTCATCAGCAAGAGAATCCATAGCAAAGGCCATTTCAAGGGCTGGCTTCATTTCAGTGCCACCATCCGCCTCAAGACTTCTAACGAATTTTTTTGCCTGTTCAAGTGAGCGATCATTTGCAAGAACTGGCTCATCAAAAAGTGCTGAACTAGAGTTGTTAAAAATGATTATATTAAAACTATCTGATTGCTTGAGCTGATCAAGCCCATGAAGAAGACTTTCTTTTGCCTGACTAATCGAAGCACCTGCCATTGAACCTGAAACATCAACAATAAAAATGAGTTCACGCAGAGGTGTATAATCTGTCTTGAAAGCTGGTGGCATGAGCATAAGCAGGGAGTAAACACCATCATCGCCTTCTTCACTGAACAGAGCTGCATTGACGGCACCGCCTTCTACAGGTTTCCACTCTATGACAAAATCATGGTAGTTTTTTGAGCTTGAATCATAGCTCAGTTGATAACTTCCCTTACCATTTTTCTTTTCCTGAACTTTATGATACACCGAGCTTACACAACCAAGTTCCATCCCAGCTTCAAGGTTTACCCGTAAAGAAAGTGGGCTTGCTTGCTCTTCGAGTGGAATATCCATCATCCAACCTTCACCCGTTAGGAAGATATCACCCTCAACGCCTTTATTCACATTGCTAGCCGGTGTATATCGTGGCGTAATAGCCAGAGGGAACCGAAGACTGAATGTGTTGTCTTTATATTGCACCTGTTGCTGATACTCAATTTCTACGGTTACAGTTTCACCAGCACCGATGTTCGCTACGCGGGTAGTAAACATGTTGGGTCGTTTCTGCACGAGAAGAGACGCCTTTTTTCCTTCACGCTTTGCATTATCATAGGTCTTTTGAGCCTCTTGTTTCTCTTTAATTACACCAACAATTTTTCTCTCACCGATCATCATATTCAGCCTATCCACCGCACTTTCATCGGGGAGCGGAAAAACATACATTGCTTCTTGGATAGATGATGTCTCATTGACAAAGGTTTGTTTCACCTTCACCCTTGCTGTAAGGCCACTCACATTTATAGTCACATCACGAAATAAGTCTGGTGCTGGTATAAATGTTCCATCATCGTCCTTAAAAAGGAGCTCTCCCCTTGAGACATCATCTAAATTTACCGACTCCGTATTTGTAGCTTCTGCTGTAACCAAGCTACCTACCAAAAGCACAAAGCAGATAATTGATACATACCCCACCATCATCACATTACCGGGATCAAATGAGTCACCCTTATTAATCTGTGCCTTTTTTTCTATACTCTTCGCCATAATCATTCCTCCGTTAGCGTTTAACTTTCTTACCTGCTACTAGAAAACCAAACCTTTATGACCATCTAATGAGTAGAAAGTGATCAATTATGACAATTATGATTTTTAGAGCCTTACTGGCCAAAAGCTGTTAGAAAAACAAAAATAATGAAAATAACACATCCATGACCCCTGTTTACGAACAAGTCTCTTATCCAGCTTAGCTGTGCTTTCGTCTTTCAACTTGTATTAACGGAAACAGTTCTGGTTAGGTGGAAATAGATACAGCCATTGACGATATGGGAGAGCAAAAATGACTTATAAAATCGCGCTGGTAGAAGATGATCAAATGCTACGAATTAACTATTCACAGGCCCTTGAACGTGAAGGATATACTGTGACTAGCTATTCTTCGAGAGCAGAGGCAGAAGAAGCCTTTCAGCATGAGCTACCCGACCTTGCCGTTTTGGACGTTATGTTGGGTGACGAAATGGAGGGTGGCTTTGAGGTTTGTCGCACACTTCGTCAGATTTCGCCAACTATTCCTATAATCTTTCTCACTGCCAGAAACTCTGATCTGGACAGAGTCTCCGGCCTACGCCTAGGGGCCTGGGATTACTTAACAAAGGATACAACCACACTTGATTTTCTACCTGTTCGTATCTCCGCTTTATTTAAAGTGATTGAGTCGCTTAAAAGCCCGGAACAGAGTAAGAGCAACGAAATCAACCAAGGTTATTTACGTATAAAAGAAGGACATAAACAAATCTTCTGGCAAGACCAGCAAGTTAACCTGACCTTAACCGAATTCTGGCTGCTCTACTCCTTAGCCGAGCGCCCAGGTCAGGTAAAATCCCATGACCAGCTTATGGAAGCTGCAAATGTAATTGTCACAAATAATGCCATCACTGCTCATATTCGTAGAATCCGTGATAAATTTCGTGAAATTGACTCTGAATTTGACGCAATTAAAACAGAGTATGGCATGGGATACCGATGGGTTATATAATCATTTAGCTATGCGCATCTCCCTTAGAATAAAGCTGACTCTAATAGCACTCCTCCTGCCCCTGATCCCCCTTTTCGGTTTACGTTTCGGGGATATGATTCAAGAGGATTTGCTGGAGAGCCGCCGGGAAATCATGCTCTTTTCGGCAAGAGCTGTTGCCTCAACACTAAGCAGTCGTACAGATTTACTAGACAGGGAACAGTTTCTATCGCTCAACCCGAGTAGTGACATTTACATGTACCCGTTACGTACACCAATTCGTATAAACGGCAAAAATGATGATTGGGTAAACCAGCCCGGTATAGCAAAGAACTTTGGCAAAGATCATCTTGTTTATTCAAAAAATGAAAGTAACTCAAACCTTCATTTTTCTCATCGACTCGGACTCTGGAAAGACCACCTCTATGCAATCTTTGAAGTTTCGGATGAGAATTTAGTCTATCAGCGTAACAATTCACCATATCTAAATCGCTCCGACCATCTAAAGATATCTATTGAAGATCATAACCAACAAATTCGTCATTATATAGTTACCACCAATAGTCCTGGTTGGGTAAATGGTTTTCTCATGTCTCTTAATCCAGCTGACCCTTTTGCAGAATCTGTTGAACCTAGGATTCAAGGTGTCTGGCTAGAGACAGAAAAAGGATATAACATTGAATTACGTATCCCTATGTCACTTATCGGCCATAAACTAGCCTTTTCTATTGCCGATGTAATAAGTACAGAAGCCCCTGAAATCGAAACAATTATTAGCACGATAGACAGCCAGCATGACAATAGTCTTGGTAAAGCTATTATTCCTTCCGGTGAAATTGAGCGGATACTTATGCGCCTTGACAGGCCTGACTCTCGAGTGCTGGTTGTTGACCAAAACAGGAAAGTTCGAGCAAGCTATGGACAACTTTCTGACCCTCTTGTAAAGGAGCAGGAAGATACAGCAATACTCAGTAAAATTAGCTCTATAACGTATCAGCTTCTCACTCCTCTTTACCAGCTTTTCTTAAAACCTTTTTCTGACAAAGTCCTTCCTGCTCGCCCAACAACTCTTGATATTGAAGGCATAGAGCAGGCATTAACTGGAAAATCGACTGTTATTAGCTATAAGCCAGGAAACGAACACACAGAAGTCATGGCAGCCATAGTACCGCTTCGACGTGAAAATCAGATAATTGGTGCTGTAGTCATTGAGCAATCAACAAACTCTATCCTTGCCCTGCAAAATAAACTGATTGAAGAATCAATTACCCTTACTATTTTAACTTTCTCCATTGTTGGATTAGGTATGCTCCTCTTTTCTATACGTATTTCCTCACGTATAAGAGATTTACGAGATCAAGCGGCAAAAGCCATTCGTGATGATGGTACTATGCATACCACCATAAAACGGAGCCGGGTTAACGATGAAATTGGCGACCTGAACCGTACTCTCTCTATGATGCTCAGACAACTCAAAGAGCAAAATGAGTATCGTGAAAAAATGGCAGACAACCTTGAACACGAGATGCGAACACCACTTGCGGCTGCTTCCGCCTCACTACAAAATCTCGCCAAAGAACTAGATAGTCCTGATGAAAGAATCACAAACTATCTCAAATGGACTATTTCTGATATCAATCGAATGGAACAGCTTCTTACAGCTATTCGCGATGCAACTAATTTACAAGCTGCTCTCGAACAGGACTTTAAAGAAGAATTCGATCTAGACAAGGCGCTCTCTGTATGGATAGAGCATGGTTGGACTCCTGCATTCCCACAGGTTAAGTTCCTCTACGACTTTGAACCAGAAAACGATTATACAATTTTTGGCGACCCGTCACGCATCAGACAACTGCTTGATAAAATAGTAGAAAACGGTGTCTCATATCACAGAGAAGGCACACCAATTCAGCTTAATCTAAGTATTGAAAACAGTAAGATAAAACTTACAATCAGTAACGAAGGCCCAACCCTTGAACCAGATCAGGAAAAACAGATCTTCAATTCAATGGTTTCAGTTCGAAAAGCCAAAGACGACAAGCCACACCTTGGTCTTGGTCTGTTCATCGCTCGGTCTATTATTCAACACCATGGTGGTGAGATAAGTGCTAAAAATCTTTCTGGAGATAAAAACGGAGTAGCATTTATTATATTGCTACCTATTTTCAAAAAATAACTGATCTGTCTATCTGACTTACAACAACCAACTTATTGGCTTTTAACCTTTTAAAAACAATACATTTAAATCATTCCCTGACAGAACTAAGCTTGCCACTTTTCAAATAATGGGTAATGTCATTAATATGAACACCTCTTAAACTGAGCTGATTATATGGGATATTATATTAGTAAGATTGCGGTGAGTGCACTATTGATTACTCTTATTTCTGAAATAGGGAGGCGACACTCCCTTGCCGGCGCACTTTTGGCATCAGTCCCGATTATTTCAATGCTTGCTGCATTTTGGCTCTACATTGACACAGGCAGCACAGTGAAAACCGCTGAGTTTTTGACCAATATATTCTGGCTCACTTTACCCTCACTAATATTTTTTGTTTCGGTACCTCTTTTGTTAAAAGGGGGAGTTAATTTTTATATTAGTATTCTGTTATCTATTTTGCTTTCTGGCTCAGGTTATCTTGGTATGATGAAATTGCTTTCCCACTTTAAAATCACTGGATCATAAAGATGAATGGCCCAACTATCCCTGAAAAACACCATCATCTTATATACGGCACTCTCAATGACTGCCTGACTGGAGATGAGCTAATGGATACTGACGATGAACGAATTCGCCAGTCTCTTGCGCAAATGATGATGGAAGAAAAAGGATTCAAAAAAGAACAATTACGAGCCCGTGCCACCATTGAAACACTTTTTGCAAAAAACTTTGTTCGATCTACAATCGATCTAGTAGTTTCAATAGAAGGTCAAGAAATAATGATCTTACGCTATGGCCCTGGTTCCCTCGTTAGCCGCGAACGTGCCGCCGTCGCAGCAGCACGAGTCCTCAACAAGGAGTATAGGTTACCTCTTGCTGTTGTCACCAATGGCAAAGATGCCGAATTAATTGATACAGTAAGCGGTAAAATCCTAGGTTACGGTATGGATGCTATCCCTACCTTAGAAACGCTTAATGAACTGTTGAAAGATTTGAGTTTTTTACAACCACCTGATGAAAATCATCGTGAAAAGGAACTACGTATACTCAATGCATTTGATGTTGAAAGATGCTGTCTATAGAAACACTTAGAGGCTAACTAGCAGTTTTATTGTTTCTTTTTCAACGCAAAGCTTGACTCATTCTTTTCTCTATTGTAATTTATAAGACCGTTTTTGATTATTGTTTTATTTTATTAGCAACATGATTGCTTTTAATTAACTTTTATACTGTTTTTTTTAATTAAACTTAATTTTTCACTTTCCGGTCAATTAATAAAAGGATAAAAAATGTCACAAAGAGAATGGAACAAATCAAGCTGGAAAGAGTTTTCGGCACTCCAGCAGCCAAAATGGCCCAACGATGAGGCTGTTAGTAAAGTCCTGACAAACCTTTCTGATTTGCCACCACTGGTTTTTGCCGGTGAAATTCGTGCACTCAAAAAGCAACTGGCCAAAGCCGTTACCGGTGAAGCCTTTTTACTACAAGGTGGTGACTGCTCTGAGGACTTTTCCAAGGTTACCGCACCAAAGATTCGTGAACTTCTTCGTGTAATTTTGCAGATGGCTGTAGTCCTTACCTATGCTGGTGGGAAACCCGTTATTAAAGTCGGTCGAATTGCAGGTCAGTTTGCCAAACCACGTTCATCGGATACAGAGACCATCGATGGACTTGAGCTTCCTTCATATCGTGGTGATATGGTTAACATGGCAGAATTTACCAAAGAAGCCCGTACACCAAACCCCAAGTACATGCTTAAGGGTTACAATATGGCGGCTTCCACTCTTAACCTTGTCCGTGCTTTTACTCGTGGCGGATTTGGTTCACTGCATCGCGTACAAGCGTGGAACCAAGAATTTGTTGCTCAATCGCCAATGGGCCGTTCTTATGATCGTCTTGCAAAGCAGATTGATCAAACTCTCAATTTTATGGATACAATCGGTATTGCAGCAGATAGTCCGCTCATTACCCAGACTCAACTCTTTACCTCCCACGAAGCATTACTTCTTCAGTATGAAGAAGCAATGACCCGTGTTGACTCTATTACTGGTGGCAACTATGACTGTTCAGCTCATATGGTATGGATTGGTGAAAGAACACGTCAGGTGGATGGTGCTCACGTTGAATTCCTGCGTGGCGTGCTCAATCCAATTGGTATTAAGATAGGGCCAACCGCTGACATTGATGACGTCAAACGACTTTGTGAAATCCTCAACCCGGAAAATGAGGCAGGACGTATCACTCTAATCACCCGTCTTGGTAACAAGGAAATTGAGAAAGCCTTACCACCACTTCTAAGAGAGATGAAGCGTGAAGGTCAGAATATTGTCTGGAGTTGTGACCCAATGCATGCCAACACCTATACCGCATCGTCTGGCCATAAAACCAGAAACTTCAATGATATTCTCTCTGAAATTACCTGCTTTTTTGAAATTCATTGGGCTGAAGGTACAATTCCAGGTGGTGTACATTTCGAAATGACAGGTGAAGATGTTACCGAATGTACCGGTGGTGCTCGTAACATAGTCGATGAAGAACTTGCCAACAATTACCTTACCACCTGTGATCCACGCCTTAATGCTGAGCAGAGTCTCGAGGCTGCTTTTCAAATCGCAGACATGATCCGCAGTTCCTAGAGCTATAACTTACTCCGTTTTCTCCCCCGTAAGCATCATAGATGTTTACGGGGTTTCTTTTTACTTCACAGATTTAAGAAATATCTTTACCCCCTCCTCCTTTGTGTGACATACTTTTCTTACACCCTTTATCAATAATTTTCGGTACCATTTATTGGAGATATGAAAACAAAGATAGAAGAAGAAATATCATATCAAGAGCTTAAAGCTGAAAACAAACAGTTGAAAACTCTGCTGAAAGAAGCTGCCCACTTCGAACAAGCTTATCAGGAGTTGAACAGTATCTTTACAAACAGCATGGTTGGTATCTTGATCCTCCAAGGTGGCAGATTTGTGGCCCGTGCTAACCAGCGTTTTGTTGACATTCTAGGTTACGACTCACCTGAGAGCCTTATTGGCAAAAGTGTAAAAGAGCTTCATCTAAGTGAGGAAAATTTTAAAGAATTTGGTTCTCTTTTTTATGATTCTCTTACTAAGAGAGAAGTCGTGCAAATTGAATATCAATTAAAAAAGAAAGATGGTGATCCTGTCTGGCTTACTATCTCAGGAAAGGCCATTGATCCAAAGGATCCACCCGACCTGAATACTGGTGTCGTCTGGATTATGGATGATATAACCTCTCGTAAACAAACGGAAGCACAGCTTATAGAACTTGCAACCATTGACACACTTACAGCGGTTAACAACAGACGTCACTTTATCGAACTTGCCGAACGTGAATTTACCATTCACACCCGCCACTCTCGAACATTAGCAGTACTCATGCTTGATATCGATAATTTCAAATTGATAAATGATCAATATGGGCATTCAACTGGCGACAAAGCTTTACAGCTTTTTGCAAATACCTGTGCTGAATGTTTAAGATCAGCCGACATTTTTGGAAGAATGGGCGGAGAGGAGTTTGCTGTAATTCTCCCAGACACAGGCAAAAACCAAGCTCGTCAAGTAGCTGAAAGAATGAGAGAAAGCGTAGAAACACAAGCGCTTGACTTTCAAGAATTACCAGACATGACTGTAAGTATCGGTATTTCAACCTCAAAGGAAGGAAAATATCTTGAAGAGGCCATGAGATACGCCGACCTTGCACTCTATGCTGCCAAAAAAAATGGTAGAAATAGAATCGAGTTATATCGCCCTTGGCATCAATAAAGAAGGTTATTACACCTCTCCTCAATCACATGCATATTATTCCCTTACTCTTGCAACATCCTTCAGCAGAACTTCTTATCCAAGCAAAGTTGTTGTAGAAACCTATTATTGTTTTTTCCAATTGTTGCTTGTCTTTCAAATCTCTAGCAAGCCAGCTCATTGCACTATTGAGACAAGTAAAGACCTCTACTGAACGTTTTTTCTTGGCGAAGGTTTTATATGTTGTTGCGATAGAATAATGCAGTGCATTTGACTCAGGGACAAGCAAAGCCATTTTACAATTCGGTCTTACTTGCTGAACCTGTAAAGCTCCAATGATCCCTTCGATTGAAAAGTTCTCAATACTTGTTATCCAGCGACAATCTGCCAACTCTCTTACCTCATCAACAACAGCCAACTCTTCGTTGAACTGTAACATGTGCTCCTTTAACAGAACATCGTTTAGCTCTTCAGTTGCAACAGTCAAAAGAAGTTGACACTCTTTAAAATAATAAGTTTGAATCGACATGTCCCGCCTTAAGAAAAGTGAATAAGCGAGGACTGTACATGTTTTTGGTCAATCAAGAAGTAAATATTTGGTAAATAAGCGTAAAGACTAAACAACATTTGCTATCTTGAATTATTCTTTCTTTACAAGGATATGGTTTACCCTATCATTTAGAAAATGAACAAGAAAGTTCTAAGGTATAAATAGAGGACAAAACTCATGACACCTATTGAATGGAATGACTCAAATAATGTAGGCTCAGAACTCATCGACCAACAGCACCTGGAATGGGTTAGACTGTATAGCAAACTTGAAGACTTATTTCTCAACACTCCCCAAAAGGAACAAGCCGACATTAAGCTCCAGCTTCTTAAAGAACTTGTAGACTTTACCTATATACACTTCAAAGAAGAAGTTCGTATTTTATACAAACACGACTACCCTGGCGCCAATAAACATCGAATGATGCATGAAAATTTTCATCAACAGGTATATCAACAATATCGAAATATTGAAGCTGGAGAAGTAGTTCTCACCTCTGAAATACTGAGCATGATAAAGACATGGTTTCTCACACACACCTCTACTGAGGACAAAAAGGCCTTTCAATACATCAACAGTAAGAAATAGTGTTTTATAAAAGCTCTCACCTTCACATCCATACAGACAAATAACGCTGTATTTGTTTAATCTTAGATTTATTGTCCCTATTCCTTTGATTTCTTTTTTGATGTTGATAGGATTATAAAGAGGTATTTCCTTTCTGTTTGATTTCAAAATTATACACGATATAGGTAGGAAAAATGTCGGACATAAAATGGGATAATTCAAATAACACAGGTTTTACAGAAATCGACGATCAACACCAAGAATGGGTTAATATATACAATCGACTTGTCGAGTCATTTCAAAGCCCACCACAAGAACAGATGAAATTAAGAGACCGAATTCTAGAAGAGCTTTTAGAATTTACATATATACATTTTAAAGACGAAGAACAGATACTATACGAAGCTAATTACCCTGATAGGGATAAACACAGAAGGATGCATGAAGAGTTTCATCAACATGTGTATCAATTACACAGAAAAGTCCTGGCCGGGGATATTGTTTTTACTACAGACATCCTGAGTAGCATAAAAACCTGGTTTTTAGCGCATACTTCTTAAGATAAAATTTCATTCACTCTAAAATTTATAAAAAATGGAGCCCGGATAAAGCAGGCCTAACCTACCACAAGCTATAAGCTTTTAATTGCTGCCGGGCTTTAAAATCACTGGTGACCTTTTTTGCTGTATTAATTCATAGCGCTTTTGGTCTGCTTTCTGTGTTGAGGTTTTTTTGAGCGAGGGTCAAATTTTGATTTTCTTGCTAACTCCTTAAGAAGTTTTTCTTCTTCAGTACTGAGTTGATCCGGTACAACAATTTCAAGTTCAACTAAAAGATCACCAGCAATACTGTCTCTTCTTGGAAGGCCTTTTTCTCTCAAACGAAATTTTTGACCAGCCTGCGATCTCGCTGGCACATTCAGGTTAACGGTTCCTTCAATTGTTTGTACTGCTACTTTCGACCCCAATGCTGCCTCCCATGGAGATATGGCTATAACGGTATACAAATCGTGTCCAACAACACTAAAATGCTTATCTTCAGCTATCTTAACTTTTAATAGTAGATCACCATCCTTTTTAGGTAAACGTATTACTGATCCGTTTGTTACACCTTTGGGTATTGTTACCTTATATGTCTCTGAAAAAGGTTTTATCTCACCAAACTCAGTCATTTCCCGAGATTGCAAATTGATTGTTTTAGTCGTACCATGGAAAGCATCTTGCAAAGAAATCGTAATGTCAGCATGGTACGAAGGTGTGTTTTGCCTATTTGCATGCTGACTTTGAGTAAAGAACTCTTTTCGGTTACCTCCAAGAAGATCACTAAAGAGATCACCAAAATCAAAATGTTCTCCATTATTATTACTAGTAAAGCGGAAAGAGTTAAAATTTGTTCTCGATCCAGGTCGGCTTGTATTTGCCCCCCAACTGTCTTGACCAGCACTATACGCTTGTTGCCAATTACCCCCGTAAAGATCGTAACGGCTTCTTTTTTCCGAATCCTTTAAAACTTCATAAGCCTCATTGATTTCCTTAAATTTCTTCTCAGCTTCTCTAGTTTTATTCACATCAGGGTGAAATTTACGTGCAAGTTTGCGATAAGCACGTTTAATCTCTTCCTGTTGAGCATCTTTTGAAATACCTAATGTGTCATAGTAATCGCGTTTATTCATTTTATTTGATACTCCATTTTGGCGTTTTCTATGAATTAATTATGAGACTGCCCCCTTCTCATAAATAGTAAGTGTTTCTTTTTGGAACCTTGATTGGCCATATGCTTTCGGAAAATCTGTTGTTACTATCAACTAATGACAATAATCTATCTATACGTTTGGATGTAGGCGGGTGCGTACGAAACATTACAAGCTGCGAGATTTTCCAGGGCATTACAAACAATCTGGAGAGTAATCCTTTGTGATAACGCTCAAGTTTTTCAAGTGCAGATATTAAGCCATATACATCACCAGCAAGCTTTACTCCCATCCGATCGGCTTCATATTCACGTGTGCGAGAAAGCGCCAACAATAAAGTCATACAGAGAAGCGGTGCCAGAGTAATTAGGAGCACAGGAAAAATTTTTATAGATATATCGGTATACAATAAGACTGGTACAGATAATAAAATCAACAACTGAAATACAAAAGAGAACAAATAGACTAGCCTGAACAATGTGTCTGCAAGCCCCATGACTATTGAATCACCATTTTTTATGTGTGCAACCTCATGCCCCAATATACCTGCAATTTCTCTTGTATTTAGATTTCTCAGTAGGCTGTCAGTGAGTACAATAGAGGCATCCTGCTCTCTACCAGTTACAAAAGCATTCATCATTTTTGAAGGTATATAGTAAAGCCTAGGTAGAGATGAAAGCTCCGCTCTCATGCTAATGCGGTGTAAAACATTATAAAGCTCAGGGTAGAGGTGTGGACTAATTGGTCTCGCCTGAAGAAATTTAAGAAAACTGGAAGAATTGCGATAGTGGTTGATAAACATGAATATAACACTCACCAGCAAAGCAAAGACAATACCATCAAAGCCTCCCAACAACCAGCCAAGCATGAGCATTACGCTCATCATCGCAAATAGTAATAATAGTGTGTCCTGAATATTCTTTTTTTTGTTCTGTTCATGTGAGGTATTTCTCATAACTACCTCCGAAAATCAATTTCACCAATCTTCCATAGAAGACCCTTTCTCGATTATTGTTAATGATTTTAAAATGTTCTTTTGTGTAAGGAGTACCTGTTTATTGATCATGTCATATAACTCATCACCGTCCCCTAAGGTTTCCTTTGCACGCCTGCGTAGCTTCTCTCCATGATCCATGTACTCTTTCATCTCTTCAAAAATCTTTTTCCTCTGCTGATGCTTTTCAAGTTCGTTTTCAATTACGGGCACTAACCTCTGTATTGAGAACTCAACTAAAAAATCTCTTGGAACATTCTGCCGTTTTGCAACTTCGTTAATTGATTCGAGTGTTGAGCGGCTAATAACAAATGTTTTCGGAAATCGACTTTTCTCTTTCTCTATTTCCTGATCAGCTTTTTGGGCAAAGTTAGTAAGTAACTCTTTATCTTCTGTCAGTTGATCAAGCAGTGATTTTTGTTTAATACCTAACTGACCAGCAATGAGACCCAAAAGATTAATAGTTTCTCTGGGCAATTTAAAAGTGGTACGAACTGATTGTTTCAATTTTAAATCATTAAAAGAAATATCAGGCTCATTTTTGAATCTCTCTTTCTTCTTGTCGCTCATGTTTTTCTCCTTTTCATTAAAGATACTTCCTGTAAGTTACTCTGTCAATACATGGCTTTTTAGTAATTTTAAAAAATATCACTAAAAAATTACTTTTCGATATTGACATCTCTTTTACGCGTATTTATTTTCTCGGCAACGAAGAAAAAGATGTTAGAGAGCAGGTTATAAAAAACAGTATGTATCCATATTTACACTCAATATAGCACCTAAAAAGAAGGTGCTTAACTGGAAAAAGGAGGAATATTATGTGGACAAGATTAAATGACATTGATCGTATGTTTACTACTATGGATCTGCTTCGTTCCAGAATGAACAATATGTTCACAGATTTTGACGGAGCTTACGGAGAGAGTTCTGGTTGGAGAGTTGTAGGTGGCTTTCCTAAAACCAATATGTATGACAATGGTGACTCTTTCCTTCTTATAGCAGAGCTGCCAGGGGTTAATAAAGATGACTTGAACATAAAAGTTCAGGGCAATTATTTAGAACTTAGTGGAAACCGCAAATCAGAAGTACCAGAGGGATATAAAGCCCACAGACTGGAGCGAAAAGCATCCTCTTTTTCAAAAAGTTTTACTCTTGTCTCAGAGGTTGATGCAGAAAAAATTGAAGCAGTTTTAAAAGATGGTCTACTCACTTTGACTCTGCCTAAAGCTGAATCTGCAAAACCAAAACAAATAACCATCAATTAATCGGGATTAGGCAAGAATAGATAGCTTCTGGAGGTTTAATCATGAGTGAAAACAAAGATTTAACAAGAAAATCCGAGGACATGGCAGAAAAACGTGAAGATCTTATGACAGTAGCTCCTGCTGTAGACATTTTCGAAAATGAAGATGAGATATTTATGCATGCAGACATGCCAGGTGTTGTTAAAAACAAAATTACAGTTCATGTAGACAACGGTAAACTTGAGATTTCAGGTGTTCGTAACCTTAAATCACAAGGAGCAGAACACTGGCAAGAGTTTGGAGATGTTGAGTATCGCAGAGTATTCTCTGTCCCTCAGACAATAGATGTATCAAAAGTAAATGCTGAGCTTCAGGATGGAACTCTTAAACTCCATCTACCAAAAGCTGAAATAGCAAAACCCAGAACAATTGAAGTAAAAGCAGCATAAAAAGGAAAGACATGTGGCATCTAACGTATGGTAGATGCCACATGCTTTATGACGTGTTACTTCATTCAAACAATTTCATCCCTTTTAGTGATTCTAAATTAGAAAACAATATAAGAGCTTATCCATGACTCCACGTAACAAAATGATATTGGTATAAATGATATACTACGATCATTAACGTTCTGTTTTTTCTATGAAAGAGAAAGGAGACGCAAATGATCGATAATATTGGATTATCAACACCCTCCGTTTTTGACGGCAAACTACCACTATGGTTTGATTGCGGGCCACCAAATGTAGTTTCATCTGAAAATCATACCAATAACAAACGACGTATCACCAACCGCTGGTGTGCTCGACTTGCGGCAAGTGGGCTTCCAGGTAGTGATCATGCAACGGAGTATCTTTACGGTAAATATCTGAATAATTTATCGGTTAGCATTATAAATCAATCAGGCCGTGTCATACTTTACTTCCTTCATTTTCTTGAACAAAAACAAACAACTATCTATACACTAACACGACAAGAGATCAGTTCTTTTGTGCAAAATGAGCAGGATCGCGGTCAAAAACCGTCATCCATTGTGAATTACTTGAGGGTAATTTATGCTTTTCTTACCTTTCTGGTGGAGCAAGAATTGTTATCTTCTAAAATTATGCAACCAAAGATCAAAGTGAAAATCCCAGAAGCACTACCTAGAGCAATACCAGCTGAAGACATAAAAACTCTGTTTAAAGCAATCACCACGATCCGTGACAAAGCTTTGATTATGTTGCTTCTGCGAACAGGGTTAAGAATAGGTGAACTGCTAGCAGTAAAAATCACTGATATCAGTCTGCAGGATCAAAAAATCCTTATCTATGTGGGTGAAAAAAACTATCAAGGCAGAGCTGTTTATTTCAACGAAGATGCAAAACATGCATTAAAGAAGTGGCTGAAAAATCGTGATAACTCAAAGACATATTTGTTTTACGGAATATCAGATAAACCTTTGAATTATGTATCTGCATACACTGTCATGCGTAAATCTCTTAAGCAAGCTGGCTTGTCTGAAAAAGGTTACAGCTTGCACAGCCTACGCCACACCTTTGCTACCGATATGCTTAATGCTGGAATGAGAATAGAAGTGCTCCAACATATTCTTGGTCATCAGGATATCGAGATTACCATGCGTTATGCCAAGATGTCTGATCTAACCAGAGAAAATGAATACTTCAAAGCAGTAGGCCGTATTGAACAAGGAGAGAAACATGAATCTCGCAGACTCCATACTGAATTACAGAAGGTATTTGAAGAGAAAAAACTACACAGGACAAAGCATAAGTAGCTACCTGTATCGCTTGAAGGATTTTCTTGTCTGGTTGCCTGCTCCGATTGAGAAAGCAACAACCATGCATGTTAAGCAATATCTGGATATTCTTCTTGAGAAAAATATAGCTGCAAAGACTATCAATGAAAGGTTGGTTGCAATACGTAGTTTTTACCGCTATTTACGTGAGGAAGAAAAGGTTGATGTTGAGAATCCTGTAGTAAAAGGTATGGCCTTGAGATTGGCAAAACCATTACCACGGAGCGTCAGGAAAGATGACCTGGATATGTTTTTCTCTGTTATTACCAATAAGCGCGATAAAGTGATTTTTATGTTAATGCTGCGATGCGGACTCAGAGTCGAGGAAGTCGCTAATCTTTGTCTGGAGGACATTGATTACCAGTATAGCCAGATTATTGTTCGTAATGGCAAAGGCGGCAAGGACCGTACTACTTATTTCAACAATGATGCTGGGACTGCGTTAGCTGATTATTTAAGGATAAGGCCAACGACTCGAGAACAGAGAGTTTTTCTGGTAGAAAAAGGTACATATAAGAATAAACCTCTTTCCGTTCGTGGCATCCAAAAACGGATAGAATATTACTCTAGAAAAAGTGGTGTCCATGTCACTTGTCATCAATTAAGGCATACAATGGCTACACAGCTACTCAATAATGGTGCTGATATTGTTGCCATTCAGGAATTACTTGGCCATACAAGAATAGAGTTAACGATGCGTTACAGTAAATTATCTAGCTTGAAAGCTCGAAATGATTATTATCAGGCAATGGACAGAATAACAGGAAATGTAGCCCGTCCTTCAGGAACTAGTTCCTGAAGGAGTAACTAAACAACATACTCGTAACAATTTAATTTAATAAGAAAAAATAGAATTTGTTACGTGGAGTCCATGAAAAGCTCTTATCTGAATGCAAGATTATATTCAGACTAGATATTAAGACATGTTAGATCAAATCTAAATTTTTACAATTAACTCGTTATTCAATATAGTGTTCTTCTCACAAATGCTTTTATAAGTTAAAACTTCATATTTATTTCTGGAAACAAACTACACTTAACTATTTAAAGTAATTTTTAAAGTCCACTATAAATAGTTCAATATCACCTTCTGTAAACGAAGTGTCATCTAATATTGCGCTGAACTCTTCAACAGTTATCAGGTTGTCCTTGTTTACATCATACTCTCTTAACTTATATGCCCAAAGTTCTTTACCAAAGGTTTTTCTGGAAACCACATAAGCCTCAGGTGATACCCGTCTCACGATGGTTATGAACTCAGTCGCAGAATCTATGAAAACTAGTTGACCATTTGCAGCTACACTCTGGAACAAAACTGTCTTCACTGTGCTATCACCAAGCTGTAAAAGTACTTCACCTTTATCAAACTCACTCTCACTTACAAGAGTGCCCTTGGCACAACCAGCTAAAACGAAAAGTAGAATAATACATAGTTGCTTCATATTTTAATACCTCATGTTTTCTTCATCATATCTTGTCGCTACAGGTCCTGAGATCATAAAAATCTACTTCAGGAGAGTGTTAAATACAACCTTTAAGTCACTCTAACACACTGCGGCTACTAACTTTGCTAAGGCATATTATAAACTTTCATATATCACGTTTTCGCTTCATTTGTTTCTCTTTTTTCCTGTATTACAACTCCGTAACTCTATTACAATTAAGTAATCTTTCTTGACCCTTATGCCCCAACGTTTAAGGTTTGCAAGAAGCAGCAGAGAAATATCCCTTTATCAGCACCAAGTACAAATACAAGGAGAACAAAATGAATAAAACTTCTGCCATTGCACATGGAGAAAGTAGTCCACGGAGCGTGTTCACTCTACTTTCCCTTATAACATTACTCACACTTACAGTGGCTGTACCCAAATTATCTGCAGCAGAGACCGATATTCTGGCTAAATCGTCCAGAGCCTTTGTAGAGGTTGTAAAAAAAGCCAAACCCGCTGTTGTTAACATCCGAACTGAAAAAACTGTTGCCAGAGGTCAAGGTCAAACTCAAATACCAGATGAGATGTTTAACCATCCATTTTTTGAGCAGTTCTTTGGACCACAATTCCGTCAATATAAGCGTAGCCCGCAACGCCCACAGCAAGGACAGGGCTCTGGATTTATTATTAGCAAAGACGGTTATATCCTCACCAATAATCATGTAATTGACGGTGCTGATAAAATTACAGTTCACTTAAGTGATGACCAAAGCTATGAAGCCAAACTAGTTGGCGCTGATCCACAGTCTGATATCGCCCTGATTAAGATAGACAGTGATAGCCGATTACCGGTTCTTCCACTTGGTAGCTCCGAAAAACTTGAAGTTGGCGAATGGGTGATTGCTATAGGAAATCCTTTTGGCTTAACTCAAACAGTAACCGTTGGAGTGGTTAGCGCCAAAGGCCGCACTCAGGTTGGGTTAAATGAATACGAGAACTTTATTCAAACCGATGCTGCAATTAACCCTGGTAATAGTGGTGGACCACTTCTTAACGTAAAAGGTGAAGTAATCGGTATAAACTCCGCTCTATTCTCTCGTACCGGAGGTTATATGGGAATTGGCTTTGCTATCCCAATAGATATGGCAAAAACCATTAAAAGACAGCTTCAAAATGATGGCAAAGTAACACGTGGTTGGCTGGGGGTAGTTATTCAAGATGTGGACGACAATTTGGCTGAATCCTTTGGCTTAACAGATTCGACAGGTGTCTTAATTAGTGATGTACAAAGTGGTTCTCCTGCAGAAGATGCAGGACTCCTCGATGGTGATGTTGTATTAAAAGTGAACGGACAAAAAGTAGATAATGTTTCTGAGCTCAGAAACAAAATCGCACTCATCTCACCTGATGAAAAAGCAAAGCTTACAATCTTCAGAGATGGTCAAAAACAAAAGATTTCTGTTCAAATCGGGGAGCAACCATCAGATTTCAGCAGATATTCTAAAGAAGATTCTAAAGATGTTTATGACAGCTTTGGTGTGTCTTTTCAGAAACTTACACCTGAAATTGCAAAGCAGCTCGGCTATAAAAACCGTAAAGGTGTAATCATAAGTGACGTTGAAGTTGGAAGCTCAGCAAGTAAAGCTGGTTTAAAAGCAGGAATGCTTATAGAAGAAGTAAATAGAAAATCGATTAAAACTGTTGCTGATATCAAGAAAGCAATTAAAAATTCCAGCAACCCAAAGAAGATACTTCTTCGGGTACGCATTGGAGAAAGCAGTCACTATGTTGCATTAGTTGCCAAGAATAAGTAACTTCCCTTCTGTTGAAAAACAGACAAAAGGGTTCCAGCTGATAAAGCTGGAACCCTTTTCTATTATTTCTTTTTCTTTGATGATTTACTCGTTTTTTTCTTTGTTTTTTTCTTCGTGGTCTTCTTCGTTACTGATCCCATAAGAGCGCCGGCCGCTGCCCCAATTGCCATTTCGGCCATATCATTATCTGTCGGATTATCCCAATCCTGCAAACTGCTACCTGAAATCTTGGTGTTTAAATCACAATCTGCTTCCCATTCATATGTGAAAGGAGTTTCTACAGAGTCATCACCACAATGGAGTTGAAAACTCTTTTGCTCTCCCATAGCATCCTCATAATTGACCATTGCAATTTGACCATCGTCTGACCAGTTTACAGAGGTAATCTTGTCATCAGGTTCACCGCTACACCCTATACAAACAGTGAGCACAAATATCCCAAAAAACATTTGAATAGCTTTTTTCATCTTTCCTGCTCCTTTTTATAAAATAATGATATGATTTTTTATTAACTCACCAGAATAACACTTCTAACATTTTATTAGCACTGATTTTAACAATGAACGAACAAACAAAAGTATTGAAAAAAAACGCTATATAAGGCAAATGTTTGCTAGATATAAACGAAACCGTTTCAACCATCATCATAACCCCAAAGGAGCCTCTAATGGATTTTGGCGCACTCTTATCCGATACCTGGAAAACATTTATTAATAACATTGTTCAACTCATTCTCTTCTTTTTAATTGGTGCGATACTTTGCTTCACCATTATCCTTATTCCTACCGTTATGGGTGGCTGGGCAAGAGGTTTTCTAAAGGTAGTAAGAGATGGCGAGCCACCTGAATTCAATGAGCTTTGGGACTTTAGTAACTATTTACAACTTGCTTTGCTCTGCATTGTATCTGGTACTATTGTAATGATAGGTTATATGCTTCTAGTCATTCCTGGCATTATCTTTTCTGTCTGGTTCCTCTATTCGATGTTTCTTGTTGCTGACAAAGACATGAATTTCTGGGAAGCAATGATGGCTAGTAAAGAGAGAGCAGGTCAAACCGGCTTTTTTAACCACTTCGTCATATTTATTATTCTCTGTATTATTAATGCACTTGGCTCAGCTCTTGGCGGTCTAGGCACTCTTGTTACAGGCCCATTTGGTTTTCTTCTTCTTACCCTTGTCTATGCAGACATGATAGATAGCAGCACTGAATAACCAGCCATAAAGTATAGTCTTACCTATTATGCTCCGCAGATACTCTTATCTGTGGAGCATTTGTTTTTTGTAAAACATGAATAAAAAGCATAGTATTCTTACAGTAAAGGATTACACTAGGTTAACCTTTGTCTGCAACGGATCATCTATCCAATCATTTATCCTTGACAAGCGTCATTTGCAGTATAGTTTTTGCGGCATGAAGTAACTTGGTAATAATTATTATTTAAACTCTGGAAGAGAATGAAGCTACCCCCTATCCCCATAAGCTTTTTGCTTAAAATGCGACCGGCATTGCGTTGGTTGACTAAACTACGTAGCTCCCCCAAAGCTATTGCAGGCGGGTTTGCTCTGGGTACTTTTATTGCATTTACCCCTACTTTAGGGGCCCAAATGATTCTGGCTGTAATTTTTGCCACTCTCTTTAACTGTAATAGACCTGCCGCAATTCTACCCGTCTGGATTACTAATCCAGTAACCGTAGCACCAATTTTTACAGCCAACTACTGGCTTGGTCAGAAAGTGTTGGGAGGCCCAATGGTAAGCGAGGTTTCAGGACTTTTCATTGATCTTGGCATAACTACAGCCAAACTCGATTTTTGGGAGTCTAAAGAACTACTTCTTGCTGTTATCAATCTCGGTCCAGATCTTATTATCCCACTCTGCATAGGTAGTTTAATCGTATCTACAGCCACAGGTATTATCGTTTACTTTCCGATGTTACAACTCCTTCAATTTCTCGCTAACAGAAAAAAACAGAAAAAAACTCTTAACTAACCTGATGCAACGACTGCCAAATGCTCGATAGTATCGAGACGAGGCTTTTTATAATTGGTTCTTTACTTCGTCGCTCAAGATAAGCAATTGAAAGTGGCATTGTCAGCCTCTCCGTAGGAAAGATACAGTACGCATCTGGATTGTTTCGTACATCATCTAAAAGTATAAGAGACAGACCTGCCCCACTTTTTACCATAGATCTAATAGTTGTCTCCTGGTCAACCAAAGCAACCTCATCTGGTTTTATTCCATTTTTTTCAAACAACTCAGAGGTAACCATATTAAAAGGGCAATCATCGGGTGTTAAAATCCAAGGCATACCGCCCAGCTCTTTAAGAGTACAGTTTTCAAGTTTGTCTCGCCAAGCAGCAGGCCCTACCAAGGCAAGCTCAAAGGTCTTTAAACACTTTGTGGAAATTGCAGAAGACTCATTTACTCCATAGATAAAACCTGCATCGAGGACATCATCTTCTAACTTATTTAATATATCACCTGTCATGCTCTGTAGAAGCTGAATGCTCAAAGCTGGACACCGTTCTTTGACCTCTGTAAACAACTCAGCAATGCGTAAAACGTCTGGCTCGCTATTCAGACCAAGGCGTAAATCACCGCTTACCGTTTTCTGTAAAACTTCTGCATAGCTTGCCATATCAGCCACAGCAGACAATGCTTGATCAGCATACTTTTTAAGTTTTATGCCATCAGGAGTTAGCACCATGCCTTTAGGAGTTCGTAGAAAAAGTGTTACACCAAGTTCTTCCTCAAGTGTTTTGATATGCCCACTAACAGCAGGCTGGCTTGCATGCAAACGCTTGGCTGCCCGGGTGAGATGCCCTTCTTCTGCTACTAATTTAAACGTTTTGAGTTGATAAAGTTCCATCTATTTTCCCATAACTTAGCATTCTTCTACGATCATTAACATCTTCCTATTGTAGATTTGATAATAAGAAAGGGAAAAACTGTCAAGCTGCTGCAATTATGAGCAATTAAAAGCACCACTCACTAAACAAACGTTTGATTAATTGTTGACAACCCTCCATTAGCATGCTAGATAAAAGCTAAACAGTCGTTTAACTTTTATCTATTCGGGTATTATGAAAGACCAATCATCCAAAGAGCGAATTTTAATAAGCGGTGCAAAACTTTTTGCCAGGAAAGGTTTCGCCAGTGTAGGCATGAGGGAGCTTGCAGAAGATGCAGGTGTAAACCTAGCCATGATTAACTACTTCTTTGGCACCAAAAAAGGCTTGCTCAAAGAAATACTGAACTACGCCTTCACCGATTACCTGCAACTCATGGAAGAAGAATTGAGCAGCAAACTACCTCTTGATGAAAAACTGACCAACTTTATTCACCGAGCCATTGAGTATATTGGTAGTCGTCAAGATTTTATGAGTGTATAAAAAGGAAAGAAAAAGAACCATCAAGATGTTCAGTAAAGACAAAGGAAAAGATATTATGCGAATGCAGTTTTTCCTGGCTCCAGCAGATGTAAAAGATGTTGGCTTTCTAACGTACGATTATTACGGGCCTGAAAAAGATGATGATCAATGGCTATTTCTACCTGATCTCCATAAAACAAAGCGGATTGCCAGCTCCGATAAATCTTCGGCTTTCATGGGATCCGACTTCTCCTATGCAGACATGACCAAAAGGGTACTGGATGAATGGAACTATAAACTCTTAAAAGAAGATAAAATTGGTGATCACAAGGTATGGCTTATCGAAACTCTTCCAATCAACAAAGAGGTGGAAGATAGATATGGCTATAAAAAATCTATCCTCTACGTACGACAGGATATATACATGGTCGTTCGCGGTATACATGTTCTTACCGAGTCAAAGAAAGTGAAGTATATGGAAATGAAGAACATTGAACAGATTGATGGAATATGGGTTGCCACCGAAACCTGGATGAAAACCACAAAGAACAAAAGAACACTACACAGAACCATATTAAAAACTGGAAATATTAAATTTAATCAGCCTCTTGATGAGGATTTTTTCACAGTTCGACAACTTGAAAAAGGTATCTAACTTACTCTCCAAACGTTTAACCAACTAAGCCCTGTGAATTACAATCGTATGAAAAAGTTTGCACTACCTATATTGCTTCTCAGCTTACTTTGCCCTACGCTATTGCTGGCTGACGAGCTAGATGAACTACTTTCTGGTTTTGGAGAAGAACAGAAAGAATCTATCGCAGACGATCTAGATTTTCTAGAAGGTGGTTTTGAAGAGGAGGGTATTACTTCAACCAGTGAGACCCAATCAGAACCAATTCTTCCTCATTGGCTGGAACTTCAGGGCAGCTTCAAACTACAATCAGTTTATAACTTCAATCACGATAGTCCTAAGTCTGGTCAACCTGATTATCGAGGCTTTTCCATGTTAAGAGCCCGTGGTGAACTCATTGCTGATGTCTTACTCGGAAATTGGCAGGCACGGGCCGGAGTAAAAGGTTTTTACGATTTCGCCTATGAATTAAGTAATGAGCGAAATCTCTATACAAATGCGGTACTCGATGACTATGAGAAAGACTTAGAGCTCACAGAATTATATATCCAGGGCAGTGTGACCGATAAACTTGATTTAAAAGTCGGTCGGCAAATTGTTGTCTGGGGTAAGTCTGATAATATTCGCATTACCGATGTCCTTAACCCTCTCGACCTCAGACAGCCTGGCATGGTCGATATCCGTGATATTCGGCTGCCAGTCACCATGACAAAGATGGATTACTATATTGGAGACTGGGGGCTTTCTGGTATCGTTATCCACGAACCTGAATTTAATAAGACTCCGGTTTATAACAGTGATTTTTATCCAGGTACGCAGGCTGCTCCCCATGAAAAAGATTATTCCTGGTCTCTTGAAAACCAACAGTTCGCCTTTGCTTTAAACGGTATTTTCAGTGGCTGGGATTTCTCTTACTATTTAGCCTATGTTTTCGAACAAGCTGGCTATCTCGACCGTAGCTCAGACGATATAGAACTTGCCCGTGAAATGTCTCTTATGACAGGAGCAGCAGCTAACATTGCCCTTGGCAATTTTCTTCTAAAAGGTGAAATCGCCTACTGGGAAGGACTAAACTACTCAGCATTACCAGGTGAGGAGAAAGGCAGGATTGACAGTATGATCGGCCTGGAATACTCCGGTATAAATGAAGCAACAATCTCTTTTGAATTTGCCAACTATCACATCCTAGACTTTGACAGCAAACTCGAAGATGCGCCGGGCTACCTTGAACAGGATCAATATCAGTACGCATTTCGCTACGTCCATGATTTCATGCACGACACACTTCACTTAACCTTGTTAGCATCACTCTACGATTTAGATTTTGACGGTGGAGGGTTTGAAAGAGCCCAACTTGAATATGATATCGATGATGCTGTGTCGGTCACAGGGGGGATCGTTTTATATCAATCAGGAGATTATCAGATGTTTAGCAATGCTGGCAAGAATGACCGACTCTTTTTCGAACTTGAATATCGATTCTAACAGATCATCATATTTTCCGAAGACCATCATTAGATATCGCGATTAGACCGCATAAACCACTTTGATTACTGTTTTAGAAACATCAGATAAATCAGTAATTCAAAAAGGTGGTCATCATGAGAAACAACGTTATACAAATCGCAACTTATCTTTTTAGCCCAGAAGACAGTTCCTATAATCTATGTACAACAGAGCGCAAACAAGCCCTACGACTTATTAAAGCTGTACTCTGGTCAACAATTGCCATTTTTCTGCCACTGCTTGCGGCACATCTTTTTTCTGGAATTTAACCTTGATCGGTGTCTTTATCAGCAAAGTCAACTTTCATTTCACAGCTCTTGCAATCAAAGCTCAGAATGTAGCGCCCAGTATTGTCTGTAATATAAAGTGGTTCCGCATTGGCACCAGCGCCTTTACCGGGACACATACCATATTGGGCACGCACACAATATTTACAATGCATAAGCGGCTTTTGTTGTGAGGAGGCTGAAAGGTTCTGTAAACCATGCCTATTATAGAATTTTTCAGCAGATGAGTTGGTGATATCTGGTAAATCATCACTACTTTCTGGATAGCTCACATCATTTGCATGAAACTCAAGACTTCTCCTGCCATAATGATCAAGCCTTTCCTGCAAGTGGTTTTCAAATCCTATTCTGCGTAGCTGGTTAAACTCTGAAGCTGCAACAAAGAGCTCTGGTTCAATCTCAACGGAAACATCTTTTACAAGGAAGATGGTACTACCACTTTTTTTCAGCTGTTTTTCTGCCGTTTTTACTGAAGCGCCGGGATTCTTGGCAAGTTCTCTTTTAAAACTATGACTGGTAATGGAACGCACTCCATCTTCATCAACAATGGTCAGTATTAACTGCTCTTCACTGTTTTCTAAAACCAGTTCAACATTGATATTTCTACAATTATCACTTCTCTCAAGCTCTTTGTTAAACTGAACATCAACATTGCGATATAGGCTGGTACCAACTGGAGGCTTTATCGGTTTTGCCGGGTAAATAAATTCAACCTCCGCTCGATTAACTCTCAAACCAACAAGTTCATCCTGTTCATTAAAGTAACAGCAGCCATCTCCATTATGCAGTGTTTCCTCTGCCTTTATTTTCAGAGCCTTACCCTTATATCCAACGACCTTACCAACATACTGACCAAGTGACTTAGGGCTTTTTACCGCTGCGGGCCTACCCTTCTCTCTGTTCAGGTAATAATCTGTTACTCCACGATTAAAGGACTTAAATGAATTAGGGTTAAACGAAAAACTACAACGCCCGGAGGAAAGCCTGGTTAGTTCTGGTCTTCTCTGAAGAATCTTATCAAGTTCGCTTCTATAATAAGCAGTTATATTTTTTACATATTGTGCAGATTTTAATCGTCCCTCAATCTTAAAGGAACTCACACCTGCATCAAGTAAATCCTCAAGACTTCTTGATAGATTTAAATCTTTTAAAGAGAGGACATGTTCATCGCTGATCATTTTCCCAGTGCCATCTTCAAGCTTATAACGATGTCTGCAGAACTGGGCGCATTCCCCACGATTCGCACTTCGACCTGTTACCACCTCACTGATATAACATCTACCACTATAGGAAACACAAAGCGCCCCATGAATAAAACTCTCAAGAAGAACATCGGTCTCACTGCTGATTTCTTTTATTCTCTCAAGACTCAGCTCACGAGCAAGAACAACCTGCTCAAAACCAACCCTTTCTAGAAACTGTACCTTTTCTACAGTTCTGTTATTGCACTGTGTTGATGCATGCAGTGGGATTGGTGGTAAGTCACGTTCGAGTAAACCTAAATCCTGAATAATCAAACCATCAATTCCAGCATTATAGAGTTGATGAATGAGCGAGACAGCTTTATCCAGTTCTGAATCAGTAAGAAGAGTATTTAAGGCAACATAAACACGGCCAAAATATTTGTGCGCATATCCCACCAAGCGCTCAATGTCTGCGACTGAGTTGGAAGCCGCAGCACGGGCACTAAATGCAGGGGAGCCAATATAAACGGCATCAGCACCATGGTCAATTGCAGCCAGCCCGCATTCAAGATCGCGAGCTGGAGCAAGTAATTCTATTTTTTGTCTCTTCAAGTTGACCTAGAAACCTAACTCTTCATTTATAAGCACTACGATTGTACGCTTTTTTGGAAACGATTTTTCAGTAATTGTCCAACTATTACAGATACGTGCAGGGCTTGAACAATCGGCACAGACAGATGTTTTACGACAAGGAGTCTTCATATCAAGACGCATAGTGTTCACAGGTGCCGCATACTCTTTAATGCGATCCATTGCACTTTCAAGATCTGGAACAAGTTTGTTGCGACCAACCAGTACAACAACATGCTTTGGTCCAAAAGTAAGGGCTGCAACACGGTTGCCGATCATATCAAGGTTTACCAAAGTTCCGTCTTCTGTAAGAGCATTGGTTCCAGTAAAAAACAGATCTGTGAGTAGTGACTGACGACGAATCTCGATTTTTTCTTCCATCGAAAGTTCTGGAAGATCACACTTTAATACTTCAACATCATCCAGTTCACAAACAGCATCGTAAACACCACTGTTTTTAAAGGTCAACGAACCGCCATAACCAACAGTTTTAAAATCAAGCTGGGGTAAAATGGTGTTCATTACCAACTCTTTGGCCTCAGCTGCAGACTGTACTACATGAGCATCAAAATTATTTTTGATCAGGTTCTCGCACACATCAGCAAGGCGAACATTCCAGTAATTTTCAATCGGATTTTCCATATTATTTCTTCTTTTTTCTTTGATTTAAACACTTAAAAAAACAGATCATTTGCTCAACGTCTTCGTTGAGTAAATTGGCACTTTTTATTTCATTGTCACCCAAGCAGCATTTGCCTGAGAACTTTCTACACATTTCTCAATAAACCTTACACCACTGATACCCATCTGAACAGTTGGAAAGTCAAGATCCTCAGCAGATAGTCTTTCACCACTCTTTTTCTTTATAAGGCAGTCAAGAAAGGATTTATAGACATTTGCAAAAGCCTCAAAATACCCTTCTGGGTGGCCTGGTGGAATACGTGAAAAGGACTGTGCTATTGGACAAAAGCCATCTCTCCCTCTGGACATAATCTGTGTTGGCTTTTCAATTGAACCTATTTTCAGATAGTTCGGATTCTCCTGCTCCCATTCAATAGACCCCTTACTGCCGTATATACGAACCCGGAGCCCATTATCTGAGCCAACAGCCACTTGAGAACACCAGTAAAGCCCTTTGGCACCACCTTCATAGTCGAGCATGATAGATGCGTTATCATCTACTTTTCTGCCATCAACTAAAGTATCTAAACGAGCAGCAAGCCTCTCAACCTTGAGACCAGTCATATAAAAGATCATGTTTTCCACATGAGTCCCAATATCACCAATACAGTTGGAAAGCCCCGATTTTTTTGGATCAGATCGCCAACCAGCTTGCTTATGATCAGTCTTTTCTAGGAGTGTTGCAAGCCAATCCTGAGCATACTCTGCATTGACAAAGCGAATATCACCAATGTCTCCATTGGCAATCATCTGCCTTACCTGTTTTGCCGTTGGATAACCTGTGTAGGTATAGGTAATACAAATTGAGAGACCATTTTTCTCTGCGAGTTCTTCAAGCTCCAAAGCCTCATCAGATGTCACGGTGAAAGGTTTATCACAAACAACGTTTATCCCGTTTTCTAAAAACGCTTTTGTGATTGCATAGTGAGTAAAATTAGGAGTTACAACGACCACAAAATCAATTTTATCTTCTCTCTTACCTTCTGCTGCAGCCATTTCCTCATAGCTGCGATAGAGCCGTTCATTTGACAGACCTAAACTTTTACCAGTACGAAATGTGTTCTCCGGGTCGGCTGAAAAACAGCCACATTCAAGAGTCGCTTTTCCATCAAAGGCGATACATCTTCTATGCACATCACCAATAAAGGCACCTTCACCACCACCAATCATTCCATACTTTAAGACTGTTTTTGTCGCATCCGATTGACTAGCAGCTACCATACCGACTCCTTCATATTGATCCCATCGTGAAAAGTCACTCCTTTATTCCAACCTGCCCTCACCCCATGTCTAATTCTATTGTGTGTACCGCTTTTCTTGCCTTAGAGCTAGCAAAAACAACTGGTAATTATCGAATAAGGCAAAGCTTCAACAAGACAAAAAAAGTCCGCACAATAGAAATTGTGCGGACTTAGGTAAAACTATAAATAAGAATCTAAAATATTACTCTTTTTTCTCATCCTCGTCGGTTTCACCTTCTTCATCGTCCTTCTTTTCCTTGGCCTTTATCAGATGGAGTTTTCCCTCATCACCAGATAACAGCCCTGGGCCGGGTTTCATTTCTGTGGCATCTTGATATTCATAAGATTGCCCTCCACATCCGGCTAGAAGCGTAAGAACTAACAGACTTAAAAAGTAATTTTTCATCATCTTAGAACTTAATCCTCGCACCACTCATGACAGCGAAAATATCATCGTAGTCGCTGTCATCAGCATCATATTCATGCAATCTCACACCAAGATAAAACTCTGTTCCCCAGTCTGTCATATCCTGAACAACAGCAAAGGAGTAGACAGTTGCCTCACCGCTATCAACATCCATATCATCATACTCACCGTAGTCGATGGAAAATGCTGTTTTACCGGCCTCAAAGATAGACGCTTGATAGCCAAGCTTGGTATACCAGAAGCTTCCTTCAGCATCGCCACTGTTATCTTCGTCCTCAGCACCAGCTGCCAAAGTTACGTTGAAGCCATTGTTGAAGAGTAAAGAAACGGAACCGTTATAAATACCATCTAAATCGTCATTAGTCTGCCATGCAACAGCAGAAGCGACGGTGATGCTATCATACTTACGACTATAGCTTGCAACGAGGTCAAACTTATCATCGCCAGCAACAGAGGTAGAGAGCACCAACCCGTGGAATGATGGTGTATCATAACGAAGACGATCTTCACGTGCGCCATCAAGATCATTAAATACATTACCAATTCTCTTAGCGCTTAAAGTATCGGTGTCATCGTCATACCAGAGTTGACCACCGGCCATATCGCCAATAGCAACATAGGTTACTACATTGGTACCAGAAAGGTCTTTTTGGGAACTGCCATCAGCAGCCATACTTCCTTGACCGAGGGAGAGCTTACCAAAGGTTGCAGACTTAAAGAACATATCTGCATGGCGCAAATTCACATCATGGTCTGTATCAGTATTCTCCGAATTTACAGCACTAGACATATTTGAGCGAAACTCGTATTCAATTTTGCCACCAACGGTAAAATCTTCATTCACGCCCACTGCAACATCAAAACCCATACGAGTTGAGGAGTTAGCGTTGTCAACAAAGTAGGTTTTACTGCTGTCTCCATTATCCGCAAAAAGCACACCACGGTTAATCTGACCATAAAGGCTTACATTCACATTTTCAAACTTGGATGTAATAACAGAAGAACCACCAGCAAGCTCTTCCACTTCCTTCTTGTCAGCCTTCTGCTCGACAGTAGCAACTACACCACCAATTTTCTGTTGCATTGCCTCAATTTGTGCAGCCTGTGTTTTCAACTGCTCCTGTTGCTGCTGGATAATCTGCTTCAATTCAAGCAGCATTTCCTTCTCACTCATCTCGGCCACAGCAGCACCGGAAGTTAGGGTGAGAGCAAACAGTGAACCGACAGCAATATGCGCCGTTCTTTTGACTGTTTTCATCATTTCTCTTCTCCTTTATTTACATTTCCCTTCATAACAAAGAACATCAGTGAAAATTGTAACCGATATCGTCAGTCAACCATAGGAAAAATTCCTTTGCAAGAATAAATACCAACTAAACATTCATAATCTAATGTAATTGATATTAAACAAGCAAACTCTGACCTTTATAGGGAACTATCACCTCAAAACCTAATCCACGTAGATGTTCTGCAAAGCCGAGTGATTGTTCTTCTTCACCATGAACGAGGGCCACTCGCTTTACATTCAAATTTGACTCGGTCAGCACTCGAGTCATCTCATCCCGATCACCGTGGGCACTGAAACCACCCAGTGTAATCACATGGGCTCGCATTGGATAGTCTTTATTATAAAAGCGGACTACCGGTGGCTCACAGCTACGACCACAGGCTTCGTACTCAGCACCTTTTTCCTGAATTAAGCGACCAAAGGTGTTTTTACCCATATAACCCACAATGAGAACCGTATTACGATCATCGTGAATTTTATGTCTGAGATGATGTAGGATTCGACCACCCTCACACATACCGGAACCAGCTAGAACGATATGGGATGATTGCTCACGGTTTAGAGCCATCGATTCTTCAACAGATTGGACAAACTTGAGATGTTCAAATTTGAAAGGATTCACACCGTTTTCCAGAAATGTCCCATGGGTATCCTGATCATAGGTTTCTGGATGCTCGCCAAACACTTTGGTAATCTTTGTTGCGAGAGGGCTATCTATGTAAATCGGTCTGCGAGGTACCTCACCTTCACGATACAGTTCATGCAGAAAATAGATAAGCTCCTGAGTGCGACCATAGGCAAAGGCAGGAATCAGAACAGAACCACCACGTTCAAAGGTCTCGATAAGTACCTTTTTCAACATAGGTTTCATATCTTTAACCGGGTCATGCACGCGGTTGCCGTAAGTTGATTCCATAATAAACAGATCGACGTCACGATGTTCTTCAGCAAAATTCAAATTAGGATCTTTTATAATCGGTTTACCAAAGCGACCAAGATCGCCACTATAGACAACAGTCTTTTTGCCCTCACTGGTTTCTCTTTGAAAAACAGACATGGCAGAACCCAGAATATGACCCGCTTCATAGAAGGTACAATCCAGATTTTTACCAACAGATATGGTATGTCGATAAGGTAAACCATCAAAGTGCGCAAATGAGTTTTCGGCAGATTCCACCGAATAAATTGCTTCGATTACCTCAAGATTATTTTCCCGCAAAAGATTCAAGATAGTCTGTGTCTTTAAGCCATGATTGCCTGTTTTCAAAATAGTTTTAATCTCTTTCAATTCAGCTTTCGATATGTTAGCTGGATTATCACCTTTTTTGACTTTCTCTAGAAACCGTTTGGCGGTTTTGTAGTTAAGATAAGAAGCATCACCTTCTTGTATCTTGGCTGAATCGAGCAGAAGATATTCACAGGCGGCGGCAGTGGCACGAGTACAAAAAATTTCTCCAGCAAAACCTTGGTCTGTTAGCATGGGAATTCGGCCAGAATGATCTATATGAGCATGGGAGAGAACTGCATTGCTAATAACCTTAGGATCAATGGTAAGCTGTCTGTTTTTGGCATTGGCCTCCTGACGTTTACCCTGAAACATGCCGCAATCCATCAGAATGGTATCATCAGAAGTTGTAAGGGTGTGATAAGAACCAGTTACTTCTCTTGTTGCACCGTAAAATGTTACGTACATAGTATCCTCTTTGTTATCTGTTTGACTAAATACTTGCTCTTATTCAAATTGTGCATCTACACAAATACGATATGTTCTGGGCCCACAGTGTCCACACTGGACAAGGTTCTGCTGCTGAACAACTCTTCCTGCCAACTCTCCTGTTTCATATACATACTTTACCGTGTCATCAAAACTATCAAACTGCTGCATATCATAAAAATGTATCCAGCCTAAAGGTTTTAGAACGGTCAGCAAAGGAGCAAGAAACTGTTCACCACTTTTTGGAAGCGGCATAATTATCCTATCAAATTTTTCAGTTACTGCATTCTCTTTTAACCAGTTGAGGATATCAGCATTGTACAGTTTGATGTTTCTTAATTTTTTATTCAGACGTAGATTTTCCATGCCGTAGTTATGAGCATCACTATTCTTCTCAACCCCTACTATTTCTTTGGCCTGACTCTGCTTCGCAATCACCAGGGGATAGGGTGCAATACCGGAAAAAGCAACAAGCACTCGTTCACCGACGCTAACTAATCTGGCAACTCGAAGTCTTTCTCCACCACTTCGTACTGAATAGTAGACTTGTTGCAGATCAAGCTTTAACCTGACTCCAGACTCTCGTAACTCAGTTACAGTACGATTTTCACCTGCTATCACCTCCACAGGTAAGACCCGATATTCACCTTCGTGAATACCTGATCTTTTAGTAACAACACTCACGTTTGGGTGATTATCCAAAAGAGTCTGGCCTATAACCTGTTGATATTCGACAAGCTCATCTGGAATAATAATGACAGCGATATCACCAACAATATCATAAGAACCGACAAGTGTAGACAACAATTTGTCAGGAAGAACATTTTGCAGTAACTGTTTAAGGGGTTTGCTCATAATAATTATAAATAAATAACTACAACCGTTTTTATACTGAATTTCACAAAGATTAAGCATTATATCATGAGACAAAACACATTGATATTGTTTTGTTTTTTCGCACTATATCGATGTTTCCCCAGTCATTTTATACTTTTAGAAAAGCTCTTGGTTTATATGCGTTATTTTGCTAAGTTGAACTCAATCGATTTTATTGTGACTGTGTTGTTTTTTATGAAATAACTGTGAGTAATATAGACCCAAAGCTCTCACTTACAATTTGACCATTAAAGGGACAAAAAAATGTTTGAGATCGTAGAGAACAGTATCATCGCACCAAACGTGCACCGTATGGTTTTAAAAGCACCTCGTATTGCTGCCGCCCGTAACCCGGGACAATTTGTAATCGTTCGTAACGAAAATGGTGGTGAACGAATTCCTCTTACTATAGCAGACGAAAATCAGGAAAATGGTACAATCACCCTGATCATCCAAGCTATTGGTGACGGTACTAAAGATATCGTGGCAAAACAGGTTGGCGATTCCATACGTGATGTTGCTGGACCACTTGGTAAATCTACCGAAATTGAAAACCATGGCAAGGTTGCATGCATAGGTGGTGGTGTTGGTACTGCTGTGCTTTTCCCACTTGCAAAAGCTCTTGCCGCAGCTGGCAACGATCTCACTACCATTATTGGTGGTCGTGCTGAATCTTTCATCATTTTAAAAGACGAGTTGGATTCCTTTTCCAACGAACTTCTTATTACAACAGAAGATGGTTCACTCGGTTCAAAGGGTTTTGTAACTGGCCCCTTACAAGAAATGCTGGATGATGAAGAGCGCCGACCAGATGCTATATACGCTATTGGCCCGGTACCAATGATGGCCGCTATCTGCGAACAGACCAGACCATACGGTGTGAAGACTATCGTAAGTCTTAACCCGATTATGGTTGATGGCACCGGAATGTGTGGTGGTTGTCGTGTAACAGTCGGTGGCGAAGTGAAATTTGCCTGTGTTGATGGCCCTGAGTTTGACGGACACATTGTTGACTTTAAAGAGCTTTCCGGACGCCAGCAACATTATATGAACGACCAACATGACAGACATAAGTGTCGTGTAACCTCCAAGGCAAAGAAAGCACCTAAAATCAGTGTAAAAGAACGGATGGCCATTGAGCGCTGTTCAATGCCAGAACAAGATGCAAAAGTTCGCGCTACCAACTTTACCGAAGTGAACCTTGGCCTTGCTGAAGAAGTTGCTGTTAGAGAAGCAAAACGCTGCTTAAACTGCAAGACTCGTCCATGCGTTGACGGCTGCCCTGTTGCTGTTCGTATTCCAGACTATCTTATGTTACTTGCTGATGGTCGCTTTGAAGAAGCTGCTCATATTTTACGCGAAGACAATGCACTGCCAGCAACAACTGGCCGTGTCTGCCCACAAGAGACCCAGTGTGAAAAAGAGTGTATCCGTGGCAAGAAAGGCGACCCTGTTGCACTTGGCTGGCTTGAGCGTTTTGTGGCCGACTGGGCTGCGAAAAACCTTAAACCAAAACCACTCAAAATAGAGAAAAGCGGTAAAAAAGTTGCTGTAATCGGCTCTGGCCCCGGTGGCCTTACAGCTGCAGGCGAACTTGCCCGTAAGGGACACGATGTTACAATCTTTGAAGCACTGCATACTTCCGGTGGCGTTCTGCGTTACGGTATCCCTGAGTTTCGTCTGCCAAAGGAAATTGTTGATGGTGAGGTAGAAGTCCTTACAGCATTGGGTGTTAAGTTTGAGTTCAACGTTATTGTTGGACAGACTTTAACTATCCCACAAATAATGGAAGAATTTGATTCCTGCTTCATTGCAAATGGTGCAGGTCTACCGATCTTTTTAAATATCCCAGGTGAAAACCTCAAAGGTGTCTATTCTTCAAATGAGTATCTCACCCGTGTAAACCTGATGAACGCCTACCAAGAAGGTAGCACCACACCAATTGCAACCGGCCCTACAACTGTTGTTTTCGGTGGTGGTAATACTGCTATGGACTCTGCCCGAACCGCTAAAAGAATGGGCAGTGAGCGTGTAATCCTTGCTTATAGACGTACCCGTGATGAGATGCCTGCCCGCATGGAAGAAATTCTCCATGCTGAAGAAGAGGGTATCGAATTCATGTTCTTAGTAGGCCCACTTGAAATTGGTGGTACAGAAGATGGCTGGGTTGACAGTGTGAAACTCCAAAAAATGGAGCTTGGCGAGCCAGACGCATCTGGAAGAAGACGCCCTGTAGCTATTGAAGGTGGTATCGTTGATGAAGATGCGGATATTGTCATCATGTCTATCGGTACTACAGCAAATCCACTACTCACTTCAACTTGTCCTGATCTGAAGCTAAACAAATGGGGCAATATCGAAGTTGATGAAAAACAGATGAGCTCCATGCCAGGTGTTTTTGCTGGTGGTGACATCGTTCGAGGTGGTGCTACAGTTATCCTTGCAATGGGTGATGGTAAGAATGCAGCTACATCTATTGATGAATACCTCAACAAGTAATTTGCTGTAAACGAACAGCAAAAAGGCCCATCCTGAGCAACTCAGGATGGGCCTTTTTATTTGTAACCATCTACTTGTGTTACAAACTTTTACATCTTCGGAAAACTCTCCATGTTCGGCTTCATGGAACTTCCAAGCCAGTTGATAATATCGCCAAGGTTCTTCATGTTGCGCAGAGCCTCTTCATCACCTTTAACATCTTCCTTTTGAAGACCAATACCCATATTCCAATATGTTGAGCCAGGGATGATCATCTGCGACATCTGGAACATGTGATTAATTGTATCGTAAACATGGGTAGCCCCACCACGGCGAACGGCCACAACTGCTGCACCCATTTTGCCTGCAAAAGCATGATCATTTGCGTAAGCGACATAACCAGCACGATCAATGAGAGCCTTTAAATCAGCAGAGACTCCAGCAAAATAGGTTGGAGAACCCAAAATCATTGCATCCGCCTTGACAAGCTTTTCCATCATTGGATTGAATACATCGTTATCAACGATGCACTTACCATCTTTTTTCTCAAAGCACTTATTACAGGCTAAACAACCACGAATCTTTTTACCACCCACCTGAATTATCTCTGTATCCCAACCATTTTCTTCAAGTGGTGCAAGGGCTGCCTTCAACAAAAACTCGGTATTGCCGCCTTTACGCGGACTTCCATTCACAGCTACTGCGTACATATCAACCCTCCGATAGAATTAAGATCAACTACTTGTTTAAATCCTTGATAAATGTGTCAGATGAAGCAATTGCCTGATTCATCTGGACAATCAACTTATCAATATCATTTTTGAGACTACCGAACTCACCCTTGAGTGAACCGATGGCCTGTGCATTCAGGTTATGTTTGAGAAAAAGTACATTGTCATGGAAAGAGAGAAGCACTGGCTCCATGGTAGCTTCAGCTCTTCGCATACTCTTCATCATATCGACATAGCGGCGCTTAGTGGCATCCATCTTTTTCTGACTTGCCCTACGCAGATCATTACTCTTGTAGAGTTCCAACTCCTCATTCCACTCGTCAAAAAGAGCTTCAGCTACAGATTCGACCTTATCAATACGCATGGACACTTCCTGTGCCGCATCTTCGATGGAATTATATTCATAATTCAGGTCATCATAGGCACGTTTTAAATCAGTATCTTCAAGCTTAATTACAGAATCAAACTGTTCCAGTGCAGAAACAAACTGCTCCTGGGCATCCTTTTGCGATTCTTGTGCAGCTTCTACACGATCAACCATAATATCTCGCTTATGGATTCCAACCTTCTCCATGGCATCGTAATAAGTGTTTGCACATGCGCTCAGCATAAACATTGACACAACAACGATTAAACCTGCAATTCTGCCTTTCATCTCACACTCTCTTTTTGAATTTGTACATAGCATCCATTCTTGGAAAACTTCTCTGGGTTTTGAACTTTTATTAGAATAGTCATTGAAGACAAATAAAACAAATTGTGAGTGATTTTTTCAAACTCTTCATTTCAAGCTCTATTTATGTTAATAAGGTTCTTGCGTAAAATGGGCGCTAATATGAAAACAGTATTTAAGGAGTATCACCGAACCATGAGTCCAACAGAAGCCGCTATGTTTCATTATAAAATAACCATTACCTATAATGGCCAAAATTATCTCGGATGGCAACGTCATGGAGATAAACCAACCATACAATTTGCCATAGAGCAGGCAATTCAGCAGACTTTTGATACTCGTGTTGCTGTAAAAGGATCTGGACGAACAGATCGTGGTGCTCATGCCAACGGTCAGGTTGTAACCTTTGCACTGCCAAATGAACATGAACCCAAGTTCATTTGCGAACAGCTCAATAAAGAGTTGAATGAAGATATCAGGGTTTTAAACGTTGCAAGTGTATCAGCAGACTTTGATGCATGCGACAGCGCTATTGCTAAACACTATCGTTACATCATGTGGAACGAGCCAAAACTACCAAAAAATAGAGAAGGGCTTGTCTGGCATCTAAAAAGACCTATTGATGTTCGAGCAATGGCCGAGGCCTGCTCTGTTTTTGAGGGTGAACTCGACTTTGCCTCCTTTGTTACCAAACCAAACTTCAAACAAAAATCCACCGTTCGTACCGTCCATAAGACTTTGATTTATCAGGAAAAGCCTCTGATTGTCTTTGATATCTGTGCCGATGGTTTCCTCTACAAAATGGTTCGCAACATTGTTCGAGCCCTTGTAAAGGTAGGCGAAGGTCGTTATGACCACACAGATCTAGAGCGCATTATCAAAGCAAAAGACCGCAAAGCAGCACCCGGTACAGCACCAGCTTCCGGACTCTACCTTGAAGAAGTTTTTTATTCTCAGGAAGAGCTAGGGGCTAAAAAGTGGGATGGGGGCTTATAATGAGCAAGTTTGAACATCAGCGCCACAAAGATAGTTCTGCCCTTTCTCGTCCCCGGGAACTCATCGTTGCCTGTGCACCCATGCGCAGTAATGTTAATATTTCCGCAATTGCTCGCACAGCTAGTGCATGCGCCATTGAAAAGCTTGTTCTCACCGGTAACGCTAGCCTTATCTCTAAAATTGCACGTGATGGGGCCTCAGAACTTGAGGTATCGGTACATCGAACATTAAAACCTGTGCTCCTAAAACTCAGAAGTAATGGCTATAGACTCGTAGGCCTTGAACAAACGACAAACTCCGTTTCAATGCATGAATATCAGTTTGAAAGACGCACGGCCTTGGTCATTGGCAATGAACGAACCGGACTTACCCCAGATATACTGGAAATCTTAGATGATACTGTTGAGATCCCAGTCTATGGGCTCCCCCACAGCTTCAATGCCGCAACCGCCACCAGCATGTCACTTTATGAGTATTGCAAGCAGTATCCTCAAGGATAAATTATATTCCTCAATCCGCGATTTTTCTAATTACATAATGCACAAACTTTATTGCACAGACTTGAGTAGCAACTCATAGATTTTTAACGTTCTTATCTTAACAACATCAGCAATGGTTGTGTACTGATATCATATTAATCTTTACCATCTTATTGATGTTAGCATTTACCTTTTTGACAAATATACTTTGGGAAAGGTTAATTTTAGTTTTACTCCCAACGATTCAAGAAGTTCTACATATTTATCTTCATTACCCCATATGCCATAACTGCTTTTATAACGAATAAATTGTGTTACCTTTGTAGATCTCAGCTTTCTTAATTCTTCTTTAACTATTTCACAGTTCAGTTCATTTTCATTTAAAGAATCATCGTATCTAATGTAAACAAGTAGAAGATGATTACCTCTTGCCAACCTATGAAATTCTTTTACAGACTCTAAAAAAATAGAAATTTCTCTACTATTCTTGAAACTCCAACTAGAAACATTAAAGAGGAAAACACATTTTTTTTTATAAAAATAATCAAGAAATCGAGCACATCTTCTTTTAATAGTTTTTCTCTTCTCTGGAGCATTAATAAGATCAGGGTAATGCGTAAACTCTGAGTCAGGATAATGACCTGATACCACACCTCCTCTTTTGTTCTTATCAAGATTGCAAACAAATAACTTAAAATGTTGTTGGAGGTTTTGATTTACATAATCAATTCCTTTCGAAGAATGTGTGAGCTGCCAGTCAAATGGAAAACTCATTGTTCGAAGGTTAAGTGCTGTTAAAATATATGCAGGGTGACAATCATAACCCAATGATATAATAGGGTATTTACATGCGTACCTTTTTTTTACAACTAGTGTGTACTTAGTTTCTTTGTATTTAATTATAGGAAGTATCATCGGAATATTATCTCGGCACCTCTGAAGTCAACAGGCTATAAATTGCATTCAAAAAACAAAATGTTCCAACCAACTTTTTTATAAGTTACAAGACAAAATCCACATCTAACGATTTTCATCTCATACAATTATAACACTAAAAACTTCAGGTAATCTTTATCAAAAGACGGACCATAAAACATGGTCACCTCTTCCAAACTTCGAGTTTTAAAACCGCAAAGCTGATCTGCAAATGAACCAATATCAAGAGCAATACCGCCATTGTCACGTATCAACTTACAATACGTTTTCCCCAACACACCAGCGGCAACTAACACAACTCCAGTTGGTTCCCATGATTCCAAGATCCGACAGAGATGATTGAATAAATCTGGAAAGTGCGCTGTCTCGATATCATACCCAAAGGTATCTGAATACTTAGCTTCTTCTGGAAGAAGAAATTGCCGACAGACCTTTACCCCATATTTTTTCTTCAAAACCCGGACTAATGATTTATGACAGGTAATAACAGATACTTCTTTCATTTCAGGTATCAAAATATCCCACAGCCCCCAATAGGCCAAGGACTGATGGATATGACATGTGGTAATAATGCGTGTATTAAACCATTCTGGATCTTCCTTTATTTTATTTTCAAGATGGTCGTAAACAGCTAACAATCCACGACTGTTTTTATTTATCGTTTGCGGAGCAAGAGTAAATCGTAATATATCGGGGATACCTATAACATCTGCAACTGCAATTGCCCTCTTTAAATCCACCTGCAATTTTTCATATTCTGTCTCATTTGAAAAAGTCGCTCCCCACCAAGCCCTTCGTGTTAAACGAAAATCTGTTTTACAAAAAGCCTTCCACTCAGACCGATACGGTAACAAATTTCCTTCTCCATCTCCTAACCGAATAAGGCAAAATGGTTTTTGTTCACGGATAACTTTGATTATACAACGAGCTACGGTTATAGCCTCAGATATCAACAATGAACAATCTGGAACAAAAAGCTTAGCTTTAGAACGAAATAAACCGTATTGCCTAATTACATTTGACAATTCCGGTCTATCTATCTTTTCTCGAATAAGTACTTCTAAAATTTCTTTCTCTATCAACATAGAGGTAAAGGCTAATGGTTTTTGAGCCTGTATGAATCCAATACTTTGCAATCGATACTGATAGAGTATTTGATGCCCCTTTAACACCAGTAGGTCTGCATTTATATCAAAAGATCGTAATAACTGTTCTGCCTGACCTTTTCCTCTAATACAAACAGCAGCATTGACCAGTGCTCCTACCAGATGTTTAGGAATTTTGGGCTGAACATCAATCGCGATGGTGTCATAGGCTTTTAAAGCACCTCTAAGATCCCCAGTTAATAATTTAATTTGGACATCAAGCAAGGCTACCTGGATAATTTGTAGTCCACGGTAAGCACTTATAGCTAGAGACGCTTTATCAGAAAAACCCAATAAAATTGCAGCTTGAACATAATTAGTAAGCAAAGTCACATCATAGCGAATAAGATTTTGATACTCCAACAAGCTGACAATGCCAAGCCAATTATGGCAAAGTGTCATATAGTGAACTTTTACCAATAATGAAATACGTTCTGGATAAGTCCCTTTATCAAGATTTTTCAAGAAAGAAGTAACTTCCTCATTGCACTCAAGAGTATCAAGAAGTTCAACAATTCTTTTTGCTGCCAATTCACTACCCGTTTTCTTCCATACATATTGCTGATATCTTAATTCTTGACTAAATAGACCTTGCTGAGAAGCTTTTTCTATCTTAGTTTCCAATCGTCCAACCCAACGCACCCCAGCCTCATATGCACCGATCAGTAATATGATAAATGGAACTAAACACAATGCCCATAAACGTTCAACTCCACCCAAACCTGCATTGAGTGATGGTATAATAATACGAGTACGATTATACCATCGCCTAAAAAATCGGCCTCTTCGCCTTCTACCCCAAAAATATCCAAAGCGTAATCCTCGCTTATAATTATCAACCAACGCAGAGATCGGGGTTCGAGGACTACGGTGCATAGTGAGAAGATCAGGGACCCATTCAACAATAGCTTCCTTATTTATTCTTTCCATAAATTCAGTATCTTCACCAATACGTAAATCTTCCCGAAAATAGCCATACTCCTTGAACAGCTTACGATGGAAACTACCGCCATACAGAGACGCTTTTTCCTTTGGTAGCATAGGAAGCCTGCTTGAGTAGACAGCCAAATGTGATGCAAAAGCTACAGGATTTCTTTTGAACTGATTAATAACTGGATTAGCTACAACATCTACACCCATCTTATGAGAGATCTGGCGAAGAGCAACCCAATTTTCACCAGCTAGGCAATCAGCTGCAAGAAATGCAATAATTGTTTTGCTGGCTAGTTTGATACCAACATTACGAGCTGCACCTGGCCACAATAATTTTTCAAAAGAAACAAGTTTTACTTGTGAAGTTAATTCACCCAAGACCTTACCAGCATCTCCTCCACCAGAATTAACCACGATAATTTCCGGCTTGGGTTGCTGTCTCACTAGTGACCTAACAGCATCGCGTAACTCACTTGCTGCATTTACACAAAGAACAACAACACTTACAGCTGTATCTTCAAGCTGTTGCTGACTATTATTACGTTGCATCACAAAATATTCCTTCCTTACTTAAAATAAACAAATATTAAAATCATTAGGACAGGTCTAAAGTGTTTTAACCCTAAGAAAAAGATTCAATCAAACCAACCAGTATCTTAGAAGTAGTTATCACAAGGCACCATTTACCTTATGCCCTCCTATATACTCAACATGACTAACCAATTCTTTATAAACCTCTTTAGCATGAAAATTATCGGAAAATTTTTCACTGATTTTTTGACGTGAGTTAGAAGAAGGATTATTCAAGTATTGTTGGACAGCCGCTGTTAAAGCTTGTGAGGTTGGTTGAACCGATTGACCGCACCCGGTTTCATTATACATCTTTTCAACCGAGCCACTTAGTGTACTTATCTGGAACACCCCGTAAGACATATAGTCATAGACCTTGTTTGGGATGGTTTGAGGAGCATTTTTCATATATGGCAATAGACCAATGTCAGTAATATTTAACAATATTGCCATCTCTCGTTCGTTCAGCCAACCAGGGAAAACTGTATTTGGCAGCTCAAAAAGTGCTTGAATCAGTAAATTTTGAGAACCATCGCCAGAACCATCACCAGCTATCACGAATTTAACATCAGATCGCTGGTTAAAACTCTGAACCATTTCTTTTAACAATCGAAAATCAAGGCTTTTACCCCAAGCGCCAACAAATGTTACTATCCTATACTGCTCTTCTAGTCCCCACCTTTTCCTTGTCTGTGTAATCTCTTCGTCGGATATTTTTACAGGGTCATTTGATAGCGGTACAACAAGGTCTTTTTCAGATATTTTTCTTTTCCCTTTTCTCAAGCCCCATTGAAGATACTCTTCAGACGTTCCCACAAGACTTGTTCCATTAGTACAAGCATATTTAACTTGTTTGTCTAGTGGGTAAGTCAACAGTTTAGTAACTAATCTTAACGATGAGTGCACATAACGAGGAAAACTATCCGGCCATATATCACGAATGGAAACAACTGTTGGGATATTATGTTTCTTTGCAAATCGCACAGCGGCCATAGCTGCTTCCGTGGTTGGAATATCTACCATTATTACATCGGGCAACTCTAACTTTTTAGAATTAGCCAATTTCCAAAATGCAACAGCAAAATGAGAATTATGCCAAACACGTTGAATACTTATGTTTCTCCTATATCCACGTCCTGGAATAATCTGCAACGATAACTTCTTAGAGAAAATAAACCGCTCATTTAAAGTGGCACGAAATGAATGTTGGTAATGATTGAAGTCTGAAGTAAACCAAATAGTCTCATGTCCATGATCGGCAAGCGATTTACAAAGCATACCAGCCCTCATCAGACGAGGATTTCCAGAGTCAACAGGCAACGGTTCTAGATCACGAATAACCCAAACTTTCATAACAATTGCTAGTTCTTCATAGTATAGATTTTCTTACAATCTTTTCCATATTCCCTCTTCACAACGTGATGGCATAGTGCTTCTTATTGTTATCGCTTGAACAAGCACTTCAACACCTTTGGTGCTAAACGAAAGTAAAAAGTTTTAGGTTGCATCAGAAATGCATATGCAAAATGGTGTAGAGCTACTCCCCACATTTGATTATTTGAAGCATAGCGAGCCGTTAACACTTCTAACTCGAACCGACAATTATTTATAAACTCCGAACCGTATTGATCATAAATCATTTGGTGTTTATTAAAAATATGTAACCCACAGTCATGTATAATTTTAGGGTGACGACCTTGGTCATCCTTATGATATAGACTCAAGGGTTCTTGGGTATCTGACTTAACCAGTTTACCTCCACCAATACAAAAACGAAGAAAAAAATCTACATCCTGTAAACGGGGTAAATTAGTATCAAAGTAACCGACAGAACGCATTGCACTGGAAGTTGCAAGCAAAGTCCACAGATACGCTCGTAACGTGCGTCCAACAAGAATTGCACGAATCTGATCTTGATTAGTGTTCTGCTCACATAAAAACGGTGGTTTAGATACCCACTTCCAATCATAATTACAAGTTACAAAAAAATGACCTTCTTTATCAGAATATTTCTTTAATGTTTCAAGTTGAGTAGCTGTTTTCTCAGGATACCACTCATCTCCAGCATCTAGCCAAGTAACATATGGACTTTCAATAGCATCAAGCAACTCATTACGGACATATGGTCGTCCTCTATTAGTTTTAAATTGAAGTAGTTCAATATCCAATTCAGACTGTTCAATTATTTTTTGAGCATGAGAAATTATGTCTTTAGAAGAACCATCATCTGCAATCACCACTCTAAACTTTCCTACAGTTTGTGCCTTAATTGAAGCGAGGGATAGTTGTAGCCCTGCAACATCTTCAAAATGAGGAATGAGAACATCAATACGATCTAAACGTCTCATACTGCTATGCTCTCAATAAGATCAAGCCAGCGTTGTCGATACACTTCAAAATTATATGATTCAATACTTTTGGGACCATTGTGCCCAAGCCTTGTACGTAATCCCTCATCAATCATCAGCTTTTCCAATCCTTCAGCTAAAGTCACTACTGCATTATCTCTTGTGACCAAAACACCATTTTTTTCATGTGCCACCAGTTGATTGACACCTGTACAATCTGAAAATGCAATTACAGGCACCTGTAATGCCAATGCCTCGGCAACAACCAAGCCAAAGCCTTCAAACAAGGCTGGATGACATAAAATAGACGAGCGTGCATAAACACTTGCAATCTCTCGAGTGAATGGATGAAAAGTAACACTATCAAGAATATCAAGATCTTGAGCCAAGGCTTTAAGACGGCCACCCTCCGGCCCATCACCATATATTTCCAATTTCCAATCTTGATGATTCTCTGTGATCTTAGACCAACTCTTTAAAAGGACATTGAACTGCTTTACAGTTACAAGCCTGCCTACAGCAATTACCACTTTTTCCTTTTTGACAACAGGTGAATGACTAACAATGTCAAGAGGTACATGATTGGGTATTACATGTATTTTGCCTTGCAATTCACAAGGGAACCATTCAGCAAACTCTGAAAACAACACATGAATTGCATCTGCATTTTTCAAACAATCCAATCTTAAAAATCGATCTAAAGGATTGGGATCCCAACGACCTGGATTATCATAATCAGCCTCTGGTCGATTATGATTGGTGCATACAGTTCGAATGGAGAAACTTTGTGCCGCAAGCAAAGTTGGTGTATTAGCCGAAGGTAAGAAGCTAATTGCTACATCAGGTTCTTCCTGGTCAAAATATTTCTCTAATCCTTTTTGGAATGTTCTGTGCTGTAGTTCCCACAAAGGCCGTTGAAAGGGCTTCAAAGCTGACAGTTTCTGAAAAAGATATCGTATTCTACGCCGTAAACGAGGCAGCCTGATTATCCGTGTGACCTTTTTTGTCTTACCAGCAGCTAAATTAATTAACCTAACATCATGATCAAGTGCTAACTGTACTCGATCAATGTCTGCCCCTGAATAAACACAGCTTGTTTTATAGCCAAGAGATGAAAACATATTGGCAGTTTCAACAAAAACTCGCTCTGCACCACCTTTTCCCACATCAAGATCTCTGATAATAAAAGCTAACGATATATGATTTGATCTCATCGCAAAAACCCTACTTATACTCTTGGCTATCAACCCAATTTTTGTAGTTATCCAAAACTTGATTGACAGGGCCAAACTGACGTATTTTCCCTGCATCTAACCAAATGAGCTTGCTTGCCCAACGCTCTACTATCGCACTGGAATGACTTGCAATTATTGTGATATCTGACCGTTCAATCAATTCCTCTTGTAATGAGTTTGTTGTTGTTAACAAGGAAGCATCAGCTGCACCAATCCATTCATCCATTACCAGAATATCTTTCTCAACAAGGGTTAACATTGAAACGACAAGGCGAGAACGCATACCCTGCGAATAACTACTAACTGGCAGTTCAAAATAGCCACCTAACCCACTGAGCTCTTTTATTCGCTCTATCTTTTCCTCAATTTGGTGTTGACTTACTCCTAGATACAAACTTTTAAGCTCTGCATTCAACCGACCACTTAATTCCTGTCTGATACCAGCCATCATTGAAAATTGTGGGGCTACTCGCCCTGTAATTTCCACAGTTCCCTGTTTAGCTGCAATCGCCCCGGCACAAAGATATAAAAGAGTTGTTTTACCAGAACCATTTGCACCAATCAGCCCAATTCTATCGCTCTTTTTTAAACAAAGGCTGACATTATCAAGTGCGGTAATCTCAACGTAACGCCGATAACGAGAGATTCTTCCACCAACACGACCTTGAGATAAAGAAACTTTTGATGGACGTACCTGTCGGATAAGATAACTGACAGTGGCATTCTTGATATTTATTGAGGTCATGTCAACGAATATTCCTGATAAATGAAAACGTCCGACGGTAGATTATCAGTGCAATAGCTGAAAGTATTGCTGAGGAAATCAAGGCTACAATCCAATCTTCTGAATGATAAGGGGTAATACTCAAAGACTGACGAGGAATACTCAAATAATAGCCAACAGGATTATATAGAGAAAGTACATGTCTTACGTCATTTTGTTCAGCGACTCCCGCATACCAAAAAACCGGCGAGGCAAAGAAGAGTAATCTAACACCTGTTTTTATAATATGTGCCAAGTCAGCAACCAGTACCGAAATCACATTCACAATATAGCTTATAGCTAAAGATGAAATTGAGATAAAAACAAGACCTGGCAGCAACAAGAACAAATTTAATGAAAGCCCATTGGGAGAAAAAAAAATAACTATAAAAAACAAGATAATGAAATTGATCAGATAATCAAGCAACCTCTCAATCAATGCTTTCACATACATTTCCCTCATATTCATACCATTATGAACTGATGCTGTATAACGCTTTTGAATAAGCATAGTGCTATCAGTAAATGAACGTGCAATAAATGACCATAATGTATATCCGGATAACACATAGCAAAAGAAGCCAAAACGTCCAGCAAATTGACTATCATACCGAAAAACTAAAGCTAATACTCCAGAAAATAATAGAGATGAAATCGGAATCCACAGTACACCAACACGACTGCTCTCGTATTGAGCACGCAATTCCAAAACACAAATACGCCAAAAGCGTAGTATTTTTAATATATAATTAGTCAAAAAAATCTGAGCTCAAGTAAAAAGACACGGCACTTTCGCTGTGGGAATCGTCTAGAAACAGACTATTTCCAACAAATTGTTAATAATAAGTTTAAGTGGAAAATAGAGAGTTAAAAGCCTCAGAGGCGTTTACAGAAACTGACTTAACAGGGCACCAAAACCTAACCATAAAAAATACACTTCATAACACACCTTTGTCAATTCCTTTTTATAAATAACTATTGAAAGAAACTAGAGCAACACACACTACTGACTACTCATTACTGTGCCTTCCCTGATTAACTAGAACAGGTTTCCATTTCTTATCAGCGTTACTCGACTATCAATGATATTAAGTACCGGAAACTCCGGTTTAATGACCTCAATCAATAATTATGAAAGATTTCAAACAAGCAGTATGCAAGAGTTTAACCAAACAAAATTCAGAAAAAATGTATCTGAATATTGAAGAGTTACAAAAAATATCTAGACGAATGGTTCAAATATTATAACTATGACAAAACTAATCCGAAAAAATGAATTGTAGAAGAATACCGACAAACACTTTACTGAAGGGACACAACTTTGGTAAAGAGTTAATAGATCTAATTTAATCTGGCATTCACAAAAAACCAGCTAATATCAGGTCAGATATAAACCACTATAGTTAAATGTATACTTTCTTAGAGCCGTTTTTCTCCGATTACGGCTTACTAACTCTCTTTGCCCTCGCCTTTCTAGCAGCAACTCTCTTACCACTTGGCTCTGAATGGTTGCTGGTACTTCTCTTACAGCAAGGAGATGATCCGCTAAAGTTAGTTGTTGTTGCTGGTATTGGGAATTACCTTGGCAGTTGCACCAATTACCTGATTGGCCTATACGGTTCCGATTTTCTTATTAAAAAACTATTACGCATGGACGATAAGGATATTCTCCGTGCTGAACAGTACTATAAACGCTATGGTGTCTGGTCACTTCTCTTTGCCTGGCTACCTGTTATTGGTGACCCGCTCTGTGTAATCGGTGGTATTTTCAAGATGAACTTTTGGCTGTTTTCACTACTTGTATTCATAGGCAAACTCGGTCGATATTCAGTCATTGCTCTACTCACCCTGCAGTTTATCTAAACCGTATATCATATCATTAATAAGAAAGATTCTTAGTGCAGAATAGAACTCTAAACAGTAAAATCCCACCTTTACTATTCGCCCAAACAATATAAAAAGGCAGGCAATGAAAGAACAAATATTACAAGAAATATACAAACAGTTTGAAACATGGAACAATAATAGAGATCTGGCATGTTGTGCCGGATGTGCTGCATGTTGCACCCAAAATGTAACAGTAACAGCTACCGAGGCTGAACTCATTCACAAGTGGGTCGTAAGCCAGAATAAAACAGAGTGGCTGGCTGATATTCTTGCGACTGAACGCAAAAGTGAGCGCCCCAAGATGACCACTAACGACTTTGCCAAGGCATGTCTTGAAGGCAAAGAGGTTGACCCTGGTCAAGCCGATAACCTTACGCCCTGTCTTTTCTTACAGGATGGTAAGTGCCAGATATATGAGGTGCGCCCTTTTAGCTGTCGAGCCTTCATCTCAGCTAAGACCTGTGGCCCTACACAGCCTGCAGTTGTTACAGAACAGTATGCTGCAACAACTACAGCGATTACGCAGATAGTTGAACACCTTGGGCAGAAGGAATATTGGGGTCACCTCTTTGATGTTCTTACTACCATGACTGATATATCTGCTTACAAAGAAGCCTGTGCAAAGTTGAACCCAGAACAGATTATGGAGTGTCGAATGCGTACACTCACAGCAAAACCATTGGTCGGGTTTCTGCTCACAGAAGAAGATATGATTGAAGCAGAACCGATTTTACAGGCAATTTTCAGTGCCAAAGTCGAAAACAAAACGATAGAAGATATATTGAACGGAAAATAGGAGAATCAGTATGAGTTCACAGGATACACCTGAAACAATACATATAACGGTGATGCTGCCCGGCGGCCAGCTTCCCCTTGATATAATGAATAAAGCACATGAACTGGCAAAACAACATGGATTTGCAATTTACCTAACCACATCACAAAACTTGCGACTTCTGGCTGTACCAAAAGAGATAGCTGATGAGATAAAAGGTGAATTTAGCGCACTTGGTGCAACTGTCAAAAAACCAGGGCTTTTTAGAAAACCTATTATCTGCCTTGGCAAACCCCACTGTAATCTAGGTCTCGTTGATACTATAGAACTTTCTGATAAACTTATTGCCAGATTTGGCAAGCGTGACAAGATCAAAGAGAAGATCAAGTATGCAATTGCAGGCTGTAACTTGAGTTGCTCAAACGCAAAAATTACCGATATAGGTATTGTTGCCAAGAGCAAGGGTTTTGATATTTATGTCGGCGGCAAAGGTGGTGCAGCTCCACAAGCTGGTACACGAATTGCCACAAATTGCAGTGAGGAAGAAGCTTTTGAAAAAATCGATACTCTGATTAAATTCCACGATTCTAAAACAGATAAAAAGAAACTACGCATGGCAAAATTGCTTGATGATCCGGATTTCCCTTTCGCCTCTGTATAATTAAATGAAGGCGCGATTCTGCTCATACACTGAGGGAAGCGCGCCTTTTTGATTTCTTCTTTTTTCTTCCATCTTTGACGCTTACTGTGAGTAACCAATAACTTGCTCAAGTCTGCCCCCCTCTTCGCCTACCACAACGTGACAGCTGGACAAAGATATATTTATGTGACATATTATTTTTAGAGGCTGTTTTTCTAGCATGTGCAACCACATATCTATTATGTGAGATATTTATTGGTAGACCAGACATGTCCCATAAATTTATCAGTTTTCTTATATTTCTTCTTTCTATACCCGCTTACTCTATTGGCGCAGAATTGAGATTTGCAACATTAGAGTGGGAACCATACATCTACAATCATTCAGATCAAGGCTATGCTGCCCAAGTCATCAAAATGGCATTTGCCAACTCTGATTATGAGGTTGATTACACATTCTTCCCGTGGGCAAGGGCTATTCATATGGCAAAGAAGAATAACTTTGCTGGCTATTTCCCAGAATATTATTCAAAAGAAAAAACTAAAGATTTTTATTTTTCAGAACCGTTTCCCGCCGCCCCACTTGTTTTCCTCAAAAGAAAAACAGATCACATTGAATACTCCAGCCTTCAGGATCTAAAACCGTATTCAATTGCAGTAGTGAGGGGCTATGTAAACACTGAGGAATTCGATGAGGCAACCTTTCTTATAAAAGAAGAAACAACGAGTGATCTTCAAAACCTTAAAAAATTAATTGGAGGACGCATCAATCTAGTCGTTATAGATAAATACGTTGGATATTATTTGTTAAAAAAATATCTGCCAGAAAGCCTCAATCTCATTGATACTGTTGAGCCACCACTAGAAAACAAAGAGCTGTACCTATGTGTTTCAAAACAACATGCAGAAGCACTTCAAATAGTGGAAGCTTTTAACAACGGTATACATACTATGCGAAAAGATGGTTCACTTGATCGTCTTGTACAGCAATTTTTCTCCCAGTACTCCCCCTCCGAAGTGGAAGAGGAATAACAGTTTCGCAGGTAAAGCTTAATTATACTAAGTGAGCTTTTCTATACGCACCGCACACAACTTAGTACCCGGTATTTTAGCAACTGGGTCAAGACTTCCAGATGTTAATACATTTGTAGGCGTTTCAGAAAAGTGGAACGACATAGAGACCGTCCCCTTTGGACAAGTCGGATTAATCATAACTCCTACCTTTAAACTGCCACGGCGAGATATTATTTTCACCTCTTCATCTTCAATAAGAGAGAGACGTGCTGCGTCCTCCGGATGAATCATCAACTTCTCACCACGATCAAGAACATTGAGGCCAAACACACGTCTGGTCATGGTGCCATGAAAATGAAAAAGGCTCCTGTCTGTTGTAAGAATCAGCGGGTATTCCTCATCTACCTGCTCAGTTACTTCACGATATCCCAGTGGAGTAAACTTGGCCTTACCATCTGGAGTTGCAAATTTTTCCTTGTGGAGAAACGGAGTACCCGAGTGTTCCTCATCAAGACAAGGCCATTGCAGAGTACCACGCTCTAATCGTTTATAGTTCACACCACCGTAACTGGGTTGAACAGAAGCAATTTCTACCATGATTTCTGCAGGAGTGTCAAAGTCAAAACCTTTCGCTTCCATCTTATGGGCAAGATCACAAATAATCTGCCAATCCGCCTTTGAATCTCCCACCTCATTTATTGCCTTGCGAACTCGCTGAACACGTCTTTCGGTGTTTGTGAAAGTACCATCTTTTTCAGCAAAGCTTGCAGCAGGTAAAATGACGTCGGCAAGTTCAGCCGTCTCAGATAAAAAGATATCCTGAACCACCATAAAATCAGCTCTTTTCATAGCTTCTATGGCATGATTGGCATTTGCTTCACTTAAAACCGGGTTCTCACCCACTAGGTAAAGAGACTTAATCTCACCATTATAAAGGCCATCGAATATTTCGGTGTGTGTCTTACCCGGCACGTCTGATAAATTCTCTGTATCCCAATGACCAGCAAAAACATCACTAAACTGATCAACCTTTTTATATCCAGGAAAAACATCAGGTAGCGCACCCATATCACAGGCTCCCTGAACATTATTCTGACCACGCAGTGGGTTAACACCACCGGATACCTTACCCATATTACCAGTCAGTAAAGCAAGATTGGCAATTGCCCAGACATTATCGGTACCATGTACATGTTGAGTAATACCCATACAGTACATGATGGAAGCGGGTGAGCTTTTACCATAAAGTAGTGCCGCTTCTGTAATAAGTTCAACGCTCAAGCCAGTATCAGTTGCAACCTGTTCAAGTTTGAAGTTATCCAGTGATTTTTTAAACTCATCGAAATTTTCACATCGCTCTGCAATGAACTCCTCATCAGCTAACCCATTCTCAAGGATAATCTTCATCATCGCCATAAGAAGTGGTACATCAGAACCTGGATTATTTTGCAGATAAATATCTGCATGACGGCAAAGATCAACTTCCTTTGGATTAACCACAATCAGCTTGGCACCTTTTCGAACTGCCTCTTTAACCTTGAGAGCAATAATTGGATGCGCAGCTGTCGTGTTGGTACCTATTGCCAGAATCACCTTTGCATCAGCAATTTCAGCAATGGAGTTAGTCATTGCACCGCTTCCAAAAACTGTGGCCAGACCGACCACGGTAGGAGAGTGTCACAAGCGAGCACAGTGATCAATGTTATTGGTACCCATCACTGTACGGGTAAATTTCTGCAGCAAATAGTTATCTTCGTTGGTGCACTTTGCAGATGAAATGGTAGCAAATTTTTCGCCTTTACTCTCAGCAAACTTTTCTGCCATAAGTGACAGCGCCTCATCCCAGCTTGCAGCAACAAAGCCTTCTTCTTTTTTGATAAGCGGTGTAGTCAGACGTTCTTTTGAATTAATGTACTTATAGCCGTAACGCCCCTTAACACAGAGCCTACCATCATTTGCAGGGTTACCACGTTCTCCTTTTGCGGCAACAACCTTATTATTGCGAACTCCAAGCATGAGGCCGCAACCACAGCCACAATAAGCACAAACCGTCTTCACCCAATGACTCGGTTTTACATAGTCCTTTTCAGTAAGTGCTCCCACAGGGCATCGAACAACACATTCACCACAAGATTCACAGTTGGAGAGAATACGATCTTTATCCCCAAAACCAGAAACCTTGGTAGCAAGGCCACGATAGGCAAAATCTATTGCATTAATTGACTGTAGCTCATCACAGGTGCGAATGCAGATACCACAAAGTACACAGCGATTTGGGTTAAAATCAAAAAACGGGTTCGACTCATCAATAGGCAACATCTTATCTCGCCCTTGAAGTCGGGCAAGATTTTTCTTATTCACTCCAATGTGATCTGCCGCCTGCTGTAGTTTGCAACTTGTATTCCTCGCACAGGCAAGACAGTCGGTATCATGATCTGCAATCAGAAGTTCTAGAGCTACACGGCGGGTTCTATTGATCTTATCAGTTTCTGTCTCGACAACCCAGCCCTCTTCAACCTCTGTTTTGCAGGAAATAGCATCCCATTGGTCATTGATACGTACCAAACAGAGACGACAGGCACCAACAGGCTCCAACTCTCCATGGTGACAAAGATGGGGAATGTAAATCCCTTTTTGCAGAGCAGCCTGTAGAATTGTCGTTCCCGACTTGGCTGTAACCGAGCGACCATTAATTGTTAAGGTTACTTTATTACTCATTGTCTGCACCTCCCTGCATATCTTCAAACTGACCTGCGACACAGGTAACTGCATCAAACTTTTTCGGGCATTTTTCAACACATACACCACACTTGATACACAAGTCTTGATCGATTAGATGCGGTTTCTTTTTCTCTCCGCTAATAGCCTCAACAGGACAAGCTCTCGCACAAGCTGTACACCCTTTACATTTATCAGGATCGATCAGGTAATAAACAAGTGGCTTACAGGCAAGGGCAGGACATTTCTTTTCCTTAATATGCGCCTCATATTCTTCTCTGAAATACTTGATGGTTGTCAGTACGGGGTTTGCAGCACTTTTACCAAGCCCACATAATGAACCTGAATTAACCGATTCACCCATTTCAACCAGTAGCTCAATATCACCTTCCTGCCCTTTACCAGCAACAATATCCTCAAGGAGATTGAGCATCTGTTTGGTGCCAAGCTTACAGAGTGTGCACTGACCACAGGATTCTTTCTGAGTAAAGTCGAGAAAATAACGAGCAATATCAACCATACAGGTAGATTCATCCATCACCACCAAACCACCGGAACCCATCATGGCACCAGCAGAAAGCAGCGAGTCATAATCAACTGGAGTATCAAGAAATGATGCTGGCAAGCAACCGCCAGATGGGCCACCAGATTGGATCGCCTTAAAAGGTTTTTCACCTTCAACACCACCACCAATATCAAAAACTATCTCACGCAGGGTGGTGCCCATAGGAACTTCGATAAGACCGCAATTCTTCACCATTCCGGTGAGAGCAAAAACTGCTGTACCCTTGCTCTTTTCAGTACCGATAGAAGCAAAGTAATCGCCACCTTTATTGATGATCCCTGGTACATAGGCAAAGGTTTTGACGTTATTGAGAAGGGTCGGTTTGTCAAAAAGACCTTCATCAGTAGTTCGAGGCCTTGGAGCCGCTTTTGGCATACCTCGATTACCTTCAATAGAAAGGGTAAGCGCTGTCGATTCACCACAGACAAAGGCGCCAGCCCCTTGGAATAGTTCTATATCAAAGTTGAAGTCGGTGCCGAGAATATTATTACCCAGTAGGTTCTTTTCCTTAGCCTGATCAATTGCGTGTTGCAGTCGCTCAACCGCTAAAGGATATTCGGCACGCACATAAATATACCCTTTCTCACTACCTATGGTTAAACCGGCAATAGCCATACCTTCAAGCACTGCATGGGGGTCGCCTTCAAGAACCGAACGATCCATAAACGCACCGGGGTCACCCTCATCTGCATTACAAACAACATACTTTGGGGTACCTGTGGCTTTCATACCCGCTTCCCATTTACGAGCTGCGGGAAAACCACCACCACCACGTCCTCGAAGAGCTGATTTTTTTAGCTCAGCAAGTACCATATCAGGGCCTGATTCCAAGGAAGCAGCAAGTGCTTTATAGCCGTCACATGCAATATAGTGATCTATATTGGTTGGATCTGTAAAACCAAATGTACGAAACAATTCACGTTGCTGGTTGGCAAACTCAGGTAGTTCATCGAGGTATTTTAGATCACCAGACTGCTTACTCCCTGCTTCACGAACAGCGCCAAGGAAGTAGTCCGGTAAATCACCTGAGATCAAAAATGTCTCAACAAGCTCTTCAGCTCTTTTCTTGTTCACATTTCTGAAAAACAGCTTTTCTTGTCCAGCTTTTGCAATGCAGACAAGCGGTTCAGCGTAGCAAGGGCCAAAACAACCCACCTCAACTATTTTCGCTGCAAGTCCAGCTTCCTCAAGTTTTTCTTCAAAACCTTTTTTTGCAGCAAGTGCTCCTGCTGAACGACCACAGGTAGCAGCACCAATATAAATTACTGGTTCCTCACTGTTGACAAGCTGTTGCCAGATCTGATCAGCCTTTTCTCGAAGAAGTTTATAATTATTCATTATTATCCTCCGATTCAAAAAATTCATTCATTTTAGCAGGAGTCAGGTTTGCCTCTACTTCCTCTCCAACCATTGCGCAGGGGGCAAGAGCACAGCAACCGATACAGGCTGCAGTCTCAAGGGTGTATTCACCATCTTCAGTGGTTTCGCCCTCTTCAATCTCTAAACGATTTTCAATGGAAGTAATCAGTTCCTGGGCACCACGAACATGACAGGCAGTACCACGACATACTGTGATTTTTGTCTTACCCACGGGAGTAAAGCGAAACTGTTCATAAAAGGTGGCAACACCATAAACACTTGATTCCGGAATACGTAGAAAGCGAGCCACGCTTTTCATGCTATCTTCCGATAAGTAGCCAAATTCCTTCTGAACATCCTGTAAGATAGGGATTAACTCCATATCCGTTCCTGTATAGGCCGCTAGAATAGATTCTACCGCCTTCTGCATTTCTTGTGCTTCCGCCATAGCTGCAACTCTGGTATTTTTCTCGTCTTAAACGGATCAATTTAATCCGTCCTATTGTCTTTTGCCTACAATACGATATTTAAAACCTTATTCAACTATAAAGAATTGCTTTTGCTTGTTTTTTAGAAGGTCAACAGAGTCTGACAACCAGATGTTACGATATGAACTTCGCCAGAAACACCAGAAAACAGATAGGATCAAAGGTGAGTCTGAGGGAATAGAGATGAGAAAAAGTCAGACTAATAAAGACCTTACCTGCTTAAAAGATCATTTATCGCCAAGATTCCAATACTTGGCCTTCACATCTTTTTGAACCATTTTTACCAAACAGTTATATTCCTTTTTAGAAATCATCCTGCCGTCTGAACTGACACCTGACAAATATGTTTCAATAACCGGATAATCTTTGGCCTTTTGGAAAAGGTCACAAAGCTCATAGCTATCTACACGTTTTACCCAAGGTAACAAATACTTTTGAAAACACCAGCTAAACACCCAAAACAGCGGAAGACCAAGCCAAAGTGGACTAATAGTCTCTTCTCCTTTAAATATGGCTCTAATATAATCATACACCGTTTCAGTTCGCACAAGATCTATCACAAAAATCACCAGTAAAAAACAGGCCATGCAGATAGTGACAAGCGCAAGAATCCTCACCAGCCAAAAAAGTGTCAGGATAATGTTAATTACTAAAGGTTTTACTGGTTCATCTAGTTTAAATCGCATATTTACAGTCTCTGGTAATTTTCAATATTTTCTTACCACCTATGCTCCATAAATCTATCAAAAGTCGATAAACAGACAAAATAAGACTCAGGTATCAAGTGGGTAATATTATGGACTAATTATGAGGCTGCAAACAATAGCATGAACTATGGGACTGTTTCCAGTCATTTTATTCATTCAAAGGTAAAAAAATGGTAAAGACAGTTCCTTCTCCCTGAACCGATTCTACTTTAACACTACCATGATGCCTCTCGATAATATGTTTTGAAACAGCGAGTCCAAGCCCAGACCCTCCTGACTTTTTCTTCGTTGAAAAATAGAGATCAAACATCTTATCTTGAATTTCCTCACTCATTCCAATTCCGTTATCTGATATCGTTATCTTAAGAAGTGTTTTACTTGAGCTCTCCGTCTGTACATTTGAGTTGAGCTCTTTATCGATCGTCAGGTCAATCTTACCAATAACTCCACTCTGCTCCATCTGATCGACAACTGCATGTTGTGCATTAATGAGCATGTTGAGTAGCACCTGTTCGACATGTAATTTATCAGCCAAGATAAGTGCTGGCTGGGATAACAGCTCAATATTAAAGTTGATTTTATGCCGCACCCAACCTTTATAGACCTTGCTAATATCTGTTACTACCTCGTTCATATCAACAATTTCCTGGACATCTTCATCCTCTTTACTAAAAGAGAAAAACTGATCCAGCAAACCTGAAACCTTATCAACAGCAACTTTTGAACTGTTTATTAAATCAAGATGACTATCGGAACCACCATCTCGACTCTCCATTTCTTTTTCTAGAAGCTGTAGTGTAAACGGAACTCCGCTTAGGAAGTTTTTACAATCATGGGCAATACCGCTCGCGATAAACTTGATAGTTTCAGCTTTCTGAGAATATAAAAGCGTTTGTTGAAGTTTTGCTATTTCCTGTTTGTAATAATAGTGTAAATCAAGATGGGTTTTAACCCGAGCATTGAGTTCAGCTGCATTAAATGGTTTTGTAATATAATCTGCCCCTCCAGCTTTAAAGCCCTGAATAAGACTTTCCTCCTCATGTTTTGCCGTTAAAAAGATAACAGGAATCTGTTTTGTTTCTTCATTTTTTTTGAGTAAGCGACAAACCTCAAACCCATCCATTGTTGGCATAACTATATCCAAAAGAATAAGATCAAAAGCTGTGTCCTTCACCCTCTCCAAGGCTTGCTGACCACTCGTCGCGAAGACCAGATGGTAGTTTTCATTCTGTTTAAGAAAGTTAATTCCTACCTGAATATTTTTTAAATCATCATCAACGACTAAAATCTTAAACTTTGGGTGGCTCATTATTTACTCCTGTATAGGATTCAATTCTCTAATGCCTTTATCAAGCTTGGAAATTTTTCCATGAGAATGTCCACTTCCATTATATCAAAGCTTTCAATATTCATCAAAAGAGTCTCAGCATAATTTTCATACACCTGAATTTCGTATTCCTTTGCATACTTGGCAACCTGTTCAGCAAATCTCTTTACCTGTTCAAAATCTCCTGTATTTTTTACCTCATCCCAGAGAGGTAAGAGATCGTTTTCTGCCACTTTTCTGAATTCACTCAATGTTACAGCCGAGATATCAGGAATAACTATTTCCTCCACATCGTCATCTGTTTCTTCTACACCAGTGTACTCGACAAAGGACTCGATAGTTCCGAGTAACTCCTGCTGGCTAAAAGGTTTTCTGAGATAAGCATTGAAACCGTACTGCTCAACCTTTTCCATATCCTCACCCATTACTGAGGCGGTGAAGGCAACAACCGGCGTATTGTTATTGCGACTCTTTTGTCGGAGCAGAGAAATTGTTTCATATCCACTTAAAACTGGCATTCTGAGATCAAGAAAAATGAGATCAAAATCACGCTGCTCCACCAGATCCAAAGCTTGTTGTCCATCTTCTGCTTCATAAATCTTAATAGCGCTACCTTTGAGAAAACCTGTTAACAACTCCCTATTTTTTGCAATGTCATCAGCAACAAGAATACTTGCCTTGCTAAAACCAGATGGCGACAAACTAACCTGGGCATCGTCCTCTATTGGTTTATCGACCACATGCACGCTATTAAGTTCAACTATAAAGCTAGATCCTTCTCCTACCGTACTTTCAACATCAATAGCACCACCCATCATATTAACGAGATTGTTGCAGATGGCCAAACCAAGACCAGTACCGCCGTATCGACCTGTATCCTGATCACTTTGCTGTTCAAATTTATTAAATATTATTCTCTTCTGATCTTCTTTGATACCAACCCCTGTATCTTGTACCGTGATACGGAAATCTACTAATTTCTCACTTCTTTTTGTTAACTCAGCTGTTATTTCTACTTTGCCATTTTCAGTGAATTTAAGGCTATTACCGATAAGGTTTATCAGTATCTGCCTTAGTCGAATACCATCGATAAGAACATATTCAGGGAAATGCGGATCAAGGTTCAGTATGAGCTGAAGGTTTTTTTGGTTGAATCTGCTGGCAAAAAAGTCGCTCATTTCATCCAATATTCTTTCCATGGAGACAGACGTTGGTTGAAGCTGCATTTTACCCGCTTCAATTTTTGATAAATCAAGTATGTCATTAATGATATTGAGCAGTGACTTTCCTCCTGCTCGAATTGATTTTAAATAACTCTTTTGCTCTGGTTCGGTAATAAGGTTGTCCAGTAATTCTGCAAAACCGAGAACAGAATTCATAGGTGTTCGAATCTCATGGCTCATGTTGGCAAGAAATTCGCTTTTTGCCCTCGATGCCTGGAGTGCCGCAAACTCAGCCTTCTTTCTTAAACCAATTTCTCTCATCATCCTCATATTCCAATAACCAAAAAGCATAAGGATAAAGAGAACAAAACAGGCACCTTTTATGAGTAAGGAATAGTCGACAAGAGGTTCTTTTAATGAAACCCAACTATTATAAAGTTGGCCTTTTTCCTTTTCATCAATGAGCCCAATGGCTTTGTTAAGAATTGCGAGCAACTCCGGCTGGTTTTTATGAATACCTACAGATAGTGAAAAATTATATCCGGTCAATCCAGATATTTTCAGATTTGAAAGTCCTCTCTGTTTTGCATAAAACTCAAAGGTTGGAATATCTATTACAAATACATCAATATCACCCTTGGAGAGGGCCTTAAGACCTGCAGCTGACGTATTATAAAGATCTAGCTCAAATTCAGGATGATTAGTTTTTATATAATATTCAGTAATGTAGGATTTCACCGTTGCCAACTTTTTACCCTGAACATCACCAAAGTCTTTTATATAATTAATATCATCACGGGTAACAAAAGCAATATCTGGAACCAAGTAAACATCTGAAAAATCTAAATATGTTGCTCGTTCTTCATTTTCTGTAATGCCATCAATAATATCAATCTCATTATTTTTAAAAGCATCAAGCACATCTGGCCACTGCTTATAAGAGACAACCTCAAATTCAAGGCCAGCCCTTTCCGCAAGAATAGAAAAATAATCAGGAATCATGCCTACATATTCATCCTTATTATTGATAAAAGAGAGTGGCGCCCAAGTAGGGTCACCAGAAATTCTCAACACCGGATTCCTTTCTATCCACTCTTTTTCTCTTTTAGTTAGTTCTATTTTTTTCTCTGTTGAGGTCATGTACCAGTTACTTAAAATTGCATTCTGTTCTTTGTCGGTGACACTATTGAGAACCTTATCAATTATAGAGTGGAGAACTGGCTGGTTGATATCGATAGCAACAGCAGGAGCTGTCTGCATTTCTTTTAACTGGCGTACAACCTTTAAATTTGTAACAAGCTTTTTCCGAATGATATATTCAGCGACAACCAAATTACCAATATAGACATCTGCTTCCCCATAAGAAACAGCCTCGATTGACTCTTCATTTGACTCACTCAAGTGTAATTCAACCTGAGGATATTCCCGTCTGAGCCAGTCGTGCATATACGAACCATTATTAATGGAAACCACTTTACCTTTCAAATCAGCCATCGAACGAATCGAGTCTTCATCCTGTCTGACAATCATAGCCGCAGGTACCTCAAGATATGGCGCAGTAAAAAGAAGGTAATCTTCCCGCTCTTCTGTTTTCACAGCACAGGCAAGTCCATCCAGTTCTCCATTTTTCATCATTTGAAGAACTTCAGCCCAAACTCCACTTTTCACTTCCACATCAAGACCTGTACGTTCTTTAATGAGTTGGACATATTCTGAAGCAATGCCTGTATGGTTGCCATGCTCATCATCAAAATCAAACGGAGGCCAATTAAAATCTGCACCTATTGTAATGCTCTCATGGTCTATCAACCAGTTTCTTTCTTCTGCCGTAAAAGAGATTACAGGTCTCTCTCTTTGTTTTAGAGAGAACCATTTCTGTTTGAGCTTATGCAGTTCGTCGTGAGATACCGAGGCAAGGCCTTTATTCAAAATTGACTGAAGTACTGGCCAGTCTGTACGCACACCTAAGAAAAGTTCGTGTAAATTATCATCATCTAAATTGAACTCATCCACGAACTGTAAACCTGTTAACATGTGGTAGTTTATTAAATAGCTTGCAACACCGTTATACCTGATTGTTGCATCGGCTCTGCCAGCAGCAACCGCCTTAAGAGCTGACAGTGGTGAGTCAACAGATACAAATTGTATTCCCTGAAATTTTTCTTTTAAAACTCGCTTCTGATTATAACCGTCAATTACAGCTATTCTCTTACCCATTAGATCAGATGTGGTTCTGATAGAATTCTCACTTAGCGATGTTACGATCACAGTCTGATTAGATATGTATGGCTTTGTGTATTTTATAAACTCTGCTCTTTCGTCAGAGTAATTTAAGCTATGTATTATATCGATTTCCTTATTTTTAATCATATCCTGTAGTTCATTCCAGGAATAGCCATAAACAAAGTCCAATGTAACCCCAAGTCGCTCTCCAATAAGCTTTAATAAGTCGATAGACAAACCCATTGGAGTTCCATCCTGATTAAAATCAAACGGAGGCCAGTCCATCTCGTTGGAAACTTTTATGACTGGATGCTCTTTTAACCATAGTCTTTCTGTTACGGTGAGCGTTGAGAGTAGTGTTGTGTGAGACGAACCATGTTTTTTAAAGGTGAACCAGTATTCATTAAGCTCTTTTTTTTGTTCTTCAGATAGGCCGGATTGAGCCTGTTTAATTTTTAAAATCAACTGATTATTTTTCTTAGCTGTTGCACCATAATATGTCTGCTCATAAAGCGTAACAGCACTATGGTTAAATTTGTTGTTATGGTTATTGACGGAAAGGTAATAATTTAAATGAATATCGGAGGAAACAAATGTCTTTAACTCACCCCTGAGTACTGCCTTAAACATTTGCTCATAACTGTCATATTTTCTTATGCGTTCCAACGGAATGTGCTTTTCAACATAATTCTCTGTATAGCCTCCCTTAACAACTCCAATTAATAAACCTCCAGCGTTATCCAACGACTCAACAGGTGCAAGATCAGAAGTACTATATAGATAATATTTTAGAGAAAATATTGGTTCGCTATAATTAAGATACTGCGCTCTTTCATCTGAAAAAAACAAGCCAGCGTGTAGGTCAGCTTCACCATTTTTGACCATTTCTAATGACTCTTTAAAAGTCTCAACTTCAATAAATGAAATTGGAATATTGAAACTTTTAGCAAGTAATCGCCAGTAGTCATTTATGATACCTGAGGCTTTACCTGTTTCAGCCGTATACTTAACAGGGGCAATACCCTTGTTATACACAACAGAAATAGAGTTCTCTTCAGCCAAAATATTTCCAGAAAAAAACAAAACAAAACAAAAAAGCAAATTTGTAAGAACGTTTTTCATCCTGCTACCATTATTAGAAAGGAATGACAAATAAGTATTTGAAACTTTTTTGTTTTAACAAAGGGATATAATTTTAACAAAAGCCTATATTTGGCATATCAGAAAAAAATCAAAAGTGCAAATTTCCATGAAAAGAACCATGAAGACCTCTCGTAATATAGGAATGTTAATTAGGTTTACTTTAAGGCAAATAATCAACATTTAAGTCTGCTCTGTTTTCTCCTGTTATCTCACTAACTCCTTAATCTTGTTATAGACATATACCCACAACACGTGTCTTTGTTATAGGTTTTTACGATTTGACATATAGCTCAACTTAATTGATTATTGGCATGTTTTGAGTATTTACACACTAACACACGCTGAAATAATGATGTTAGGGAATTCTAATTAACTTGGAGGTCAAAATGGCAAAAATTGGTGTTTACGTCTGTCATTGTGGATCAAACATCGGCGGCGTAATCGATGTTTCCGCAGTTAGGGAGTTTGCTGAAGGTCTCCCTGATGTTGCTCTGGCACGTCAGGATCTTTTTATGTGTTCTGATTCCGGTCAGGAACTTGTAAAACAAGACATTCGTGACGGAAAGGTGGATAAGGTTGTTGTTGCAGCCTGTACACCAAGGACCCACGAACCTATTTTTCGTGGTGCCTGCGAAAAAGCTGGTTTAAACAAATATCTCTTTGAAATGGCAAACATAAGAGATCAGGCAAGCTGGGTGCATGGTCATGACCCGGAAGGCGCAACTGAAAAAGCTAAATCAGTTCTTCGTTCAGCTGTCGGTAAAGCTGGTAAGCTGGAGCCTCTGGAAGACAAGTTTGTACCTGTAACAGATGCAGCTCTTGTCATTGGTGCTGGTATTGGCGGTATCAGTTCAGCTCTTGAACTTGCCAATATGGGCCACAAAACTTATCTGGTTGAAAAGACTCCTTCCATTGGTGGACGGATGGCTCAACTTGATAAGACTTTTCCAACCAATGATTGCTCTGCGTGTATTTTGACACCAATGATGGTTGAGGCTTATAGCCACCCAAACATTGAGACTCTCGCATACTCTGAGATTGATGATGTTTCAGGATATATAGGCAATTTCAAAGTTAAGGTACGTCAGAAACAGACCTATGTAGATTGGGAAAAATGTACAGGCTGTGGTGATTGTGCTGCCAAATGTCCTGCAAAAACACCCGATGAATTTGATGAAGGAATGTCTGATAGACGAGCCGCCTTTATCATGTTTCCCCAGGCTGTTCCCAAAAAAGCAGTGGTTGATATGGATGCTTGTATCAATTGCGGCGGTCGTGAAATAGGCACTGAGCCAAAGCTCAACAAAAAAACCGGCAAGCCAATCCTCGCTCCATGTGAACGAGCATGTCCTGCTGATGCCATTGACAGAACCCTACCACTTGATCCCGAAGGCACCATTAAAGAAATTGAAGTTGGTACCATAATTACAGCTACAGGCTTTAAAGTTATGGGTAAGGAAAACTTCAAGGAGATGGCACCTGAATCACCAAATGTGATCACAGCTCTTCAACTTGAACGACTTATCTCTGCAACAGGCCCAACCGGTGGTAAACTTCTTAGACCATCGGATAATGAAAAGCCGAAGACAATGACCTTTGTTTCATGTATGGGTTCTCGTGACAAGAACTTCCACACCTACTGTTCACGATTCTGTTGTATGTACATGATCAAACAGGCCAGACTCTTAAAAGAGAAATACCCAGATCTCACCATTAACATGCACTTTATCGATATTCGAACCGCTGGTAAGGACTACGATGAGTACTACACAGGTGCGAGAGACATGGGAATCAACTTTTTCAGAGGTAAAGTTGGTGGTCTCGACCTTCTTCCTGAGGAAAAACTCAGAGTTCAAGGCTACGACATGGAGTCTGGACGCAATATTGAATATGATTCCGATCTAGTTATCCTTGCAAGTGCAATTGAAATGTCTGATGGCACCACCGAGCTTGCTCAGAAAATGGGTCTTCAGTTCTGTGGTTCAAACTTCTTCAGAGAACTCCATCCAAAACTCGGTCCAGTTGAGACTGCAGTTTCCGGGCTCTTCCTGGCTGGTTGTTGCCAGGGTCCAAAGGATATCCCTGATACAGTATCCCAGGCAAAAGGTGCTGCCGCTGCTGCCGCTGTTCCTCTGGAGCAAGGCCAAGTTCGAATCGATCCAACAATCTCAGAAATCATCACAGAAAACTGTAGTGGTTGTGGAATCTGTGAACCTCTCTGTCCATATACTGCAATCACCATGCGAGAGACTGACGGCAAATATCGTGCTGTAATCGAAATGTCTTCATGTAAAGGTTGTGGTGTCTGTACTGCTGCTTGTCCATCAAGTGCAATTGTTCTTCATGGCTACAAAGAAGAACAGATCCTTGAACAAATTGCCGCTTTAACAGCGTAAGGAGAAAATCATCATGAAAATTGATCAGAAGAAGATTGATGAAGCTGTTGAAACCATCAAAGGTTACGGCGGCCATGGAATCTTGGATTGTGTCCAGTGTGGTGCTTGTTCTGCAGTGTGTCCGGGTGTAAAAGCCGGTTTTGACATGCTATGTAGAAAACTCATCAGGCATCTTGTTAATGGTGAACTCGAAGAAATCATTGAAGAGTCATCATCATGGGGTTGTCAGGCCTGCAACAGATGTACAGAGGTCTGTCCACAGAATGTTCGTCCACAGGAGGTTGTCTTTGCTTTTAGACGATATCAGGCAAATGAACTTGCCTTTTCAACTTCTTCCATTACCAGCCAGATGAATCTTTATGAAACTGGCCATGCGGTTTTCACCGATCCAAAAGAAAACCGTAAAAAAGTTGGACTGCCGGAAGAACCACCTACAAGTGCCTACAACGAAAAGGCTCAAAAAGAAATCCAGACTCTCATGGACAGTGGTTCTATGGGTGAGCTCGGCATATTCTAACCCTGATAAACTGGATAAGTGTTTTATGAAAATCGTTTAAACAACAGACGAATTTCTAAATCACTAAACTGAGGAGACAAAGATGGAACAAATAGGACTATATCTTGGCTGCAATATCCCCTTGAAACATCCTGATATTGAGCAGTCATTTAGAAAAATATTACCTGCCCTGGGTGTGGAACCTGTAGATCTGGAAGGAGCTTCATGTTGCCCGGCATGGGGGACCGCACCTTCTTTTGATCTGCCGACCTGGTGTGCTGTTTCCAGTAGAAACATCACCATCGCAGAAGAGAAAGAGCTGGATATTATAACAGGTTGTAATTCCTGTTTTGGTATTTTATCTGAGGCGAAACACTTTCTTGAAGACGGTAAATTGCGAGAAAAAGTCAACGAGAATCTAAAGGCTATAGATAGAACTTATCAAGGTACTTCAGATATTTATCATGTAGCACAGTATCTTCATAGGCATGTTGGTGCCCAGAAGATCAAAGAAAATCTCAAATACTCTCTTGAGGGGCTGAAAATCGCAACTCAGACAGGCTGTCACACTCTTTGGCCATCTGATGTGTATAAGATAGCGGAAGAAAACCCATACAATCCAACTATTTTAAAAGATTTATGTCAGGCTACAGGTGCTGAAGTTCCTCATTATTCACGCCTAGCTGGTTGTTGTGGAATGGGTGGAATGCGCTCTACTGATGCTGAAAAATCTTTAAAAATATTTAAGGAGAAACTTCTCTCCATCAAAGAAGAAACTGATCCGGACATGATTGTAACAACCTGTTCTTCATGTTTCATGCAGTTTGATATGTCTCAGCAAATACTCAAAGAACGCGATGAGATTGATTTTGAGCCTATTCCAACCTTTTACTATACCCAAATTCTGGCACTTGCTATGGGTTTTGATCCAAGCCAGGTTGCAGCTATCTCCAACATAGATCGCAGCAACATAGTAAAAGAAATTCAGAACGAAACCCGTCTGGTAAAGGAGGTAGCGTAAGATGTCTTTCACACCTAATATTGTAGGGTTTGCCTGTCAATGGTGTACATACGCCGGTGCTGATCTGGCGGGTAACCTGAGAGCAAAATATCCACCGACTGTAAAACTCATCAAAGTTCCATGTTCAGGTCGAGTTAAACCTGAATGGGTTCTCGAAGCTTTGGCACGTGGTGCAGACGGTGTTCTTATCGGTGGTTGCCACTTTGGTGACTGTCACTATAAAGATGGCAACCATAAAACCAAAAATAGAACTGACATGCTTTCCCAGCTTATCGAAGACATGGGAGTTGACCCAAGAAGATTTCGAAGAGACTGGATTTCCGGAGCTGAAGGGCAGAAATTTGCAGCTGTAATCACTGAGTTCACAGAAGAGTTGATAGAGTTAGGGCCGAACCCACTAAAAGAAGGAGAATTGGAAAATGTCTGATAAAGTAAAGGTAGGGTTCTTACTTCTTGGTGGTTGTGCCGGTTGTGAGATGGCCGTAGTTGATTTATCTGAAGGGTTAGTTGATGCGCTGGAACATCTTGAAGTTGTGTTTTGGGCTCCAACTGTTGCTGATGTAAAATATGATGACCTCGAGAATATGGAAGATGATTTTATCGATGTAGCATTCATCGATGGAATGATTCGTCTTGACGAGCATATTCATATGGCCAACCTCATGCGCAAAAAAGCTAAAACAGTGATAGCCTTTGGTGTTTGTGCTGCTCTTGGTGGAACAGCTGGAATGGGAAGTCTTCATGATAAAGAAGATCTCTTTGAAAAAGCGTTTAAAAACACTCCAACCACAGATAACCCTGATGGCGTTTATCCACAACCACAATGTTTGGTAGACGGCAAGTATGATCTCACTCTGCCAGCATATGAAGATAAGGTTCGTACTCTTGGTCAAATAATTGATGTTGATTATTCCATTGGTGGCTGCCCTCCAACATCTGAACATGTTGGTGCTGCGATTGGTGCTTTACTGAGTGGAGAAATGCCACCTAAAGGGTCTTGGATTACTAATGGAAAAGCGGTTTGTGATATCTGTGAAAGAAACCCTGCTGGAAAAGAAAATGGGCAAGGACGGGCAATGGTAAATCAGATAATGCGGACAGTTGATGGAGAGCCAGATAAAGATATTTGCCTCTTACAACAAGGTTACATCTGCTTCGGCCCCATCACACAGGGTGATTGTGCTGCTGCTTGTCTTAACGTCAACATTCCATGTCGTGGTTGTGGTGGCCCTATCCCTGGTAATGAAGATTATGGCGCTCAAGCACTCAGCTCCATTGGTTCAATTATCAAAGATGAGGATGTAACCAAGCAACTTATGGAAAAATATCCAAATCTGGCCAAGTTCTTTTACCGTTATGCCCTACCCTCAGGCACACTTCCAAGAAAAATGTAGCCTGAGTTTAGCTCAGTTATAAAGGAGTAAGATAGTGAAAAAAATAGAAATTAATCCAATGACTCGTCTTGAAGGACATGGGAAGATCGCAATCTTCCTTGACGACACTGGAAATGTTGATGAGGCATTTTTTCAGGTTGTTGAGTTTAGAGGTTTTGAAAAGTTTTTACAGGGACTTCCAATTGAAGAAGTACCTCGTACAGTTTCTACCATCTGTGGTGTTTGTCGTGGTGTTCACTTTACCGCTGCAATGAAAGCATCTGACGGTGTGTATGGATGTACTCCAACTTCCACCGGTAGAAAATTACGTGAACTCTTTTTCAACGCTCATTATGTAGAAGATCACGCTGTTATTCTCTACGCTCTTGGCCTTCCAGATTTTGTTGTAGGCCCGGATGCACCTGCTGCTGAACGTAATGTTATTGGACTTATTAATACGGTAGGGGCAGAACTTGGTCGTGAAGTACTTAAAAAGAGAAGTTACGCCGTAAAAATCTTTGAAATGCTTGGCGGTAAAGCAATTCACCCTGTTGCTGCAATTCCGGGTGGTTGGTCTAAAACCATCAATGAGACAGAGAGAAAACAGATCGAAGAATGGTCTGAAGAATTAGTTGAACTTGGCCAGCTTACAAACAAGATTTTTGCTGATGTAATTCTCAACAATCCTCAATATATGGAACTCGTAACAGGAGATATGTACAAAATCCCTGTAAACTATATGGGTTCAGTTGATGAGAATGACAATGTCGCTCTATACGATGGTATTCAGAAAGTAGTGGATGTGAACGGCAAGGAAATCGCCCGTTTCACCGGTATGGATTATATCGACAACATCAGTGAGCGAGTTCTACCTTGGACGTACCTTAAAATGCCATACCAGAAAAAAATCGGCTGGAAAGGTATTGTTGAAGGTGAAGGAACATCTCTTTACAGTGTTGGTCCTCTTGCAAGATTTAATGTCGCGAGTGGTATGGATACTCCTCTTGCCAATGAAGAGTTTCAGAAATTCTTTGCTACCTTTGGTGGTAAACCTGTTCACAATATCATGGGTTACCACTGGGCAAGAGCAATTGAACTTCTGCATTGTGCTGAGAAAATCAACATGCTTGCAAAAGACCCTGAGATTACAAGCCCAGATGCTCGAGCAACATTGGGTGAATGTACAGGCGAAGGTGTTGGAATCATCGAAGCTCCACGTGGAACATTGATTCATCACTACAACACTGATGACAATGGGATTGTGACCGATGCCAATATCGTTGTGGCAACAACCCATAATAAAGGACCGATCAACCTTGCTGTTCGTAAGGCTGCAAAACACTTTATTAAGGACGGTAATGTGGATGAAGCCATTCTCAATCATGTTGAAATGGCATACCGACCTTATGATCTCTGTTTAGGTTGTGCGACCCATGCGACAAAACCTGGTTCCTCTCCAATGAAGATAGAGATTTTCAATGAGAAGAAAGAACTAACTCAAACTCTCTCTAACTTCTAACTCTCTCTCCAAACCGAGCCCTTATGGGCTCGGTATTTTATTATGAAAAATACTCTTGTCTGTGGAATAGGTAACCCAATGCTCAAAGATGATAGAGCGGGCATTGAAGTTGCAGAACAACTGGCCGAACTCAACACTAATATTGATGTTGAAATAATTTTCGGTGTTGGCTTTGAAGTAAATGATAAAATAATGGGATATGATACAGTTTACATCATTGACGCAGCTAAAATGGGTCATAAACCGGGAACCATATTAGAAGTTCAAGTTGATGATATTTTCTCAGATCACCTTTTAGCTTCATCCCATGCTGTAACTCTTGGTTCAACCCTGAAGGTTGGTTATGAACTTTTTCCGGATGAGATGCCCAAGAACCTAAAAATATATCTTATTGAAGCTGAAGATTACTTTGAGTTTACTAAAAAATGTTCACCTCCCGTTGAGGTTGCTATCCAAGAGGTTGTGCAAAGGATTGACCAACTCTGCCAATAACTAACGAACCCGAATGTTTCATGAAAAGCAGATCTTCTGGGAAATAAACATTGTAATATTAAATGGTTAATCTCACAAGAAGCAATTCAAGTAACAATTTATACTGATCAATAACAAACATGATTTCCACCTTACAGGCGTATCTTTTGATACAATCCTCTACGTTATCAAAGGTTTACGGTAGATTATTACAGCTACACCTTTGATGCCTCGATTATGGAACCAAAAGACACGTGAAATATCCGGGTTAATGAAAACAAGACCATGATTTCTTCAATACACATAGCACTACAGGTCATAAAGAAAGTAGAGAGTCTCGCAGGGGTTGGAAAAAAAGAGCAGACCATTATAGATAGCTACCTGGAAATCATTGATTACCTTCAAAAGGGCACGGTCGGCAAAGATAAAGTGCTATTAAAGAGAACCAGATACGGAGAGCACAGAATTGCCAACTGTCTCAAATATAACCTTGGCTTAGGGTATCGGCTTGTAACAATTAAGAAGCGATCAACACTTTTCATCTCATTTCTGGGCACTCATGAAGAAACTGATCTCTGGCTCAGAAAAAATACCAATTATCTACCATCTGCAAACGATAAAATATACCAACAAAGCTTACTGGTAAACCAAAGCGATATTCCAACGTCCCTTCAGAAGCATGAAGATGCCTCAGAACCTTCCGTTGATGAATATGAATCTAAACTCTTGAACAAGGTCGATGAGAATACTCTAAAGGATATTTTCTGTGGGCTCTATGCTTCACAGGAAAGATAAAACCAATTAGACGGCGGCTACCTATGGTTTTAGTTTAAATCACCCCTCATTCACCCCACAAATACATCACAATAGTACTGAGCAATCTATCTCTACTAGCTTCAGCACGTCAAAATTATTCTTGTTAATTTCCCTCTGAAACATATGTAAGTGCACACTCTGACGCTGAATTCACCCACGGCATTTGTCCGGACTCTACAGGAAAGCATAGAGCAACCAGGTTTATTTCTAGCCCATTCAGGTCTTCTTGTAAAATAACGCTCATTCTCCGGCTGTTCATCATAGGGATTGGCAAGAAGATTTAACAGATTTTCTATTTCGCTATTATCACCTGCTTCCGCCTTATCAATTGCGACCTGAGCCATATAATTACGAAGCACATACTTGGGATTGGTTTTGTTCATCAACTCTTTGCGATCTTTATATGACAACTTATCCTGAAGAATTCTGTCTCTATACCTTTCAAACCAACCAATCAACTCTGTATAGTATGAATCCTCAAGATTTTCTGGGCTGTAATATGCATCTGCAACAAATGCTGAGCCATCTCTTGCGGTATGCTGTTCTGGATTAAAATCCGATAGTTTACGAAAGAAAATTGTCATATCTGTTTCTGTAAGCTGGAGAATCTTTTGCAGATCATCAATCAGAGCTTTATCAGTTTCCACCTCAAATTTCATTAAGCCCAGCTTCGCTACCATCATATGGTTAAATTCTTTCTGAAAGTAATCTACGTAAAAGCCAAGAATCTCTTCAAGCCCCTTTGTCTCTTGAATAATGGGGTGCAGGGCATTAGCTAACTGAGTGAGATTCCATTGACCGATATAAGCCTGGTTGCCAAAGGCGTATCTATGTCCCTTGGCATCAGTGGTGTTAGGTGTCCAACCCGGCTCATACCCTTCAAGCCAACCATAAGGACCATAATCAATGGTCAGGCCAAGTATAGACATATTATCGGTGTTCATAACGCCGTGAACAAAGCCAACTCGCAACCAATGGATAATCATATCAACAGTCAGCTGTGTAACCTTTTTAAACCAACTCAGATATTTTTCACTGCCCTTCAACCTATTAAATTCAGGAAAATCATGTTGAATCACATAATCAGCTAACCTCTGCAGTAAATCGACGTTTTTTTGCGCTGCCAAGATTTCAAAATTACCAAAACGAACAAATGACGGGGACACCCGGCAAACAACAGCACCCGGCTCTTCTTTTATGTTACCGTTGTAAAACATATCCCGATCGACAAACTCACCTGTAGCAACAAGAGACAAGGCACGAGTCGTTGGCACACCGAGATAATGCATTGCTTCACTACATAAAAATTCCCTCAAAGATGAACGAAGAACAGCCAGACCATCGGCAGTCCTTGAGTAAGGTGTTGGACCGGCCCCTTTAAGCTGTAATAACCAACGATCCCCCTGACTATTTATCACTTCACCAAGATTTATCGCCCGTCCATCACCCAACTGACCTGCCCAGCCACCAAACTGATGCCCGCCATAACACATGGCAAATGGGGTCATTCCATCAAGTAATTCGTTGCCTGAAAATAGATTCGAAAAAAGCTCAGATCGACAATCCTCTTCTGCAATATCAAGCAACTTAGCAAGATTACAACTATAGGAAATAAGCTGGGGAGCTGATACAGTGGTTGGAGTAACGTAGGAATAACAAGCATTTTTCACCTGTCTACGAGAGTTTTTCTCTTCCTTATCCCCAGGTAATTCAGTGATAAAGCTGTTATCAAATTTTAGATTTAATAAACTGTTTTTCCTCATTTCACACTCTCACACAGTGATATTTATGAACATTTTTTTAAGTTAACCACGAAAAGAATATTAGCTCGAACAAAAGATAAGCAGAATTTTCAATTATATTGATATGATCCAACAGTATCATTTGTTTCATTTTTTTAAAAAAAGATGTCATATATACTTATTGTTTGTAGATTAATGGAACTGGGCTGACAGCAACTGTTTCTTTATATTTTAAAGAAGGTTTCTTACTGTCACTGATGATTCATTCTCAACCCCAACCTATAGGACCATCATGATATTCGAAGGTATAAAATTAATGCTGGTCGGCATGACAACTGTCCTGCTCTTTCTGATCGCTATGATCTTACTCATTCAGCTAGTCTCCTACCTTACGCGCGGAGCTACAGAAAGAGAACTTGCCTCTCTTGAAGAAGAGCGCAAAAGACAGGCCGAGGCAAGAAAGCAAAGACGTAAAGCTGCCGCTGCTGAAAGAACAGCTGACAGTGATGCTGATCAAGATATTGCTGTGATTGCCGCAGCTGTTGCCGCATTTGAAGCAGAAAAATTTGCAAGAAGTTAATTTTAGAGAATTTCTCATAAATATAAGCATAAGGAGAACATTCAGTGGGTAAAAAAGTAATCAAATTTATGGACACATCTTTCAGAGATGGTTTCCAATCGGTTTTTGGTGCACGAGTTTTAACTGACGACTTTCTACCGGCGGTAAAAGCATCCGTTGATGCGGGAATTACCCACATCGAGGCTGGCGGTGGTGCCCGTTTCCAAAGTCTGTTCTTCTACTGCGGCGAATCTGCCTTTGATATGATGGATCGCTTCCGTGCAGAAGTTGGCCCAGATGTTGATCTGCAAACACTTGCTCGTGGTATCAACGTTGTGGCTCTTTCCCAGTGTCCTCGTGATATTATTGATCTTCATGCCAAGATGTTCAAAAAGCATGGCATGACAACCATTCGTAACTTTGATGCCTTAAATGATGTACGCAACCTGGAGTATTCTGGTGAACGTATTGCTCATCATGGCCTGAATCATCAGATCGTTGTTTCCATGATGGATCTTCCTCCAGGATGTACAGGAGCACATACCGCAGAATTTTACATGGATCGCCTAAAGCAGATTATTGCAGCGGATATTCCGTTCCATTCAATCTGTTTTAAAGACGCCTCTGGTACATCTAATCCAAGAAAGGTTTATGATACTTTCAAGATGGCACGTAAAATTGTACCGGAAGACACAATCCTCTGGTTCCACACCCACGATACAGCGGGTCTTGCAATTTCTCAAAATCTGGCTGCAATTGAAGGTGGAGCTACTGGTATCGACCTTGCAAAAAGTCCTGTTTGTGGTGGTACATGCCAGGCAGACATCCTTTCCCAGATGCATGCATTAAAAGGAACCGACTTCACACTTGATCTTGATTACGAAAAGATTCTTGCAGCATCCGAGGCTTTTGAAGAAGCAATGAAAGAATACTTCTTCCCACCAGAGGCAAAGATGGTAAGCCCAACAGTAACTTTGTCTCCAATGCCTGGTGGTGCACTGACTGCAAACACTATGATGATGCGTGACACAGGCACCCTTCATCTCTACCCGGATGTAATTAAGGAAATGAGCGAGGTTGTTGCACGTGGTGGTTTTGGTACATCTGTTACACCCGTCTCCCAGTTCTATTTCCAACAGGCTTATCTCAATGTAACGCAAGGTAAATGGAAAAAAATTAATCCGAGTTACGGTAATATGGTTCTCGGTTACTTTGGTCGTACTCCTTCTCCACCAGATCCTGAAATTGTTAAACTTGCTTCTGAACAGCTCGGAAAACCTGTATTTACTGAAGATCCCCTTGATATTCTTGAAGATGGTATTCCAAAGGCCACCAAGATTCTTGAGGACAACAATCTTCCTGTTAACGATGAGAATATCTTCATCATTGCAAGTTGCGAGCAAAAGGGTCTCGACTTCCTTCAAGGTAACGCTATAACCTCTATTCGCAAGATTACTGATGAAGAACCAGCCAAACCAGCTGCGAAGACATCAGCGGCGCCTGTAGCGGCAGCTACTGGTCCACGCAACTACTCCATTACCGTTAACAACCGTAACTACGATGTAACTGTATCAGAGGGTGGTGGAATCCAGGCAGCACCTGCTCAAGCTGCAGCTCCTGCAGCGGCACCTGTTGCAGGTACTGAGGTTGAGGCACCAACTCCAGGTAATATACTCAAGATACTCGTTGATGTTGGCAGCACCGTTACCAAGGACCAACCGCTTATGGTAATGGAAGCAATGAAGATGGAATCAGAGGTTAACTCTCCATGCGAAGGTAAGGTTGTTGCTGTTCATGTTACCGCTGGAGACACAGTACAGGCTGGTGCACCTCTTGTAACCATCGGCTAATGGGTACTTTTTCCTTTTCAGCTTGCTTATTAGTGAGCTGAAAAGATTTAATCTTTCAGGATTAATCATGAATATTCGTTTTTTTCTTACATTTTTAGTTGCCCTACTGACTTTTGGAGGGCAGGCCATAGCTGACGACCTAGTCACTATTAAGTCGCCTGCCGATGCCAAAATCAAACAGGTGGATGTACAGAGTGGTGACTATGTATATGCTGGCGACAGTATCCTTGTCCTCAAAAAAGATGACGGTACAATTATCAGCTTAAAGGCTGGTCATTCTGGCCAAATCACTGAGCTTGACATTAGCCCTTTTCAAAAGGTAACCAAAGGGCAGAAACTGGGTACAATTGAAACTGCTGTTATTGTTACAGAACAACCATCTTCAGAGACAGTAACTGAATTACCTTCCGTTACTGAACTTGCTGGAAGCCTCTTTAAAACGACAGGTATTTACGGATTTATTGAAGGTCAGCAAAAAGATTGGACTGTTGGTATTGGCCGCATCCTAATGATCTGTGTAGGTATCCTGCTTATCTACCTTGGTGTTTTCAAAGAATTTGAACCACTTCTGCTGATCCCAATCGGTTACGGGGCAATTCTGGCAAACATTCCACTTGCTGGTATCTCCGATCCTGGTGGCATACTTTATTACATCTATGAAGTAGGCATCATGACCGGTATTTTCCCACTGATTATCTTTATGGGTGTTGGTGCACTAACTGACTTTGGTCCGATGATTGCCAACCCAAAAACCATCTTGCTTGGTGGCGCTGCTCAGTTCGGTATTTTTACTACCTTACTTGGGGCACTACTCCTCAGTGACTTGGTTCCAGGAATCAGCTTTTCGCTTCGTGATGCAGCCTCGATTGGTATTATTGGAGGGGCCGATGGGCCAACGGCAATTTTTCTTTCGAGTCAACTCTCGCCTCGCCTGCTGGGTTCTATTGCCATTGCTGCTTATTCTTATATGGCACTTGTTCCACTCATCCAGCCACCGATTATGAAATGGCTCACTACAGAGGAAGAGCGAAAGATCAAAATGGTGCAACTTCGCCATGTATCAAAGCTCGAAAGAATCCTACTACCAATGTTGGTGCTTGGTATCTGCTCCCTGCTTCTTCCTTCAGCAGCGCCACTTATCGGTATGTTTATGCTTGGTAACCTTGCCAAGGAATGTGGTGTTGTGGATAGACTCTCAGAGACTATTAAAAACTCACTAATGTACACAGTAACAATCTTTCTTGGGCTTGGTGTCGGTAGTAAACTTTCTGCAGACAAGTTCCTCAATGTTGAAACCCTTGGCATTTTGGCACTTGGTATGGTGGCTTTTGCTATCGGTACAGCATCTGGGCTCTTACTTGCCAAACTCATGAACAAGCTTTCCAAGAAACCAATCAACCCACTTATTGGTGCAGCTGGCGTTTCAGCCGTACCAATGGCCGCCCGTGTTGTAAACAAAGTTGGACTTGAGGCAAATCCTCAAAACCACCTTATTATGCATGCCATGGGTGCCAACGTATCTGGTGTAATTGGTTCTGC